>Ga0307518_10000251_pt1 | contig 40607 bp, 21 predicted proteins | sample 25_EM_MG_FD_203889 | JGI IMG/M metagenome (GOLD analysis project Ga0307518, IMG submission 203889) | Populus trichocarpa ectomycorrhiza microbial communities from riparian zone in the Pacific Northwest, United States - 25_EM | ecosystem: Host-associated > Plants > Roots > Unclassified | place... | reverse complement strand
TTTGTTGTTTCTTGTAATGTATAGTGTGCACTCATGTGTGTACTTGTAGAGTACAATATGTTTTAAGAAACCCCGGCACGGCAGCTGATATCGTGCAGCAATTTCATCATTGTTGATTGATCCAGTAGCTCTCAAAGATTTATTTCCACGACTAGCAGTTCCACTGCTGCACTGAAACGACGTTGGATTTGATTGAAAGTAGTGTACAAGGGAGGCCATCAATCTCTCAAAGAAAGAAAATGAATAATGAATAATGAAGGGTGTAGTAGAAGTTTAACTGGTTTGTTATTGAATTTGTTTTTAAAAATTATCGGTTTAAATTTTATAAATTTTAAAATTATTAAAAATTTATATAGTTATTAATTTTAGAACTTATAGAATTAATAAAAATATACATAAATGAGTCCGAATATCCACGTTAATTAGAAAAAACATAATAAATAAAAGTAGAGATCATGCAAAAGGAAAGAAGCACGAATACATTACCGTTATCCTTTCTGATTAAAAGGAAAGAAGCACTGGAGGCTTACATGGTCGTTAACTTCAGGGCCCGTGGGATTAGTCGAGGTACGCGCAAGCTAGCCTGAACACCCATATTAAACTAAAAAAAAAAAAGAGAGAAAAGAAGCACGAATACTGATGTAGATGTCGTTATCCTTCTCTCTTGCTTTTAGCCATAAGAAAGCTTACACAATTATGATTCTGCAAATTGTGGGAGTTCTACAGAGTGTGAAAACGAATTTATAAATGCAATGAATCGCTTTAATATGTTTAGAAATTGGCTTTAGGTCTATTGCTCAAGGAATCAGGAATGTTTACAGCTAGAAATTGAGGTCGAAAGTGTGAATTAATTAATAAGCGCACGATGCAGATCTTCAGAGGGTTGAAGCTATTCATCGTACCCAACTCATTTAAAAATAAAATTTTCACTAATATTCATTCTAGCCCCTAATAATTTTGAAAAATTATTACAATCCCTTGTTAAAAGTTTAGAAAAGGCTTACGGATATGAAAAACTCTGATGAACTCATTTACTTAAATGAAAAATCTTTTGCATGTTGATATGCGTGTATAATATACTTGGAGTGATACAATTTATGAAAACAAAATTGCAGCAATTGTTTCTCACAAGTAGGAAATATGAAATCGCATTAAAAATTATATATATGGTGTTATAAAAGTTTTCTTAAAAATATTACTTCCTTAACTTATCCTAGAAATATTGAGACAAAAAATAGAAAAAGAGTGGGAAAAAAAGGAGAAAATTATCATAATACATAAATGATATTATAGAAAAAAATTTGAAAGATAATAAATTTATGATAATATAAGAAAAAAATAAAAGTCAAAGTCAAAATCATAATCATAATAATATGAATAAAAAATCATAAAAAAATAGTTGCATTAGTCAAATGAATCAATTCAATCAAATAAAATTTATCAAGTACCGAAAATTAAAGATTGAGGGTTCATTTTCAAAATCAAGAAGATCAATAATTGAACTATTACTTTGAGATAATATTTAATTTTAGGATTGAATATTGTAATTCATACCAAATACTACATATGAAATACCAAGTGGCCTGAATAGTCTTAAAATATATAATTGCAAATGAAATAATAATCATACAAGGTATGTTATTCCAAGCCTCTCAGGATTTCTATTCTCTGTATTTTTATAAATTACATTTTAGATTAATATAATTTTAAAATTAGATAAAAAAAAAACAAATATATCCTTATACATAACATAACAAAAACACACAAATTACACATCAATTCATCCAAAATGGATCGAATTTTCAACTTAGATTTCTTCTCATATATAATTTTGTTCTTTCTACTTTTGTGTTTGTTTGATAGAAATTCTCTCCTTTTTTTCAGGGTTTTTATTTTGTTAAATGGGAGTGGAAGCTTCATGTTTCAACTCCTTTCCTTTTCCACAACCAGTTAAATTTTTTCGTGATGAGGCTTTTTATTATTATTATGATTATTAATATGGGTGTCTGAGTTAACTTGCACGTACTTTAACTAATCCCACAAGTCTTAAAGTTAACGATCATGTAAATCTCTAATGACCTTAAAGAGACTCAAGCTCATGATCATAGAGGAGCAAATCTTAGACCTGATGAATATCAAGCTTCTTTTTTCAATCCCCACCAGGCATACTATCATCTCATTTCCCTCAATACAATGATTTGTGGTGTTCCAAGCCCTTCTTCTTTTCTTAAAACTAAGTTAATTTGCAAGTTCGTGCTCTTTATCATCATGGGTCACCTCAGAATCTGGTTCTCACAATTGGATTCTCTTCCATTTCTTGGAAATCAAGCGTGGTGAGAGTGAAGTGGCAATTTCTTAGGAGGAGAGAAAATGGTAAATGATTCGTAAAATGATTCCATAGGAATTGGATTTGAGATTCCTAGAACTGGAATTGGAATTGCGAGAATTGGAGGTAAAAGAAAGGGTAGTGGACAAAGGAGAAAGGAGGAAAACAAGCAGAATGCTTATTTACTGACAATACCCGGTGTATAGCCGAAGAATTTGAGTGGTTGGGCATTTAAGCAAATTTTTTGATTTGGGATTTGTTTGTTGTGTTTGAATTATTGATTTGGTGGCGTTTGGGAATGCAGGTTGAAACGCGTTTCCAAAAAATTTAAAATTTTTTTTTTTGCTAAAATTTTATATGGTTTGTACGTTTTGGATCGTTTTAATGTGCTGATGTCAAAAATAATTTTTAAAAAATGAAAAAACATCATTAACATGCATTTTGACACGAAAAGTTATTTGAAAAGCACCCGCAACCACGCTCTTAGAAAAGTTGAAATGGAGTTTTGGTTTTCTTGATGTACTCACTCCATTTACAATGAAATTAATGCTTAATAAATTAATATTTGCAATGATTACAGATAATTTTTTTTGTTTAGAAATATATTAAAATAATATTTTTTTAATTTTTAAAATTTATTTTTTTATTATCACATCAAAATAATTCAAAAATATATATAAAAAATCATTTTCAAGAAAAAAAAATAAAAAATTTTAAATTACACCCCTTAGATTATACGTTATTTTTATGGCACACCCTTGTATTACTAAATAGAGCTGGGATTGTTAAATTGGATGGTGGAGCGATCACGAGAATAGAATAGAATAGAATACATCTTTTTACTAGAGAAGCACAAGCCTAGACTGCAGTGGAAAAGGAACAGTTGCGAGCATTTTTATTGTTTTTTCCTCTGCGTTGATGAAGATCATATCAATCACGCAGTGTTCTACCCATCACTAATGTCAATTTCTATGCGTCTAGAAGAAGCTTTTTAAGTATAGGAAGCAGCAGGTGTCTCATCAATCTAGGAAATTGGGCGATGATTGGATTGTTCTTCTGTTGCCATGCACACCACATCCATCGTTGTGCTCGCCTTTGATCCTTCACTAATAAACTTTGTTGTTGAATACAAGTTGGTTTGTGATTTTGCATCTGATCTTGAAAGATATGAATTTGAGATCTATTCGTCTGTAAATGGATCTTGGAAAGTTCTTGCTGAGATTTCTTTTAGCGAGATAAAGCTTTTTCCAAGGACAGGTGTACATGTTAATAGCATTATTTATTGGAGTTCGTTCTAGCATGGGTAGTTTTTTTATTTTTTTTAATTTATCTGTTAGGGTTTTATTAATTTTCTTTTAATTTGATGATAAATTTATAAAATTCAAATATAATGATAATTTCTTAATCGTTTCAACCTTATGCATGCTTAAGCGTTTCAATCTTATCACATTTAATTCCATTTACTTATGATTTTTTTTAATATTTAAGAATCATGTTATTAGATATTACATTTGATATTTAAATATAAATTAATTAATTGTTGAGTTGATAATAATTTAATTTATTTAATTATATTTTATTTAGGATTGTGATTTATATTTAGATCAATTTATTAAAAAACATTTCAAGTTACACATAAGAACTATTGGTCAGAAATTAAACTAAAATAATTAATAAAGTGTAACTTGATTGTAAATAAATTTTAGAAATTAATGATTAAAATATAATTTATATATAGAATTACAATTTTAAACATAGAAAAATCAAATAAGGACTTGATTGAATAAATTTCTAAAATCACCCTGAAATAATATATGTAATATTCTAGTAGCAAATTGATATTTAATTATTTATAAGGTTTTCAGGTTTTCCTATAAATAGAATATTATACCTTTTATTTTCTAAATAGTACACAGTAAACAACATTATAAAACACCTAAAGACCACAAAAAGAAAAAAAAAAAAAGTTAACATCTAAAGACATAGCAATTCATCTAAACCTAAAAAGATTTAGAAAATGTTTCATTAGTAATTTATATGAATTATTCACCGCATACTCGAATAACTTATAATCTATAACAACCTAACTTTGAAGCAATTATTTAAGGCTTTGATGAAGGTTTAGCAGCAAGCTCCGGACAAAAAAATATTGAAGTAGACAGAATAAAAGCATAAAAAAATTATGGAGAAGCAGTTTTTTTATATTTCATCTTCAATTCAATTATTTTACATCTTTGAACAAGTGCCCTACCTTGTAGTACTTGAGAGCTACAAGCTAGCAGCAATATACATGGCGGATTCTTGTTGCTTTAGGCTGTCTGCAACATGAGAGATCACCCCAGTGCCAGCATTATGAAACCATTCATTTTTCACCTGAAATGTGAAAAAAAAAAAGTTAAATCAAGAAGTGAATCAGCAAAGTAAAGTTATCATAACCCAAAATAAAAATGGCGTCAGTACATGTATGTTGTTATGAGCAAAGAAGGGCCAGAATGCTGAGTGAAAGCTGACATCAACTTTTTTCCATCCCAACCTCTGCAAGCCACTTATCATTTCCTCTGTTAACATACTGAAAGCAATCATTACTCTTGTCATGGGACAATGAACAGATAATTCAAAGATATTGAATGGGGGGGAACTCTTAAATGCCACGTATGGTTTTACCTTCCATGAGTTCATGGTACTCTGCTGTATTTTTCATGCTGGGCTCGTTCTGTGCTGCCTCCTTTGCTTTGGCAGCTTCTGGAGGAAAATGGGGGCCGTCAGAAGAAACTGGGGGACAATATTCAACATCTACAACGTGCTTGTAACCATCCAAAGATCGCATAGGGGGCTGTCAATTTAGAAATGTCAAAACGATGCAGAAACATTAGAAATCTATCTTAACACTGATATTTCCACCGCATTTGTTTATCCAAATAATTATCCATTGCTGCTCTTTCTAGCTTGAGAGCTACAATAACATGTAGCATTTGGAATTAGTGATTTCCAAGAAGCAAGACAGTTTCTTACATTTAGATTAATTCCTTTTCTTAGACTTCCAAAAGATTTTTCACATGTTCGCACTTCTGATCCTCAAGCACTCAGAATTCACGAGGAAAAAAAATATTTCCAGGACATAGCACTAAGAATCCGAGGCCACTGCTACCTAATTTGCACCCTATTTTTTTTACATATTTACTACTCAAGAGTAGCCAGATCCTGAAGCACTCAATATTTCACTTACGAAAGAACTTCCCTTGAAAACAAACTCTCAAATACTTCCCTTCCAACCTTAATGCAACCTTAATGATCAATTTACATATTTATTGAACAGAACCAAAGCCTCCCTGCATCTTATTTCCACTCAAGTCTTCAGAGGTCATATTAGAAGAGTTATGCTAAAAGAATACATTTCAAAGCAATCTTGACCTCAAATTTCCTAGAAATGTTGCTTTAATTGGACGAGTCCAAGAGAAAGTTTATCCATACCCAATTCTAGTTCTTTGCAGCAATGTTTGAATTCTATACTGCACCGCTAATTCCACAAAGGTAGTAACTCTAGCTAGACATGGCTGTTGTAGAATCCCTACTTGCCTATTATGATTTTCCTGACATACGGTTTTATCCCAAGACTTGTAAAATATCTCAGTGAAAAAGTTGATAATTTCTCATAAAAAGAAAATGAACAAAATGCAGGAACCATTTATCTAATATCATGATGATTTTGACTATGAAATCAAGTTAACTGATTCATAAAAACAGATAACAGATTTGAAGTAAAGAGGAAACATAATGAGAAAAGGAAAATATCATCTATCAAAGTCTCATTTATAAAATACCGAGAATAATCAACATCAGCATTTCTTCTTGAAAAATGAATATGAAGGACACAAACTCACTCCAATTTCTACAAGGACACTCGGCCTTACTTATTATGCTTGCACTCATAATGATAAAGCAACTCATAGATAACAGCATTTAATTTATTTATTATGCTTTAACTTGAATGGTCTCTTCAATTATGCGGTCAAAGATTGTTAACAATAGTTGTGTCAAACAAAGTAAATAAGAACTATCAACTCACCGTGACAAGTTCCATCTCTCTCCTTATGGAGGATGTACGCCAACCAACCATATCTAGTTAATGTCAAGGATCTGAGCAAATGCCGAGAAATAAGACAGCTAAATGTGCAAAATAGAAGATGATATGTAGTAGGATACGATCATAAGATACATTTGCATAAAGAATACGACATCTAAATGCACCAAGAGCAGATCTGGAGAGAAAAAAGCAAGAAACATTTAAGAACCATTAGGTTACGCTGGCAGAAAAAGGAATTGTTGTCTCCAATCACAATGGCATTTTTCTACTTACAAAAACTTCCCATCTTCAGAGTCTGATGTCATTCTCAGAAGAAGAGATGGTTTGTTAGGTTTACCATCAGTGAGAAACAGTTGACTGCCAGTTCTACCCACAATAATAGGAGCTATTGGAAGAGCAAGTTTCTCCAAGATGGGAATACCCAAGAGAAATGGAAGCTGAAAAGAAAACAAAAATAGCTAAACGAACTGCACTTTGTGAATGCTAAGCAAAATACCAATTATGTGAGGAAAAAAATTATAACATACAGATAATAGCTGTCCATTCTGTATGAGAATTAAAATTAACATATTCAAAGAAGATAATAAAAGATTATTGACAGTAAAGAAAATTATTTAAGTTCAGCTTACGTTGCATTGTTTTTAATCCTAAACTGTACTGCAAATGACTGACACTGATGCAAACAACCAATAAACATCCAAACCATAGTGTTGCAAACAACCAAAAAAGAACATTTAGATTTATGTTTATCAAGAGATTATTCATAGGATAATGTAAGATAACTTGAAAGAAAAAAAAAGAGCTTAAGGTAATAGGTGATGCAATGGAGCCCAGATTCGTCAATATTGCATGATCACTACATGGTACTACAACTACTGAACTACATATTAAGAACCAGTGTCCAGAACAAACCTGCTTTCTGCCTCTCACCCCAAGATGTGGAGTTGCCAGGGTAATAAAATTAATTGGTTCCAACCCGGCAATCATACCTCGTCTTGAGGAACAAGTTGTATTTGAATTAGGCAGCGAAGTATCAGCAGCCACATCAATGGATTGGCCAGTATTTACAGCAATTTCTGAATAAAGCACAGATATAGCATATCTTGCAAACAAGCCACCTAGAGAATGGGCTAAAAAGGAAATCCTTTTCAGGCTCTCTCTCTTCTGTACAACTCGCATAACCTGTTCATAAAATGGATAATGAGGAAAATCATTGAATATGCAGCACCTCCATTCCCAACAAGCCAAGAACCTACTCGAAACTACCATAAGTGAAAACTAAATAAATATATTTTGCAACGATGTCAGTACTCACTTCATCTGCAAGTCGCTTTCCTGCTCCATCAATCCCAGAGAATGTTTTAGTGTAGGTGTTACACGAACTTGCTGCAGAAAGACAAAAAAACAATAAATTTCAACTGACCAGATTCCCGGCCTATCTCTGACTAATTGTATAATAAATACAGATTTGATAACAGTATTCATATAAAAACAAAAGTCATTAGTTGAAAAAATAAGATATCAGATTTGCAGAAAACTCTGACCACATGCCTCTGATAACTGAACAGACATCAAGTACTTCAACATGGAGTCATAGCCACTCTACTTTGGTGACAAAAACATTTCAATCTATCATCCCCTATTTTGGTGTTTGTGGATGCTCAAAATTTTCTTCATCTTTCTGATTATTTTCTATACCATTTATCAACTTCCAAAAACAATATCGAAATACACAATGGTTAGGCATGTAAGAAAGAAGAGATCACCAGAATAAGGGATGAACATACCATAAATTAGAAAGTTTTTTCCCAAACGCCTTTTTAACTCTGCTTCCACGTATGTCCAGTCACTTGGACTGCATTTGTGAATGATATCAATTTAGTACTTGTTGAGAATTAAAAGCCAAAAAGAAATGTTACCACTAAATTATAGTGACTGGGTATATTTACTTGGTGAACTGTGTTTGGTCAACATATACCTAGCCAAAATGCCATGTACGAGAACAAGAAGATGATCAGGTTCACTTTTCCCATTCATTGCGCCGCTGGATGATGAAAATCTTCCTTTAGTGGCAGTATTCGTAGCTTGAGATTTAATGCCTTGGGGTTTCCAGTTATTATTTACACCTGCAAAAGATTATCTAATATCCTCAAGGACAGTTGAACGTACATGAATACATATAATCTTGCATATAGAATTGCAAAAAAAAAACAGAAGAAAACCAGAGCATATTTGCTTATTACACACACACACACACAAAGAAAATGCACGCAGACGCAACAAACCTGTTTGTGCAAGCAAGAGATAAGTTAAGCAGGCCAGGTTATACTAACAGAGATATTCAACAACGTTTCAACAAACAGAGGCTTAGAAAAATAATAGCAGCTTTTTATAAATTGCCAATATAATGTGTGATCGCTTATTATGAAAAACAAAATTGTTTTTGGAAGTTAATCATGCATAATTTTTCCAGAAGGACATAATAATCCCGTATCCTGAGCTTGTGCTGAGGATACCTAAATTACAGCTGGTAGATTTCTCTTGAGACGACAGTATGCTGAGCTATTGAGAGGTCGAATCTGGTGATGTTACCAAGACATTTAAGACCAATGGGATTTATTTTGGATGGGACAGCATGCCTAGATCAAACACCCACACCTAAGTTTGACTCTTTTACATCTTTTCTGTGACTGTCCTCTCTACAGTAGAGTTTCTATGTAATTTATTTTCAAATTCAATAGGGGACCGCTCAACACACTTTGATAAACTAGTTCAGTGTAAATGGAAGGCATGTAATACTTAAGACGAAACAAAAAGCTGTTTGTGGGCGATATTTGTCTCTCCTAACAATGGAATTTGGTCCCTGGCAGCTTTTCTCTCCAAGTCTGTACCTTCTCTACATCTCCCCCCACCATTCCATTTTTGTGCAGTATTTATAACGCTAGCGCAAGAACACTTGCAGGAAAAATAATAATAATAATCCTGGCATGAAGCTAGATGAGGCTAATTACAAGCAAAATCGATACCCAAAAAGTCAAAAAGAGAAAACAAAACAAAACAAAAATCCAGTGATTACTTTCAACATAAAAGAGGGAGGGAGGAGCATAAGAGCAGTATCCCACAATCCTATAGCAAAAGCCTAAATCAACTCAATCTCGCAATTATCCAAACCTTCACAAATACCCAATTGAGGTTAATTAATAATTACAATTTTAATAATAATAATAATAATAATAATAATAATGGCTGCTGGAATTCAGAAATAAAAAGAAGAATTGTTAGAAAGGAAGAAAGAAATACCAACCAGAAGAAGAGAAGTTGAATCCGTGGTGGGCGGAAGAAGAAGGAGAAGAAGCGGAAGAAGAAGAACCTACACCTACAGCTACACCTCCATTTCTTACACTATAATGACAATTATTACTAAATCTTGGAGAAGGAGAATATCCATATCGAGCAGCTTGGAATAACGATGCCGAAGAAGCTGTTGCCATCTGCAATGCCCTTGCTTCTTTATATGTATATATTCCCACCTTTACGGCACGCCCTATCAGCTCAGCAAAACAGAGAGAGAAACGTGGCCGAAATTTTCCAAAATTCCCGGTTCCCAATGTTCCGCTGCCATTATCTTCAACATCATGATGGTGATGGTATCGCCAGGCCCATACGTTTGGATGGATGCCCATGTCTGAGTTGAGATTAGATTGCTTCTTTTGTAACTATTAGGCCCAAACCACAAGAATAAATTAGTGTGAGTCAAAGATGTTTATTATTTGTTCTAGCCAATGGGGTTCTGCCAATTGTATGACTTGATGGTCAGATAGATACAGATTTGTAAAAAAACAAAAATAATATAGATTATTGATTGATCTAATCAACTCGAATTATCTAGTTTTATTAAGGGACTGTTTAAAATTATTTTAAATAAAGTTTTTTAAAAAATTATTTTTTGTTATTTTTTATAATTTTTAATTTTTTTAATTAATCGATGTCAAAAATAATTTTTAAAAAATAAAAATAAAATATTATTTTGATACAGATCAAAAAACAATTTAAAAAATAATAGTTACATCACTCTCAAATATTCTTTAAAAATATTCTTTAAAAATAATATTTTATTGTTTTATTTTTTTATATAAATACAACTAGATTTGGTTAATTTAATTCAGTTAATTGAATTTAATCAAGTCAATATTTTATTATTATTAGAATATGAACTCTACGTTTTTAAATTAATTTTTTATAAGGTATGAATTCATTTAGAGGGCGTTTGGCATTGCTGTTGGAAAGCACTTTTCAAAAAATTTGAATTTTTTTTTTTTTTTTTTTTGCTTTGAAGTAATATGTTTTTGATGTTTTCAAATCATCTTGATGTGCTGATCTCAAAAATGATTTTTAAAAAATAAAAAAATATTGTTGGCATACTTTTCTGAGTGAAAAGCACTTTGAAAAGCAACCACACTCCCAAACACCCTCTTAGTATGCCTAATTATTAATACTTATTAATTTTGGTGATTGTTTATGTTTTTTATTCTTTTTCCTGTTGGAATCATTTCCACACATTTCTTTTCCATTTTTTTTAAGAAAAAAATATTTTTCATTTTAACTGATTTATTTATAATGAGTCATTTCAACGTAGAACAAAGAACAATTATCTTTTGCTAAATTTAGTACCACGTGAGATATTTCAGAATGGAAGCAAAATATATGTATTATTCAAACAGACTCCTCTGGAAATTCAACCTTTTTCCATTGTATTATAGGGTAGCTGTCTTAAATTGCATTAAAAAAAGAAGAAAAAAAACCTTGAGTATGAGGTTGCTTGATGAAAAAAACTATCGAATATAAAACTAGTAAATTATGTTTTTTTATTATATGATGATATAAATAACAAATTATACTATACTTTAAAAGACGTGGAAAAACATTATATAGGTGTTGAGAATATCAACTCATTATACTATAGACATAAAGTATTTACACTATAGACAACACTATAGTACCTGGGGAGTCGTCTATTTTGTTTATTAATCAAAAAGTGTTGATTGGTTTGGCTTGGCCGCCAGACCCAATGCTATTAGGTCTGACTGATCCCTTGATATTTTTAATTTTTTTTTCCTCTTTAGATTTTTTCTTCTCTCTTATTTAAATTTTTTTTACACGGTAAAGAAAAAATAAATTGATGAGACTTTTTTACATTGTACAAAAGTTAGGTGATGATAATATAATAACTAGCATATTGGCCCGCACTCCGCAGCGGGGCAATAATACTTTTTTTTTTAAAATGTAAAAATGCTTGAGTTGGGTTAAAAGCAAGGAATATATTTGCATTATCATCATCTTCGAATAAAGTATTTTATACAATAGCACCATGAATAGAGCATAGCATAGCATAACAACGTCCAATACACCGTTAACTAATTTGTTTCCCTTTAATTGTTTTTCTTTTAAGATATTTTCAATTTAATTTTTTTTCTTTTTAATTTCTTTTTCTTTTCTCTCATTGAATTTTTTTTCATATTGTAAAGAAGAAATTGATGTGACTTTTTTTATATTGTACAAAAGTTGGGTGATTATAATTTTTTTTTCATTTCAGGTTAAGTTGAATTTATTTATTAAAGCATGTTTGTTTTTGCATTTCAAAAATACTTTTAAAAAAAATTGAATTTTTTTAACTTTTTTCTTTACTTCAAATTAATATTTTTTGATGTTTTTGTATTATTTTGATGAGATGGTATAAAAAATAAATTTTAAAAAATAAAAAATAATATCTCAATATATTTTTAAAAAACAAATATTTTAAAAAATAGTATTGTGGACATAGACTAATTGCATTGTGGACCACACTGTAGATACAGAGTGTTTACACTATAGACAACACTGTAGCACATGGGAGAGTTGTCTTTTCTGTTTATTAGTCAAAAAATGCTCGCGTGTCTGGCTTGGCCACCAAACTCACCGCTATTAGGTCTGGCTCGCAGCCAGTTCCATCGATCTTGGGTCTGGCTTGCTATTGCGTCCGGCTGGGTAGCCAGATATTTCCAATTTTTTTTTTTGCCTCTTTAGATTTTTTTTCTCTTATTTAATTTTTTTTTTCATACAGTGAAGAAGAAATAAATTGATGGAACTTTTTTTATATTGTACAAAAGTTTAGTGATAATAATTTTTTTTTTATATTTGAGGTTAGCTTGAATTTCTTTTTTAAAACAAGTTTGTTTTTGCCTTTCAAAAATGCTTTAAAAAGAATTTGAATTTTTTTTATTTTTTTTAATTCAAATTAATATTTTATTTATGTTTTTTAAGTGCTGATATAAAAATCAATTTGAAAAAATAAAAAAATATTATCTCAATATATTTTTTTTAAAAATATATATTTTAAATAATAACCGTTACGTAATAATATAATAGCTAGCATATTAGCCCGCGCTCCGCAGCAGGTCAATAACATTTTTTTTTTCAAATGTAAAAATGCTTGAGTTGGATTAAAAACATGGAATGTATTTGCACAATCACCATCATCAAATAAAATATTTTATACAGTAGCATCATGAATAGCGAATAGTAGAGCAGTGCCCAATATACCGGCAACTAATTTCTTTCCCTTTATTTTTTTTCTTTTAAGATGTTTTCAATTTTATTATTTTTCCTCTTTAATTTTTTTTCTTTTCTCTAATTGATTTTTTTTCATTTTGTAAAGAGGAAATAAATTGACGTGACTTTTTTTATATTGTACAAAAGTTGGGTGATGATAAATTGTTTTTTCATTTCAGGTTATGTTGAATTTATTTATTAAAGCACGTTTATTTTTGCGTTTCAAAAATACTTTTAAAAAAATTGTAATGTTTTACTTTTTTCTTTACTTTCAATTAATATTTTTTGATGTTTTTGTATTATTTTGATGTGATGATATAAAAAATAAATTTTAAAAAATAAAAAAAATAATATCTCAACATATTTTTTTTTAAAAACAATATTTAAAAAAATAGTACTGTGAACATAGACTTATTGCACTGTGAACCACACTATAGATATAGAGTGTTTGCACTATGACAACATTATAGTACATGGGGGCGTTGTCTTTTTTGTTTATTAGTCAAAAAATATTGTTGCGTCTGGCTTGGCTGCCAGACCCAACACTATTGGATCCGGCTAGGCAGCCAGATATTTCCAATTTTATTTTTTTACCTCTTTAGATTTTTTTTATTTTTTAATTTTTTTTCATACAGTAAATAAGAAATAAATTGATGGGACTTTTTTTATATTGTACAAAAGTTGAGTGATGATAATTATTTTTTCATTTGAGGTTGGCTTGAATTTCCTTTATAAAGCATGCTTGCTTTTTCCTTTCAAAAATGCTTTATAAAGAATTTGAATTTTTTTTTTTATTTTTTTCTTTAATTCAAATTAATATTTTTTATGTTTTTGAAGTGCTGATATAAAAAATTAATTTGAAAAAATAAAAAAATATTATCTCAATATATTGTTTTTAAAAATAACCGTTACGTAATAATATAATAGCTAGCATATTAACCCGCGTTCTACAGTGGGTCAATAACATTTTTTTTTATCAAATGTAAAAATGCTTGAATTGGGTTAAAAGCATGAAATGTATTTACACCATCACCATTTTCAAATAAAATATTTTCTATAGCAGCACCATGAATAGCGCTTAGCAGAGCAGCGCCCAATACACCGGCAACTAATTTCTTTTCCTTTAATTTTTTTTCCTTTTATGATATTTCCAATTTTATTTTTTTTCCTCTTTAATTTTTTTTTCTTTTCTCTAATTGATTTTTTTTCATACTGTAAAGAAGAAATAAATTGATGTGACTTTTTTTATATTGTACAAAAGTTGGGTGATGATAATTTTTTGTCATTTCAAGTTGGGTTGAATTTTTTTATTAAAGCATGTTTGTTTTTGCGTTTCAAAAATGCTTTTAAAAAAAATTGAATTTTTTTTTAATTCAAATTAATATTTTCTGATGTTTTTGTATTATTTTGGTGTGATGACAAACAAAAATAGCCAGATTTAATGATATTGGATCTGGCTCCGCTCCAAACCCAAGGCTATTAAGTCTGACTCTGCAACTAGATCTAAGACACTTAAAATCACGCTTCATGTTTTTTTTACATTTGAAATAAAAAATTATTATTGACCTAATACGGAGCATATGCCAATATGTTAGTCTATTTATCAACTAGAATCGGAGCTATGCTAAGGCTAGAGGGGACGACCCACAAAAGTTTATTTTAGTCCCTATTTTATATATTATTTTTCAAATATCTCAACTAAAAACTTTAAATAATACATCCTATATGTTTACAAAACCAATAGTTTTTAATAATAATAATAATAATAATGTTGAAAATTTTGTTTAAAACATGGTTATGGCACATTTATTGTCAAATTGAAAATGAGGTCCATTTATTTTTAAAGTTTAAAACTTTATTGAAATCTAATCTTTAACATGAGCTTTTTAATATGAAACATTAACATGATTTAAATAAATTGTGGTTTTATAAAAATTTGATCTCAAATAACCACTTGTTGACATATTTTAAAACTCAAATCTCTTTAAAAACTTTTATCCCATGTAAAAAAAAAAACGTTTTGCTTGTTGTGTTATATAGTGAAAATGTGAAAAGTTATATTGGATTCGAATGACACTAAAGTTGTTAGATGAGAAAAAATTTAAACAAAGTTAGCTTTAGGCTTAAATCCTCATCTACGGGCATACACGTAGCCTAACTCGGCTCATACTCATGCCTTAGGCTTGGGCTTGGGTTTATTAGATTACAAAAGATTTTATTTTTTAATTTTGAATTTGGATCTAATCCAATAAAAATTATTTTTCTAGGCCATTGTTTTGTCCAACCAATGAATTAAATCTAATTAACTTCTTCAAAAAAAATTTCTAGAACTGACTCTTCATAACCTAAACAATTTTTCCAGCTCTTTAAAACCAAAACTGACAGGTTTGATTCTGTTTTTATAACGGGTAATCAAAGTTGATAATGAAAGGATTTATTATGTTACTTATCATAATTAATTCTTATCAATTTTGATTCTAGAACTCACTATCTAAAAAGAAGGTTGTAGGAAGACTTTTGTGCATTATTTTTTCATAATTTTCAAACTCTTCCTAACCTAAGATTTTTAGTTTTTCTCCTCTATTTTTAAGCTTTGTTTTTCTTATAATCTAGAGTTTATGTTTAATCTTTGTTGAGAAATACTTGAGTTCTTTTTCTTGGTTTGTTGACCATGTTTAAAAATACATCCAAACAAGGTGTTATTGTTGGAATCTTGTGAGACTTACTCCAAACATTCTAATTGCACAAAGTGAGAAACAATAAAGTTTTATGGAAGAAAAAAAAATCTTTGAAAACAATAAAAATATCATTATTTTTAAAGTGTTTCAACAAGTAAATATATTTTTTTCTTTTAATTTAAACATGAATATTTTATATAATTAATATATATGCTAGGATTGTAATTAAATCTCTTGTGCTACTTCATATATATATTTTTAGTATACATGTTAGTATCTTTATGTTTTTTAGTCTTTGATTACATGTTTGCTATGATATATATTATTACAAGTTTATAATCTAAACTTGTATGTTTTCTAGTTTTTACTTGGACAACTAATTTAATTAAAATGATCATGTTGTGATAAATTAAACAATACATGCTCACTAGTTTAATTATTCTTCTAAAATATTGTACAACAGATAATAATAATAATAATAATAATAATAATAATAATAATAATAATAATAATAATAATAAATGGTTTTGCATATAATCTAATGTAAGTATATGAATTTACCTACTTTCTAATTTAATGCATATGAAGATTATTTAAACGAGAGAAAAGTGTAATTAAACCATTTTTCTATTTGAAAAATAATATACACAAAATTGCAAAATAAAAGGCAAAATCATTCTATAAACAATTCATTTACACTTGTAGCTTAAATAAAACCTTAAAGGCTTGGGTCTGACTGTCATACTTAACCCGAGTGCTGGGGTCTGACTGCCCTGCTTGACCTGGGTACTTTAGGTATGACAGTCATGCCATACCCCAGCGCCAGGTATCTGGCAGCTATGTCATGCCCCAGCGCGCTTGAAGCAGGTAGTCTTGCCATACTCAATAAAATTTGAATTGATTATTTTATTTTCAATCATTTTTTAATATCAAATGCATCATATAAAAAAGACAACTCCACCACTATTGCATGCTTAGCATGTTTCCATGGCAAAGACACTTCAATCCACAATAATCCATGTCTAGGTAAGCAGTAGAATGAATACTAAGCCTGTTTAATTTAATATACTGTATAATACATCAAGGAATTAACTTTATTGTATATTTCATTCAACTCAGCTAAAATACATCTTTTATACAAATATGACAAGAAAATTCAAAGATATTGTTCAAGTCATGCCATTACATGATGGAGCAAGCATGAGGATTTTCATCACTGAACATGGCACTAGCCTCTTCATCAAAAATGGTGGCATAAGGTGGCTTTTGATAGCGACCAAACTCCTCGTCATTGTAGCCATGCTTGTGGTAGTTGTACGAAGAGGTAGGCATTTTTGTATAGTGATTAACTACTTTTGTTTCATGATGTTGCTTCTGATAATAGTATTGCTGGTTGAAGTTGTAGGATTCTGGATTGTAAGGGTATGGCCATAGCTCGGCTCTTCTTCCTGTCTTCCTCACTGCTTTAAGAACCTTTCTCTGGTCTGCCCATCCCATCACTGTTACTTTCTGCATAGCCATGTCTATATCGATATCATCCACTCCTGTGAAGCAAACAAAAACCATGTTTAACCATCAGTACGTCATATACACACACACGAGAAACAATCAAAACACTTGAAATGAACGCAACATAAAATACCATCTAGCTTTCGAATAGCCTTCCTTATCTTGGTCTCGCAGCCAGCACAATCCATATGCACTCGCATCTCTGTGATCTGAAACATGAAAACAAAGGCTTAGTTTGGTCAGCATCAAAACCAAATACGACTATATATAATGCCAACTTTTTGGCTACAAAATGAACACAACTTAATTCTGATTGACAAGAAGAAGAACGACAGTAGTTTAATGGAGTTCATACTATAATAGATGAAGCACTAAATGGATAGATAGTTAACCCTTCTGGCGATATTGTATGCTAGCTAGGCCAGAATCTACCTTTTATTTTAGCCATATGAGCTAGATTAATAACACTGCTCTTATCAAATAAAGGAGTAGCATGCGGTTGTGTGATCGATTCTAATAATTATTTGATGAACAACATGTACGTTTTATAATGGCTAGCACAACTATTAGCTGGCTAGAAAAAGGACAGGTAACAAGAATATAGATAGCATTTGTCAAGACAAAGGGAAGAACACATCATGCAAGTGTAAAGAGAAGGATATATATATATATATATATATATATAGAAAGCAAGAGAAAGATATATCTTACAGTCATCTTGGGGGCTTAGGAAATCTTAGAAATCTAGCTCTAGTTGTTTTTTTATATCTTGAACTCTAAGTATGTATGAGGATACGGAGAATGAATTGAGAAGTGGGTCTATATATAGAGAGAGCGCAGGAAGCATCGTTTCATTTCGCTCGTTCTACTTGGGAGGCAAGGCATGTAAGAGGGATGAGGAAGAATATAATATACGAAGGCCCCACAGAGCACAGACCTTTTCTTTTTTCTTTTCTTCAAGTTGCTTCTAAGCGACAAAACTTGAACAAAAAATCGGCGGAAAATGCATAGCAGCTGCTAATTATATGTCAAATTGCAGCTCCTACTATTTGCTCAAGCCATAAAAATTAATATTCTAGAAAGAGATATTTTCATATTACTTATAATTAACTGCATTGTGTGGAATCTAAACTTAGATCGATTCAAGCTTATATTACCATCATATTTCTCACACGTCAAAGGTTCCTTGTAAGTATGGATCTAATTACTTTTTACGTGAGCCAGATCAAAATTCCTAGAAATACATATCTTATTAACGAAGAATACAAAATCTTCTTATTGGCTAAGGATCATATTACTTGTTTAATTAACTAACTATATATTAATACTATTCCAGATTTTGCTTGGAACCCATGAATCTTTTTGGCATAAGAAACCGCGTAGGATGTCAAAATTAATGCGTTTGAAGAAAATAAATGGCGACACGGGCTAATTTCGGCGGCATGAATGAAATGGTAGCGTAAAAATGAGCTTTTACATGTTACCTTCCAAGCTCAATCCTACCTACCTACCTATATTGCTCTTTCAACTGTTAAACCAAGGCTGGCTTACCCAGTAGCGGGGTTTGCCTAAATTAGCTTGTTTATTCTTGTTTATTTTGTTAATTACTATCTTGTAGGTCCAATTAAGAGCTAGAAAAGCAACTAACAGCTCAATAATTAACTAATGAGCGGGTTAATTAATAATTAATGGCAACTCTAAAAAAATATAATTTAATTGGCCAGGTTCTGTATTTGCTTTTTAAAAATTATCAGTTTGAGTCACACAAACCTCAGAATTATTGAAAATTTACATAATCATTAACTTCAGGATCCATAAAATTAATCAAAAATCATGCAAGATTAACTAAACATCCATATTAATCTAAAAAAGACAATTAATGGTTGATGAAAGAGCGTTCAAGTCGGGGCAAATGCAGGGTAAGTTACTTGGCAATGACCTCGTTGGAAATTGCTGTCAATCCGCTGCCGTCATTGGCTCGATAATGATTTGTGGGCAAGTTGGCCAGAGAAAAACGAAAGCTTTCCTGTCCTAATATTGAAGAGACAATGATATAAATATTGATTTAATAATAAGGTAGCGCTCAATATCCATCACCTATTGCAATTTCCAGGAAGCCATCCGATGGTGTCTTGGGTTTATAAATCTTATAAAAATTGTAGCAACTTTAATCAGTACTATATATTATACAGAATCAATTTTCTTTTCAGTACTATATACTACATTGACCAAAAAAAATAAAATTGGAGAGAAGTAATCATTCTCATATCCTATATATACAACGAGAATATTTAAGGAAATTAATGGATAGACAAATTCCAACTCACAAATTAATCGGAGAACTTGATTAATGATATTTGATCACAAAAGTTAATTAAGATCCTTTCTTTTTCATACAAAGTTATTAAGCTCTAACTAGATCCCCTAAAAATGCCATTTGATATAGTTTGATTAGGGTTTCGTGCAAAAGGATCGATGGATGACTCATTTTCAATTTTCTTTGTATAATTAATGTACTCATTGGATTAGGGATTACATTCCCAACTCCATAATTTGCAATTTTATCTTTTGAAATTGTTAAATGATTAGGCTTCCTCGTGATTTTACTAGATTGTTAGAAGTAATTTTAAAGACTTCGCTATCTGAAGCTAGTTGAATTATTCAAGTCTTATGATTACTTTACTTTACATTCATATATATTTTAAATTTGTGATTACTTTCTCGAATATTTGAAATTTTTTGGTGGGTGAGCCACTTAATAAAAAAGAAGACTACTTCGTGCATTATTACTACTTTTAAGATAATAAAAAAATTAACTAGTTATGAGTATAATTTTTAAACTTGGTTCGATAATCGACCTATTTCAAAACCTGAGTTACATGTTTTGATTGGGTTATTGGATTTTGATCTAATCATTCCGGATCGATTTCTAATTTTTATAAAATCAAACGACGTTGTTTTTATTAAAAAATAAATAAATAGTTAATGAGTTGTAACTTGATTTTTGACTAGATCTTACTGGGTTAATCAAGTAATCAAGTTAACCCAATTTTTTGCTTTTCTTTATTTTTTTAAACTCGTTTTGATTCTAATTCTAGGCTGACCACACTTGAATTCATCCACCAAACCGTATCTAGTTTTAAAAATATAACTACAAGAGAAAAATATTAGAAGTATAGCTAAACCTCAGGCAACTACTTGCAAATATTAGAAGTATAGCTAAACCTTAGGCAACTACTTGCCTAGAAAGAAACAAATAATATATTTGCTCAATTTCTTGTACTCCCACTTGGGTTTTGTGATAGACTTGGTAATTTGTCGAAGATCATTATCGTATGGCGTAATGCAATATCGTCATCAAAGTGGGAAATGATTTAAAATGACTTTTGAATGTTTTGTTAGTTTTACAATGACATAAGTTGACTCTCAAGTCACTCGTAATATCACAGTTTCAATGACAATGAGCTTAATTATGCCATCGTTGTAATTAGAAATTACTTTCATAATACATGTCTTCCAGCATCGAGTGATTAATTAATTAATTAATTTCATTGCATAGTGATAAAACACAAATATTATTTTCTGTGGATATTATGAGCGTCTCATCAATTTCTTTCTTAAGATAAAAATTTCATAAGATTGAATAATTTGCGTATTAGCTCTTAAGTTGGAAGAGGATCAAATATTTTAAATATACATTGTAGCGCCTTTTTTTTTTCTTTACCAAATGAAAGTTGGTTTGCCAGTCTATTTGGTATTATAATAGCTATTGTGGTTGTGATTTAAAAAAAAATTGTTTTATAAAAAGTACTTTTAGTTGATGTTGATTTGGTATTTATGTATATTTGGTTAAAACTGTGGTTGAAATTGAGGTTGAACAAAAAGTAGTTTAATGTGTTTTGGTTAATAATGCTTTTGAAATTGAGGTTATAAAATAATTTTTAAAATATATATATTAATATTGATGGTTTTTAATTTAAATATTGTAGATTTAACTATTGTTATTATATCATGAAATAAATAATATTTTATATAAAATATTTTTTATTATTCTATTAAACTATCTACAATTTCATCACGTACGAAATACATCTGACAAAGACTTTAGTTTTTCTGGTTTCTTAAGCGTGCAACAACATCAGGTAAAATATAATCAGGAACAAAATTGGGATTGCGATCAAATTCTGCAAATGCTACGTCATCAAGCGATCTCTGTCTAATTCATGTAGTGTCATTGAATAATGTTAAACACTAGTTTTTTGAATAAAACACAATTAAAAAATAAAAAATATTTTTTATTTTACTGGGTCGGACCTGGTTCAATGCATTTTGAGTTTTAAACCAGAACCGGTCCAATCGGAACAGTAGAGCTGGCTACACTGTTCATGCTAATTAATTAGCATGAACAGTGCACAAGAAGTAGCATTTTGCTGCTTTTCTTTTTCTTTGCTACTTTTCCTTTTCCCTGTGTCTCGGACGCAAAAACATGTGGGACCCATACACAGTAAACTGTGTTTTTTTTACCAAACAGGTTGTATCTGTGTTTTAAACAAAACACAGACGCAACCTCATTAACAAACGGACTCTTAAATAGATGTAACATGAAATGAGATTTAGTTAATTGCAAAATAATTCAAATTATTACAAGTTTTCAATTTAAATTTAAATTTTTTAATATTCAAAAAATTATTAGATGAATCTTCTTTATCATCTAGAATCATAGACCGACCAATAAACTTTTTCAAACCATCAATTTAAACAATGACATTAAAAATATAATTTTTAGCACTTTTAATAGTATAATCATAATTATGATATAAAATTATTAATATTGTATCAATCAAGAAAAATAACTCAACAAATTTAATAGTGTGTAAAAAAATTATTAGCCTTTTTCATGAGCTTATATGAATTAAATTTGATATCTTCTACACAAAAGTAATGATGATTATATTTAGAGATAATTATAAAAAAAAAAACCTTTTAAGATTTTATTGTATTTTTATTTTTCTATAATAGTTTAAGAAATTATACTTTACATCTTGAATAAATTTTCTTTTAAAAAAATTAAAAAAATAAATTGCCCTCATATATAATATAAAACAAATAATAATTGTGATATCAAATTTTTTTTCAGTGTCTTTCATTTCCTTCTCTCCTTTCGCTTCTCAATTATGGTTCCATGACTAATGAAAATCATCTTTTCTCAATATCATGCTACAAACAACTCACAACCTCAATCAATAATCAATATAACAATCTCCAATACCTATTGTGGCTGCATAACTATTACAAAATTGGATCTTGAACAATTAGGTAATCTAACTCATTATAGCAAATCTAAAAGAGGGGGTTGTTCAGATTGTGGTTTTGCATGGCTAGACCTCAAGATTGATGTGCCACCCCTCCCTCTTCCTCTTCCTCTTCCTCTAATAGTTGAAACGAGTGGAGCAAGTTTTGATACAGCCTGCTCATTCTTGCTAGAATCGAATATGGATCCAAGATCTATTGACTTCGTGTTGCTATAAGAATCCAAAATCGATTTATTCTGTTTCTGTTTCAAGAAACCAATAAAGTTTTGGGGAGTAGAACCAATATTCAAACTACTAGAATTCAAAGCAGAAGTGCCTTGATTTGGCTTCAATGGATCAAATTAACTTTAGCTGTTGAAGGCCTAGCTGATATTTACATTGTTCTGGAAATTCATGTTGTTGGGTGTGCTTGTGATCAAATTTAAACTGTAACTATTTGGCTGTGTTCCTGTTATGCCATTGTTAGAAGCTCCAGAACCACTAGAAGTGCCACTAGGTCTTGAAGGCCAATCAACAAAAGGATCTATAACACTAAAACTTGAAATGGATGTTGCTCCCGCGTCCAATTGCTTGTTTCCAGTATCTAACTGAGGAGTTACAATTGAAGATGTCCATGGAGGCCATTCTATGTTGATAGGAGGGCATGATTCAACTATTTGCTTACTTGAAACTGCGAGATTCCGATGGCAAAATTGTTAGTTAAACTTCCTGATTAGCGGAAATAGATTGAGTAGGTGATGAGTTGCATGCAAAATTAACCAGTCAATTGGAAAATTGGATAAGGTTAGTAGGTGTTCCTGTTATGACGTGAAAATCTTTTGTTATCTTGTGTGCATGAAGGAGCCTCCTTGTGTCACCAAAACTTTCCCAGCTGAGGCTTCTGCTGCTGGTCAGTGATCCACAACTAGTGTTTTTGCATCATTTCGTTTCCTTGGTGAAAACAAAACTAGTAATTAAAAATGGTTATTACGTTAAAGATGATATTTTACATTGTAATAAATTAGGAAGGAAAGAAAAGGGCCCAATTAAAACAACAGCCCAGGACTGTCGTTTTGATGGTTAAAGGCCCAAGCCTGTGTATAATCGCATGAACCGATTAGGAGTGGAGTGGGTTAGCTTCTTTATTAATTAATTAGGAAGGAGAAGGCAAAATTATATCTCGAAGTTATACGAAATGAAATTTTAATAAACCTTAATTTTAATTATCATTTCCTTTTACTTAAAAAAAAAAAATTATACTAATAAAATGATCTGCCATGTTCAAGCAATAATTTTTATGATCATTGTTTTTCGTTGATGATAAGGAATATCTTCTAATTAATTAGTTTCTACTCCAATTAATGAAGATTAAATCTTAATTTTATTCCATATCAATTTAATAAATTATCTTAAACGCTAGTTTTAAGATTAAGTGGAGGAGACTTAAAATAATTTGTTTTGGAGTTATAATGAAGGGACGGGCTTTCATCACATATACGATCGAAAATATCAAAATCTAGAATCTGGTTTTTTTTTATATAAAATATTTTTTAGAAAAATATTTTTTAGATTTTCTTGTATTTGTTTTTGAAAAATATTATATTTTTTTGTGTTTTTTTCATAAAAATATTTTATAAAAAAACTGGTATGGGAAAGATATTTTACAATTAACTTTCAAACTTAGTTTATTTACTGAAAATATTTTCAGCTCATGAAATTCTATAAAATATTTTATAAATAGTAATCTACTTATAATATCATCAAATTATTTCACTTATCACCTCAATTTTACCATTATCACCTTCTCATCACCACAATCACCATCCCAATATCATCTTCTCTTTCACTACCATTATTATTCCACTGCTATTATTAAAAAATATTATATATATAAAATATTTTTTAAGCCAAATATTGAAATGCAATTTACATATAAAACATTTTACAAGAAAATATTTTATATTTGTAAAATATTTTATGTAAAACAAACATTCCTTGGAAGAAAAGATGAACTACCACTTGTATATCATGTAATAAATACTCTATGGAGCACTTGAGGTCGTGGCCTAGCGGGGGAAGAGTTTTGTTTCCTTCTTCTGCACCGGGGTTCGATCCTCTGTGCATGTCTGTTACTTCCGCGATGTCTTACCTACTCACTAGGCTTGCTGGGTGTTCAGTGAGCATGAGAATTAGTCATGATGCGCGTAAACTAGTTTGGACATTCCGGGTTATAAAAATAAATAAATAAATACTTTATGGATGAATAAAAATACAATTTGGCGAACTTTTTCTAAAGCTACACTTAACTCATGAAATGGATAAAAGAAAACATACAATGGATTGTTTTCTTTTATCCTTACCTTTTAGAGGTTTGGACGACCACTCACACATATATATATTGCATATGCAAGAATTTATTGATTGGCTCTAGGAATAAATTCATATCTTATTCCATGATTAGTTGCTAGCATGTTATTCATTAAAAAAAAACATATGCAGTTTTTGAAAAATTAATAAAACAAAAGTATGCCTTACATTGTGCTATGTTATTGTGCTTAATCAGTCCTCTCAAGCTAGTTGATATATATATGATATATAAATCAAGTTCAGGTGATATATATATATATCTCATTAATTTAGTCAATTCATTACATAAGACTTTATTATAAAATCCTTGCTGATTTATTTATTATTTCATATGATAAAGTGTCATTATAGCTGGACCGAAAAGGAGGATGAGGATGATGATCTCCATGGAGTGTCTTGAAAGAAAGCCTCCGTTTGACTTTGCATTTTCTAACCTGGTTGAGTGAAATTTGAAATTTTTTATAGTGTTTGAATTGTTTTGAGGTGTTGGTATTAGAAATAATTTTTTTAAAAATATATTATTTTAATAAAAAATTATTTTAAAAAACAATTATTATTACATTTTCAAACACAGTAAAATTCTTCCAATAAAATAATGGAGCGTTTGTGTTTGCCTTTTTTTTTTTTTCCACTTTTGTTGTTAAATTAGTTTAATTGTTAATAATACTCTTGGAATCTTGAGGTCAAACAGAGACGGGAGCAACTTATCCGGCAGTAGCCCTTGTAAAGCGATGGAGCAGCTCTTCCACACGCCAACAATTTTCTTTTCTTTTCTTTTCTTTTTATGTCTTTTGGCTTCACTTCAGAAGGCAATAAGTAACCCAAACATATATAAAATGCCAGCAAAGAAAGCACCTCCACAGCTCAAAATCAACTCTCTTTAACAGGGAAAGGCCAGTTAACAGAAATGTGTGCGCTTTTGGGGAATAAAAAATAGCTTTTTTTATGCCATTTTTCTTTTTAAAAAATCAGGAAAATAAAAAACTTATTAGAAAATAATATAAATCATATCTTAGGACGTCACCTAACAGTTTAAGTTTTTGGATTGAATCGATTCTTTGACATGGTATCACAGGTTTAATGACCAAACGGTCACGAGTTTGAATCTCATCATTTTCATTTATGTGATAAAAATTAAGCACAAATTATCGTGGATCTGTTTAAGTTTCAAGTTCAAAGGGCTTTCACTTAAAAAAGTGTGTTAGAAAATAATATAAATCATATATTGAAACCCCACCTAACATCTTAAACTTTTAAGTTGAATTGTTTCTTTAATAAAACCGTCTATAAACAAGCACCGGACAGTCTTGTTTAATCCATGCTCATACACAAGTTTATGTTAAGTTTCTGGTCATGATAGCTCTAACTCTAGGGTTGCGTTTCTTCTTCTTCTTCTAATTTCTTCTTCTTTGAGCTTACCGATTTGGAAGATTTCATGAGAAACCTGCAAACAAAATTGACATTTACCAAACCCCATAGGCGATGATTGGATGGAATTGCGTCTGTCAAAGAAAATGGAAGAGCAGATTGCCATGAAGTAAAGATGAGATTTGAAGTTTCCATACCTTAAAGGGTAATTTGGGAGCTCTTCTAATCAAATAATGGACAAAATTTCAAAAGGGCACGTATGGTGCTTGCTCACCATATTCCCCTTCCAAAACACATTTTCAAATCATTTATTTATGCAATAACACTCAGCTTCAAGAGCTTTTTCTATTTTAGATGTTGGAGGAAAATGTTTTAACACTTTCTATAAAGGATATAAAATATTTTAGTGGTGCAAAACTTCATTATTCTTATATATATATAAACGATATTATATTAATAAAATACTTTACAATATAATGTTATTAGAAAATAATAAATTACTAATATATTTATATTGTATGTGTAGCTACATTTTATAAAATAAATTATATATAAATATATGATATAATAAATCCTTTTCTATCATTATATTTTTTATATCTATTTTTTTAAATGGTCAAATAATTACATTTAATATTATTCTATATATGTTGGATAAACTTGAAATATAACAGTATGAATAAATGATTTTTCAATTTATTTTTCATAACTCACTCAAATATTGAAAAATATTTTTACTAACTCATTTTTTATTATACCAAAAAATAATTCACTTCCATTTTCCATTAAAATTACTTTAAAAAAGAAACAACTTTTTGCAACGAGTCTCAAAACTGTGTTCGGTTTAGTCCTTTTGACCTTTGAACATCCAAGCAATATTTTACAAGTTGAAAAAATAAAAATGAAGCCTAGGACTGCACGACTACCAAGTTTAAGCTCAAAAGCAGTGATATATATCCGGTTTGTTTTTATATTTTAAAAATATTTTTTTAAAAAGATTAAATTTTATTTTATTTTTTTAAAATTAATATTTTTTGATGTTTTTAAATCATTTTGATGTGTTGATTTAAAAAATAATTGTAAAAAATTAAAAAAAATATTATTTTGATACATTTTCAAGTAAAAAATACTTTAAAAAACAACCGCAACCACAATCTCAAACTCCCTCCTATCCATTTGGCTCCCCTCTATCCCCATTCCAATAAAAACCAACCCTATTAACTTCATTTCCTTCAAGTCTTTATCTCTTTCTCTTCCAATATTTAACAGAAAATATACAGGGAATTTTTTTTTACTGTAGCTATAGAGACAATAAATTACTACAGTAAAATTATTATTTTGCCATTAAGTGAAAAAAATAGAAGCCTTGAGGGTGAGGGTAATTTAATCTTTTTCAGATGTTCATTTATCATTAAAAAATTGTTTAAGATTATTTTAGTCATTTTTAATTTTTTTCACAATAATATAATGAATTTACTCCCTAGTTCAACAAAATCTAGAACTATTGACCAAGGGTTATTTGGTCTTTTAAAAAACTTTAAAACAGTAAAAGTATTTATTTACTTCTAAAGTTAGAAAAATTAGAGTTGTTGATCAAGAGTTTTTTTGGTTTTTTGCTTCTTCAGATATAGTAAAAATACACTTTTATCTTTAGAGCATGTTTGGGAACGCGGTTCAACCCGCGTTCCCAAAAAATTTGAATTTTGTTTTTGCTAAAATTTAATATGGTTTGTACGTTTTAGATCGTTTTGATGTGCTGATGTCAAAAATAATTTTAAAAAAATAAAAAAATATCATTGGCATGCATTTTGGCACGAAAAGTTATTTGAAAAGCACCCGCAACCACACTGCCAAACAAGCTCTTAGAAAAGAAAAAAAAAACAAGGCATGCATCTAGGGACACTTGTGTCCTTTCACATTTTTTTTTGTAATTCATAAGCTCATGGTGGGCTTTTTCTATTTTAAATTGAAAAATATTTTTTTATTTGAAAAAGCTCTAAGTGCGTGCTCATTACGTGCCAGCACGTGGGTGACACGTGTAACATCATCCGATGAATAAACATGCCTTTTCGTCGTGTCTTTAAAAGCCTCATTATGTCCTTTTCATGATGACATGACGTGTAGTGGCGGATGATGAGTGGTTTGTCACTAACAATCATTTTTTTTCTCTTTTTTCCAGAAAAAGTGCACGTTTATCTTTTTTCTTTTGATTTTTCAATTTCAACTATTATGTTTTTTTATTATTTATTTTCATCATTGACCCTTTTATAAAGATTTTTTTATGTTTTTTATTTCATCATTCAATCAAATTTTATGTTGTTTTATTTTTTTTTTTCAATTTAACCCTCATTCTTTTGATTTTTTTCTTTTGTTAAAGTTTTTCTCTTTTCAATTTAATCCTCCAATTTATTATTTTTATTCCCTCTAATTTATTTTTTATTTTGATTTTCAATTTCATTCTTTTAATTATAATTTTTTGTGTAAGTGGTTTTGTTTTTCAATTTCATCTTTCGACAGTTGATTTATTGGGAATTGAACATAATTTTTTTTTTATTTGTGGTGCTTTAGATCTAATGACAAAGGTAACAGGTTTGAAAAGTTAATGCAATTCTGGATTTTTTTTTTATGATTTTATCATTCTACATCATTTTTTTTTAAAGATTGGTTTCATGGTTACCTTCAATTTCATTTCTATCGGTTTATCCCGGTCTCATAACTTAGGCCACAAGTTTTGCAGGCTTTTGTTGAATGAAGGTTTTTTTAAAAAAATTATTTTGTTTGAATTTAATTTTTGAAGATTTTTTTATTTTATATAGATTAGCTTTATTTTATATAAGAAAATATTTATTCTAACATGATATTTCTAATATATTCAGTCTTGCATAATTTTTTTCTTGTATTTTATTCAATAAGTTTCGTATGTATTTTTATTTTTATTATCTTTTATTGATCTTAATATACAAATTCAGTAGATATAAACAAATAAATATTTTATTTTACTCTCTCAATTCTTTCAATTTTTCTATTATCAATTTGTTTAATTTTATATTTTCATAAGCTTTTTGATTCATTCTTTAATTTTTTTTTTAAAAAAAACATATCAAAATATACCATATACCTTAAAAAAAATTTATTCAAAGCAACAGTCAGTATCAGTATGTATATATATTTATTGAAATCTCTCTCCCTCTCTCTCTCTAACAAATTAAGCTCCAGTTTCCAAAGAAAGTAACCCATGTACCAAAGAAATAATGCTATTCATGACTATCAGGAAGAAAATGTGGATATTTTCTTTTAACATATCTCGTTGTCCTTCCAAACCAAAACTTGTCCCCTTTCCGTTATGGAATTCATGATCATAGCTAAAACAACAACAAAATTCACCAACACAGCTGTTAAACAACAAAACTTCCCTCTCCAAAATCATTCTTTCTGGTTAGCTCCAACAACTCGACCTCCAGGCCTACCCTTCTGCACTTTTGGCTCATAGACTAGACTTATAGTACACCACAAGCATATTTATAAATATTCAAGAACATGCTTCTGTTTCCAACGGTTGACTACTAGTTTAACTCTTAACTCTTTATCCGGGTCTGGTTATATCAACACGTTAGATCCGTTTCCGCGTAGTTTAGAGGGTTTTTGGTGATGTTTTGGGAGGAGGACGATGGTATCGCAAGCTTTGATGTTGGATGCTGAGAAGGGAGAACTATTAAAAGCACCTGCAAGAATTGGGAAGATGGGGATATCTGAGGCCAAGGCTTTCGCAGCTTTGAAGAGCCATAGCGAGGCCGAGAGGAGGAGGAGAGAGAGGATCAATGCTCATCTTGCTACTCTTCGCGGTCTTGTGCCCTGCACTGAAAAGGTTAGCATATGTGTTGCCTTACTGTTTTTAGTTTCTGTCAATTATTTTTCTCTTGGTCAAGATCAATTATCTTAATATGTTTATACAGTACCACTTCATTTTGAATCATCCGCTTGAATGTTTTGTTGCATGTTTATTAACTTTTTGCTACAATTATTTCTCAAAACTGCTTGATTAGTTTAATCAGATGGATTTTGGCTGGTGTTCATGCCTTTTATCATTAATTGATTGAAGGATAAATTCCCGATTGATCATAAACCAAGTACTGGTTTTTCTCTTTGTTTTCTGGTAGAAGTTTAGACTTGACAAAATCTAAAGATTGAATAATTTGATTCTAAAGGCATGATAGGGAGGACAGTCATGTCACCTTGGGAAGAAAGTAAGAAAAATACCAGCAGAAACAAACACCTCCGGATCTCAACTTCTATGAACCTTAAACAACTAAATTAGTTTGGATTTTTTTAAGGAAGACTCTTTCTTATCCAAAAACCAGTAAACTTCCCTTTAAGATTCCCTCTATTTCTATAGCGACTGACGAGGCTCGAACCAGACTGCAGAAAAACTATGACAGGGTTTTAGAGAACTGCTGGAAAAAAAAATCATTTTCATGCCTGATAAACTCTAAATAAAAGAACTATATAAGCATGACGTAATCAAACAAGCAGTTACAATGTTTGAGAATATTCATTGTTCCTGATAAAGCTTAATTAGACAGATGATCCGAACTTGTGATGTTCGCTCACCGTTTCACCTTGCCTCATGAAGCTTAAGGGAATTCATCAATGTGATATAGCCCTTTGCTATGGTGCTTTTGGTCTCTTTTTTTTCATATAAGAAAGAGTAGCTAACTTCAGCATCATGTAGATTTTATTTCAGTGAGGAGTCAACTGCATATATATTGTAATTATAAAGTCAACTGTAGGGATCCTTAATCCGACATCAGAAATAAAAAAAAAAAAAATTGCAGATTGGGATTGAGCATAGTTAGATACTACATTAGAAGGGATATGATTAACTGGTAACTTGGGGCAAGCCTTGCTTCTCTCTCTAATGAATTAGAACATTTCTCTAATCCTAACTTGGTAGCCTACAACTTCAAGCTACTAAAAGAATGAATAACATGTTATTTCTAAATGTTCATACTTCTAATTGAATTAGCTACGCTGTGTGTTGATGATCAATAAGCCAGGCTTGATGAGATTGTGTAGCAGCATTTATGTTCTGGCTTGGTACCCTGGTCCTGTCACCTATAAATTCCATTTTCAACCAAGATTTTTATCTGATGATCTTATAGTTGTTTAACAAGAAGGGGAAAAAAACACATTGATTCTAGAAAATGAATCAATATTTCACAGAGTCAAAGCTATTGTCGGTAGGATATGACACATGGACATGTGTATATATATATATATATATATATGAACTGGTAGATGGGTGATTAATGACAAGTCATATCGTTTGGATGGCGGGGCACTATGCCAGCTCCAGTATCATGGATCCCACCATGAGGTGGTTTTTGAGTATTTATATGTTTGATGTCTTAAATTTATATTTATTAGCTTCTGGAATATGATATTTTTTCTTGATCGTATAATGTATATTTAAGGTTGGAACTTCAAGCATGAAATAGACATCTGGGACAAGAAAAACCACTATTTTTTAAATTCTCAAGCTTAAAACATGACAATATCAATAGGGGATATAATAAGATTTCTTTCAGAGCCATTTTCCTTTTCGTTGTTCATTTTCTGTCATTTTCATATGTGAAATTGCAAATATTAACAAAGTCAACAAAATCATTTATTTACCTTATCTTATTGTCAATTGAACTGTTTTCAACTAAAAATTCTGGACGAGAGTTATCTAAGCCTATAAGCTATAAGCTTTGATTGAAATCAAAGTAGTGGCTGAATGAGTCGTGTTTTTTCTTAATTAACCAATTTACCTTTTCAGGTAACATTGACATATGAAGGCATATATTTCTGGTATGTCACTGCTAGTACGTATATGTATGCGGTTGACTGCATGTAGTTTCGCTTCCATTTCTTCTTAACCCCATGTAATTTAATGAATGTTCGTGGTAATTCCGATTGCTGGTTCTCACTTTTATCTTCGTGTTTGATTGATAATCGCAGATGGACAAGGCCACATTGCTTGCTGCAGTCATTAGCCAAGTCAAAGAACACAAAAAGAATGCATTAGAAGCCTGTAAAGGTCTTCTTGTTCCAATGGATGATGATGAAGTAAAAGTGGAGACATATTTTGACGGGACTTTGCATTTCAAGGCATCTATCTGCTGTGACTATCGACCTGAGCTTCTTTCCGATTTACGAAATGCTATTGATGCTCTTCCTTTGAAAACGGTGAGCGCAGAAATATCAACCTTGGGAAGCCGGCTAAAGAATGAGTTCGTACTCACCAACAGAAGAAATAAGAATGCTTTAGATGATGCTGGGGCAATACAGCTTCTTACAAATTCTATTCATCAAACCCTAACATCTGTCATGGAGAAAGGTTCTGCCTCACCAAAATACTCACCAAGGACAAAACTTCCAAACAAGAGGAGGAGGGTGACTTTCTTCGATTCCTCGAGCTCGTCTTCTTAAGAGCCAAAAATCTTGTTGCTGCTGGTGCATGTTGATGATGGCAAGTATTATCTTGTGCAAAATGTGGAAGACTTCTATCTGATTGCAGTACATATTGGATGCCAAAGATGCTGCTGCTGCTGCTGCTGCTGCTGCCAAGAGTAGTATGGGAGGTGATATCATCTCTTTGTTTATTTCTTCTTTTTGTTGATATTTGCAAGCAGTAGCTCCCAGCCTCCCACCATCACTGGGGACTAGCCTCTGGGCCGATGAGGTGGTATCATGTTAGTAGTTGTAATTATGGATGTTGCTTAAAACTCTTTCCTTTTTATGTGTTTGTTTATTATTTTAAAAATATTTTTTAAAAAAATTAATTTATTAATTTATTTTTTTATTTAAAATTAATTTTTTAATATTGTTTTGATTTGATATGTTAAAAATAAAAAAATATTATTTTAATATATATTTTAAACAAAATACAATTTAAACCCGCTACTATAACCTCTAAAAATAGAACCATCTAGATGGTGGTCCAATGGTAAGAGTTTGAGACCAAGAGGTTTGCTTTCTTTGTGGTCTCAGGTTCGAGCCCTGTGGTTGCTCATATGATGGCCACTGGAGGTTTACATGGTCGTTAACTTCAGGACCCGTGGGATTAGTCGAGGTGCGCGCAAGCTGGCCCGGACACCCACGTTAAAATAAAAAAATAAACACAAAAAGTTAAAAGCATCGAGTATAATTATTTGCAATTCAATTATCGATTATTGATTTATTTGAAGGAATAATTGAATTATATATTTTTTTTAATAATGCTTCAACTCAATATAAAACATAAAGTAATCAAGGCTTATTGTAATAGACTGCACTTGAAATAAAATAAATTAATAAATAATATTGTTAGTACTAATTCATTTCTTACCCAATAACATATACTCTTTTTTTTTTTTTTAAGTTAACAAAAGTATAAATAGAAGAGGGAGTAAATAATAAATTTAGTGGAGAAAGAAATAATAAAAATAAAAACAGAACATAAAAAGGATATCTCTTCGCAGAAGATCCAAACACGACAGTAATTAATATCTCCTTTGTCGCCACGAGTCGTTACAACCAACTGAAACAGAAGTCTCCTTCGATAGTCTTACCCCTGTTTTTTATGCTTCCTGTCTCCCTCCCTCCTTGTTGAAGTTACTCTAAAACCAAGACGAGGGGAACTTTCAACGTCAAGGCTGCTCTGTTTCCTGAGTGTAAGAGAAGCAAACAAGTTGAATATATAAAAATAAATTTTACTAGCAGAGAGAGTGCATTATGGCTCGAGAGGAAAAGAGTGGAAATGGATGTGGTGGTTCTTCTTCTTCTACTATCCTCCAATTCGTACCCTTTAATAGCTTAGCTGATGAAGGTTTCTGGCACAGATTGTCTTCTTTGAAGCTCAACAAATATGGCATCGATGATTCTCTTATACCCATCACTGGTAATGTACTTTATCTTTGTTTTGCTTTCCATTTCCTTTTGGGTTTTCTGTAAACTTTCAAATTGTTAATGAAAACTCTTAAATTAATTTCTGTCTGATCATTCATATATTATAGCTGTAGTGATCAGTTTTTGTCAAAAAGAAAAGTTGTTAAAGGGACTGAATTTTCAGTAGGAGGCAGGTGTGGATTTTGTGTCTAATTATTTGTTAATATAGGCAACCTTTATTCACATAAACTGGGATTTGGACTGGTCTTGTTGCAGGGTTTATGCTCCTTGCTCACATTCTCAAGTATCCAATCACTTGACACTTCTCGCTGAATCGTTGCCGACTGATGAGAATGATCAGTCTTCAATGCCAGCAATCAGTCGCGGTAACAGGAACCGATGCCCTGTACCCGGGGCCCTTTATAATACAAATACATTGGAGGCCTTCCATTCCCTGGATAAAAGGATTTGCTAAAGGAGGAAGCAAACAAGGTATTTCTTTTGGATTGATCTAATTCTTGAATTGTAAATGCGGGTCGTCTGTGATTTCTTTGTTCTTTTCTTTTTTAGAAAAAATAAAGACATTTCCTTTGTCTCTTGGATGAGAAATCTTATCATTGTAGTAATGGATTGACATTATCGTAAGTTGTAAGAAATTGTGATGTGACTACTTGTTTTGTTCAAGCGAAGAAGGTATTTGATTCATATTGATCTAATTCTTGAATTGTAAATTTGGCCGTCTGAAATTTGTGATATGTGGAAGAAGATGTGATGTGATTTCCTAGGATAAAAATGCCAAATGAAGATTCTGTTTGTTGGACTAGATTTGGAAAGACATTCACACTGGAAAAGCCATGGATGACAGTGTGGTGTTATCAAGGTTACTTCTTATCTCATTTGCAGACCCAAAAAATGGGGCTTCCATTACTGGTTTGCTTTTCCTGCCTTGGTGCTTGATCCTCCTGCAATGTTGATTGAATCAAAGTGTGCTTTGGAATGGTTCACCTCAGAAGAGGTGCGTATAATATGATAATTGTTTGGAATTCGGTGTTTAATTCATTACAAATAGCTGTTTTTATCTGTTTATCAATGCTATTTGTAATGTGTAGGCAAAATCTGTATCAGCGGCTTGTAATGACTGGCATAACTCGAGCTTAAGCGCAGGTAAAATCATTGCTTTTCTTTCAGTTCACATGGCATCTGGTCTACGAGAAAACCTAACTCCTTGATCATGGAAATCTGCTACAGATATGCCATTCTTTCTAATCAATATTGCTTCTAATTCTCATGCTACTATAAGGCATCTAAAGGACTGGGAAGCCTGCCAGGCTGATAATCAGAAGGTCCATCTCCATAACTCTTCCAGTTCCTTAGAAAAATAAATGGCATGTATCTATAGACAGGCAAGTTCTCATAAATTTCTCTGTTTATATGCTACTGGGGTAAAGTAACCAGATGCAATTGAAAATGCCTCTTTCCTGAAGCTTTTTTGCTTGCTATTGGCAGCTGCTATTTGGTTTTTGCGACCCATCTCATGGAAAAGATCCTGGTTGGCCTCTTCGCAACTTCCTAGCACTGATTTGTTCAAGATGTAATATGAAGAGAATCCACTTTTTATGCTACAGAGAGAATCATGGTTTTTGCGGATTTGAAGTCATCCCTTGTCATTGAAGCCTTAATTGCAGCTCCACAAGGTATCCGGGCAGAAATTAGCTAATACAGTTCTATTATTATTACTGTTTTGACTCCTTAATCTCGAGTCTATGTTTTGACTCCTTACATCTCGAGTCTATGTTGAATCTCTAACTCTCTAGAAATATCTGCTTTTAGGATTGAATGATCGGCAAATAGCACCTAATGCTGTTGGATGGGAAAGAAACGCAAATAAATTAGTATCCAGATGTATTAACCTTGCTAAATCCATGGACCCAACTAGGTATTTGTCTCCTTCGCTGCTCCTTATTCATGGAAGTATCAACCTATTAATCTTATCATTTGAAATGTTTTTTACAGGTTGGCTGTATCTGCTGCAGATTTGAATTTCAAACTAATGAGATGGCGTGCATCGCCATCCCTTAACTTCGATGAGCTATCTTCTGTAAAGTGTCTTCTCATAGGAGCGGGTACACTTGGTTGCCAGGTTGCTCGCATGCTTATGGTGAGTAATAGGTTAAAAGCTTCTATTTGGTCTATCTACTCTTGATTATGTGCTAATTTGCCCCCTTTACTTTTATTTGTACTAATGCCAACCCTCTACTTTCAAAATCTCTTTTTTTGGGTCCTTATTTGACCAGAAGTTCAGGTTGCCCTTAAATCATCACATTACATCTCACCATATCATGACATGTAAAATGAAAATGGATTTGAGAAACATGTCATAATATAATTCCATGTAACCTGGTGATTTAAGAGCAACCAAATCTTCCAGTCAAATAAGGACAAGGATGATTTTGAAAGTAGAAGGTTAACATTAGTACAAATAAAGGTACAGGGGAAAACTAGTACAAAAACAAGAGTAGAGGGCCCGAATAGAAGATTTTTACCTGAGTGATATTACGAATGGATTTATTGTTCATGGTCCACAGGTTGGCTCTCAAAAATTACATATATTGCAGGCTTGGGGTGTCCGGAAAATTACACGACTTGACAATGGCAAGGTGGCTGTCTAATCCATTGAGGCAGTCCCTGTACACATTGGATGACTGCCTCAATGGAGGTGATTTTAAATCCTTGGCCGCAGCTAAAAGTCTCAAGCGTATATTTCCAGCTGTGGTAATTGAATTTACTCTTAATAGTTATTTTGTATGAAAGGTTTAGCTCGATATGAATGTTGATCCTTGCTTATAGTGCATTCCTTGTTTTTCTTTCCCCTCAGGATGCGGAAGGTATAGTGATGTCTATACCAATGCCTGGTCATGCAATGACTAGCCAAGAAGAGAAGAGTGTGGTTGATGATTGTAACTGTCTGCATAATCTGGTTGATTCTCATGATGCAGTTTTCTTGTTGACTGATACAAGAGAGAGCCGATGGCTCCCAACCCTTCTGAGTGCTAATGCTAACAAGGTCAGTCTTCTTAGACTGATCTGTGTACCTATTACAGTTCTTGTGATAGTTTTCGCCAGTTCTTTCATCAAGCATGTTGCATTTATCGCGAGTATCTGTTAACCTGACTCCAACTTGTTGGATTGGCCATTGATTATCAATTCACATGTATATTTGCGATTTGTTTTAATTATCCCTTTGCAGATTACTATAACAGCAGCTCTTGGGTTTGATAGCTTCTTGGTAATGCGGCATGGCCCTGGTCCTTTTAGCTTTGCTCGTGACTTAAAAGCTGAAGCTGCAAACAATTTATCTGCTGATTTGGACAACCTTGCTCTAACTGATAGAGGAGTTAAGAGATTGGGCTGCTACTTCTGCAATGATGTGGTTGCACGAACTGATGTAATTTACTAGAAGGAAGTTTTGTACATATTAAGCTCGGGATGAATTGATATACTCTTTCTGCAGTCAACTGCCAACCGAACTTTAGACTAGCAGTGCACTGTCACATGTCCAGGGCTTGCTCCTATTGCTTCATCTCTTGCTGCAGAACTTTTTGTCAATGTCTTGCATCATCCTGATGGGTAAGTCTGAAAACTATGTCAATGAAGTTCATAGACTACAAAGATTTTCTATGTTTGGACTCCTCATGTTGAGAGCTCATTAAGAAAATTCATTTCTTTTCCTTTCATATATGGGCAGGATGTCAGATATTGCAAACTCGACTAGCAGCAGTGAACTACCTCTTGGTATTTTGCCCCACCAGATTCGGGGTTCCCTCTTTCATTTTTCCCAGATGACGCTTGTAGGACATTCCTCTAATAGTTGCACTGCTTGTTGTAGCACTGTAAGTTTTTGCTGATAGACTAAAGATAATACAATCTTACTTCTAGTGTCCATACATGTGGCAGTTCAGTGGGTAAATAAGAAGATATACTTCTCTATTGTAGGTAGCTTAAACAATTAGGAATCTGGGAATAGGGTTTAGCCGGATGCCTAGTTCCTTCACTTGAATTTTCTTCTTGCTTCTGTTTGATACACTTTTGACCATTTCATTTCATTTTTTTTTCATCGAATTCCTTATGTATACTTTTTTATTCTTCTGAAATTCCCTTTAGTTATCTTCTCTTCGTTTAGGTTTTCTTAGCCTTGAACCCCCTAATAGTTCATGTTTATGTGCAGCTGTATAACCTTTCTTAGTCTTTTTATAGAGACATTGTGTTATTGAGACTGAATTGCAGAGTTTCTTTTAGGAGCTGTAAGAAATATAGCATGCATGCATCTATACCTTGTGTCAAACACCGATTATTTTAGGATGACAGTTGCAACAACTCTTTTTAAGTGGCCGACATTTTCCTCATTTGTTGTTCTTGTTTTCTGGTTCTTTGTCTACTTTCCATTATATCTGCAATCTATCTCACGTTCAAATGATATTTTCAGGTTGTATCAGAATATCGGAAAAGAGGAATTGAGTTCTTGCTTCAAGCAATTAACCATCCTACTTATCTGGAGGATCTCACTGGGCTCACAGAATTGTAGTCGGCTAACTCTTGTAAATTGGACTGGGATGATGAGACAGATGACTACAATGATGATGATGATGATTGTGTTGAAATATAATCTTCTTTACACATTTTCTAATTGTTCTCATATCATTTGTACAGAATGAAATCAAAGCAGCATCATTCTTTTCTTCACCATTATGTTTGGTTTGATCTTCCCAGAGATCAAGATCGCCGGCACGAAAGACTGCTGTTTGTTTAATGACATAAATGCCGATGCCCACGAGCAGCAGCCTAAATAAATATGAAACAAAACTACTGGATTGTGTTGCTGAAGGAACATATGAATTTGAAGTTCGAACTCAAAAATGATAAAAGCATCGTACAGTAAAGGCAGAAACACAGAAATGAGATAAGCTATGGTATTTCATTGTAAGAGCGTTTATGTACAAGGCAAGTACTAGGCTTGTTCTAATTGTCGTCTTGAGCTGAGTCAAGATTTGAAGTATTTGAGCCCAGCAGGTTGAAGTTGAAGATGTGACTGCTGGTAGCTATGTGGCTCTTATAATTCTAACCAAGGGTGTCAAAATCGCAATTCAACTCGTAAAATCATATGTTTTTACGAGTTGATATAGGCTTTACATGCTAAATCGCTTGTAAAACTCGAAAATGAGTAAAATCGGGTGAAATCGCGATTTCACCACCGATTTAACGATTTTACCCGCAGGAAAAAAAAGGCCATGTATCTTCACATTCTTATGTCATGTAATTTTCATTTTATTAAGAGGTACTGATTTAACGATTTAGATACTCTTTTTACAATTTATTGTCTCATGTAATTTTCATTTTATTTCATTAAACATTCACAATGTCTTCACATTCTTATCTTATATTAAAAATAAATTTAAAATCTTACCTGTAACATGTAACATAGTACAGGTAATTGGCTAGTTACACCTAAAATAAGTCAAATTATACTATGAAATTCAAAATGACAGCTCTCAAGAGGAATCAAATGAACAAACATGTAGATCGGCATGAATATTGAGTACCATTTTAGATAACAAAAAAGAAAGCAATAAAGTCGATGAGGGAATAAAAAGGAGTGTGTCACTATTATTATTGATATATTCATCGGCTTCAATCAACCCAGCACCAGTGGTCTAGTGGTAGAATAGTACCCTGCCACGGTACAGACCCGGGTTCGATTCCCGGCTGGTGCATCAGCATAACAGTGCTTTTTGTCTTTTTAATATGATTTTTTCAACTGATTACCAATTAGAATTGAAGAATGTCCAAGTCTAGCCACCTTCGAACCAAGTCGTTGATCATGACTCACGATTACTACCCACTACTTTCCCAATATATTTACTACCCACTTTTCTTTCTCTGTTACTCTCTACCTCTGGAATTTGAATATTCAATTTAGTGCTACCATAAAAAGACTCCACCAAGAATCCATTAGATTGATGTTTGAGATTGTAATTAATAAAACAAACATAATTAATAAATAAATTACTTTATTTGTTAAAAATAAATTTTAAAAAATAAAAAATATATATTATTTTAATATATTTCTAAAATTAAACATTTAAAAACAAATCATACCATATTTTGTGCTTCACGCCAGTCAAATATCTTGGTAAAATAATCTAAAGCAACATAATCAGTCAATGAAGAAGAAAGGAAAGCAGCCCTTAAAGGTACAGCAGTTTGGCAACTTTCAACTAATTAAAAATGAAACCATGATTATATTACTATCTTTTTCAACTTGTTACATTGGAATTTGGAAATTGTCACTTTATGTTTTCTGTACCATATATATATATATATTGTTTAGAATCTCTAGAAAAGACAGCCGGTTTTGAAAAAAATTATAAATAAAATCTATTACCCAATTAACCCTTAAGCTTTGGCCAGCTTTGAGGAAAGATAGCCTAAAA
>Ga0307518_10000250_pt1 | contig 40690 bp, 48 predicted proteins | sample 25_EM_MG_FD_203889 | JGI IMG/M metagenome (GOLD analysis project Ga0307518, IMG submission 203889) | Populus trichocarpa ectomycorrhiza microbial communities from riparian zone in the Pacific Northwest, United States - 25_EM | ecosystem: Host-associated > Plants > Roots > Unclassified | place... | reverse complement strand
GCTGCCTCTGGCCAAGTTTCTCGTATGGCGCATTTGGCCCTGCCACAGTTGAGCACTGACAGCGCGCTGTCCCCTGTGAGACCGTCGTTTCTATGGGTGTGGCTCCATCCTAACGGCTTGTTCCAAGGACACTTTTTGTTGTGGTAGCCAATGCTATTCCGGCACTGGTACATGCTGCAGCACTGGTAGTGTCTGCGCTTCTGGTTATATATGTTGCTATGACCAATTCGCTGGATGTAAGGAATTACCTTGAGCATAAACTAAATGGCTCACGCGTCGTTTTCACAATTCAGGTTGTCAAATTGGTTATTATTGCGTGATCAAGAACAACTACCCTTATTGCTCCAAATGAGGTGCAAGCGCCATGGAGCCTCCGCCAATTAGCTCTTGGTGCGTGAAGCTTTATCACTCTTCTTGCCCACATCAGCTTGATATTGGAACCTAGTCGGATCGTGTACTTTTATTTTCTTCTGGGCAAAGAACCCCAATTTATGTAGTGTAACCATGTCTCATTTGACCAGCTTCTATGGAATTGAACTTCAAATTTCTCAATTTTAAGTAAAGAAAATTACAACGCCAGGATCACGAGGAAAGACAAGTCACACGCAGCAACAACGCAGCAAGGGATATCTACTGTGCGTGCAGCATTTGTTCGTCCCCACCATGTTCTCTCGCCCTTTTGACAACTTACTGGAGGTCATTCGCTCACCATATGCCATTAACGTAGCTGCTGGCCTCACAGTTATTTGGGCCCTTCGTATCACCTATCTTACAAATCGTAAGCGACCAAAAACCACCAGACTAAGGGGACCACCTAGCGGATTATTTGGCGCGGAGGAGGTCCTCTTTAAATCCCCCGACTCTGTAGCCGTGCATGAGGCTTGGTACAAGGAGTACGGCCCAGCTTATGAGATCCCACTGATTCTTGGGGAAAGGAGGGTCGTCCTGTGTGATCCTAAAGCTCTCGCGCATTTCTTTGCTAGGGATTCGTGGACATACGTGCTCACACAGGCAGGCAAGGTCGTCATTGCGAGAAGTGTACGTGGGTCCCCGACATATTGTATATCCCCTTCATCACAGAGTATCCAGGTCGGAGAGGGTGTTCTGTCGGCTGACGGTGAGATTCACCGAAGGTATGGACAGTACCATCATCTTCATTTTCAATTTCAACATGAATGGCGCTGATTTATGTATAGGCAACGGAGATCCTTAGCACCAGCATTCAACTCGACTTCTATTCGAAAACTAACGCCAATCTTCTATGGCTGTTCTCACAAGGCGAGCAGGGGATATTTGTACATCTTCTTTAGTCACTCTAATTGACCATTAGTTGAAAATTGCATGGGAAACAATAATCGACGCTAATGACAGTGGCAGCGCCATTATTCAGGTTCAGGATTGGTGAGCTCCAATTGAAAGTAGTTCTCTCCAAAGTTAAGTCAACTCTCCACAAAGGATGAACCATGTGTCGTGAGTTCAACCCTACTTCATTATGGCGCAGCCCCGAGTTTACCACCAATCAGGCTGGATACGATTGGACTTACTGGCTTTTCCTATAATTTTGCCAGTCTGGACGATAAAAAAGGACCTGTCACTTCAGCCTTCGAGGCGTTCGAAACCTCAAATCAAAGTTCTATTTCCATCCGCTTTGTGCTCCTCATGCGAAGGTTCCCTGTACTTTTCCACCTTCCAATATTGAGTGGCGCATTGTTGAATGAGGTAAACAAAGCTACAGTGGACATCAGCAAAGCCTTATTTGAAAAGGCGAAAAAAGAGAAGGAAGGGAGCTTGGATGAAAAAGATCACTCTATTATCGGGTTGCTGAGTGCGCCGCTTTCTGCTGGCCGTACTTGGCGCTAATCTTCTCCACAGTCAAAACGGAGGATACAGAGACCAATACATATGTCACCAGAACAGAAGTCCTGGCACAAGTGAGCTAGTGTCCATGGCAGTACATACCAATCTCACTCACTGTTCATTCCTCAGATAATGACTTTACTTGTCGCAGGATATGAAACAACAGCAAGTAAGTCGGGACCATTGAAGTATCCTATTTGCTCTTGATGTCTGCTTTCCAGTAAGCATGACCTGGGCGTTGCTCGAACTGGCTCGACACCCCGACATCCAGAAAAGGCTGCGAGAGGAAATCCTATCTTTTGACGGAGAGCCGACCTATGATCAGATTTCCAAAGATTTTCCTTACTTTGATGCCGTGGTGCATGAAATCTTCCGGTTGCACCCTGCCTTACCAGAAATCACGCGCACGGTACAGAGATCGCTTGAATGCACTGTGTCCTCGCTGAGGTTACATTTTTAGGCAAAGGAGGATGACAGCATTCCTCTATCACAACCAGTGCGCACCAAGTCTGGTGAATTTACCCACAATATTTTTGTAGCGCGTGGGACACTTGTCAGTGTCCCTGTCTCGTTTGTAAACCGTTCGAATGCGCTGTGGGGCCCAGACGCGAAACAGTTTAGACCAGAGCGGTGGCTGGAGACAAATGGTGCTACCCCGCAGGCGCAAGAGCTCCAGGGATATCACCACTTACTGACATTTGGAGAGGGACCGAAAATGTGTTTGGGGAAGTTGTTTGCTATTGCAGAAATCAAGGTATGTTGTCATCAATACCGACGATCACAACAAAAAACTTAATTTCGTAGACTCTATTGTGGGTAGTGGTGAAAAGTTTTGAGCTTGAGATGAGAGATGGGCCAAATACGCAGGTGGAGAGAGGAGGAGGGATGCTACCTAGACCCAGGCTAGTCGGGGAGGATGGCGCCAAGGTACCGTTGCGGATTAAACGGTACGATGGTTGACTGGGTATATTTAATTTATTAGATATGCTGTATGCTTGCTATCGATATTGACAAATGCCTACATACTCCTTCCAAATAGTATCATGCTTTTATTCGGTAGTTTCGAGGATTGCAATGAGATATATCTTTTCAAAGAATGCAGTCTTGTGATGGGAGGGGAGGTAATGGGAACGGTCGGCTGGCTTGTCACCTGAAAGATAACAGTTCGGACTAGTGTGTTAAATAATTATCGCAACCTCCGTACCTGCATCTGAGCATCAGGAGTTTTATTTAGTCTCGGTGCTCCTCTGATCACAGCTTCGAGCGAGTCCCAGTTAGTACATATCGCGGCGGGACCTGATCAGGCTTCACTCAAGTGACCGCCACACACAGCATTTGTTCGGCTCCACCATGTTCTCTCCACTTTTTGATAACTTACTGGAAGTCATTCACTCATCATATGCTATTAACGTAACTGCTGGCCTTGCAGTTATTTGGGCCCTTCGTATCACCTATCTTACAAATCGTAAGCGACCAAGAACCACCAGACTAAGGGGACCACCTAGCGGATTCTTTGGCGCGGAGGAGGTCCTCTTTGAATCCCCCGACCTTGCAGCCGTGCATGAGGCTTGGTACAAGGAGTACGGTCCAGCTTATGAGATCCCAATGGTTCTTGGGGAAAGGAAGATCGTCCTGTGTGATCCTAAAGCTCTCGCGCATTTCTTTGCTAGGGATTCGTGGACATACGTGCTCCCACAAGCAGACAAAGTCACCATTGCGAGAAGTGTACGTGTGTCCCCGATGTACTGCATATCTGTTTCATCACAGAGTATCCAGGTCGGAGAGGGCGTTCTGTCGGCTGACGGCAAGATTCACCGAAGGTATGGACACTGGACAGTACCAACATCTCCATATTCAATGTCAACATGAAGGTCACTGATTTATATTTAGGCAACGGGGATACTTAGCACCAGCATTCAACTCAACTTCTATTCGAAAGCTAACACCATTTTTCTATGACTGTTCTCACAAGGCGAGTAAGGAATATTTGTACATCTTCCTAGTCTGTCTAATCATCGTCCATTAGTTGAAAATTGCATGGGAAGCAATAATCGACGCTAATGACAGTGACAGCGCCATTATTCAGGTTCAGGACTGGTAAGCTCCAATTGAAAGTATTTCTCTCCAAAATTACGTCAACTCTCCACAAAGGATGAACCACGTGTCGTGAGTTCAACCCTACTTCGTTATGGCGCAGTCTCGAGTTTACCACCAATCAGGCTGGATACGATTGGACTTGCTGGCTTTTCCTATAATTTTTCCAGTCTGGACGGTAAACGAGGTCCAGTAACTTCGGCTTTAGAGGCGTTCGAAGCCTTAAAACCAAATTCTATTTCCATCCGCGTTATGCTCCTTCTGCGAAGGTTCCCTGTACTTTTCCACTTTCCCATATTGAGTAGCGCATTGATGAACGAGGTATACAAAGCTACAGCGGATATCTGCAAAGCCTTCTTTGAGAAGGCGAAAAAAGAGAAGGAAGGTCACTCGGATGAAAAAGATCACTCTATTATCGGGTTGCTGAGTGCGCCGCTTTCTGTTGGCCGTGCTTGACGCTAATCTTCTCTACAGTCAAAACGGAGGATGCAGAAACCAATACATATATTACCAAAGAAGAAGTCCTGGCACAAGTGAGCAAGTAATGTCCATGGCAGAGCATACCAATCTCACTTACTGTTCGTCTACCAGATGATGACTTTACTTGTTGCAGGATATGAAACGACAGCAAGTAAGCTGCGTCCATTGAAGTATCCCATTTGTTCCTGATGACTACTTCCAGTAACCATGACCTGGGCGTTGATCGAACTCGCCCGACACCCCGACATTCAAAAAAGGCTGCGAGAGGAAATCTTATCTTTTGACGGAGAGCCGACCTATGATCAGATTTCCAAAGATTTTCCTTACTTTGATGCCGTGGTGCATGAAATCTTCCGGTTGCACCCTGCTGCACCAGAAATGGCACGCATGGTACAGAGATCGCTTGAATGTGATGTGCCTTCGCTGAGGTTACATTTGTAGGCAAAGGAGGACGATATCATTCCTCTATCACAACCAGTGCGCACCAAGTCTGGTGAATTTACCCACAATATTTTTGTAGCGCGTGGGACGCTTCTTAGTATTCCTGTCCCATTTATAAACCGTTCGGATGCGCTGTGGGGCCCAGACGCGAAACAGTTTAGACCAGAGCGGTGGCTGGAGACAGATGGTGTAACTCCGCAGGCGCGAGAACTCCAGGGATATCGCCACATACTGACATTTGGGGATGGACCGAAAATGTGTCTAGGAAAGCTGTTTGCTATTGCAGAAGTCAAGGTAAGTTGCCGTCAATACTGACGTTCACAACAAAAAGCTTAATTTCATAGACTGTATTGTGGGTAGTGGTGAAAAATTTTGAGCTCGAGATGAAAGATGGGCCAAATACGCAAGTGGAGAGAGGAGGAGGAATGCTGCCTAGACCCAGGCTAGCCGGAGAAGAAGGCACCAAAGTACCGTTGCGGATTAAGCGGTACGATGGTTGACTGGGTATATTTATTTATCAAAGATGATGTATGCATAACTATCGGCTGGCTTTGTACGCACCCGAAAGGTAGCAGCCGCACAAACAAGCTGCTTCCGGGTATATGGTTATAAACGACAGAAAAGCTATTTAATATCAGAAACTACACACACAAAGCGCGCTCGCTATCCCGAGAACTTTATCTTCAGAAAAGGAACGAGACTGACGGTGTCACTCTTGGCAGGCAGAGTCTGGATAAATCGTCCGAGTGGAACGGTTGCCCTGCTTGGTCCATATACCATACCCTTAGTGAGCATTATCCACACGCGATACAGCCTGAGCGACAGGAAAAAATCACTGTTAAGACCGCGCGCCGAGAAGGAACGTACATTGAAATGTGGCTTGGAATGGTAGGAATGAGCATTTCCGACTACATAGCATATGCGATTAGTACCCATAGCCCGTGCCCTCCTGCGATGAGTTCACGAGTTACCTTGACAAGCATTCTTGTTTACTTGACACTCTGAGTTAGTACTTACACACCAAAATTAGGGCCGTAAAGATCTCAAGAATCGGTTTTACGTTTTCCACTTGAACAAGTCGATGCTGCTCGGGTCGAGATTGAAACTTGATCCCCCTGTTCGGCAATGGTTAGTATGACCACAACATCTTACTCACTTATTGCGGGTACGCCGAATATCATGGCATGACACGTTGATCTCAGAAGAAAAGGGGGGTAGCTCCAAGAAGCGCGATTGTCAGAACATGATCGGAGACCGGGCGCATCACATCAGGTGTGACTGAATCATCTCCGAGGTTCCGTCCGTGGTCGACGAGTTGGATCCCGTTTTGCACTCGTATAAAGGGTGAACATGGCCATAGTTGACTTCCACTTTTATAACTGTGACTCATTGTATTTCTGGCCATTTTCAATGACCTCCCTGTTCATCATGCGCTGTCCACTGGTGTCTTTCCCGGCACGACCTCTCCACTTCGCCCTAAAGCAAATGAACATTGAAAATGTCCGTGACTTTCTTCTCCATGTGTTTCGCCCACGCTCTCCCAGCCTCCGATATCGCTCGTCAGTTCGCTCCGAGCGACAGCACCACTGATGCCTGCATGCGTGGTTTCTCGAAAACAATATGGTGAAGAAACGGTTAAAAGATGGCTGCACTGTGATTTTGTGACCAATATATGCGTGCGGTGAGTCGAGGCTCGGCGTCCTTGTCGAAGCTTCCTGTGAAAAGTCATCCGGACAGAGCTACAAGTGTGCAAGTACACATTAAGTTGGTAGATGAAGGAGCACATGTGCCAAAGTGTTACTCAGGATTCGAGTCACTTGCAAGGACTAGCTAGAATCCTCGGGTTTCTCCGAGGCTTGCAAGGTTTGCTTGATCAGATGGTCCGATACCCACCATACTTACCGGGCGTCGCCTTCTGGCTTGGTTGCAGCTCATGCTACACACCTGCACTTGCACGCGCACCGAACCTCGCTACCTCTGGACAATTCAATGTTCCCGTTTTTCCCCAATGGGTGATGGTGATGGTGCCCAGGTTTACCCTGCCTTCGCATCTATCGGCTGCAGCGACTGCTTCAAGGAGATTGTCTTATCGCCTTCCTCACCCTCTTCGTCAAGAGGGAGCGTTGCGATAGCCAGTGCAAGCGATGAAGCAAATCCTCAAGGCCTCACCATCCAGGGTTCGATGCTGGATCCCGTGTGTGCACGGTCGATGGCCGACACCTGAACCCGGTGCACCGGCCCCACCATAGACGGACCCATGGATGATGAAGATAGCATATTAGATCCGCCGTGCAAAGGGTGCTGTGAGGCCCCCCTGTGCGCTGACAATGAAAATCTCTCGTGCGAAGCAGCACTCAATGGTCGATATAATCTTCTCGCACGGAGCCTTTCCAGTGTGGAAGCGCCAAGAAAACCACCTTTGTCGCAACGTGCCTGTCGTCTGTACTCTGTCACCAATGACCATCCGGGTAAGGAGACGGATACCACCTGCTATCTGGCGCTACAACATGAAAGCTCACTGTTCGTCGGACCGTCACCCAGAGTATGCCCCACCCAAGCAAAGCAGGCGGTCTTCCCCTTTCCCAGGATATCTACGAGGCGATGACACTGTCAAATACCGCAGAATCGACGTTAGGCATCCCTCCCCGCACGCCTTTCACGAAGATGGAAGAACATTCGGCCTGCGGGTTTGGTGCGTGCGTTGAAGTCCTTTCTGCGGTGACTCTACACATCAAGAGAGGACGCCTGGTAACTGAAAATTACAGTGATTCCTTGGTAAATAATTCTGGGGTCCCAGATCCACGTGACGAATTGTTTCTCATAATTGTGTTACAGTGGTAGTGTTGCCGCGGTGAACGAGGCCAACCGTACCAGTTCGAATCATCGAACTTGAACGAAGTAAGGCAGTGGAACGATCTCAGCCAATCAGAGTCGGCAGTTTGTTTGGCTTCGAATCTACGAACCGCAATTGAACTATTCAAATTTCGAAGCGAAGCGAGGCCACCCCTTCCTTGAGAATTCGCATGTCGATGCCTCAAGTCTTTTCTTCTCGAGTCCAGGCTTCAATCAAGTGACCTTGTGCAACTTATAAGGGATATTGTGTGCGAAGCGTTTGTTGGCACCAACCATGTTCTCTCCCCACTTCGATAACTTACTGGAAGCCATTCGCTCACCACATGTCATTAACCTAGCTGCTGGTCTTGCAGTTATTTGCGCCCTTCGTGTGGCCTATCGTACAAATTGTAAAAGACCAAGAACCACCAGACTAAGGGGACCACCTAGCGGATTCTTTGGCGCAGAGGAGGTCCTCATTGAATCCCCCGACCCTGCAACCGTGCATGAGGCTTGGTACAAGGAGTACGGTCCAGCTTATGAGATCCCAATGGTTCTTGGGGAAAGGAAGATCATTCTGTGTGATCCCAAAGCCCTCGTGCATTTCTTTTCTAGGGATTCGTGGTCATACGAGCTCCCACATGCAGACAAAGTCGCCCTTGCTAGAAGTGTACGTGTGTCCCCGATGTATTACATATCTTTCATCACAGAGTATCCAGATCGGAGAGGGCGTTATGTCGGCTGACGGCGAGAATCACCGAAGGTATGTCATCATTCAATGTCAACATCAAGGTTATTGATTTATGTTTAGGCAACGGAGATACTTGGCACCAGCATTCAACTCGACTTCTATTCGAAAGTTAACACCATTTTTCTACGACTGTTCTCACAAGGCGAGCAGGGAATATTTGTACATCTTCCTTAGTCTCTAATCATCGTCCATTAGTTGAAAATTGCATGGGAAGCAATTATCGACGCCAATGACAGTAGCAGCGCCATTATTCAGGTTCAGGACTGGTAAGCTCCAATTGAAAGTATTTATCTCCAAAGTTAAGTCAACTCTCCACAAAGGATGAACCACGTGTCGTGAGTTCAACCCTACTTTGTTATGGCGCAGTCTCGAATTTATCTCCGATTAGACTGGATACGATGGGACTTGCAGGCTTTTCCTATAGTTTTGCCAGTCTGGACGGTAAAAAAGGACCTGTCACTTCAGCCCTCGAGGGGTTTGGAGTCTCAAAACGAAGATCTATTTCCATCCGTTTTTTGCTCCTCCTCCGAAGGTTCCCTGTACTTTTTCACCTTCCAATATTGAGCAGTAAATTGTTGAATGAGGTAAAAAGAGCTACAGCGGATATCTGCAAAGCCTTCTTTGAGAAGGCGAAAAAAGAGAAGGAAGGTCACTCAGATGAAAAGGATCATTCTATTATCGGGTTGCTGAGTGCGCCGCTTTCTGCTACCCATGCTTGACGCTAATCTTGTCCACAGTCAAAACGGAGGATGCAGAGACCAATACATATATCACCAAAGAAGAAATCCTGGCACAAGTGAGCATGTAGTGTCCATGGCAGTGCATAGCAATCTCACTCACTGTTCGTCCCCCAGATGATGACTTCACTTGTCGCAGGATACGAAACGACGGCAAGTAAGTTGCGCCCATTGAAGCATCTCATTTGTTTCTGAAGTCTGCTTCCAGTAACCATGATCTGGGCGTTGATCGAACTTGCCCGACACCCCGACATCCAAAAAAGGCTGCGAGAGGAAATCTTATCTTTTGACGGAGAGCCGACCTATGATCAGATTTCCAAAGATTTTCCTTACTTTGATGCCGTGGTGCATGAAATCTTCCGGTTGCACCCTTCCGTACCAGATTTGCCACGCATGGTACAGAGATCGCTTGAATGCGTTGTGGCTTCGCTGAGGTTACATTTGTAGGCAAAGGAGGATGATATTATTCCTCTATCACGACCAGTGCGCATCAAGTCTGGTGAATTCGTTCACAATATTTTTGTAGCGCGTGGGACGCTTCTTAGTGTCCCTGTCTCATTTGTAAACCGTTCGGATGCACTGTGGGGCTCAGACGCGAAACAGTTTAGACCAGAACGGTGGCTGGAGACAGATGACGCCACCCCGCAGGCGCGAGAACTTCAGGGATATCGTCACTTACTGACATTTGGAGACGGACCGAAGATGTGTCTAGGGAAGCTATTTGCTATTGCAGAAGTCAAGGTAAGTTACCATCAGTGCTGGCGTTCACAACAAAAAACTTAATTTCGTAGACTGTATTGTGGGTAGTGGTGAAACATTTTGAGCTTGAGATGAGAGATGGGCCAAATACGCAGGTGGAGAGAGGAGGAGGAATGCTGCCTAGACCCAGGCTGGTCGGAGAAGAAGGCACCAAAGTACCGTTGCGGATTAAACGGTACGATGGTTGACTGGGTATATTTGATTTATTAAAGATGTATGCTGACTATCAATATTGACAAATCCGTACTGTCATTTCAGACAGTGTCGTGCTTTTATTCGGTAGTTTCGAGGGTCAAGATGAGATATATCTTCTTGAAGAATACAGTCCTGTGGTGGGAGGTAATGCCGAAATTAGGAACATTACTTACTGAGAACTAGATTGGCTGACTTTTAGAACTGTATAGTTCTTACATAAGTCCGAGCGCATGGGGCAAGTTTGTACTCAGTTCTCCGTTGGGTGATCAACGCCAGTGTCGGGCAAATTTTCTGGCTTCAGTCTCACTTTTTCGACCCCCTCAGTAGAGTCGGTCTCATCCGTCACTCCGTCACCCTACCCGTGACAGATTAACTCCCAACTGCATTTGCAAAATCGTCAACGCTCCACCCCCACCCCCCACAGACGCTAGAGGCGCATTGGCTCGTGTTGCGCAGGTGCCAACGTGTCATTAGCATCTGTTCCCTCCTCGCTAGGGGATATCCTTAAATAACGCGTGGAACATAACCATGGGAATAGTGCTAGTGATAGCAGGGTAAGTACCATTTCTCTCTATCTCCTGTCTTAGAGTACTATCACTAAACATTACAGCATCGTTGTGGCCATGAGTTCCAACAACGAAATGGAAGCCGACCGGTATGTCCGCGCTTTCGGCCTTTATATGCATGCTCTTTTTGGCTATCATGACATTTCTTTACTCGTGGCTGCTTACAAGCACGGAAACCGTGGACACCCTGCTAGAGGTGAGATTTCCCCGCTCCTTCGATTGGCATACTCACTTGTAATATTCAAGCTTGTCCAAAAAAAAAAAGATCAAGGGCTATAAAGATTCCAACAATTCGCTTTACAAGTCGATGTTGTTCGGGTCGAGAGGGCAACCTGATCCTTCTACTCTGTTCGGTAATGATTAGTATATGACCACCATAACTTACTTGTTGCGGGTACGTTGAATATCATGGCATAACACATCGATTTCAGAAGAAACGGGGTAGCTCTGAGGAGCGCGATTTTGCCGCGTCACCACGTGGCGCATCACATCAAATGTGACTGAATCATCTCCGAGGTTCCGTCGGGGGTCGACGAGTTGGAACCCGTTTTGCACCCTCTCGGATGCTGTAGAAAGTGGGAGCGCTTGAGCATGGCCGTAGTTGGCTTTCATTTTTATCGCTCACTGTTTTCCAGGTCATTTTCAACGACCTCACTGACTGTCCATCATGCGCTGCCCACTGGTGTCTTTCATTATTCTCAGTCTCTCCTTGATCTCTTTCGCCGAGCCCACCCTCAGCCCATAGGTTCTACACGAAAAACGAACCTCTATCCCGTCTGGACGGTCTCTTACTCGTCCCCATGATGTGTCCTCGGCACTACCTCTCCGCTTCGCCCTAAAGCAAACGAACATTGAAAGTGTCAGTGACTTCCTTCTCGATGTATCTCACCCAGGCTGTCCAAATTATGGTAAACATTGGACTGCCTTTAAAATCGCGCGCCAGTTCGCTCCGAGTGGCAGCACCATTGATGCCGTGCGTTCGTGGCTTCTCCAGAGCGATATTGAAGCCAATCGCATCATCCCCAGTGCGTGCAATGGTTGGATCAACGTCCGCGTCTCCGTGGAAGAGGCAGAGTCCCTTATGAATAACCAATACAGCGTTTACAAGCACGTTTCGGGTACCGAACAGATTGGTGAGGCGCTGTAGGATGGACTATATATAGCGATCAACTGACATGCGGTTGTTTGATACCCTGCTCAGCTTGTGAGTGTACCATCTTCCTGAACACGTCAGCAATTATGTTGACTTCGTATTTCTGTCTGTACACTTCGATCCCAAGCTTCGTCGCCGTCGTACGAACAACGGTCCCAAAATCAACATTGTAATGCCCGGCAGCGGCTTTAATGGCCCCAAGGTGGCAGGTGATCTGGACGGTTTCTTCACCGATCTCGGGCATTTCGATCAGGTCACTACCCCTGCATGTCTCAGGGCCCTCTACGGCCTTTACTATGAACCGCAGGAGACGGACAAGAATAGCTATGGAATAGGTTTGTAAACCTGTCGCATAAAATATTCGTTGTTAACTGTCATGGGCAGTTAAGTACACTCCACAGGCATTTGTGGAGAGCGACTTGCAGATATTTGCAAAGAATTTCTCTCAAGACTCATTAGAAAGTCACCGGAACTGGTTTCTATCGATGGTGGTAAGGTACTGGTTGACATTCTATTGCACTGCCTCTCTACTTAATGTCTCAGGCGTCGTCCAGACACAACAGACTGGGGATGAGTACAATGGGGAGCCCAATCTTGATTTCCAATAAGGCATGGCTCGTCACCCTCCGGGTCAGAGTGAGAATTAATGACACCTGCAAGCGCTATTAACGCGCGTTGTGTGGCATTATGGAATCTTGTGCACTTCCCATATACACCTCTTGGAAGCGGTTCTCTACGAGCCTCGCCCCTCACCTCCCTTAAAATCCCCTTGTTGACCTCGCTGTGGTTCTTGAACTCCTACACTTGTTCGTTACCCTTTGCATTGCTTGCTGCGTATATGTAGTAAAGCGGTATGTGCACGCGTTCTGGAATTATACTGAGTATGGGGGGATTTCAAAGTGCGTCTATATATCTGTCGTACTTGATAATCCCACAGGATGTGGGAGCAACGTCTATATGACTCGATACCGCTGGTGAGTATGAAAGACTACGTGATATATATCTACAAATCCACGTGCCCTTATCCCCTTACTTTCAGTCGAAGCTCTTACTCGTTGTAGGTATGAAGCGTCACCTTTCATGATTTCTACTTTCTAACGTGACGGCTACCTTCAGTAGAACTCTCCGAGACTCCCAATATCCAGTCAAAGTTGCAAGAGGGAACCTTGGCCGGAAAAGAGAACAAACATATGTCGAGTTCTTGAAAAAAAGTTCCCCCATGCATCTAGATGGTGTGGTGCACAAAACGCCCCGGGTGTATTCCGCTGTGTTGGATATGACATACCAGGTATTGTACCTGTACCCCATCCCCTCACCTCGCTATCCAGGCAAAGGTCGATGACATTCTACTGTCAGAACTTGCACGGACAAATCGGATGAAGGTGTCCACAGATTTTCCATGCCAGCCGGGTTATTTCTTTGCATACCAATCGCCCGTCTGAACCACTCGAATGCTATGCGGAGTATAGACGCGAAGGTAATTAGGTCGAAACAATGGCTGAAGACCAGAGCTGTTAAAAGCAATCCACAGATGCTTCCAGGATATTGCCACTTGATTGCTCTGTGGGACAGGCCAAAGACGTCCAGGAAAACTGTACCCTGTCGCCAAAATTACAGTGCGTTACTCCCAATTTTCTGGTGTCCACAACACATTATTACCCGCGCAGCCTATCTTGTCGGCGTACTGTCCATACCAAATGTCTGACGCAAAGTTTTCATTGTGGGTCAAACGATACGACAAGTAAGCTCTGTGTTGTCAGCATGAAATTTATCAACGAATGAAGACAACTTGGAGCGACCACCTGGTCAACCATCACGGATTGATCCTTGTTTGTTTGTAATGGCTTTACCCAAGAAATATAAAGATAACAACGACACAACCCTGGCATGGAGGAGATGGCAGGAGAATCTGTCCTGATTCTAAGGATTATTTGTCTCAATGTTATAGGGTGTTATTATTGGAACCTCCGTATCTGCATAGTATCCCGGGTTTTATTAGACTCGGTTCACATGCTGGTTAGTTGATCACAGCTCCCAGTTATGCGGAACCTATGCAATGGTTGGCTTAAATCCGGGCTTCACTCAAGTGACCGCCACACGCAGCAAGGGATGTTGTGCGCGCAGCGTTTGTCCGTCCCCACCATGTTCTCTCCCCTTTTCGATAACTTACTGGAAGTCATTCGCTCACCATATGCCATTAGCCTAGCTACTGGGCTCACAGTTATTTGGGCCCTTTGTATGGCCTCTCTTACAAATCGCAAGAGACCAAGAACCACCAGACTAAGGGGACCACCTAGCGGATTCTTTGGCGCGGAGGAGGTCCTCTTTGAGTCCCCAAACCCTGCAGCTGTGCATGAGGTCTGGTACCAGGAGTACGGTGGAGCTTATGAGATCCCACTGGTTCTTGGGGAAAGGAGGGTCGTCTTGTGTGATCCCAAAGCTCTCGCGCATTTCTTTGCGAGGGATTCGTGGTCATACGTGCTTGCACAGGCAGACAATGTGGCCCTTGCGAGAAGTGTACGTGGGTCCCCGGTGTATTGCATATCCGTTTCATCACAGAGTATCCAGATCGGAGAGGGTGTTCTTTCGGCTGACGGCGAGATTCACCGAAGGTATGGACAGTACCAACATCTTCATATTAAATGTCAACATGAAGGTCGCTGATTTATGTTTAGGCAACGGAGATCTTTAGCACCAGCATTCAACTCAACTTCTATTCGAAAGCTAACACCATTTTTCTATGACTGTTCTCACAAGGCGAGCAGGGAATATTTGTGCATCTTTCTTAATCACTCTAATCATCGTCCATTAGTTGAAAATTGCATGGGAAGCAATAATCGACGCCAATGTCAGTGGCAGCGCCATTATTCAGGTTCAGGACTGGTAAGCTCCAATTGAAAGTAGTTCTCTCCAAAGTTAAGTCAACTTTCCACAAAGGATGAACCACGTGTCGTGAGTTCAACTCTACTTCGCTATGGCGCAGTCTCGAGTTTACCACCAATTAGGCTGGATACAATTGGACTTGCAGGCTTTTCCTATAATTTTGCCAGTCTGGACGGTAAAAGAGGGCCTGTTACTTCAGCCTTGGAGGCGTTCGGAGCCTCAAAACCAAGTTCCATTTCCGTCCGTTTTGTGCTCCTCCTCCGGAGGTTCCCTGTACTTTTTCACCTTCCAATATTGAGTAGCGCATTGTTGAATGAGGTATACAAAGCTACAGCGGATATCAGCAAAGCCCTATTTGAGAAGGCGAAAGAAGAGAAGGAAGGATGCTCGGATGAAAAGGATCACTCTATTATCGGGTTACTGAGTGCGCCGCTTTCTGCTACCCATGCTTGACGCTAATCTTCTCCACAGTCAAAGCGGAGGATGCAGAGACCAATACATATATCACCAGGAAAGAAGTCCTGGCACAAGTGAGCAACTAGTGTCGATAGAGTGCATACCAATCTCACTCACTGTTCGTCTACCAGATGATGACTTTACTTGTTGCAGGATACGAAACGACAGCAAGTAAGTTACTCCCATTGAGGTATCTAATTTGGTTCTGATGTCCACTTCCAGTAAGCATGACCTGGGCGTTGATCGAACTCGCCCGACACCCTGACATCCAGAAAAGGCTGCGAGAGGAAATCTTATCTTTTGACGGAGAGCCGACCTATGATCAGATTTCCAAAGATTTTCCTTACTTTGATGCCGTGGTGCATGAAAATTTCCGGCTGCACCCTGCCTTACCGGAAATAAGACGCATGGTACACAGATCACTTGAATGCACTGTGTCCTTGCTGAAGTTACATTTGTAGGCAAAGGAGGATGATATTATTCCTTTATCACAACCAGTGCGCACCAAGTCCGGTGAATTTGCTCACAACATTTTTGTAGCGCGTGGGACACTTGTTAGTATCCCTGTCTCATTTATAAACCGTTCGGATGCTCTGTGGGGTCCAGACGCGAAACAGTTTAAACCAGAACGGTGGCTGGAGACAGATAGTGTCACCCCGCAGGCGCGAGAACTTCAGGGGTATCGGCACTTATTGACATTTGGAGAGGGACCGAAGATGTGTCTGGGGAAGTTGTTTGCTATTGCAGAAATCAAGGTAAGTTACCATCAATGCTGGCGTTCACGGCAAAAGGCTTAATTTCATAGACTGTATTGTGGGTAGTGATCAAAAATTTTGAGCTTGAGATGAGAGATGGGCCAAATACGCAGGTGGAGAGAGGAGGAGGTTTGCTGCCTAGACCCAGGCTAGCCGGGGAAGATGGCACCAAAGTACCGTTGCGGATTAAACGGTACGATGGTTGACGGGGTATCATATTTGATTTATTGAAGATGATGTATGCTTACTATCAACATTGCCAAATCCCTACTCTCATTCCGGACAGTGTCATGCTTTGTTCGGTAGATTCGAGATATATCTTCTCGAAGAATGCAGTGCTGTTCTGGGAGGGGAGGTAATGCCGAAATTAGGAACAGTTGGCTAGCTTTGCACGCACCCTTCGGAAAGGTAGCACAATTCCGGGTATATGGTTATAAACAACTTCGATATCAGAAACTGCACATACAGAACGCGCTTGCTATCTCAAGAACACCATCTTCAAAAAAGTTCGAACGCTTGGATAGTATACTATTTCTCCCGGGGAGCAAAGCATGTCATACAGGTGTGGTTACTACTTCTTGTAGGTCGTGGTTAACTTGTGACCACCTGCAGATGAGTTAGAGGGATTCTGGAGAAGGCTGCCACTGATGGAGTCTGGATAAATTGTTCGAGTGAAACGATTGTCCTGCTTGGTCGATATACCATACTCTTAGGCCTTGGCCATCAACCGCAATACCTCCCTGTACCCATGGTGCAGGCCACCTAGTCATCGGCAACTTTGTTAAAGTTTATTTTGGGTCTGAGTGGCAGTCATAACGGGCACCCTACTGCATCCGGCAAGGAAAAACGAAATGAAACGCCCTATAGATGTCTGATTCGGTCATTTGGAGTCAAGGAGAACATTATGAAACACCAGAACCCCTGAGTTACAATTCCTGATAGGCTGTGGCATAGAAAATAATAAACGTCACTGAACAATGTGCCGCAAGGAAAAACGCATATGATAGGCTGCTGGAAGGTCCGCTTCCGAACATCATGAGTCAACTCAGTCAAGGCCCCGTGCATATATAGGGAGATGTAGAGGCTGAACTTCGGATCACAACACTTGCCGCTTCACAAACCCAACCGCACCGAATAACTTACCCCCATGTCAAGTATTCCCACTGAGGATACGTTGGCCACAGAAAGTGGCATCCAAACCTACCTCCAAAATACGGTGTTTGCTTCGCATACCGTCAAGCTACTGAGCGGGAAGTCTGCCAACTTCACCTACAGGATCCATCTCCACGTGCCTATCGATGGGATGTTGACCTTCATCCTAAAATATGCAGCTCCATATGTCGCAGCATCAGCCACCACCACCGCTCGGATTCCGTTCTCTCCAGAGCGTCAGGTAAATATTCTTTTTCATCCAGGTCGCATCAAGGATCGTGCACTCACATGGGAACTGAACAGAGATTTGAAGCGGAAGTTCTCCGACGTATCCCAAATATTCCCAGACCAGATGATGACAACATGGTGACGACTCCTACTTTGCGCCTCTTCGATGAGGAAGCGCATGTGATGATCATCGACGATGCCGGACTGCATACACGTACTTTGAAAGAGATATTAATCAACGAGACCCTGCTGGAGCCTCCAAGGCTTGAGGAGCATCGGGGCCGCGCTCGGTCGGTTCCTCAGCCGCTTACATGGGTGGAACGAGCACCCTGACGTCGACCTAAGCCTGTTCGCGAGTAATGAGGTTGGGAAGACGACCACAGCTTTCGTAACATATGGCCAACTTGTCGCCACACTGACAAGTGGAGACAAGATTCCCCACCTTTTGGATCCTTATCTAGAGATCTCGGAAGAGAAGTTGGCGATCATCTCGGAGCTGGCAGAGACGAGAATAAAGGAGATACACTCCTCGACAGCTTCGAGTGTCATGACCCATGGCGACTTTTGGCCAGGGAATATTATAGTATCATTGCGACGGGGAGCGGATGGTGCGATAGAGGTTCTGGATAGATTGTACATTTTGGATTGGGAGCTGGCGAAGACAGGCATTTCGGGATTGAACTTGGGCCAGCTCTGTGCGGAGCTTCATCTCATCGCAAGGTTTCATCCCCATCGAGAGGAATCCGCCAAAGCCACAATCAGGTCCCTCCTCTCTGCATACAGGTAGAGTAGAAAGATGGACCCTGTGACTGCACGTGTCGCTCTGGGTCATGTAGGTGCACACTTGGTAGCACTGACCCCTCGTGTCAGGTGGGGTGGTCGGGAGCGAACGAGAGAGGTGGTGCAGGAGGGCGTTGAGTTGCTTAATCTGAGCTGGACAGGTTCGGAGTCATCGTTACTGGATAGTATTGTTGGACCGCTACTTTCTGAGTAGAGGATCCACGTTGTGGCGAATACGGGTCAGTTGCTGGACTATGCATGGCAATGCAAGGGTAGACTGAGATTAGGGATGCAGTTTACCAGCCCTTCAACGTACCAAGTAATTCTAATCTTCCATCTCTCGTCCCGAGCTTGACCTCGTCACCTTCCCACCGCTGCATGGAACTGGGTAGCGAAATCCGCCACCAGATGTCGCATTGGAATGGTAGGTATTAGGTATCGCTTCCAGAAGAAGCAGTGAAAAGATAGCTACCCTGTGACCAGTAATTCGAGGCTCGCCGTCCTTGTCGAAGCTTCCTGTGAAAAACGATTCGAACGGAGCTTGTGCAAGACTTCGATACCCATCATACTGAGGCGTCGCCTGCCACTGGCGTGGTTGCAGGCGGGCGAGAAAGATGAAATCTCCACGGCAAGATTGGCGGGAATACGGTTGATGGAGACTGACTGACCGATCAAAGGTAGTTAGTGTGATAATATGCAGCGTGTATGCTGCGCTGGCTTTGTCGAGGCTGACAGTGTAATGATGGGATCGGGACTTGAGAGAATGTTGGCATGGACAACAGGGAGTGCTGAGCAACGTCAGAAACTGTGTTATAGATGTGGTGATACAGTTGGGTTCTTTGGTTAGTCGGCGTCTTATATGCGATATATCACACTAGGTAGACTTCGATTCACTGCTTCGCTATTGATCGATCGATCTGCAACATCCGCCGCAGCTCCTTCAAACTAACAAGATCAAGTCCCTCACATGGCGAGTGAGTAGAGGAACAGCAGTAAGTTGGTTGATCTGTACCTGATGCTTTCATATTGGATAGGGAACTGGTACCCGTCCGAAGACGCCATGATGGCATGGGTACAGTAGAAAAGAAAATTGCGCTTGAGGCGGAACTGCTGGCTGATAAGTTGTAGGAAGAGGTGAAGCCAAGAATCCACAAAATCCGGTTGATTGGGTGTGGTAGCTGAGGCAGTTTGGCTAGTTGACGGCCTGTTGCGGTTGGATGTGGTTTGAGGCAAAGTTTAGTCTCCCGTAGGCAACCCTCAAAATTTGAAGGAAGATAGTCGTTCCTTCAAAGGGAGGGTCTGCTTTGGATGACAGCACAGTTACCGTAGTGCAGCATTTCGTCCTTGATGGTGCGTGCCGAACCTTCGGCATGTCAAAGTGTGTCAGATAAAGAATAAAATTAGATATGCCCCTCTGGAGTTTTTTGAAACACCTAAGATACTCTGAGTGTCTTCTAGGTAGCTGAACATGGACGATCGCCGCTGCACACCTACTGCCACACATTCATTCCAGCTGCCAATAGTTAAATTCAAACCCACCTCTGGGAATGATGGGGTGCCTTCGCTGGAGTCACGGCTCCCCGTCGGAAGTATTACATTGTTCATTGTTCACCAGTTGACTGGCGTTGTTCCGTGCATGCGCACCACCCTGAACCCCAAACTGAATGTTCTAGTAAATGGCGGTATACTAACGGATTCGCCCCAAAACACTGTTCACATGTCCTTCCCTGAGGTGCTCCGTTCAGTACAAAATAGCCCCTGTTTTTGTTTGTTTGTCTGATTGCGCGGACGGTATATATGGGAGAGGGAATTCTGCACCGTTTCAAATCCAGCTATTCGATGGATGCCCAGGAAGATCCTCTTGTCCCCATCGCTCCTCCCCTTGAACTTGTGGGTCGACCCCCAGGTACCTATGGGATCACATGCAAGATCAACCGAAACAAAGTAGAAGATGATCTGCCAAACGGTTGGAATTCGTCCCTGGGTGAGCTTTGTGTTTTGAAACTCGGCGGATCCTTCCATTTACACAACCACAGGATTAGTCGAGGATCAACTGGGGAGTCATTTGCGGAGCGCTGGTTTTCGCCAGGCAGGGGATTCTTTTTGGATTTGTGACAACACCACCGCCGGCTATGCCTGGTCCACGGTGTTGTCCTTAAAGCATGCAATCGACCCTCCCGGTATATTTGAATCCACCGTCGACAGCGTCAACATCCATCACCTCTCATCTCAGACCATCAGCCTCAGTTTTTGAAGCTTGAAGAGTCGGGGGAGATGCCTACTCTCCAGTTGTCAGCCTCATCGGATTAGTATCATCTTCTGTCCAAAAATGCTCCGCAACGCGGCCAACATTGACCCCAACCAAACATCTCATGTTCCAAAGTGAAGCGAAGAATGCCTTGTTACTATTAGTATCATAACTCATGTGCATTCTGGAATCTGTACCAGCAAAGTTTCATTTAGTCCTGTACTTTGTCCATAGTTTCAGCATCAATCCAGTCTGGCAGAGTCACTACCCAACTTGCACAACCTATCTGACTATTATTACTTGGATGTTAAACACATCTATTGAACACATTTGGATACATACTTAGACAATGCAAGTGATACGTCCTGGTAAAGTACCACATCAAGCATGTTGGGTATGTGTACAGACTCGCGGTCAGTGGACAGCAGGTGTCGCAGACATGCCAATGGAGTTGAGGACCACACCGGGGGTACATGCATGTGAGCACACACTGATGGTGCGACCTGGAGAGCTGTCCAAACTACTGGTAATATAGGTCGTGCAGTCGAGCGCCGTGTAGACACTGCAAACAAGTCTACGGTGCTTATTACTATGTCGATCGAGCTAGATGGTGACGATGGCGCTGCAAGCGTGCGTGCGTGCATCAGCAGCACGACTCAAGGGTGTGTAGCGGGTGCATCCAGAGACTGGGCGGTGCACTGAGTGTGTTGAGTTGTCATGTGACGACGGCATTGGGAGCCATACGAAGATGTCGAGCAGGTACAGAGACATACCAAGCGCACCGAACAGCACGAGGACATGCAGGTAGAGGTGACCGAAGGCACCGGACTCACCTGAGCATGTTGGAGGTGTGAAATGATGCACGGACGAGGCAAACAGCTTCGGAAGCGTTACGAACGTGTCTATCAGGCACTCAGACGTGTAGAGCGCTAAAGACGACGAGAGAATAGCTACAAACATGTCAAAGAACGTTAGAACACAAGAAAAATCATTGATGGCACAGAACTCACCCGTTGGGCTCAAACCCAAGCCGCCCTGCACAGCTGGTCCATGGAGAAGGGTCGCCATTGACAACGTCGAAGATTTCATACCAAGAAACGCGCCAAATGAAGTTCTGGGAAAACGTGAATTGATTAATCGTGGACGAGTCAAGAATTTACTGCCAAAATCAGTGACAGTAAGCCGAGAAGGAACGACTATCTTCTTCTCAACTTTGGTCTGCCCAGAAAAAACTACTCACTCCGCATTACAACTAGTGAACGTGTTTCATCTTGCTTCAGCCGGACTCCAGTGGATATGTGATACCCGTGAAAGATGATACAATAGAAGTGCTTTTGAACCTCGTCGAAAGACTATGGCACACTTTCTCCTGAGATGAGCGACCCCCGCCCCACAGATCAACGTAAAATCTGCGCTCCCAGATCCCACGTCTGCAAAGATAGATTCTCTTCCGCTCGTCGTCCAAGTTTGACTCATCAACCAGCCTATAGCATCGACTCCGGACTCTACATGGGTCCCCATTCCCCACTCTGAGCCTGCTCCCGACCATGGCATTCGCATTTCCACACCCTCGGGGGTCTTGACTATATTCTATTGGCGAGATAGTTTCCGATGCAACAGTTGTGCAGTCTCTCGGGCCATCGTGTAGCACCGACACACTGGTCCAGTGACAGTGGAACAAAAGCGGTAAGAAACGCTCGTCGTTTAGTACCGGCTCCATTTCTGAACAGCGGTCTTCCACCGTCCACGAGAACCAGTCATACAAATGCCCGATGCATTTGCGTTGAAGTGTTTATCTCGAATGGCAACTGATGGTAGTACACCGGATCATCAGCAACAGATCTCTCATTACGCATTTGGAAGAGAGTCGGGCAAGGAAGAAGACAAGCGCCGCATGGGCGCCCGATGATGTTTTCGGCTGATCCTATTGGCTTGGGGGAATATTTCATCCGACGCCGTCTTTCAGACGATGTCAAGACCATACCCACGTCGTCCGAGAGACGGCGTTGGAGCATGTATGCCTGTCCAAATATACTTCCCAATTGATGGGACCACTCGCTCTCCAACCTACTATCATATCATTCGCGGAAGAACAGTTGGCTGCACGGGCATCTGGGGTACTCTCTTCAATTTCGGCATTGGCACTGCTGTGGCACCCACTCTGGTAATCTTGGATCCAGCTCTTGGGCCAGCTGGTCCGCCGAGCTGTCACAATATATTGACCTACCCAAAAGGGTTGAAGTGTCGGCCATGTCCAGTTCTTCAAGGAGCTTTTGCCGTTTGGATGCGTGTCCTGGAAGTAGTAGAGCTGTGGTCCAAGATTTCTTCTTGTCCGGTGCCTTTCTAGGACTAGTGAAGTGCCGGCCCATCCCCTTGGTTGTGATGGGTTGAGACGATTGAGTAACAGGATGCGTCGACATCATCGACCAGTATGAAGGAAGCAAAAGGAAGGAATAAAAGAAAAAAGTTTGTGGGAAGCGGAAGTGGCCTCTGGATTTGTCATCCACGTGATGTTTTATTTGTACTCTATTACCACGCACTACGGTGGAGTCCTCATTCCAAAGAATATTGCAACCATGACGAGTACATTGAACGAGTTATGCAATGTTCCACAAGCTGGCCTAACGGTACGTATATGAGCACACATATCTTTCTCTTTCAATCTGTCTAACCAGTTACAAATTGTACCACTGGAAGCCACCCGAAGTCCTGAACAACGTCTCACGAACCAGGAGCTCATAGAATTGTGGTGTCAGGCATTGATACTAGAGATGGAGCTTTCAAGGAAGAGGATGGCCGAGGTGGAGGCGGCTTTCGACCGCTATGCATTTGAGATAATCCGCATAATCGGAAGAACCGAATACGATAAGTCCCTTGACAAGTACTTCAATATTGCGATTCAAAGGGGCTGTCACTACTGTTACCCCAACGCATCCTAGGTTCGTTTTTGACTAGTTGACATGACCCATAAGCTGATATCAATAATTCTGCGAGACAGACGATCCTCTGAGCACATGCTTTCCGGTCGGCATTTCCATTTGGTTGCGGTTGAGCCTGGTGAAGCTATAGTGTAACTGTGCTTACCGGTGGGATTTGGGCACGACACACGTTATCATATTCGACGATCCACTCTCCGCTTGTGTGTGTCACCGAACACCTCACCGATCTTTATCAGACGATCTTATTCCTGCACAGCTGACGGTCGGCAATTTTCAAATCCCTCTTCAGAGGCGCAATACTCGACACTGAGTAGTCCGACGGCATAACCATCCTCCTTGTCACCTACTCAATTCATTTTCTTGCCCACGTCCATTATATGGGAACGAGGGAATTAGCGTCCAGTGTAGCATGTATGAGGAGTTAATGAGGGGGATGGTGAGCTTGCGAAATCGAATATTCGGATATGAAGGACATGGGAAAGGGTCCGACATCAATTGGCACGGGGAGAAAGAGTTCGAGCTAGATGCTGTTGGACTGATACGGTAGACGATCCCAAACGGTTATTTCAGGACGGGGCAGTGTTGTCTGGGAACAGCCGCTGGGCCGCTCAGCGAAGGTGAACCCTTGTCTCGTGATTTAGGCGGTTGTCGAAAACATAAAATTTGCGGACGAGTCAAATAAAAGCTCCACACACTTCGAGCATAGCAGCACGCCGTAAATATAAATATTTGTCTATCTGCGCAAGAAATAACAAAAAAAAGTGCAGTGTGTGGAGAAGGTCCACTTAAGAAACGGGGTACAGGTCTTTCATGGTACTGCAACCTTGCAACTGTAGACGGTTCCTTGTTACTTTTGGCACTAGAAATCTTGTCAGACTCTGCCAAATTGGACTATAGATATACTTACGCAAACTTGAATAGCATGACCATTGCAAGAATCGGCGTTCGTGCTGGGGCTACAGGCGTATCTATAAGGTGCATTAGCAGCGAGCTATGAAGCAGAAAAATAACAAGTAGTTACTTGTCCCCGTTGAGATGCAGACCGGTGAAGTTCGGCGCAGTGGTACAGTCAAGCACACCTCCATTGCATGGGTTTTGCGACATCACTTGCTGGACGGCGTGGCAAGAGCCATCAAAAATCTGCCCTGGAATACGGGTTAGCACAGAGTCCCCAAGTCAGGTTGGAATTCCTGATGCTTACAAACACCGGTATCGGCCTGGGCAATACCGTAGTCGTACCCTGGACATATCGCAGAGGCGCATGCAGCAAACAATGAAGCAGCAGCAGCAGCAGATAAGATGACTTTGTTGAACATGATGTTTTAAGTTGGTCGGAAGGGTGAATTCTAGCTTGGGGAAAACTTGGCCATGGTTCCCCGTCTTTTATACAATTCCTAGAGTGTGGTTCCTCCCGTTCGACATGCCCGTCCAGAAGCTACGGGGCGTGCTGCGCATACTGCGCAGAAAGAGCATAGTAGGCATCAGGAGACCGTTATTGATGTAATCAATTAAATTCTACGGATAGAAAGTATAACCTACGGAAACAAAGGGAAACCGCAGCCTCCTCGTATTGCCTGCTTTCCCCGTCGAAGCGAAACGGCGCACAAATAGTCATGACTTCTGACGGACTGATGGCACTATTTCACGGGACAATGCTTTCCCATGTAGTCGGCCACCGCTTGGGGAATGGACAGCCCCTGAGACCACATACTATATCCTCGGACATACTGTGGCGTGATGACTGGGATTTGCACTGTCCAGGAAGAGTGACATACCGATAACTTGGGAAGTCTTATACGAACTGAACGCAAGACATTCAAATCCTGGTCAGTCGTCTCACATTCGTTAGTCGCTGCTCCTCAAGCTCATTCATTTGCAGCCGCATCCAAAAATACATGGCGAATGATGGCAAAGATCTCCCGAGGACAACTTGGGGGGGGGGGGGGGGGGGGTTAGGATTTTGGCTAGAAATTACGATGGGAACTGGCCCGAAGTTCAGTTTATTTGGCTGATTTGTTGCAAACGGGCTGCAGTCACGTATTGTACTGCGCATCGGAGTATGAAGACAGAGCACACCTGGCAGCACTGCCACCACCCACCTCATCGGTTCACGTGCTGGGTTGACTGTCTTTGAGCAGCAGGATGGATAGGTGTGTTCATGCCTTTATACTATTATCCTTGAGTGCCCTAAATGTCATTTGTGTCTAGTCTTCGAGGCCAAGAGAAGAAGACATGAACTGATTTTTGTCGAGCCGTCGATTGTGTTGGAAAGATTGCCTTCCCTCCAGTTTTTGGTCTGCCTGGATGACTAGGAATGTTGTACCATCTAACGAAAACCTTCCTATCTGGCTCCTTGTTTCCTCTCCTGGATTCACTACCGTCTGGATGAGTTTCATTCAAACCCTGGAAGAAATTCGTTTGAGATCAAATTATACTGCCGACTACATGTTACAGTATTCCTGCTTTAAGCCTGCCCTTGTATCCATCTACAGAGTTGATCAATTTGCCAGATCGTGGCTATTCTACTAAGAAAGTAGCGGTCTAACGATGCTATCTAATAATGATGACTCTGAACCCGTCCAGCTCACGTCAAGTAACTCGACGCCCTCCTGAACCACATCTCTTGTTTCCTGCCGACCGCCCCACGTAATGCGAGGGGTCCATGCAACCAAGTGCGCACCTATGTGACCCAATGCAACACGTGCAGTCGAAGTGCCCATCGCTGTACTCTGAGTCTGCTTGTATGCAGAGAGGAAAGACCTGATTGTGGTTTTGGCGGACTCTTCACGATGTGGGTGGAACCTTGCAATGAGATAAAGCTCCGCGCATAGCTGGCCCAAATCCAACGCTGGCAGACCTGTCTTTGCCAGCTCCCAATCTATGACGTACAATTTATCCAGAGCCTCGATTTTGCCATCCGCTCCCCGTCGCAGTGACACCATGATATTCCCTGGCCAAAAGTCGCCATGGGTCATGACAACTGTCGAGGAACAGATCTCCTTTGTCCGCGTCTCTGCCAGGTTTGAGACGATCGTTAACTTCTCCTCCGTAACCTCGAGGCAAGGATCCTGAAGGTGAGGAATATTGTCTCCACCTGTTAGTGTGGAGACGAGGCGATCGTACGTCGCGAAGGCCGAGATCTTCTTCCCAACCTCATTATTTGCAAACAGACTTAGGTCAACGTCCGGATGTTCGTTCCACCCATGTATGTGGCTGAGAAACCGCCCGAGCGCGGCCCCGATGTCCTCAAGTAGAGGCCCCGGCAAGGTCTCGTTGATTAACATCTCTTTCAGAGTACGTGTATCCGATCCGGCATCGTCGATGATCAACACATGGGCTTCCTCGTCGAAGAAACGCACAGCAGGAGCCGTCACGATGTTGTCATCATCCAGCCTGGGAATATTGTGGACCAGTCTAAGTGCCTCCACTTCAAGTCTCTGTTCGATTCCCATGTGAGTGGACAATCCTTAACACAGCTGGGATGAGTGGAAGAATACCTGACGTTCCGTGGAGACCTGAATCTGAGTGGTGTTGGCTAATGTCAATACAAATGGAGCTGCGTATTTCAGGACGAAGGTCGACATCCCATCAATAGGCGCATGGAGATGGATCCTGTACGTGCAGTTGGCGAACCCTCTGCTCAGTAGGTTGACGGTATGTGAAGCAAACGAAGTATTTTGCAGGTAGGTTTGGATGCCAGCTTCTGTGGCTAGCATGTCGTCGGTGGAAGCAATGCTTGACATGGTGGCAAGTTGTCCGAAGTGATGGAGCAGATCTATGTGATATGAAGTTCAGACTCTGGATCGCCATATATAACTTAGCCTAGGCTTGAACGAGTCATCATGGTCGCACGGAACCGGACAGTATTACATGTGATTTGAGTGTGAGCGAAGGTGAAGCCAAGAGTGAAGCGCCTCAGATTGTGACTCAGGTGGAGGCAGTCCTGGTTCCGTGTATTCATAGTGACTCCAATTGACCCCACGTATTTGATCAGCATAGTTGCCCCCTCGTCTTGGCTCTAGGTTCTATGATGTCGCTCACTTATAAGAGGCCGCTACTTCGGTGCAGTGGCCAAACATGGGGGAAATAACCACGAACCCTAATAGTTGGAAAAGTTGTGTGCTTCCTAGCTATATCGATTGATCGTTATCTCCCACAACGAGAAGGAAGACAGTGCCTTCGAGAGGAAGTAGGGAGTAAACCGGTGTCGTTAAGCCCATATTATTGGATATCGTGCGCTGACAAAGTTGGATTCGGGGCGGCGGCCGGAGTGTTGTTGGCGGGTGGAGGACGAGCTCGACGTGGCAGCCGGGTATGTTGCATAATGCATATGTCGAGTCGCCCTAACAAATATTGCCCTGTCCATCAGGACACGCAGGAGCGACACTCCGCTTCGGCATCCAGCTACCACGGTGGTACAATCTCATTGAAATGATGACCTCAACTTGCCCGCTGGGGCAATCGCCTGTGGTATGTCTTCACAAGCCAACCAACGGACCTCAAGCGCTGGGCCAAGCAGAGCCACCAGACGATACGCGGCCGCACCGAGAGCCAGGGGACGACGCGGGAGTTTAAGAAGAGGCGAGGATCGTCCATCCACGCACCGCGTTTTACCTGGACAAAGGCAGCCGATTCTGCAAGAAGCATCGTCGCCCCGCTCCTACATAGCGCCTAGCGCACACGCCCCCTAGTCGCAAAACTAAACGACAACCTTACCACCTCGATTCTTTCGTGATGAACGCTGGAGATCCCGCCGATTCCCCTGCCGAGTTCATCCATCTCGACAACTAATCTTATAGTAACGTTCGCGTCGTCACTAAGGACGGTGTATGAAAGCTACCATTACGAACAGATCCACGATTTCTTTACTCTAGAACATCAATTGCGCAAAAGGGAACTTCCTATAGAGATCTTTGGAGGATATGAAGAGCGCGTTCGACAGGGATGTCGACTTCGCCACCGCCGCTCTCGCTTCTATCCAGTACGAGAGACTGGAGTCCGTTTCCATAGCCTGGGATGCTGACACCCGCTCGCTCACTGTTCGGGAAGTGTTGTGACTAGATGTGGACCTCAGGTCCCTTTGGGAAGATGGGAAGCCGTAAGATCACGCACGAAGGGGATAACGCTCTACGCAAGATGGCCTGGAAGTATTGCGGATGGATCAATTGGAGAAGAGGGCTTGCGATGAGCGAGAGGATAAGCACTAGCGCATGGGCCTTCGCGCACCAGGGACTAGTGGAAGTCGTGCTGCTAGTACGAGGGCGGGGTTCGCCGTTCGTCTTCGAGTCTGTCCCCTGAGCGCACTCTTCGTCGGCCCCCTGGATCTTCCCCTGAACGTTCTCGCGAAGGTTCCATCGCGGATCCCAGCACGCCCCCCCTCGCTGATGAAGGCGGGGATATCTGGTTTGCTCGGAGATGGCATCTCTATAAACGGGCAAGCTACTAAAGTAACGTAGATATGAAGGGTACTATGTGCCCTTGAAGGGGAGTATGTGGTTAACGTTCACACTCGACCGACTGTCTTGAAGTAATTGCTCATGCACATATCAACATTCAATATTCAATCATGTCATCGCTCCGAATCCCTCCGTAGCACAGTACAAATAGTCGCACTCGCTCGATGTATTTCCTTCAGTCTTCTTCAGAATACAGATACTTGTGTCTGGCATCTTTGAAGATCTTCGTGTGTTGACGTAAATTGTAGGTTATCCTACTTCTCGTCGCCACACAACCCCAACTACTATGGCAGGGGTGCGGTTTTCCACAGCACCAGCACAACGAGCCTATCACGCATCCTGCAAAAATTGCATTGGAATCGATTCAGCTCTATTCCGACTGGCATTTGAAAAAACTAAACCATAGGGCGAGAGAAAACAAGCAGCGAGGAGAAAGGTGGAGCTGAAAGGAAGAGAGCTGCCCGATAATATTAAATGGCGCTACTTCGGATCCATACATAAATGGTGGTCGACCACACAGCCTTCACGCCGTTCTCGTTGACCCCACATCCATGTTCTCTCTCGCCTTCGATAGAGTGCTGGGAGTCATCCGCTTAGCAAATGCCATCGACCTGGCTGCTGGCCTCGCAGCGATTTTGGCCCTTCGTATGGCTTATCTTGCAAATCGTAAGGGACTAAGGACCACGAGGCTGAGGGGACCCAGACCTGGCATTTTCTTTGGTGCGGCCAAAGTCATCCTTGAATCGTCCGACTCTGCGGCTCTGTACGAGACTTGGTACAAGGAATATGGTGCAGTATATGAGATCCCGCTGATGCTTGGGCAGAGGAGGGTCATTCTATGTGATCCCAAAGCTATCGCGCACTTCTTTGGTAGGGATTCATGGTCATACGCGCTCACTCCGGAAAGCAAAATTGCTCTTCAGAGAACAGTATGTGCAATTCCTATGTACTTCACGTCCCTTTCATTGCGAAATATCCAGATCGGCAAGGGTGTGCTGTGGGCTGACGGCGGGATTCACAGAAGGTATGGACAGCACCGGTATCATCCTATTCAAAGTTAACATGAAAGCCGATGATTTACCTCTGGCAGACAGCGGAGGTCCTTGGCCCCAGCATTCAACTCAACCTCTATTCGCAAGCTAACCCCGGTTTTCTATGACGCTGCTCACAAGGTAAGCCGGAGATATTTGCACACCTTTCCTAGCCACTTCAATTATTGTCCATTAGTTGAAACTGAAATGGGAAGCAATTTTCGATGCCGATGGTAGTGGCAGCACCATTATAGACATTCAGAATTGGTATGTTGCACTTGAGCGTGGTTTTCTCAGGAGGAATTAGGTTGACTCTACAAAGGATGAATCACGTCTCGTGAGTTCATCGCTGTTTTGCACTAGATACAATCTCAAGTTAGACCGCCCACAAGGCTGGATACCATTGGCCTTGCCGGGTTTTCCCACGATTTTGCTGCTTTAGATGGAAGAAAAGGTCCTGTCATTTCGGCGCTTGAGGCCTTTGAAGCCTTGCCGAAGCCAAGCTTCATTACCACTGGCCTTTTTATTTTCTTGCGAAGGTTCCCTGTACTTTTCAACCTTTCATCGCAAAATGACGGATTGTTGAGTGCGCTTTACAAAGCCATGGCAGATATTAGCAAAACCTTGTTTGAAAAGGCTAAAAAAGAGAAGGAGGAAGGGCACCTGGATGGAAAAGAGGAAAGCTCTGTTATTGGGTTACTGAGTGCGCTGTTTGCCGCTGCACAAGCTTGTCGCTAACATTCCTATAGTCAAAACGGAGGATGCGGAGACCAACGCATATCTCACTGGAGAAGAAGTCCTGGCACAGGTGAGCAGACAATGTCCTTTTCTATATAAATTGGTCTTATTCATTTACCAGATGATGACCTTACTCGTCGCTGGGTACGAAACGACGGCAAGTAGGTGTACTCTTAAAATATCTTGACTTGTTCGTGATGTCTGCCTCCAGTAACCATGACATGGGCATTGCTCGAACTTGCTCGACATCCTGACATCCAGATAAGGCTGCGTGAAGAAATCCTTGCTTTCGACGGAGAACCAACCCACGATCAACTTTCCAAGGACTTTCCTTATTTTGATGCCGTGGTGCATGAAATTTTCCGGTTGCACCCTGCCGCATCAGAGACGGCACGCGTGGTACCCAAAACACTTGGACGTGTTGTATCCTCGCTGAAATTACCTTTGTAGGCAAAGGAGGATGACGTTATCCCTCTGTCACAACCAGTGCGCACCAGGTCCGATGCAGTTGTCCACAGTATTTTTGTAGCACGGGGGACATTTATTGGTATTCCGATCGCCTTTATAAACCGTTCGGATGCGCTGTGGGGCCCGGACGGTAAAGAGTTTAGGCCAGAACGATGGCTGGAGACAGATGGTGTCACACAGCAGGCGCGAGAACTTCAGGGATATCACCACTTACTGACATTTGGCGATGGACCAAAGGCATGCCTGGGGAAGCTGTTTGCTATCGCCGAAGTCAAGGTATGTCGTCATGTCTACAACAAGATCCGAAATCCTTGAACTTCGTAGACTGTGCTCTGGGTATTGATGAAAAATTTTGTGCTCGAGATGAGAGATGGGCCGGACACGGAGGTACAGAAAGGAGAAGGATTACTGCCTAGACCAAGGATAGTTGGAGAAGATGGTACAAAGATACCGCTGCGGATTAAACGATACGATGGTTGATTGGATTGGTGTGCGGGAACGCTCGCAATGGAAGTCTGTTTGGTGCGCTTACCATGTCTACTGGCGTATGACCTGTAAGAGTCCACCTTTACCAATCTTTACTCTCAGACAGTACGGTATGCCGCATCTTTATAATTGGATCTGGATCTGGAATCATTCGGCCCTTTTGAGGTTGAATAGTCTAGGTAGTGAGGGAGATATGAATGCAAAGCATGAAGAAACACAATAGTTTAAAATCTTCCGCGTACTACCTATGTATTTGGTTCCCGAAACGGACTCAGACCAACACTCAGGGCCAGTTGGTGTGGTATGCACCGCGAAGTCTGCATAGGTGTTTTCAGCCTTCGCCGCGATGAGGAATACTTCTTCAACCAAGATCATGGTTGCTGGTCAGGTTCAAATGCTCGCCCAAGGTAATATTCATCACTGATGGGTATACCACCTCTCCTTCAACTTCTTCCTCGCCACCATAGGCCTCACCACCACAACAGCAATGGCAAGCCCTCCAATCGTCAACACAAGCTGCGCCTTGTTAAAGCTCTCACTAAGGACATCAAACGTCCCCGATGGCGCAACGCGCGTGAGGAAAAGGTCCAGCCCAAGCGCGAGGACAAGCGATGTCGATTCGAGGCGTGATGGCACTGTGACAATTTGGCGTACGTTGGCGACCTGGAAGTGAAAGAGTGACTCGTTGGACTGTGCGACATTTGGCAGAAGGGAGACAAACCTCATAGTTGTGCGATAAGACAAGCGCTCCGTTATCCGGGAGCACCGCATCATACGTGACGAGTCCCTCTTCGGATTCTGCATGTGACGGCTTGCCTAAGGGTCTGCGTGGATCCAACAGCCGCCGCGGGACAGACTGCACATTATGTCTGCGTGTCGCCACTTGTGATGATGACGTCAGTGGAGAGCGGGTGTTAGCTTCGATACGAAAACCTACATATCAAATCCCGGAGTGTCACCCCGAATCGTGTTGATGTCGGTGCGAGAGCCGTGATCCCGTGCGGAACAAGATAGGCTTGTTCGTACATCGTCATTTCCATCGTTACGTTTGCATACGCGGAAAGCTCCGAGCTAGTGAATGATCAATTTTATGACATCCGCTCACCGCATTAATACGGATACGTACCTGCGCGTGATGTCGTCTGGTTTTCCTTCATACATCTCCACCGAAACAAGCCGCCACCCCTTAGCACCATTATCGCCATCGCTTTCACCCGCATCATAATACGAATACACAAACCAGTTATCCACAAGCGCAGCGTGCACATCACACCGGCTCTCTGCAGCATTCACACTCACATGGTACAACACTGTTCCCTTCACACCGTCGATTAGATACAAGTCACAGGCCTTCATCGACGAAATCGATGCAACCGACTCCGTGACGATCATTTTCAAGTGTGGATTCAAGTACTTGTATAGTGTGCGTCTGTCGCCGAGCACTCGGCCATACGAAGCGACGCGTCCCGTGTTCGCATTTGCTGAGAGCTCGCGTACAATCTCGCCAGGCGCTAGAGAGATGCGCCATGTTGGGTATGCAATATGGACAGACGACAGCTCCTCGTTAAGCGTAAGTCGGTGCCCGACGAGTTGCGTATGTAACAGTGATGCTTTGTTATCTGGTTCGACGCGTGGATCAGCAGCCATGCGTGCGGGGAGGACAAGGTGAAGCGTGGGTGCGAGACGCCCGAGTACCGCGCGTGTTGCGGGGGTATCTGGGTATAGCTGGACCTACTCAGGGTTAGTCGAGATAGTAGATAATTTAATCAAAAGGCAACTTGCCTGCATGAACTCGTCTAGGAGCACGACGGTCCCGTTGCCATCAGGGAGCAGGAAAGTGTCAACTAGTGGGCCATGGATGACGTCCTTGCCCTCCAGTGGGCCGCGGCCTGCATTCAGGATTTCTGTGTCTTGCATATCCTCGATAGGTCGTGTGTCCTTCCCCGTGAACGGGTCGAACTCGAAGACAACTGTATCCACTAGGCCCTGTCATGCAGGATTAACCAACACCAGCTCTGAAAACACCAATATGACACACATTGTTGGCTGCTCGCTGCGTCACAAGCACCACCGTCTCTCTGCCACTCTCTTCCTCCACTTCGTTGCCCGTACTCCTTACCTTTCTAAGCATGACGAACATCTTTACAGGGACAATTTTACCTCCCACACGTTCTTCTGCCGCCCAGCCGAGTCCAAACAAGCGCCGCCAGAGCACCTCACCGGTGCTCGAATCAATCCCGCATAGCGCCCCTTCGGCAGTAGCTGCGACAATTACTTGACGAAGACCGAATGTATCTCCGTGGAGTACGCACTGACCAGTGCAGCCAGTGCTCTCTGATGCAGAGTAAGGCGCATAGAAGTGCTGTAACATTCTTTCGGAGAATCGTCGAACGTGCTTCAAAATGGTTTCACCTATACCCTCTCCTACGCTGGCCTCAACAGGTAGCCCCGATGACGCACCTGGCGGGGGAAAAGAGACGAATGCAACAACGCGAACGGTGGAAAGCGCCTCGTCGCGGGACCACAGCATCTTTTCATGCTGCCACAGCTGCAATGCACCTGTCGAAGTCGTCAAGAGCAGCTGCGTCGTCTCCTGGCTGTCACTAGAGCGCCCATCAAATGCGACCTTTATGCAAGGATAAACTAAGCACAAGGTCAATGATGAACAAGATCGCTCACGTGTCTGATAATGCCGTATCCGTTTGTCTTGAATGAAAAGGTATATCCAGTCACGATACCACGGTTCTCGGCGAGGCGTGGCGTAAATGTTTGCTGGATTACTTGCTACATGGGAGGTGTCAGTTCCAGAAGAAACGATGAAAAAAGACAAAAGATAGCTACGCCGTGTTTTTGTGACAAATATATGCGTGCGATTCGAGGCTCGCCATCCTTGTCGAAGCTTCCCGTGAAGAGTGATTCGGCCAGAGCTTTTGGAGGCGCCTGCCAAGTTGTTAGACGCCAAAACATCGCATAAATAGGAATTCAATGCCCACCACACCGACAAACTCCCAAATTGCCAGGAGGGACACCCCATTAAATCTCATTACATGAGCATTGCCAACTTCCTGGAACGCAACAAACTGCCCTACGCTAGCGAGCCCTACATCGTGTATGCGCGTGTAATTGATGCCGGGAATCATGTGTACCTGACCTTTGAGCGCTGAATTGAGCACTGCAACCCGCAGTGAAGAATCCTCAAGCCACACAAGACACGGCCCTTGGGGAGCGTCGCCTGCTGGCGTGGTCGCAGGTGGAGCAAGAAGAATGAAATCTCCGCGGCCACGGGCGAGGTTGGCGGGAATACTGACAGAGGCCATGACTGAGCCATTGGAGGTGGTCAGCGTGGTGACGTGGAGCGTGTATGCGGTGCTGCCTTTGACGAGGCCGACAGCGTAGATAACGTCCGGACTTGCGAGTATGTTAGTATAGACAATAGGGTAGCTGTTCAACGTCAGAAGCTGCGCATAGAAAGCAAGTCCAGAATGTACCCGCTATCCTGAGAACTCCATTTCCAAATAACATCTCCGGACTGCCCATCAATGCGACTGACGGTGTCGCCATTGGTGAGCGTGAATATTGTATTACTCTCGGGAGTCGAATCATGTGCGGGAGTGATTTCTACTTCTTGAAATTCATGGCTGCGACCGTCTACTGGGTTATGGAGACGTCTCTCGAGGAGAAGGTCGCCGGTGAGTAAATTATACGAACGGAAGGTTGCCCCGCCTGGGCCAGAAAGAGCGGTAACAGCTAAGACAGAAAATGACACGTCGAACTATTCCGGATTCGATGAAACATACTGGAATCGTGTATTTTGAACGCCAGTATGGGATCGTCGTCGTCGTGGACACTTCTCCACACTGCAGGATGTCAGCTCGTCACATACTTTCTGCGCAGTGAAAATGACACATGCCTATCGATCCATCAGTGGTATTGAGCGCAGCCAATACATTGCTTCCCGTTGCGGTAAGAATAAAATCTCCGTGAAAGACAGGTGCAGTGTTATGTGAACCGACGAGCGGGACACCGACCAGTTTAGTGTGCCAGTCGATGATGCCAACATCAGACTCATGCAGAGCCCAAGTCGTCGTGTGAAGCACCGAAGCAACCAGAAAAGATGTCAGCCAGCGCATCTGAGTCGCCGCTGTGCGTTGGCCCGTGCGCTGTATGTGTTGACGTGGTTGAATTTGGGTTGAGTTGAAAGTGTAGCTACATTTGTAATGCGTTACATACCATTTCGCGTCAATTCTGTTCGCCAACCATGGCATACGACCCCGACCGGTGGATCGCCCAACTCATGGAATGCCAGCATCTCCCAGAACAAGATATGAAGATTCTCTGCGATACCGTCCGCGCCATCCTCCTCGAAGAGTCCAACATTCAACCCGTCTCCACTCCCGTCACCATCTGCGGCGACATACACGGCCAGTTCTGGGACCTCCTTGAACTCCTCAGACAGGGCGGAAATGTCCCAGAAACAAGTTACATCTTCATGGCATGTTATGTGTCCCCTGTTTATCGGGACTGTGGCGACTGATTAAATTCGCGGTCCTCAACTCGTGCAACTCGTAGGGCGATTTTGTGGATCGGGGGCATTATAGTCTAGAGACTGTTTCACTACTGCTGGCGCTCAAGGCAAGGTAGGTCATATATCGACCGTCCATCTTCCGTTTGGCGGACCCACGTCTCGGCGTAGATATCCAGACAAGGTTACTTTACTCCGGGGAAACCACGAAAGCCGACAAATTACGCAGGTATATGGATTCTATGGTGAGTTTGTCTATGTTCACCAACCATGTATGCATCACCTTCATTTCCAAGACGAGTGCCAGCAAAAGTACGGAAGCGCAGCAGTATGGAAAGCCTGCTGTAATGTATTCGACTATCTCAACTTGGCAGCGGTACGCCTCTGCACGCACACTATATCCTCCGCTTATAGTACACGCATGAAAGATCATTGACGGCGAAACCCTCTGTGTGCACGGTGGCCTTTCTCCAGATATTCGCACCCTGGATCAGATCCGCGTCCTTTCAAGAGCACAAGAGATCCCCCACGAGGGCGCATTTTGCGGTATGCCCCTTATCGCTGCCTTGTAATCATGGGTGAATTAATAGCGCTATGACTACAACTCCATTCTATTCCTGAAATTTCGTGACGTTGCATTGCTGCCACAGACTTGATGTGGTCTGACCCGGATGATATCGATAATTGGGCAGTGAGCCCACGTGGAGCTGGCTGGCTGTTTGGTGGTGATGTAACTCGAGAGGTGCGTCTTACTGCTGTTTTCATATCCATACTTGTGTTTATTTCGGGCGATGCTACCCAGTTCAACCATGTTAACTCGCTCAAATTAATTGCACGTGCACACCAACTTGTACAAGAAGGGTATAAGTATATGTTCGACAATTCCCTCGTGACGGTCTGGTCTGCACCAAATTACTGCTATCGGTGCGGGAACATGGCATCTGTACTGACAGTGCGCGACGGGGGAGACCACCAGTTCAAGGTATTTGGACCTGCACCAGAGAACGAGCGGGATAAAGGCGTTGGGCGGCGTAATGTGAGTCGCAATTTTTTCCCGCTGTTCATTATCGACTTCTTGTGGCATTACTAGTATTGGCAGGCTGATCAGGTCTATGACAGGTTGGAATGCAGTATTTTGTATGAATATGGTGTATTTTGACGGTGGTGTTTGATATACCCTTGACTACGTCCTAACACCTTAGTCATACACAAGGACATACGTGTACCACCTGGTGAGTGGGGGGCTTTCGGTACGATTTTAATATTCGTAGGGCACGCCGAGGCCCAGCGCGAAAGAAATTCTCCCTAGGCTTAACTATTCGGCGCGGTGACAACATCCTGTTTCTACATCAAAACAAGTGTCTTTTTTCTCGAACGTCGGCGAGAAAACTCGTCGTATGATACTGTTACCACCACGCCCGTCCGTCGCTTACATTCATTCGTTGTACCAGGAGTCTATCCGGTATGTTACGTTTTTCTGATTCCTGCATTTCAAAAATTTCTGGCATCGGCCTCGCCTGTCTCCAATTTCTCTGTACTCCGAATTTCCTACACCGTTGTCCTTGTCCGAGATTTTGGAAGAATGGACACCGGCCACGGGTAGATAATCTGACAAACGAAGTCACTTCGGACAATCTTCGCTCAGGCATCGAAACTTAATCTATACACACAACCATCGTTAATTTAAGCGAGTACTAAAACTGATTAATTAGGTGTAGCAAGCTCGCTCTCTTTCATCGTCTCCATGATACGCTGGGCGGCTCCTGCATCCAACCCGCACCTTTTGACCAAGGCCCTTTCGAGATTCTTCCCCCTTGGTATGCCTATCTTATCCCCAGTAAGGAAGGCCTTCAAACCCATGATAAGTCTTGCCAGCCAATCCCCCTCTGGCATTATATATCTTCCAGACCCATCATGTTGATGCAGTAAGTCGCACATGGCTTCCCGCGATTTCGCATACTTCCCATTATCTGGTAATCCAGTCACACAGGCGTGTCCTGCACATTTTATGCCATACTTCTCGATGCTCTTCTCGTTCCGAACCCACCAATCCTCCATATTCACTTCGCGTTCGAGATGTGTGATCACGAGCCCGACTGGCACCTGTTTCCCACACAGCACCTCGTAGAAGAGTCTGTAGTTGCTCTGCGTGGTAGTGGTGATTCTGTTTCCTCGGATGCAAAAGAGGAGAAGATTGACACCTCCGACTTCACGCAGCCTCTGTATGAGAGCGTAGGCTTTCTCGATTGCTGGAAGGTAGCCGTTTACTCCCATCTCCGGCTCCTCCAGCCCGACGGTATCCCAGATGTTAATAGGCATCTGGCGGGCCTTTAGCCGATATTCCGTTGCCTTCATTGTGCATCCATTGACGTTTTGGGAGGTTTTCGCCACATTTTGGCCCGCGATGAGGTTGACGATGGAACTCTTCCCTACCCCCGTCTCTCCGAACAAGATGACGTTCAAGGGCCCGTCCATCCGACCTGTGATGCGTCAGATGTCCAATCTCAATGACCCATATTTCAGACATACTAGTTGGCAAGATATAGTTTGAGATATGTTTCGATGAGTTCGCTGCGCAGGACGTTGGTACGTTTGAGTTGGAAGGGGACGCGGACGGTGCGTGGAACTACCACAATGCGCATTGAAGTAGTTGTTGCATTCTCCGACCTGCTGGAAATGAACATCATGGGTAGGGAATGAGGCTACCATGAGTTCGCTTGCATGCGTGATCTCGAAGTTGTCGATATGAAATACAGTTAGTGGTGCAGACCTTCATAGTTACGATCTAGTAACTGCCCCACCTTTAATTGGTTGAATGTGTAATTATCTCATCGATCCGCGATGTCCTGAGCATATTGATACTTCAAATGCAGTCATGCGGAAACGCGGGAATTCTCTGTATACAGGGAGAGTGGGCTAGAAGATACTGCAGGGAGTGGGGCCGCAAAAGGTTCCCACATATCTAGATCCGTCTTCGTCCTTATGCTGGGTGCGTGGTCGGCATGCGGCGCACGGTGACCCTGAGGTGCACGTTTGTAAGGGTGCTGTGTAGATGAGTGGTGGTGTGTGTGCTGCCAGTGCGCGACCAGAACCCTGGCAGGCCGGGACTCTCGGAAACGAAAGCGAGACAATGAAACTCTTAAATTTTCCCCTAAAGACAGCGGCGCACAGACGCTTGCATCTGCTTGTTATCAGGTGTATTACACAAATCCATAACCACTGGAATGCGATCGGATGTGAGTGAATGAATCAGCCAGTCTGTAGTATGATGGTCTACGAGTCGGATAGAAAACTACAGCATTAGGTAATGATGTTTGTCCGCAGACAAGATCATATCAGTAACACTAACTGTTCATATATTTTCAGCCTGGCAGTTGGGTTGCGAGAAACATGCGGTGTCTCAGATCTGGTCTGATATACGGTGTGTATCCTCCTGGTGGCGTATACTGACAAATCACACCAGGATGCCCCATACCCACCATGCCGGCGTGTGTAATAATACTTCCCAGCTTTGACGGATTCTGCTAAGCAGCTTCAGCGTATATCCTTTACACATCGCAGTTATTTTCTCACGTCAGAGAGCTGCTAATGGAGGTACGGTTCAGGTCACTCCTGTTACTGATTGCGACTGACTGTGTGTTCAGTTTTTTCAAAAGATAATTGTGAAACTTGTTGGGGCAGATGCGAGGGTTTGTTGTACTTCTATGGTGCTCAGTTCTTCTGTGACGATCATCACCTTCAGGATCCTGATCCTTCTGCCCACTTCCCTAACGTTGTTATATTCGGGGAGGCGGGCGTCGGAAAAAGTTCTCTTATCAATCTAATAATCGGCCAGGATCAAGTTCAGACATCCTCGGACGCAAGGCCATGTACCGGGCACATCCACGGATACAATGTAACCATCGACCGTCGCCCGTTCAAAATATGGGATACTGTTGGTCTTGACGGTGGTGGCTGGATCAGCGCTCGACTTGCAGCGTGGAACCTGAAGCTTTTCCTCTCGCAGATGCTTAAGAGGAATGAGCTGGGTCTTCTCGTCTACTGTGTGCGTGCTTCCAGAGTCACAGCGACTATTCGCAGGCATTATGAAACATTTTATTCCCAAGTTTGTGGGGAGTCTACGGTGCCGATAGTTATCGTCCTGAATGGGTGTGAGCGGCAAGACATGGATAGCTGGTGGGAAGAGAATGGCCATGGGTATAGCAACTTTGCATTTCGTGGCCACGCATGCACAACAACTCTACCTAACACACCAAACGACACCACTCTTCAGGATAGACGCGCATATTCTCGTCGGGTTGTTCATCGCCTCATATCTCAACACTGTCTTCCCCGAGAGTAACAAGCCGTTTACCAGAATGCTTAACATATGGGGAATTATGATAGTATATATACTAAAGGTATCCATTGGCAATGACATGTCTTCACATGCTGAGGTACAAGTCTCGAGTACTTACCTAATTATACAACAAGCTCACTGTACCAGTACTATGCTGTACAACAAGTCCAGCAGTCATGGTCAACCGGCAGTTTCACAAAATACACAATTCTACCAGCATTTTTACAACCACAATACAACTAGTGCATATTTTGAAGTACTGCGAGGTTGAACGAAGTTAATTGAAGATGAAATGAGCAAGATAGTTAAAAAGCTGTTGTCACGCCCGAATGCTGAACGGCGTC
>Ga0307518_10000249_pt1 | contig 40826 bp, 41 predicted proteins | sample 25_EM_MG_FD_203889 | JGI IMG/M metagenome (GOLD analysis project Ga0307518, IMG submission 203889) | Populus trichocarpa ectomycorrhiza microbial communities from riparian zone in the Pacific Northwest, United States - 25_EM | ecosystem: Host-associated > Plants > Roots > Unclassified | place... | reverse complement strand
GGAAACTTGATGCTCTCGAGATGTTGTCTTGAGGGCATACATCCACATTAGGCAGTGAGGGTGAGCTGGGGGAGAGGTCAGGTCATTCAGATATATTTTCATTGTAGTGGGTAATGGGTCAGAAAGATCGTGGGAACCTCAAAAAAGTGGTGCCAAGGGTGATTAACAGTGGAGTATGATTTTCAGTGGAGATTTAGTCAGACTTGAGATGAAGCAACATACAAGCTGTGACATCATAGGACAGTATTATGAGAGCCAAAATATATGTAGCAGATGTACTTGAAATCAAGGAACTTACCTCCTGTTGAGCCAGGCCACCAGTAGAATAGAAATGTTAGAAACTTTACTTGAGACCAAGCAACTTACCCCCTAGAAATAACAGTAGTATGGTACTGTTATATGCATTGCAAGTACACTGCATGCAAGAACCTCACCCACTATCAAGATGGCAAACCACCAGATGATTAAGACTGTCAGAGGTACTCCAGTGCACTCAAGGTCAAGCAGCTTATACAAGCTGTCAAGTGAGCAGATTTACCAGTAAGACAGAATTAATAGTGGAATTACAGGCATGCATTTAAGATTGTGCAACTCACAATCTGTTAAGAACACCAGCCATAGGATATTTCTGTAAGAATAATTGTAGATTTATTTGACAACAAGCAACCTACATCCTGTTGAGCAAGCAAACCATTAGTATACATTATCTATATACATGTAAGGTGAAGTAACTCACTTTCTATTGAGATAGTAGGATAACCAGTAAGGCAGAATTGTCAGTATTACAGGCATATATTGAGATCAAGTAACTTACATGCTATTAAGTTAGTTCAATCATCAGCATAGGATTGTCAGAATTGAAGATTATATATACACATGACATCAGTGAACTTACATTCTGCAGGTAAATTAGAGCATCAAAATCATTAGAAAGATTTCAGGTGCACACTTGAGGTGAGATGGAGTAACTCACTGCCTTCTAAGTAAATAGAATTTCAGCAGGGGATAGTTATCAGGATCTGCAGGTGCACTTGAAAGCAAGTAACTCACAACCTACAGAATGAGTTGGGTCATCAGCAGGACATTATATGTAGATTTGGCATCACTTACAACCTATCAAGTGAGTAAAGTCATCAACCAAGATGTTTGTTAGAGGTATTTCAGATGTACACTCAAGATCAAACAGTCTAGGTGCACTTGTGATCAAGCAACTCACATTCTATTAAATCAATGAGATCATCAGAAAGAAAATACTTTCAGACATACTGTGGAATAATCTGAAATCAAGCAACTCACATACTGTGAAGCAAACCCAATCCCCATTAAAATAAAGTTATTAAAGTCATGTACAAGCACACTTAAAATCAGGTGACTCACATTCTATCAAGAAAGCCAGATGAGAGAACCATCATCAGACCTTAGAGGACCACTTGAGTACTAACACTCACCCTCTGTTCAGTACACATCACCAGCAGAACAGAACCATCAGACATTGCAAATGCATTTGATACAACCCACATCCTATCAAATAAGTCATAAGACCATTAGAGGTGTTTCAAGTGTACTTGAGACCCAACACTTACTTGCTGTCAAGAAAAGATGATAGCCAATAGTCAGGGGTATGCACTCACAGGTGTAAATAAGTTACTCACAAGCTATGAAGTGAGTAGAGCCACCAATGTAGGATATGATTTTCAGAGGTATTCTAGATGATGTCAGATAAAACAGCTCACCAACTATGAGAAGTAATGAGAATTATGTAAGGTACCAACTTCAGAGGCATTTATGGACTCACATGCTATCCATAGTATCAATGTTCTGATGTATCCTTAACATCATACAATGCAACATACCTTTGTATGTGGAAACCACAGAACAAGCAACCTCTCCAATGGCACTGAACAATCCTGGGTACAGATAACCTTCCACAGTGCACTATTTAACATTAATTTCCCATAATTTTCCAGTTTAATATTGTCACTTACATTTTTACAGCCCATTCAATGCAGAGGTGCAGATTAGTTTGCTGGGTAGACACCAAGAGCAGTTGCAAGGCCACTTCATCCAATGCAGTTACAGTCTTTTCCAAAAGAGGCCCAGAGTCAGCATTATTCTTATGCATGTCTGCAAACATTAGAACCATGGCTGCAATTTTCAACAGGCCACACTTACTAGTCAATTGAACATAGTTTTTAGGAGGGAATTGAGCCTTCCCCAGTTCACTTTCTATTTGAACTTGTAGCCTCTCCAACATTTGTTGTGCATGTTCACATCTCAATTCCATTGCTTTCTCCTTTGGATATCCTTTATTCTTGAGTTCATTGTAAGCATTGGAGACCAAGGTGTCAAGCTTTGTCAACAACACAAGGACAGGAACTAAGATATAAAAACATGATGATGAACTGGAAACATCCAATCATGAATTTACATGCCTTTCTTTGTATCACATTCCTGAAAGAATTTTATCTCTGCAGCCACAATAGGTCTGTTATAATCAGTTACAGGGATGCAATACCTGTATCAGATGGCAATTCTTATGAACAATAACCTCCAGGAAGGACAAAATGCACTTGCCAAATGGCATGGATCCGTTTCTTCAAGTGTGATGTAGTCGCCCGGTCTTGCACGAAGTCTTCATCTTGTTGAATTCCTCCACACTTCCAGCTTCGAATCCACAGGAATCATGAAAAATAAAGCCCGAGTTGCTGCTGAATATCAACTCATTCTCAATGATATGCTCTCCTCGCTGGGAAATGTCAGCAAGTATAGCCAGTGATGGATTCTATCCTTACTTCGATTGACCCTTCAACCACATCCATATTAATCTGAATATCAGATATCAGTAATGTACCAAGACTCGTGGCCAGACCGTAACACACCCTTTTTCCATTCCCATCAAAGATCTCGGGCTGCTCTGTGGTAGCACAAACCCGTTGAAGAACAGTTGTCTCGCCTGCATTTGCCCTGCCCACAATGAGGATTCGGAACACCTCGAAATATTTTCTGGCCATTCTGGGTCAGCACGCATGGTGGTAGGAATGATAGATAGCCAGACTGAACACCGCCATTGGCACCCGCATCAGAATCGGCATCGCTAGAATCAACATCGCTAGAATCAGCATCGCTACCAAAAGTATCTGGCAGAGCGCCAGCGGCAGACCCTGGATGATCGTATGAATACTAAGGCATATAATCCTTACTAGAGTGTGGGGACAAAACCGAACCTGACGTGTGGAGAACTGCAGGATCACTGAGAGGGGCGGAAACGGTGGCGAGAGTGTGGGGGTATGCAGTATCCTGCAGTATCCCCACGAGTGGTGTCTAGAAGACGTGTGAATAAGCGATTGAAAGTCGATAGCAATGGGATTCAGTAACCAGAAAAACGGGTCAAGACGTCACTGGTAGTGGCAACACTGTGAGTAGGTGTTGTATTCCCATGCGCGGATTCTAATACTAGTAGGCGAATCGCGATGAAGATGAGCAAATGGCAGGTACCTTCAGGATGCATGGGCAAGACCTACCTGTCTTGTTCTTCGATGGTGACAATATCTTCTTAAGCCTACGGAGAGCCATTTGAAGCCTATTAAGCGGGGGAACGATATGTGCTGGAGGAAAGGAGTCGCTGCGGAGATGCAGTCAGACTCACGCCGTCGATTATCAGGGCGCTTATCCGTCCCACAACGTGGACCCCAGAAATTCTGTGTTTGCTTCCATCCTGCGTACATACTTTGTCCACGGATACATATACCCCGCCCAAGGTTGTTCCTTAGGTCAATAATGCACCGAATCGATGTCACTCGCTTGATGATATTGAGTTGAAGTAGCACTGATCCTGGCGCAAGAGCCCAGGACTATTAAAACTATTTCCCCATGAACCTGAGTACTGGTCAGTCAACCTGAGGCAGGTTCCTCAAATCCGAGTTATCATCTAAGTTGATGAGCCATACCGCAGCTCTCTTCCTCACTTTCACTTCCTGCCACCATCACGTCACCACCACCCGATTTCATCAGGCAGCAGAAAGCCCCTCAACTGGCATTGTCGAAGGAGTAAATGTGCATCTTACCTATATAAGCTCGTGCTTTGCAAGTTGCAACTGAGGGATACGACCCGACGCACGCTTTCACGGTCTTCGCTGGTGGGGGTGAGTGACCCAAGGTATCGGCATCCATACGAGGACGGAGTGAAACCCGCGAGCACCGTGCAACAGGAGTTGTACACATATAGGAATTAACTCTGCCTTCCACCTCCACGACCGACAATGACCCGACTACCAACAAGTTGGAGGGTTCGCATTCTGCTACTAAGTGGTCAATCTAGGATCGCGTTACTGGCACCAGTTACTCTATTTCCCCTCAGCTTCCATCATTTCTGTCAATGTCATATCCGAGGACCCTTGCATGACTAGACTCGATCTTTGCCCGCACTTGTGCATTATCTGTGGAAGCAATCTGTACATGTGAGTATCTTTCTTACTTTTCTTTCAACGCTTGCCATATTGTTCCTGCTATCTCTTGCATGCCAACGTTTCGCCACACGGCCCCACCTGCATTATCCTCCTCCCCTGCTCCTTACTTGAGGTAAGCACATATGGCACACCGTTATCTTCGCCCACACTGACACCCTTCACGAGGGGCAGATCACCCAAGATAGGACCATCGAGTGGGGCAGCAATGGAGTGAAAGGCTGCTGATGACTCGAAGAGGTAGTGGGGAGTGGCACAAGAGGGGCAAACGAAATACGACTGATTCGGGATCATTCCTGTAATCTTTAGATGCGGGTACTAAGATGCAAGAAATACAGTAACGTGTACATCACGCACCGATGCGGAGACTTTGCGAAACATGGATATACCCCGGCGGACGTCCTTCAAAGCAGCATCCTGGGAACTCCAGAGATGTGGGACAACGTACATAATATGTGCAAGCGTCTTCTTGTTGCCTATGGACTCCCAACCGTCGTTGAAGAATCGGACATTGCGCGGTGCATCATCTCCTGTAGGGTCCACTTGCGCGAGAACCACTCCGGCCAGCCCTCGGAATTGAGATACATCTCGCTAGTCTGACAGAAAGGATGAGTGAACGTCGTGAAGGTACGCATAGCATACCTTTTCATACCACCGGTACTTAGAATTGATAAGCTCGGACAGTTCTGCGTTGCTTCGCTCGTCGATGCAGCATGTATCGATCCACAACCGCTCGAACTCGTTCTTCTTCGCCTGCTCACGGCCAGCGAGGATCTTCTGGTATCTGAACCGTCAGCGAACCTCATTTTGCTCGTCCTTTTCTTTGCAAAGACGACAATCTCCTCATAGTTGACTTCTTCCCCACCAATGGGATAAGATCGCGTATGATGTGGCTTCGTCAACAGTAAGCTCGAGAACATTGGTTTAGCGATTCACTGCTCCACCGCTGCTCATAACCTGTGCTCTCTTCATAAATGCTTTTACGTTGATGAGACGCATGCTACCCAAGTCCGTGCGTGTCAGTCATGACCGTGATCGAAGATTGTGAAATGGTATCCATACCTCTAAACAAATTGGCGGCCAGAATGGGTGCGAGTCTAAAGAAATGGGATACATACGATGTGGTGATCTGAGGTCGTTATTACTATGTAGTGTCAACTGGATTGCAAGCGCTCAGCAGGGAGTTGCGTTTCCTTTTCTTCTGTTCCCGTTCCGTCTGACCTGATGGCGCTGCCCACATCTTCTTTCCTTCTCCAGTAAGTGTTGCAGCCTCACGCATATTAATCTCCACGCGCCGGTCCACGTTCACTGTTCTCGTCCCCTCCCGCGAACGGTGAGTTTCCAACTAGACGTCTTCTATACGTTGAGCAGGTAGATAAGGGGCAGAAGAAAATGGCTCACATCTGCTTAAACCCACAACCCAAAGTTCCTCTCGTACCCATACCAGGGTATGTGATGCCGACACACTATTCGACACTACCACACCCTCTCACGTCGATGCCACTCATCTGCCACACTCCTCACACTTATTCATCAGAGTCCACAAACAGCATAACCACCCTCTGGATGTCGAACACCTTGTAAAAGGTGCCCTACGACTATATACTCCGCGAATTTGACCCACGGACTTGCTCATCCAGAAAAGACAGTAGGTCGTGCTGTCGCTTACCAGGACTATCCTATGATACATTGCCAGATCATCTGTCGGAATGGTTACGGCTCAGGAAAGTGTAATAAAGTGTTCACCCCTCCCCCTATTTACGGGTGCGTGAAAATCACCACTTGGACCGACGTAAGTCACTGTAGTGGTGAATATGTTGACCATTTTTCTCTGCCTTTCCGATTGTTTGTTGGCCCAAATTTCATACGAGAACACCTGGAAGGAAATCGCGGGAGGACTTGTTCTGCATCTCGAATCTTTGCATTTTCGACCGTAGTCTTCATCTATCAAATGGATACTGGTGATGAGTGCAGTGTCCTGTTATTATCAGTTTCTAGAAATACACGCGCTTGCCTACGAACCAACCACCGAGATTTTTGACATGGCCGCATGGATTGATGCCTCGTACTGAACAGTTGCAGCCTAGTAATAAACATTCACGATGCTAGCACGCATCGGTTGACACAACAAATGAATGAATAGCATACATGTGATTTCTACGTGGTTCAATCTATACATGATTGTCTACTTCGTTCTCTTGTAGATCTTGTTCAAGAAACTCGTGAATGCATCCCTCCTTAAGAAGCCCTGATCTGTGCCAGCCGCCGGTTCCGGGATATCATTAATGAGTGCCGTGATCCGCTGGTACGCTTCCTCTTCGTATGCGAAGTATCTAGCGGGCAGGCCAACCTGCTCGTACACCGCTTTGACCTTCGCTTCCTTCGCTGCGTCCTTGCGGCCGTAATTCTCATCCAGGATCTGGCGTTGTTCAGGGGTAGCAACTGAGAGTGCGATATTGATGCACCACGAGCATTTATTGTCGACAATATCCGTCCCGATCTTGCCGATCTGTTCCGGGGTGCCGTAGTAGTCGAGGAAGTCGTCCTGGATTTGGAAATACTCCCCAAGGGGAAGGAGGATGGAGAGCGCGACTTTGTAAGGCTCAACCGTCTTGCCATTGAGTATATAGGACTCTGGGACACCGCAAACACGCATGGCGAGTGCGACGGAAAGATAGAAGGAATAGTAGGCGGTTTTGTATTGCACGATGAACGCGTGCCTGTGGTTGGACCGTTTAGTTTGTAGTTTACACGTAGTAAGGAGGGAGAATACACACTTTTTGATCGAGAATTTGCTCAGATCGACATGATCCTCAGGTGCAGTAATAAGATCCACCAGCTGACCCATCTCAGTCTGATAGGTCGTCTGTTATGATGAACGGCGTCACATGAGCATGCACTAAGCTGGAAACACTGGGACTTCACAAACATCATGGAACAACTCAAGAAGATGAACGTAGTATGGTTCCGATCGGAAGTACTTCTTCAAGAGATGATAGATAGCACCCTCGAGCAGGAAAGAATCATTGATCGCAATGTTCGCGACGCCATCAACGCGGTACCAACATGGTTGGCCACGGCGCGTTACAGATGCATCCATCATATCGTCTGAAACGAGGAAGAACGCCTGAAGCTACGGACATCACCGTCAACGTCGACATCGCATGGCATCAGTGGGGATGGAGGGGCACTCACGAACTCAACGCCCCATCCGAGGACGGCAGCTTTGAAGTACTCATCGTCTGAGAGTGGTCGCCCGCGAAGGATCTCGACGCCGTCTACCACAGATATGCCGCGGTTGAGCTTGCCTCCAGGGACGTTGTAATCTAGGTTCTGCGTAATCGGTGAGCAATACGTATGTCTGTAAACAACACTGAGTAAGACATACACGCTTGTACCAGTCGATCGCATCTTGGGGCATGTTTTCGCTTCCCATATGCTCGATCAACTCCTCGCGGATAGAGGAGAAAGCCTGTAGGAACTTTGCGCGTTTCTGCTGCTTGGCGTCAGGGGTGCTCATAGCTGGCACAGTGCAGTGGATGAAGGGGGAGATGAAGATGGGTGAGGGAAGCGAGTTTCGAGCTTTTATGCATCGATCGATTTTGGTTTCATATCGAACCACTGATAATTTTTGGTGTGTACGTTAATGGGCCGATACATGTAAGCGCCATGCCCCGAGGGTGAAAATAAATCTGAGTGGTGATGCTATTGATTAAAACGTGAACAGCAAGTACAACTATAAGAGTCGATTGTAGCATGTAATGCAATGTAGCGAGGGGAGTTTCTAAGGCTCCGTGAGGGCCCAGGCGTGGACGGACATACAGGAAAATCGTGACAGCTGGCATATAAAATAAGAGTAAAATAGCTCAACGCGACGGTTGACCGCTAAAAGGCCAGTTGCCAGTTTAGAAGCCTCCCATACCGCCCATGCCTCCCATGCCACCGCCCATGGGTCCTGCAGGTTTCTCCTCCTCGGCCTCGACGACACATGCCTCGCTGGTTGTGAGCAAGCTAGCAACACCCGAGGCATCGACGAGGGCCGTGCGTACGACCTTGAGAGGGTCGACGATACCCGCCTTGATCATGTCGACATACTCGCCCTTGCTAGCATCATAACCCATAGCAAAGTTCTCGGCGTCGCCATACTTGTTAAGAAGAGTGCCGACGATGACCGATGCCTCCTCACCAGCATTCGTGAGGATCGTGCGTGCAGGGTTGGTCAATGCTCGGCGGATGATGTTGACACCGAGGTCCTGGTCAAAGTTGGCGGTGGGGACAACCTTGGCATCGGCGTTCGCTGGTGGGCTCGACGAGCCCGGAGAGCTGGTACCAATAGCAAGGGATGCCTTGAGGAGGGCAACACCACCACCAGGGAGGATACCTTCTTCGACCGCGGCACGAGTAGCGTTCAAAGCGTCGTCATACCTATCCTTCTTCTCACTGACCTCAACTTCACTGCTACCGCCAACTTTGATGACGGCGACACCACCGCTCAACTTGGCCAAACGTTCCTGGAGCTTGGTCTTGTCATACTCGCTTGTTGAGGGGTCAGCAAGGAGGGCACGGATTTGCTCGCACCGTGCCTGTATGGCGTCCTTTGAGCCTTCACCGTTAAGGATGATGGTATCCTCTTTGGTGATGGTGATAGAGCCAGATGAACCAAGGAGATCAGGCGTTGCCTTCTCAAGCTTGATGCCAAGATCATCCGTGAAGACGGTACCGCCCGTAAGGATGGCAAGATCACCAAGGATTGACTTGCGGTTATCACCGAAGCCAGGAGCCTTGACAGCGGCGACCTGGAGTTGGCCACGGAGCTTGTTGAGAATGAGAGCAGCAAGTGCCTCGCCATCAATGTCCTCGGCAATGATCAGGAGAGGGCGGCGAGCCTGGGCAGCGGCCTCAAGAGAAGGCAGGATATCTTGAAGGATGGAGATCTTCTTCTCGCTCAGAAGGACAAGCGGTTTCTCGAACTCGACCTTTTGTGACTTGACATCGGTGATGAAGTATGGGCTGATGAAACCACGGTCGAAGCGCATGCCCTCTGTGATCTCGATCTCATCGTCGATCGTCTTGCCCTCTTTCACTGTGATGACACCTTCCTTGCCAACCTTTTCCATTGCTTGAGCGATGAGGTTACCGACATGGGTGTCACCGTTGGCGGAGATGGTAGCGACCTGAGCAATTTCAGCTGTAGTCGTGATCGTCTTCGTTTGAGCCGAGAGGAACTCGACAACACGGTCGACGGCAGCCTGGGAACCTCTGCGAAGGTCCATGGGGTTGCAACCGGCTGCGACGTTCTTGACACCTTCGGAATAGATGGCGCGTGCGAGAACGGTCGCGGTGGTGGTACCGTCACCGGCTATCTCGTTGGTTTTCTGTGCGACGTCTTGAACGAGACTGATGGTGCAATGAGCGTGTGAACAAGAAAGAAAGAAAAAAAATCAAAGTTACCGAGCACCAAGGTTCTCAAACTTGTCCTTGAGTGTGATGGCTTTTGCCACGGTGACACCATCTGGGATCGAGGGCGTCAATTTGGGACAAAACCATGTGAGACGCGACATGTGCTCACCTTTGGTAATTTTTGGACCACCGAATGCCTGTTCGATGATAACGTTGCGACCTGGGACAGCGTCAGCACTAGTACGGGTGCGCAAGATAGAATACACACCTTTTGGACCGAGCGTTACGCTGACGGCATTTGCAAGCACGTCGACACCCTTCAGAATGCTAGCTCGACCCTCATTAGAGAACTTAATCTCCTTGTGGGCACCGCGCGTGAGCTTTGGAGCCTTGGCGGCTGCACGGCGAAGCGCCTTTGACGATGAGGAAGACAGCATGACTTCAAGGAGTTTTCTTTTTTTTTAGGTTCGCGAATGGAACGACGAGGATGACGAGGACAAGGAACAGAAAAAAACCAAGCCGCGCAATAAATGGGACGCCTGTCACATGTCACATCGTGTGATCTGTGACGTGTCACTGTCACTCCGAATCTTCAAATGGCTCGAGGACTCAAAGAGCTCATCAGATACAGGACGATGCAGCGCGATCGAATACGCACAGGTCGCTGGGACAGTCATCGGTCTGGAAAACACAACTACCAGGCAAGATACAACTACTGGCGAGACGATGAAGTGTACAACAGAGAGGACAACTACTACTATCCAAGCCAGCGGGACCAGTACCCGTGGCGTCAGCACGACGCTCATCAGAGTCATCAGATTGCACCCCGACGATCCAGGTCACCCATCTTCACTCGCCCTTCACCTACCTACGAGCCCGCTGACCTCGAACCACATCTACCCGAACCACGTCACCAACAGCACTCATTGTCTCCCCGACCTTCCCTACAGAAGCTGGTGGAGAGCCCAAAGCCTGATCCGGCGTATATCGCACTGACAGAACAGCCGTCGATACCCAGCTGCGACCCAGCTACCTCACGCAAGTTACTCGTGCTTGACCTCAATGGAACCCTCCTCTACCGCGGTGCTCACTTACTTCGTCGGGGACAGGGTCCAGCCTCTGCTACCCAACGACTGCGCACCGTATATCCGCGTCCATACATACCCGCGTTTCGTGCGTACTTGTTCGCACCCGAGACGCGCGCATGGCTGGACACGATGGTGTGGTCATCCGCACAGCCACATAGTGTCGAGGACATGGTCTCCCGCACATTTGCAGACTATGCTGATGAGCTTCTGGCTGTATGGGATCGAAAGAGTCTCGGATTGACGCAGTCACAGTATCGTGAGTGTGTTTCCTTCTCGACATCTGTCTTTCTTGCATCTTTTTGTCTATACTCGATATGTGTCGGACACGACATCACCCAATTTTGTTCTCGGATATCATCATTATCTTTCTGACGAGTGATCTGTACAATAGATAACAAAACACTGTCCACGAAAGACCTCTCCAAGCCCTGGAAACTCCTTCCCCTAGGACACAGCCCCGCACGAGTTACTTCGCACCTGGCTCGAAAAGTCACTGATGCAGCCATGGACACAGGCACCCCAAACTCGATTGCTCACTCGGCATTGACCACCCTCCTACTAGATGACTCCCCACACAAGGCAGCCCTACAACCATACAATCACGTTTGCATACCCGAGTATGATAGCACCAAAAGGCACCGCGATCTTGCATCTTTAGTTTTCGAATTATCAGACAGACCAGCCACCAAGAAAGGGAAGAAAAGGGACAAACAGAAGGAGCCGCAAGAAATGACCGTGCCACCGTTGCGTCCGCATACCTCCGACCCGAGCGTATCGGAGGCCCCGGGCATGACTCTCACAGATACCCCTCAGTCCGCCGAGGAACCGTTTGAGGCGACTCTCCTTGCTGTTATTGGTATCCTCGACGAGGTCAAGCGTCAGACCAACGTCGCGGCGTGGATTCGTGCAGGGGGGTTATGGGGAAGTAAAGGTGACGCAGGACACTCTGAAACTCCTATGGACCTATCAAAAAAGGAAGGGAAGAGACGACAACGTGCCAAAGAGGGGAACCATGCAGGCGATGAGGTATTTGGAAACCAGGGTATATCCGTGGGGAATGGTGCGTACACAACGTTAGAGCCTGCAGTGACAGCGACTGTCGGCAAAGTGCCTTTGTCTTCGATTTGGTTCGATGATCCGTCGACTGTGTCGTACTGGGTGGCCCGGGGCCGGAAGGCGTTGAGAGAGCTGGGCATTGAGGCTGATCATGGGGTGATCAGATGAGCTGTCAGAGAATGGGATGTGTTGGGCCTTGTGGATCTTGCTTCGGCGGAATGCTACGAATATTACCCCTGCTAATGTTCGTTTCTTTTCCAACATTGCTATACTTACTGGTGTACTGAGTGTAACTTTCATGGCCCGTGCCACCGTTTAACGACCAACATAAAGAATGGGTGTACTACTCACTTTATCTAGAATATGTAATCTGTCTACGTCTTGTGCATAAAATCCACATATTTCTCTATACATAGATGAATGACCATGAGCGTTCCTCGCACGTCGCCAAAGCGAAGCGAGACATGTCTTTATTTTTGCGTCCAGGGTGCCCAGAGGACTTACATAAGTCACAAGTATATTTGTGTCAACATCAAGGTTTGTACTGTAAGACGAGGACATCTTACTCAAATTTTGTCCGACCTTGCTGAACTATATGGCCAAGGGCCTGGAATTCATTTATGATGCTAAGCTGTCTGGACTCCAAGGTAGGATCCTTGTATGTGAAAAGGTAAGTGAATGTACTCATGGTATTAGTACATAGGGTACACACCAAAAGGCAGTCAATCTTATCACCCAAACGGACATTGATTTCCAGCCGAACACCTTGCAACTCCAGAAGCGACTCACGCAAAGTGGGGAGCCAGAAAAGGAGTGATGATCTGTATTGAGTGAATGTCACTCGTAGTGGTAGTCGGCCTTGGAACCTGCGCTGTTTGAGCCATTGCACAAGGACACCAGGGACGCCATCCTTGTCAAAAATCATGACAGTCAGGTGTTCTAGGTGCATCCATTGGTCTGCCAAGCATGATCCATCTTCCAATCGCCCAGCCCCGAAAATTTGGGGGACCAAAGAGGTGCTGAGCTCTACATGGCGTACCGCCGGGCATGCCGTGCAAATGGTTATAGCTTCCTCCAAAGAAAGTTTGGAATCAAATCTAGATATAAAATCAAAGACGAGGTGTTGGACATTTTTGAACTTGGCAGGTTGGGAAAACACAGGATACGAGCATTTGCCACATTGCGTGTACTTCAGATGTTTGAGGTTCGGCACGACAATTCCTTCCAGGAACGGACGTGGGTTAGGGAGGTAAAAGTCTAAGGACTCCAGAGCAGGAAAGGAAATTAAGGAGGATGGAACATGCAAATTTTCGGATGATCCCCGTAGAGATAGGGTCCGGCAAATTTTGGAATGAACGAAACAGTACTTGCGGTGAAAACCAGGTGTCGAAATCCAGATAAGTTCGAGACCGGGGACATATTTGGGTTGAAGAAATTCCGGATCGAACAGATCGTTGAATAGCCGAGTATCAGCGCAAAGTTGCCTTTGCAAAGAGACCCGCCTTAGCAAGGGAAATACCCAGCCATTGATTTTTTTCAAAGTAAGAGGCAGAAACGTGGAGTCCTCAATATAAAGGCTGTGCCAGCGGTGGCTGCAGGATAAAGCGACGTCTAGAAGTCGAACGAAGTTCTTTTCGTCTTCGTTGGTCACTAGAAACGAGGCCGGACCCCAACGCTCGATCGATATGTCTAGGGGAAGTCCCCTACTTCTTGCTAGATGTGTCATCACACAAGAGAGTGATCTGATTTCGGAATTAGGACGATAGTGGTCCAGAAGGCTGGCCAATTGAGAATTGTGTCTCTCCAACGGCGCGAAACGCTGGCCAAATCCATCTTCAAATGAAAATATACTTCGCGTTTAAAAGTATAGAAATTGTAAATAGTGAAATCGATTATTTTGGCAAGCAGCTCAACGGGAATATGATTGATGAGGGATCGACGGGAGAGAAGTTGATTGAGCCTTTTCTTTTGTGCGTGGGCGGCAGCATGAACAATGGAAAGTCGATGGAGGAGGTCATGTTCTTGCTTCTCTAATTGTTCCACGTCAGATCTTGCTTCGGCAATTTCTTCCAAAGTTGGGCGACTACCGATCAAGTTTAGCTTACTGGTTGAGTGGCTCCGGATAAGTGATAAATGCTAACCCAAACGACATAGTATATCCAGAGGCCTGAGGGGAAGGTAGATAATGAAAGTGCGATGATAACTTCGGCGGGTGGGTCGAGCGTAGTCTCCCCAAGCCACACTCTTTGCAAAAGAAGACAGTTGTTTTTCTAGAAGAGGTCCAGTGCGTCCGTGCTTAATCGTTCGAGATAGATGACAAAAGTCCGCCTTGCAAGATGATAAGTTCCATATCCTACTAGCGTAAAACTGGGCTTGCCTTCAATGTTCAGACTCTTTATGATCCAAGTCATGAGAGAGGGTGATTGATCGAGATCAGAAGTGTGAGAATGCGGCAAATAGTGCAACGGTACCCCATGCTGTAGTTCCTCGCGTCGTGTGCCCAATATCCATGCTCAGTGATGCACTTTGTGTATTAGGCGACCTTTTCATAGCAGGCATATTCGAGATTGGGAAATGGGAATACAGGTATGTACGTTCATGACTGTGCTCCCGTTCTTCTGTATGGTCTTAGAACGATCGCACGATGCACATATATACCTTGTATGTCAGTGATGTGTGCATGCGAACGCCTTCAAATATGTACTAACGACTCACTCGAATCGCCAGGCTTTGAAGGCCTGACGCCGCGTGCTTAGTTCCAGTGAAAGGGTACGCCGAATAGTAGGGCACCACGCTTTTACGGTGTGTGTGCAGTTTTGAGGATCTGTCACTAAACCAACTCAGGGCCTCATAGGTCCGAGGATTGGATCCTGATGTCCCTTGCAAGTGTTATTCGCGGTGGGTTTGGATAAAGAAGCCTTGGTGGCATTCACAGTGTAAGTCTGTCGACTCCACTAACGTATATATTGGTCGGCAAAGTTTAATGGGACCAACTGCCAACTAAGGTTGCATGGAACTAAAAGGCTGCGGAACTTTCAACTGGATTCTAATCGAAATGACAGCTTGGAGCGTCCAACAGTCTCTCTCAAGACTCTTGTACCTACCAAGGATGCGGAGCGGAGCTTCGAACTGCGAATGACGCCAGTGGCTATTAGGTGTGGAGATGAGAAACAGCTTATGGCCTTAGCCAGCCTTAGCCTCCCATCATGGCGTCTCCATTAGAGCTGGACAATGTTGGAGCCACTGCTAGCCCCTGTAACTCTATGGGCCACGCAGTGGCAAAGGTCCCTTTTTCTAGGAGGTTATGATTAAACATTTTACTTCAAGCTTTGCCTATCCCACCAAGGACGTACACCCTTGAAGACGTTGAGTAGTGCTTATCATGGGTCTTTTGTCGTGGTACAAGTGTCTGGGGCGTCTGGTGACCTTGGCCGTCATACGTGGACTTGCACAGTCTCAGAGCCTTTCCAGAACCGACATCAACGTCGTCAGCTGGAGACTTGCAGAAGGTGCAACGCATAGGTGACTGTTCCCTCCCATGTATAACAGAATTAATTCACCCACCGTTCACCAGCTGGGAGCACGGTACACGCGCACAAGCACTTCTAGAGCTCAACGCTCCCCTATATTCTGTGTTTTCCGCGACGCCAATACCCCCACCCTCAGAGGTTCCTTCCGACCTCACAGGTCCGCTCAGCGATGTCTTCACCATCGCGCACACTATTGTCGCCAACCGCCCTTACTCAAATGGTAACATCACCGGTCCCCAACCCCTTTTAAGCGATGGCTCTGCTGGCGACCCCGCGAGTATTGGTGTGCCAGTACTTCTTGCCAACTGGACGGGACAGGAACACGTAGATGGACTGGATTATGCCGGGGCAGCGCGGGATCAGCTCGAGTTCCTCCTCACGAATGTCCCTCGAACAACCGATGGCGCTATTTCGCACCGAACAGATCAAACGCAACTTTGGTGAGTGAGGAAGACTGTGTGAATCCCCACTTTTGACTGCTTCCACCTAGGAGTGACTCGGTGTATATGGTCCCGCCATTTCTTGCGTACTATGGTGCTACGACGGGCAACCAGACGCTACTACAGGAGGCGTACAATCAAATAAAATTATATCGCAAGTATCTTCGAGATAAAAGTGCCAATAATATCTGGAAACATATTCAACTTGGTTCGTTTGGCACGGACGACGGTCATTGGTCTACAGGTGTGCACATGCTGCCCTGAAGTTGTATTAGCATTTGACGTACGCAATACCTGTCAGGAAATGCATGGGCAGCGGCGGGGATGCTTCGCGTGCTGAGCACAATCAAGCAGTCAGAGTTTGCTAGCTCGATGAAATCACAACAAAGGGATCTCGCCAACTGGGTACAGGAAATCCATGACGGAATGTATCTGCACCTTGTACGCACAAACTGTTCTTGATTCCCGCAGACGGATGATCTGAGAGTCATTTTAACAGGATCCCAGCGGGCTCTTCCACAACTATGCCGACGACCCGTCGACGTTCATGGACGCATCTTCGACCGCTTTGCTGGCGAGCACGGTCTACCGTCTCTTCCTCCTTTGGAGTGTGCACAAGCATCTCCCCGCCGCAGAGCTTTGCAGAAGAGCACTCTCTGCACCCACAGGGTCCACCGTGGATGTCTCGATGTCGCTAGTTTCGTCCGTCTCTGACTATACCCCAACGTCATCATCACCACCCCCATCGTCAACGGCGTCGGGTACACCAGGCAAGCTCCATTTTACCTGGGACGGGTGGCTCACTCCGGTCGTCGATCCATATGGGATTTCGGATCAGGGACAGACCAGCCCCGAGGGCCAGGCCTTCATTCTTGCTATGCACGCTGCATGGCGTGATTGGGTAGAGGACGGTTCTCAGGGAGCAAACGGCGCTGTGGATACACTTTCTCCCTCAGGCTCCAGGACAGTCGTGCAGGCTTTGGCGGCTGGGATTCTCCCTTTCGTGCTTGAGATGTAATGATCCGCGGACTCATTAGAATTTCTGAATTGTGCCAAAAAGTATTCATTGCAATAAGTTTGGTTACTTCTACGAGGATCAGATACATCTCAGTCTGATTATCGTAATTAATGAAGGCTGTATGAACATATCAGTGTATATATCATATATCCACCTATGGGGCTTGCGAACAATTGTGCCGAGCACGGCTTGAACTAGGCTCCCATCATGCATTTGGGTGATCTTCATTCATGCCGTCCACACCGAATTCATATGGGTAGAGTCCTTCCCGGGTGTTATACAGGTCGGATGAGCCCTCTCTAACCGGGCCTTCCCCGCCCGCGACCTGGACGCCCTCCCCTTTGGTGGGGAGGCAAATCCCGCCCACGTCCCCACGAGCCTCTTAAATCGCTGTCTCGCTCTCTCTCCCAGCCTCTTCCGCTACCGTAGTTGCTATCGTACCCGCCTGTAGGTCGTCGTTCGTCCAAGCTCTGTCGCCTCTCCGGTGCGGTGTTGTGCGAGAGTCTATCACTCTCTGGGTATGATCCTCCGCTAATGGAGGAGGCACGGGGGGGTTTAAATGGGTATGAAACCCGCGGGCGGGCAGGGAGGGCATGCGAATGGGAGCCTTGGGCTGACACAGGACTATCCGCGCGGGGGACATGTTGTTGGGCTAGGAAACTGGGGCCCGTAGGCGGCGGTCGTGGTGGGAGCGCATGGTTACCTTGGAAACTTCCACTTGACTGCTGCTGCTGCTGCACGGGAGCCTGTGTCAGGGTGGGAGGGTACCCGGGAACGGGTGGAGGTAGGGGTGGTTGAGCCAATCGAGGAACCGATGGTGGGGGACGTTGCAGGGACAGGGGGGGTTGCGGAGGCGGGGGATACTGCGGAGGCGGGGGGTGCTGTGGCGGCGGGGGATACTGCGGGGGTGGGGGGTGCTGTGGAGGCGGGGGCTGTGGGGGGTACTGCGAAGGGTCCAGGCGCGAAGTTGAAGGTTTGGGTGGTAAGGGATGTACAGGATTACCACTTGAACTTACCAAGGCGCCAGATAATCCGTTGGTCAACAAATGTGGTTGCCCAAAGGAACTCGATACTGGCGTACTTGGTCGTGCCACTTGGTTGGACTGATTTCCACCATTGGAGCCGACAAGTGCGGCCTTTGCTGCCCTTATGGGTGCCAATCTGTCCATGAATGACGACTGAGTAACTGGGCTTTGTACTGAAGGAGATTGAGATGGGGCAGGAAATGAAGGTATCATAGGCTCCGCTTTGATAGCTGGAGCGGTAGGGATGGAGATCGAATGCGAAGGTTTAGACAACGCCGGTGGCGGTTGTGGGACTGGAGGCTGATACACAGGCGGCTGTTTGGTGGTTGAATCTACGACCGGGGCAGGAGGCTTGGGTATTGGTTGTCTCGCTGGGAGCTTGGGTGTTGGCCTCGCGGAGGGCTTTGGTGTCGATTGCTTCGAGGATTCTGCAGATGCAGTGGCCGCTGTCGATTTGCGTGATACAGTGGTCCGCGTCTTCGTTGCCGCAGTGGCAGTTACTGTAGGCGGCGAAGTCTTCTTCGCAGGAACCTGCTTGGTCGACTTGGATGCTAACATATTCCAATTTTTAAATAGACGATATTTTGACCCAAGGTACTGACTGACCTGTTTTCGCAGCAGTTGAATTAGAAGACTTTGCGGCGGGCACCTTCCGAGGAGGCGGCTCTGAGTCTGATTCATCATCATCAGTCTCAGTAGGACGCTTTCGCTTAGCAGACGGCTTGTGCTCCCTTGTGGCGATTGTTGCAGGTATGTCACCTTTGCCATCCTTCTTGAGCGCGGACACTTTGAGCCGTTTATTCACGAAGTCGTACATGAGCTTTGTCACTCGAGAATTGGATCGAATGTCCTTTTCCGTGGCACGGACGTCCTTGCGCATCTGCTCAATGGCGGACGAGAGTTGAGTGAGAGAAAGTGATGACCTCTTTAAATAAATCAGTACACCAGTCATCACGAACTCGATGGGGGAAACACGTGTCGGTTGGTTGAAAGAGCTGCTGTAGCGTTTGTCGCGTGCGAGAATGAGAAAGATGCGAAAGGTGTCTTGGAGGTCTATTATGAGACTTTTCTTCACGGGGTCCGTGCCGTGTAGCCACTTCTCGAGACTCTTTGGGTGGGGAATGGACGGTTTTGGATAGCTCTCGATGAGGTAGCCAATGGTAGCGAGACATTGGAAGTCTCGACCGCGAGCATGTCCCCAGTCAAGGTAGCCTTCGAAACCTTCCTCGCCCAAGATTTGAGACTGGATATCGCGGATGACGGTAGGCCAGGGACCAACGATAGCTTGTAGCCGTTCTGGGTGTCGAGAGAGTGAGAATACGATGTGGACCAAGGAAATGCGCAAATGTACCTGCGGGTGTCAATGCAACACCAAGTTGGACCCGCTGTGGAGGAGTCAGAGGAAATTCAAGGCGAGAGGGGATACAAACGCACCTGAAAGATCTCGCGTTCTTGATTATCATTGAGGTCGGAGTACTCGACACAGACGATTTGCTTGTTTGCAAATATGGCGCGGAGAGGTGCGGGAAGGACTTTCCCCCTGGGATGTGATGCGCTTGCTTTATACCACACCTTCTCATTGGTATACCTTACGAGGCAGGTTAGATATGCTGGGGTGGTGCACAAGTTGCATAGCTCACGAGTCTCTGTCTGTTAACGCCCAGTGGGAGTCAGATTAGCTTCCTTAAAGAGGAGTTACGACTGACGACATATCTGTGGGTAGGCATGATCAGGAACGCGCTGCAGGTATCAGACGTGGAACCAACCTGCCCATCAATGAATCTGAAATATGAAGCAAGTGAGGAGATGGGTGCGAGCTGAGAGCGTGGGCACGGACCTCTGTATTGAAGTGAGACGTTGCTTTCCATCGATGCAAGTCCGAAGCTCGCTCCCGTCCTCCTGGGTGGAGACAGCTGAGGGGACCTGTTCAGGGCATGCATAAACGAAGAGAGAAACGCGGACTGACCAAAAATGATGGGCGGCATGTAATAGTTGCGGAGAATTGAATCAATGAGACCGATCTGCTTTTCTTCGTTCCATACGACATCTGTGAGCAAGTGGGTGAGTTCCCTGGCTAGTTTGCAGCAACAGGAAACATGCCTCGCTGGTATTCTGGGTCGAGATCTATAGAATTGTCGATTATCTGGTCTAAATTGGACTTGTGAGCGCTCAGAGCAGGCATGAGGCATGGATGGACATACCGTACAGTGATTTTGCCGTGTATTGGGTCGTGCGAGGCGGGCGCAGCACATTTGTGATTTTGTACTGCTTGGGGAGCTTCTTTGATTTTTGAGACTTGGTGGCAGGCTCGTCTTCTGAAGAGGAGAGCTCTGTGAGGTCTGAAAAGTCTGAGAGCGACATGGTCCTCCAAGTCCGGCACGCTGCGGGAAACGCGCATTTTGGAAAAAATTCCCAGCTCCGATCGGGTAATTTGGAGCAAAAAAAAGTACTCGGTGTGCTCACACAAGTGCACCGCTGCGTCTCTCGAGCACTCAGAGGTCGACGACGAGGACAGCGCACTCCCATCACGGCGATTCCCCGGAGAAAACAGTTCCTTCCCAGCCATTCACTAGGGCCAGCTGGGCAAAACCTTATCCGTCACGTGACTCGTGCATTCACACCGCATCGCGTCGCGTCTCGTCAAACCACAAAGGATGCGGATAGAGGAACTCATCATCGAAGGCAGGGAACACACGCTCAGGAGATATACCGACTAATGTCTTCACAGGATTCAAGTCGTACCCTGTACGCACTCAGATTACGGGATGGGATCCGTCGTTCAATGCCATCACGGGTCTCAATGGATCTGGCAAGTCCAACATCCTCGACGCCATATGTTTCGTGCTTGGGATCACGAATATGACACAGGTGCGTGCGCAGTTCAATGGATCCCCCTGTGATAGTCATACTCTTTCAGATGCGTGCACAAAATCAACAAGACCTCATCTACAAGCGAGGCCAAGCAGGCGTCACCAAAGCAAGCGTCACCATCGTCTTCGACAACTCCGACCGTGAACGGAGCCCAGTGGGGGTGGAGCACCTCAAGCAAATCACAGTCACTCGTCAGGTTCGTTATTAGGTTCGTAACTGTATCTGACCTGACTGACGATCTAGTCTCTCGTAGATCGCGCTTCCCAACATATCCAAGTACCTCCTCAACGGCCACAAGTCTACCCAGCAAAGTATTCAGAACCTCTTCCAGAGCGTCCAGCTCAATATCAACAATCCCAACTTCCTCATCATGCAGGGCCGCATTACCAAGGTGCATTTATATCCCCCTTTCTTACACATCACTCTTACATATGCTCCTCAGGTCCTCAACATGCGCCCACAAGAGATCCTCGGCATGGTCGAGGAGGCTGCCGGCACCCGCATGTTTGAAGATCGCAAGGACAAGGCAAAGAAAACCATGTCCAAGAAAGATAAACGGGTGCAAGAGCTTAGGTCTATTCTCGCAGAAGAGATCACCCCAAAACTCGACAACCTGCGTGCAGAGAAGCAGCAGTTCCTCGCTTGGCAGAAGGAGCGCGCTGAGCTGGAGCGCATAGGGCGTGTACTCAGGGCGTATGAGTGGACAATGGCCACAAGACGCGTCCAAACTGTGGACGACGAGATTGAGCAAAAGAAAGCGGAGCACGCCGGGTTGGACAAGTCAAAGAAGAAGCTGTTGAAGGACCTCAAACTTGCAGAGAAGGAGCACGAGGACGTCAAGGCAAGGCGCGAGGCTGAGCTACGGAAGGGTGGAAAGCTAAAGAAGCTGGAGGAGGAAGTTGCCGAACTCGAGAAGGAGCTCGTCAAGTTCCAGACTCAGGTTGATCTTGCGAATGGGAACATCGCCGACGAGAAGAAGAGTATAGCAAATGACCAAGAACAACTTCAGGAACTACAGGCGGCATTGGAGGAGAAACGGGCCCAGGTAAAGTCTGTTGAGGAGGCATACCAAGAGGTGAAGAAGAAGTCCGACGCTACGCAGGCGGCGCTGTCTAACTCGGAGGAGCTGTTGCAAAGCCTGCTTACCGGCCTCTCGTCCTCGAACACAAACAACTCAGGTGGCGGGTACATGGGTCAGCTGGCAGATGCAAAAGCCCGTCAGGCACAAGGATCTGTAGAGGAAGAGCAGAACCGCATGAAGCTCTCGATGAACGAAAAGGAGCTCAGAGCAACTGAGGCAAAACGGAAAGAGTTAGAGAAAGACGCACACCAGGGCCAGCGCAACCTCGCCAACATGAAGGCTCACGTGAACAAGCTCAAGCAGCAGCTTGCAGCTTGCGGATGGAGCGCGGAACAGCAACAGGCGAGCGAGACTGACCTTCGCTCGGCGAGAGAACAAGCACGCCAGCTGACAGAAGTGAGTGTAAATGTCTGATTTGTATGACGAAACTGCCAACTTCACCCTCATAGGAGCGCGACATGGTAAAGCAACGCCTCTCGTCTCTCTCGTTTGACTACACACCGCCCCACGCTAACTTTGACCGATCCAAAGTCAAGGGGCTCGTTGCGACTTTAACGTCGATCCCACCCGAACATCTGAACAAGGCAACGGCGTTGGAAATCGCGGCAGGTTCCAAGCTGTACAATGTCGTCGTGGAGGACGAACGTGTCGGCAAAGAACTCCTCCAGCATGGAAAGCTCAAGAAACGCGTGACGATCATCCCTCTGAACAAAATCAATGCATTTACGTTGTCTGCACAAGTGTGTTGGCGTCCTCGTCCTTCTTCCTCGCGCGTCTCACCTCCCATCACAGAAACTCGCCCACGTCTCTCAACTTTCAGCGGACAAGGCCCATCCCGCCCTCTCCCTCATCGGTTACCCTCATGAAGTAGCCCGCGCCATGTCCTATGTGTTTGGCGACACCATTGTCTGCGCGGACGCTCAGACGGCCAATGCGGTCACCTTTGGTGCCAAGGTTCGCTCCGTCACGCTTGCGGGGGACCAGTACGATCCCTCTGGCACACTGAGCGGTGGTGCGGCACCGAGTGGTAACGGGGTTTTGACGCGCGTGCAGGAGCTGGTAGAGGCAGAGAGGAAGGCTGGGGAGGCGCAGGGCCGTCTAAGAGAGCTAGAGAGGGGGGAGGAGGCAGGGAGGGAAAGGCGAGAGAGGTGGAAGGCCCTGCAGCGTGAGCTGGAAATCAAAGAGCATGAGACAAAACTGGTGGAGGATCAGATTGGAGGGAGCAATGCCGCGAGGGTGGGTACCATCTCCTCTCTCTGAAAGAAAGATGGCATCCTCATGACCCGTAGCTTGACTCAGATATTGAGAACCTCAAGAACACCATTGTGGAGTTGCAAAATACCGTCAAGGCCGCGGTAGAAAAGCAGAAGGCAGCAGAGGATGATGTGAAGAAACTCGAGAAGGACATGCACGAGTTCAAAAATAACAAAGAGGGCAAGATAACCGAGCTTAAGGTGACAATCTTTCTTTTGCTGGTCCTTGGGGTGGATTGCTCATTGGGGATATAGGGCGAGATCTCAAAGCAAAAGAGTGCACTACAGAAACAATCGGTCGTCGTCAAGACCCGACAAAAGGAGCACCAGACGGCCGTCCTCGAGTTCGGTGAGCCCATCACTCTTTCCTCGGATGATCCCATTTACATTTTATCACCTTTGCGATAACTCTTACAGAACAAATGGAGAAAGATATCACAAGTGCCGAGGAGTCGATCACGCAGGCAAACGCACACATAGATAAACTGCAAAGGGATGTAAACAAGTTGCTGGGGAAAGTCAAGGAAATCGAGGTGTGTTTCCCTTACGTCTGTCGATGTTACATTTTTCATTTTACGGTATACATGTATAGGCCAAACATGCCCACTCCACTGCCCTCCTCAACGCCGAAAGAGCAACCCTCACAGCATTCGACACAAAACTACAATCGCTGGAAGAGTCCATGCGCGCGTTCAAGGATGGTGTGTCCGACGCAGAGTTTGCTATGAAGAAAATCGACCTTGATGTCACGCAGCTGGAGAAGGAAAAGGTAGCTCAGGCCGGTTTTGTTGAAAGGTTGGAAAAGGGATATGAGTGGATCAGAGAGGAGTGTGGGTGAGTGATTGGTCAGCTACCTTACTTTTATTGAGGGCTAAATGTGTGTGCATATGCAGGTCATTCGGCAAGCCAGGGACGCAGTATGATTTTGCCCCACTTGACATCGATGCGCTTCAAACAAAGGCAGGCGAGTTGGAGGAAAAACAGAGGGGTACGAAGAAGAAGGTGAATCCCAAGGTCATGAACATGATCGACACGTATGTCAAACACGCTCCGAGTGTTCTTTGTATTCTCAACGATGCGTTGGTTCTCAGGGTGGAAAAGAAAGAGACAGAGGTGAACAAGATGCTTACAACTGTCTTGAAGGACAAGGAAAAGATTGAGGAGACGATAGAGGAGCTTGACCGATACAAACGGGACGCACTTGAGAAAACGTGGGAGAAGGTTGACGGGTATGTGTCTTTTGTCGTGTACGACATACCGATATCTCGTTTACTATTGGTGTGCGTGTTATCTAGTGATTTTGGAGGGATATTTGCGGAACTACTACCGGGCAACTTTGCGAAACTACAGCCACCGGAGGGTCAAGATCTGATGAATGGCTTAGAAGTGAAGGTCCGACTTGGGAGCGTATGGAAACAAAGTTTGACCGAGCTGAGCGGGGGACAACGGTGTGTATTCATAGACTCACCAGGTCATGTGGATATACTGATGCGTGGGCGCAGGTCACTGATTGCGCTATCATTGATTATGGCGCTTTTGCAGTTCAAGCCCGCACCCATGTACATTCTGGATGAAATCGATGCGGCTCTTGATCTGTCACATACGCAGCATATTGGGCAGCTTTTCCGGACACGGTTCAAGGGGGCGCAGTTTATCGTTGTGTCGCTGAAGGAGGGGCTGTTTACGAATGCGAATGTGCTGTTCAGGACCAGGTTTAGGGATGGGACGTCGATTGTGGAACGGACTGCGGATCGGTCAGGGTCGGCGTTGTACAACGGGAGTGGACAAGATGGAGAAGGTCACGATGAAGGGACACGGAGAGGGGGCAGGCGGAGATGAGTATGCTGTATTAGAGTTGTACTGTATATTATGGATCATTGGTGTACACTAGTTTGAAGAGTGCGCTTGATCTCGGGGTCGTGTGGCAGCTTACCAGCATGGAGGAAGAAGTCGAGACAACTAGGATGCCTCGGCCTTGTCCGAAGCCAGGGCCGTGTGCACACAGGCAAGTGGCGGTCTAAGCTTGACCTAAAACATAAACCCAGCTATCACTACAAGCCGAAGATGGGCAGTAAGAGTAAGGCATGTATTCGCTCATGAAGATAATGCTCAGCAGTAATCCAGAATCCCACAAAGCAACTGTACCACAGAAATCTAGTGAGTACAAGCGTGGCTGCAATGCACAAATCTTGATCGGCAAGGTGTATCTGGCCTTTAGAACTCAAGAGGGATCCTGGTATCCCCAAACTCCCTGATCTCAAACTCCGGAATGCAGAAAAGCAGAAGGCTCATGCAGTACGCTGTAATCTCGATGCTGCGGTAGCATGATGTCATTTTGATTTTTTTATCTTCGTCGACAGGCACATCTATCTGCTCGCTCAGACACTGACGCAATGATGGCCTCCGAGCCTACATTATCCTCGCTAGCAATGCTCGCGTCTGCAGCGGAGAAAGAACACGTCAATTTTGAATCCAGTGGCTCCAGATCCACCGAAAAGACGAAAGAACAACTCCGGAGATATTATGTACGGGAACTATATAAAGTCATAGATGAAAGCGATATAATAATTCACGTCCTCGATGCCCGCGATCCCGAAGGATGTCGGAGTCGGCTTGTGGAAGAAGAGGTCAGGAGGCGGGAAAGTGAAGGAAAAAAACTTGTCTTCGTACTGAACAAAATAGGTGTGACGTTCGCTTTAAATCGATCTCGACTTCTCACTACGTTGCAGATCTCGTACCCAGAGAAAATGCTCAGCAGTGGCTACGATACCTACGGCACTCGACACCCACTCTTCCCTTTCGTTCCGCGTCATCTAATGAGAGGTCTCATTTATCATCTTCCACCGCTCCGTCTCTCCTACGGCTCCTCAAAGCCTATAAACCCGCGTCGCAAAGTATTACGGTTGGCGTCGTTGGCTTCCCAAACGTTGGTAAGAGTAGTCTTATCAACTCCCTCAAGCGCTCCAAAGTCTGTCGCTATGCTATACGTTCGTCATACGACTTAACGTCTATTCTTAGGTTTGCGCAGTCGCAGCGCAAGCTGGACACACGAAAACGGTCCAAACGGTCCAGCTTGAGCGTGGGATCAAGATTATCGACTCCCCTGGTGTGGTATTTGACGAGGAGGACCTTGAATCGAGCTTAGGCCAGCGACAAAAAGGAAGTGTATTACTCCGAAACGTAATCAAGGTCGAGGATATCGAGGATCCCATAGCAATTGGTGGGTCATCGTCGTGTTTATGGCTACCTTTTAATCTAGTTTCCACCTAGTGGAAGACATCCTTGCGCGAACCGAAGCCGAGACATTGCGGAAGATTTATAACCTTCCGGAATTCTCATCAACGCTAGAGTTCCTAACGATGTTTGCCCTAAGTAGTGGGCGACTGCTCAAGGTAAGGGTTGGAGGCGTATTGCCATTATATACCAATAAACACATAACCAGGGCGGAACCCCTGATCTTCTATCTGCCGCTCGCCAAGTCCTCATGGATTGGAATCACCAAAAAATACCCTATTTCTCAACGCCGCCCGCGGTGCATCCGTCCTCCATTCCCTCGACAGTTACAAATGCTAGCAGTGAGCACATATCTCCGGGTGCAGAGAACGTCGGGAAAGCACAAATTATGTCGGAATTCTCCAAACCATTCGAATTGGCTGGCCTCTTTGGAGCTGCTGATGACGGCGCCTTTGGTAACGAATCAACCACAGAGGAAATGGACGTGGCGGGGGTTGTGGCAGCTCCCGAAGCATCTGAGATGATCATTGATGAGGCTACGGCTACGTGGATCCCTCAGAAGAGGGGGCGATCACCATCTTGTGGAAGTGAACAGACTCCTGCGCAGACGCAAAGGCAGACTTTTGATGCTCCAGCAACACGCATGCCCAAGCGGTTTAGGCGAGCCAAGGACTTGTCTGCATACGAAGAAGCCGCTTCACGAAGCCATCCATTGAACAGGAAGACACTAAAGAAAGACGCCAGGCGGGCGAGACGAGCAGCTGCGAAGTTGCAGAGCTGTATGCGACAGGCTTCCGGCATTGAAGTTGATGACCTAGGGGAGACGTTTATTGCTGGAGTGGGGACTAGCGCAGAGATGTTGCATCTATGACTTGGAAAGCTCGTGTTATGTTCTACATAAGTGTGACGAAAACTCAGACGAATTGCAGATGGAATCAACGAGGTAGTTCAAACAACGCTCCATACCAACTCCATATCATATGATATACACCGTAGATCTATACAATGGTTAGTGTGTTAACTTCGCCTTTCAACACACCAGCAGAATCCGTAGGACGAGCAATAATATGACAAAACGATGCAACCCTCCGATATTCCTTGTGAGGTAGTTCCATTAATAGCAGTGCGCTGAACGACTGTTCCAGCCGCGTGAGCCACTGGTGAGTCGAGGCATCATCATTATTGACACCAGGATGAAGTAAGTTGGGGTGCCATGGGCGTATCAGGACATATGGGACTCCTTTCGCCGCATCTTCGAGCCTCTCCGACAGCGCAATATCAATGGAAGCCAGGCCCACCGCCTGAATTTGGTGGACGTAAGTCGCAGTACTGGTATCCACTCGGGTCAGAGTCATAGCTTTGATACGGTGAACAATACACGGAAGAATTAGCCTGAAGTTAAGGAATTTGGCCAGTGGCAGGTTGGAAAGAGCATGATGCATTTTGCGTGCAGATCTGAGAAAGAAAAGTTTGCGAATTCTACGCGTGGAAGATGGTGTTGTGAGGTCAGGCAGAGACGGAGGAAGAATTTGGTATGGAGTGATGGTGGCAGGGAAGCAGCTATGAAACACCGATGATTGCCCAACCCAATCTAGGATTGATGTGTCTCCAGACTTTGAGATCACCTCCGCGAGCAGGCGCCCGAGAGCATTCTCCACAGATTCACCATATAGGACAGGAATGTGGAGACTGAAGACTCCCAGAAGCGAATAGGCTATGTCTTCTGGCCGAGTGGTACAACGCATGGATGCCCACTGAAGCCTCGATCGTGCATCATCCACGCCCGGATGGAAATCAGTGAGATATCGTGAGGTGATGCCCGTCGCCTGTTCCAATTCGCCAAGTATAACGCTATCCTCCTTGTGATTCGAGGAACTTCCCCGGTAAAGCAACCAATCTCGAGTGAAGAACAGCATGGTACGGGGCGCCAACAGCTCCTGAAGGGTCCAGCCACGCTTAAACCACACACTACTGGTCAGCCCGCCGCCCGTATCTGAGACATCAGCAAGGTGGACCATAGTGAGAGCCGACAGCCGGTACCATGAAAACATGGAGCCTATCGCCTCCTGGAGTTCTGCGCTGCTTTCTTTGTCAATGCAGCACGTATCACTCCAAGCCCACAGGTATCCATGTTGGCCACATGCAAGACAGAAGGACTGCAACTTCGAGATACCATCGGTGGGATCCAAGTCATAGAAGATTCGCCCATCAATGTCACGTAACAGTGGTTCGAATTTACCCCACCGATGGGACAATGTGACATACCGGAAATAGGTAGACACTACTTCGTGGATACGAGCGGCTTGGGCGAGGGCGTCCATCTCTGAGGCCGATGAAAGTAGCTGGCTGTATTCTCCGCTCTTCTCAAACTGTGTGATCTGTGAGTCTCTGTCACATAGCTTTCCAGTACGGGTGTCCAGCAATCGAGGGGGACATCCCTTCAGGACGTCCGAAACAGTGTCTCTGATCAAGCATTTGAACTGTGAACCAGAAGTCATACCAGTGGAATGTGCTGGCAGAGTACTGGCACCTCGCCCTTTGATTTTCAGCTGACGATAATTAAAGAGACTGTTGAGAGACTCTGCATGGTCAGGATGACCCTGAGGACGCAGCGCCAATGCTGCTTGTTCGAACTTGATGGCATCGTCCAGATCGGTCGATATGGCTAGCTTGGTGAACCTCTCCGATAGACAGCGGGCAAGGTCGTGCAAATGTCGCGCACTCCCAGATGGACAGACCTTTAACACTTCCTGATACAGGATAACGGCTTCATCTACATCAGCAACGGCGCCCTGTTGTTGGTACCTGCGCCGAAGGAAAGCAGCGAGAGTCGTAAGAGACATTACATGATCGGGGTGACCAGTGGGGCAGAGCTTCAACGTAGCGCGTGCAATGGCCACAATCGCATCCATAACTGGGGCAAGACCTCCATCATCGACCAGGTCTTTAACATAAACCAGAAGTTTGTGGAGGGATATGGCATGATCAGGATGTGCCTCCTGAACGTCCGAAGTATTTTCAAGTTTCCGGAACCTACTGTGAAGATCGGTAACAAGGTCGTGAAGGTATGTAGCACGGCCAGGATTGCCGGGTTCGCAAGATGCCAATGCAGAGCGCCCAAGTGAGATAGATTCATCCAAATCGGTTGCCATGTCATGGCTCTGAATTCGCTTTCGGACCAGAAAAAGCAGTTTGTCAATAGACTTCGTGTGGTCATGATGGCCCTGTGGATGGAGGTCCAATATAGCTCGGCGGAGGGAGATAAGCTCGTCCAAATCTGCTGCAGCATCCAGCTTCTCAAATCGGGAGCTAAGACAGTTCGAAAGCTGGTCGAGCGATATTAGACGAGCAGAATGACCCGGCGGACGGAGGTCCAACGCTAATCGATGCAGCGAAACTGCCTCATTGAGACCATCATTTACACCGAACTTCAGGAACCTCTTCCTCAAGTAAATTGCAAGGGTGTAGAGCATCAACGCTCGATCAGAGTGGCCTGGGGAACAGAGCTCTAATGCAGCTCGACCGAGTGTGATGGCCCCCTCCAGGTCTGCTATGGTACCCAGTTTGTCGTACCGGTTACTGAAGCAAAGTGCGAGACTATGAAGTGAGTCCGACCGATTGAAAAGACCCGTCGGACGGAGGCCTGATGCTGATCGATGCAACAAAATTGCCTCATCGAGACCACCATTCATACCCAATTCCAGGAACTTCCGCCTCATGTCATTTGCAAGGTTGTTGAGAGTCCTGGCACGACCAGAGTGGCCTGGGGAACGGAGCTCCAATGCAGCTCGACCGAGTGTGATGGCCTCCTCCAAATCTGCCATGGTACCCTTTTTGTCATACCGGTCGCTGAAGCAAAGTGCGAGACTATGGAGTGAGTCCGACCGATTGGAATGGCCCGCCGGACAGAGGTCCAGCGCCGATTGATGGAGTGAAATTGCCTCATCGAGATCGCTATTTGCACCAAATTTCAGAAACCTCTTCCTCAGGTAAATTGCGAGGGTGTAGAACATCAAACCTCGATCAGAGTGGTCCGGGGAACAGAGCTCTAATGCAGCTCGACTGAGTGTGATGGCCTCCTCCAAGTCTGGTATGGCACCCTGTTCATTGTACCGGTCACTGAAGCAAAGTGCGAGATTATAGAGCAGGTTCAACCGATTGGAATGACCCGCTGGATAGAGGTCCAACGCTGATTGATGGAACGAAATTGCCTCATTGAGATCACCATTCACACCGAATTTCAGGAACCTCTTCCTCAGGATACATGCAAGGTCGTAAAGCATCAAGGCTCGATCAGAGTGGCCTGGGGAACAGAGCGCTAATGCAGCTCGACCGAGTGTGATAGTCTCCTCCAAGTCTGTGATGGTACCCTGTTTGTCGTACCGGTCGCTGAAGCAAAGTGCGAGACTCTGGAGTGAGGTGGACCGATCGGAATGACCCGCGGGACGGAGGTCCAACGCTAATTGTTGCAGCAAAATTGCCTCATCGAGATCACCATTCGCACCGAATTTCAGGAACCTGTTCCTCAGGTAAACTGCGAGGGCGTAGAACATCAAGGCTCGATCAGAGTGGCCTGGGGAACAAAGCTCTAATGCAGCTCGACCAAGTGTGATGGTCTCCTCCAAGTCTGCTAGGGTACCTTGTTTGTCGTACCGGTCGTTGAAGCAAAGTGCGAGAATATAGAGTGAGTTCAACCGATTAGAATGACCCGTCGGATGGAGCTCCAACGTTGATCGATGTAGCGCAATGGCCTCCTCTAAATCCGCAATGTCCTTTGTCTCCAAGAACTTTTCACGCAGGGAGGCTGCAAGACGGAACAAGGCGACAGCCCGACCAGCATCTCCTGGAGGATGTCGTTCCAACCTTTTCCGATTTCGGGCAATCCGGTCGTCCAACTCCGTCATCGTTCGTTTGGCTATTGCATACGAGATGGAGGATCACTGAAATTCACAAACGTCTGGCCTTTTAGGATACTAAGGTGAGATGTTTAAAAGAGGAGCCTAAAACGAAATCACCAAAGGTTCCCTTCGCGAATGGTTCGTCGGACAATGAAGAAGTGAGCCTTCATTCAGGTCAGCCAGAACCTTAACAAAAGGAATGGGCCATACGGACGGGCCGAAAACCTGAGACGCGAAGAACTTGTTATATGCAATTAGATGCAAGCCTATAAGTACGGTGAGGGAAGAATGGGGACAAGACTGTCTTCGCACCTGTTGAACAAGTAATTCGAGGTAGCGTCTCGAGATGAGAGCAATGAAGACGATGATGGGTGGTGCCAGTAGTGAGCACCCCTTGCCTCGTTGAAGAAGTGTAGATCACGTGCTCCATAGACACGTACACACCGCCAAACAACGAGGTCGTTTCTCTCCTGAGTCCTGAGTCCTGAGCTGCCCCCCGGATGCGAGTCACCCCATGGCGCTGGAACACTGGCAACAATGACCATGATGACGAGGGCGATGTGTATTGTGTAGTCAGGCTTCTCCCTGTAGCGGATGGACCACAATACCTTACTTGGGTGGCATGCCATGATAGTGTGGCGTTAGACAGTAGTTGGTACTATGAATACCGACACACTAAGATCTTCACTCAAAATTCCAGACAGATGTCTCTGATAGGATTGAGAAAGACCGGGGATTTTTACATGGAAGAGCGACTATTTTATATGGTATGATGGAAGAGGACGGAACGGAGATATTGGATGGCGACATACTCGTGTGTCTGATATATGAGTGCATCTAGTGACAGCTCGGCCGAGCTCGAATGTCTGATTGCCCCGTCCGTCACATACCCCCCTTCAAGGGTACACAGTACCCTTCATCTCTGCTAGTCCGCTCGCCCCTTTCCCTTCTCGGATTCTCCTGTTTTCGCAGCCCCTTTGATAGAAAGCCCGCTGCTACCTTCGCCTGGGATGGATCTCCCTTCATCTCTCATGTGGGCGTCCCCGCCTTCGTCCACGACAGAAGATTCGTGTGTAGGTTCGGGGGAAGATGGCGGAGAGTGACGAGGGCTGGAGGAAGTGCGACGGCGGTAGCGAGGTAATTTTTCCCATTTGGTAGTAATGCGGGTGCCTCGGGGTCCGGGAGTGCGGAGACCCTTGTGACTACGCTTGTCCTCGCGCTCATCGAAAGCCTTTTTCTTCAGACGGTCGATCCGCAACCCGTCGCTCATATGCTTCAGCGCTATCTGGCGCAATACCTCGTCCTCCTCATCTGTCATCCTCCTAACACCCTTCTTTTCCCATTGTGACCTCAGATCCACATCAAGACCTAACACGTCCTGGATAGTGGGTGACCGGGAGTCTCCACTTACTAGGATAGAGACAGGGTCCGGTCCATCGTAGTTGATAGTAGCGAAGGATACATTGGTGAGTCCTTTTCGTTTGGCATCCCTCTCGAAGGCTTGACAGAAAGCGTCATACCCTCCAGGGATCCTGTCAGGGAGGTCGCCCTGGCGCAAATGGTACTCTAGGGCGAAGAAATCCCTGATCTGTTCATAGTGGTAGCTTTCATAATAGCTTGAGCCCTCCTTGGTAACGGAGCGTACGTTGTAAGCGTTGCTATGGAGCTTGACAAACTCGGCAGGGGTACCAGAGAGTCCATCGATGCTCATGATGAAGCAGTCAAAGGAGTGGGAGCGGTGCTTGGTTTTTCGATAATGGAACGCGGCTGCTCGTTGCGAAATGCGAGAGACGCGGGCGAAGTGGTTTCTTTCATGGCAGGACAAACAGTCCTGCTTTATACCTGTGGGATGCTCAGTCGTTGTACGATTCCATCTCCTTTGGTCATGGGCGGATGGTGTTGAGCGATAACGCTTGGATGGCGAGCTTTGATGCCATCTGGATGATGGGCCATGATAACGCCAGCCATGGTCGGGAACAGAGCATCGTCGTCGCTTGCAGGAGCATTGATTATTGCGAGCGTAATTAGACGCCGTGTCCTTGGTATGACATTGACGTCCCTTCCGGCTCTTCGGTCCAGCGCTCGAATGCCGTAGTTGGGTTTGTTGGTGCTGGTTTGTAAGAGGGATCACAGGTGGTTGTCCCAATGGGCAACGATGAGGCCATCTCCTTGCTGGGGTCGCACCGTGGTTATGCACTGATCTACCCGCCGTCGGAGCGGAGCGCTGCTTCCTCTTGTCCAGATGGACAGGAAAATATTTATTAGGGCGACATATGCACAGCGATACGCACCCGGCTGCCACGTCAAGTTCATCGTCGTCCGACGCATCTCCGATATTGTTATCGGTCAATTGAGTGATGTCGTTTACACCTAATATCTCGAAGTAGTCAGTGAGCGCACGTAGATGTGCTATCTCACCGTAGGGCAACCATGTTTTATCGCCTGAGGTCCAGAGAACTTCAAACTTGGCATCTGAGTGGCTACCTTGATGCGAGAGGATCTTGTTGATGGTCCATTCGCAAGCGGTCCCACCAAGTTCTGGGATTTGCTCGTCTAGACGTCCAGGGAATAATTGGTCGTCGTTGGGGACGTGGATGCGTAGTAGCAACGAGTGGAAGACGTCGTGAATGCCACGTTGGCGGAGGGAACTAGGTAGTTCGATACGATAAGAATAGTTGCCAAAGTCCTGGCTTATCTTATACAGTCCCACGAACTTTGGTACCAATTTCCTGGCTGTCCCCTTAGGGAAGCTAATATTTTTGGTCGATATGTAAACCAAATCACCCACAACAAACGGACAGGTACATCTCCGTTTGTTCGCCTGAACTGTCTGCTTCACCCTTGCTGTCAGTAGAGCGTTGTGCGCCGCTGTCAGCGCTAGCTTCATCCGTTGGGCGTATGCCTTCACGCTAGGATACTCGTTGTTTCCTGGAGCGTCCCAAATCATTGCTCTGGGCATCCTTCCGGTATTCAGGAAGAACGGTGAGTACCCAGTTGACTCAGATCTGGCTAGATTAATGGCGAACTCGATGGCGGGCAATTTGGAGACCCAATCCTTCTGGGTGGGCCTGATGCATGATCGGAGCATCTGGCCAATCGTTCGGTTGGCGCGCTCAGTCGAGCCATCGGTCTCCGGGTGATAAGCGCTTGACATGCGCTGCTTAATTCCCATTAGCTTGTTAAGGTGAGTCCAAAATAGACTCATAAACAGAACGTCCTGATCGCTAACAATTGTTCTAGGTAGTCCGTGCAGTTTGTATACCTCAGCGAACATCAGCTCGGCGATATCCTTCGCCGTGTAGGTCGTCCGGCTTGGAACCAGATGGATCATAGCGGTCAGTAAGTCTATTATTACTGTTATTGAATCATATGAGCCATCCATATCCTTTGATTCAGGTAAAGGTCCCACAAAGTCGACACCAATTGCATCCCATGGCGTGGATGGCACAGTCAATGGGTTTAACAACCCGTACGGCTTCTGATTAGGTGGCTTACTTCGTTGGCAGGTTGTACACGAGGCACAGAATGTGGTGACGTCATGTACCATTGAATCCCACCATACGTACTCGCGCAGGTAAGATAGTGTTTTCTTGGCGCCCAGATGAGCTAACAACGAGTGCGCCTGGTCTATGACCATTTCCCGCAGTGTCCGTTCACCTATTTTAATGTCTGGGATGCATACAATGATCCTGTCGGGTAGTTTCAGGCGTATAAAGCCGTCTTCTGTGAGTGAGAAGTTTTTAAATGCTTTTGGGGTGTCTAATATCTTTTGGAAGAACGAGTCTTCCTTGTATTGGCCCTTCGCCTCCTGTAAAAGGTGCTCATCATGTGGGTACGTCACTGGTGCTATGCGCCTTGTTTCACTTTCCATTGGAGTAGCTGTGTCTGGTGTCATGTTGTTTCCATCATTCTCAGGTATAGGAATTGGGGTTGGTTGGGTCGTAGTACCCATTCCCCCCTCCGGTCGTTCTCGTGGTCCCCAAAGAACGAACCGATCTTTCACTTGTGCAGCAAACTCGGTGCCTGTCTCGGGTCGGCCAGTCTCTGCTGGTGTCGGAGGCTGGCGTGGTCGGCGCCCTTTAGCATAGGGCGCTGGATACTGGGCTTGTGGTGCTAGTCCCTTCGGAGGCCTGGCGATCTCAGGCAGTGCATGATCGACTGACCCCACTGGTGGTCGGTCTCCCCCCCTCCAGATGGGGACCCTGGCTCAGGTCCGATGCGGAGGGTAACACGCCGTGGCTTCGCCGCGGGAGCGTTGGGCTCGTCGCGGGAAGCGTCATGCTTACCCGCCAGCCGGTTGCTGCGCCGAACGTTAAGTGCGATGGCTTCCTGTCCGACCAACAAAGGCGCACTGATGAGGTCTGTGGGTGTACTAGGATCCACACCGGTGATATCCAAATCGCATTGAAGGTATTCTTCATGCGATCGGATCGTTCCAGGTGCGTCAAATTCGTACATCCTGGACAGCGCATCCGGCAATATATTCTCCTCACCAGGCACATACAAAACCTCGAAATCAAACTCCGAGAGTCGCTCCATCCATCGGGCTTGTCGCCCAGACAAACCCTTCTGGTCGAGAAGGTGGGTAAGGCTCTTATGATCTGTGACCCATGTGAACCTTGCTCCCTGCAGGATGTCCCTGTGACGGAGCATGGTCTCTACGCCCGCCATCATCTCCTGTTCATGCACAGGGTAGTTACGTTGGGCGGAAGACATTTTTGCTGAATAGAATGCCGCTACTTTGGCGGTCTTCCAGTTGTGGCCCTGAGCGACCACACCCCCGATACCGTTGCCACAGGCATCGGTCATGACCCAGATCGGTTCGCGATCTGGGCCATAGTCGAGTGGGACACGACAGTGCGGCGCGCACGCTGAAACATATCGCTTCACAGTCTCAAAAGCACACTGTTCGGTGTAACCCCACTGGTAAGGTTTTGTCTCCGCGCTAGCTTCTGCTAACACTCCGAGGGGGACTCGGACCTTATAGATGTCATCTGCAAGATACCCAACTGCACCGACAAACCCCCTACATAGAGTGCGATTGGTCGGGACCTTCCAGTTTACAACCCGGTCGACCTTTTCGGGGTCCATCCGAATGCCGTCGTCGGTGACGATGCGGCCTAGAATCTTAACCTCCTTACACAGGAAGTGAAGCTTTGTTTCACTAAGGTAAAGTTTCTCCCTTTTCAATATCCCAATCACGATAGTAACATGCTCCACATGCTCTTCCAGAGTATCGGAGTATATAATTGTATCATCAAGATACACATCCATAAATATACCAATATGTTCACCAAAGAGGTGATTCATCAACGCCTGGTAAGTAGCCGGAGCATTACAGTCCCCTTGTTGTACCACCTTGCTAACCATGTTTCCATCAGGGGTAGTGACCGCCGTCCTGTCGACATGTTCCGGGATCACTCTGATCTGTTCGTACGCGTCCTGCCCGTCTATGATAGATCGGTAAGGTTTCTTTGCTACCCGTCTCAAGATGCCCTCCATATCGGGCATCGGGGATGACAGTTTACGCGTGTTCTTATTCCGTTCACGCAGGTCAACTATGACACGCAATCGCGTAGGCGTCCCAGGTTTCGGAATCAACAACATTGGGCAGGTATTGCGCGCAGTGGTAAGTTCCCAGCGTCCCAACTTAAGGTATGTATTCTTCTTCTCGATCCAAAGCGGTCTCAGCGCTTCAGGACATTTAGATGGTCTCCATGGGTATATTTTACCCTCGTCAATCAACGGGATAGTATGGTTAATCGCCCGCAGCGGAGGTAACGCGGTGGCACCAGCCTGCGAACACAGTGGTCAGGCCAGGTCCCGCAACTTCTGTCGTACCCGTTCAAGGCTCTCTTCGTACACTTCTGTCGCTCGCGATTCGAGTACAGAGACTTGAGTGCCTTTCATTTCAAGAGGCTCCTTGCTACCAAGAACCACCCTTGGTGAGTTTAGTCCCACTAAGACTCGATGCTGATATAGGAACGGTGTTCCTAAAATCATATCATAGCTTTGCAGGTTAATTACATCAAAATATCGTTTGTAGTCTGTTCCTTGATACTGGAAATGGGCCTTCACGCCAAAGTTAACCTTCGATCGTGACCCCTGTACAGCAAGCTGAATGGTAAGTGGCTTCTCTAGCATCACGCGCTCTAGTTGTAACTGTTCAACTAGAGTCAAGGACACAAAATCGGCCAGGGAACCAGTGTCTATCAAAACCCGTACCGGCTGCCCGTTCACATGTGCCACAACAACAATGGGCTTTGGGATCGTACGCTTGAAATCGCGCATCACCGCTGCATTCCTTTGAATGGCAGAAAATCTAGATTGGGCAGGACGAGCGTGGTACAGCTCCAAAGTGCCAATTGAAACCTCGCATTCCTCGGTATCAAAGAGCCGGCATATGTCTTCGCCGATGTTGGCCTCCATGGTCTCATCGAACGGTCCGACGTGAAACCTCCGAAGGCGTCGTTTGTACCATTGGGCAACATCAAATCGCGGGTTCTCAGTTTTATAAATTGGAAGAAGGACACGCGTATGTGATGTCGCATCCATTATCACATATGCAGCTATCTCTTCCTTACATATGCACGTGAATTGCGTATCATTGTCTATCGAAGCGCACGGATTAAACGATCTGATTAATCTCCCCAGGATTCGATCTTCCACCGCACGGCCCATAGGTGGGTTGAGACCAACCCGTCTCTGTTCCAACCAACGAATCCCATCATCAGGTATCCTCTTCATCTGGCCTATGCGGTGCCAGTACCACTTATCAATATGAAATTGGGGGTTACGCAGCCACCTTGATGCAACTAACAGTCCGTCTTCGAAAGGGTACAGATCGTCCATCACAACGTGACAACCATTCTTAACGTGGTACACCCAGAAGCGATCTCGTGCATATACCGCTGGGTCGTCGGGATCCTCTCCCGGATAGCACGTAGCAGCCAACCGTCTCCACGCCCATTCGCTGAGCGGTTCACCAAAGTCGGTAGGTAATCTGCAGAAGGGGTACTTATATGGGTACCACTCAGATACCTCACTCTCAGCATACCCTGACGATTCGTCATCCTCACTGGTATCCGCCGGTGTGGCAAGAAGAGATTCAACCTCGGTCAATGAGTATTCATTGCTCATTAGTTCGGGTATGTCATCTATGTTCCCGCCCTGGCTGTCTGATTCATAAGGTTCCACTAGGTTGGCGTGTACACCGGAAGTGCTCGCTTTCGAGAGCCCTCGTTGGCATTCAACATCTCCAAAGTCAATATCCACACCGTAACTCGTCACCCCTGGGGGTGAGTTACCCTTCGATGAGGATGCTACCTTGTTTCGCTGGGGGCAATTCCGGGAGAAGTGACCGGTCCCACTGCAAATGAAACACAGACCCTCAGCCTTGCGTCTTTCCTCTTCGTCTTTACTCAATTTAGGACACGAAGAGCGCTCTTTCTTGCGGTAATTTGCGCGAGTATCGTTGGTCTCGGCCCTCGGTGCAGAGGACTTGGGGTGGGAAGTCCCGGCTTTATTGTGGTTCCGGCCGCGTTGTCCTGGCCGACGACGTTGGAAACCCCTTTCATGAGCGTCTCCGGTCCCTTCCGGGACGGTAGCTGCACTTCTGATTGTTGGACCCTCGTGATGCCTTCCATACCTGGTCTCTTTATGTCCTGGCATAACGGACCGTGAGATTTCAATAACCTCGGCCGCCGCTACTACTTCTTTTAGGGTCGACACTTCGGGATTCAGTTTATCCTTCCAAAGGTCGCGCTGGAACTCTTTTCGGAGTCCTTTCCAAAATTTATCGACCTTCAAACGGTCGTTCCGCTCACCAATGGTATTCCACATCTCGTTCAATTCATGCAGATATTCCCTCACGCTCAGGTTGTTTTGTATGAATGTGGCGATTTTATCACACTGCATATTGCGGTAATTCACCGGGAAGCAAAAGTTAAACAATCGTTTAAAAAATTCTCGCAGACGCCAGCTGTATGGGTCAGGTGCAACCTCTTCAGTATAGAAGGTGCATCCCTTCCCTGTCAGATAGTGGGCCACAATGAATACTTGTTTCTTGTCAGGAACATTACCGTCTTTAACATAGGCGGTACTTTCCATCATGAAACGGTGGAACGCTTTAGAATCGGCAGATCCATTGTATTTAACCGGCGGGATAGGCTTTAAGGTCATCCTACGAGACTTTCATCTTGACTTCTTTCTCGCCCGCCGAGATTCACTTCGACGTCGGCTACTACCGCGATGACGGCTACAATTATTGCGTCTCCGCCTTCCGCATCTAGATGACTGGGAAGAGGTGGTCAATGAGTTTGTACCGCTCGACGTCGTTGAAGAATCCGAGGAATCCGACGAGGTCTCACTCGAATCACTCGAGCCCTTGTCGGAGGAGGACGAGTTGCTCGGAACGTCATCTGACAAGTCCGAACTTGCTTCGGGCAAGCTAGACCTGGTTCGACGTTTCTTTTTTCTTTTATCAAGACGCTTGAATGCTAATCCAATATAGCTATTTGGATCGATCTGTTCGACTGGTTCCATCGCCCTCGGGGTACGGTGGCGCTTCTGCCACTTGTCGCTCAAGGTTACGGCCTTGTCAACCATTACTTTGACAGGGCTCAAATTTCGCTTCTCAGCAGCGTCTTTGCGCCTCTCATGTTTTGACTGACGCTTTTTCTTAGCAGGTTGTTCAAGAAGCTCGCGGAGCCTTGTCCGCGCTTCGTTTTTCGATATTAATTCCACATTGGGCTTGGACACCTTGTCCTTGCCCTTGTCGCTTCTTCTGCGCTTGTGTTTCGTTAATAGGCGAGTACCGGGGCTTTCTCCGTCAGAGCTCTCAGCTGACGAGTGTGCCATGTCGCGAGCCAAATTCCAGGACTCCAACGCGGCTCTCTGCCCGTCCAAGTCAAGGTCCTCACTTCCTTCGGATAGGACGCCCCAATTTCGTGGGTTGACGCCCTTTCCCTTTTCTAGCGTCGAAGGTCCTTCGCCCTTCGATACGGTCTCGCTCGTGCCGTCGCTATGTCTGCAAGTGGGTTTATTTCTTAGCGCTAGGATTCTATTGTTAATCCTTCTCTGGTCATCGGGAGTCAAACGCTTCTCGGCTTCCCGTATGACACGACTCAATTCGGTATCCACCGTTTCGGTACGTCGTGTCTCATCTCGCAACACAGATCTTGACTTACGTCCTTTCCGGTGGACTGTGGTCCAACCTCTGTTATCATCCGTAACATTCCTACCCTCCTGTCTCAGGGAGGGTGATGGATCGGACGTAAAGTACACGGGACCTTGTTGCAATGTTTACGGTCACTACCGTTTTGGGGTGTTGCACCGTTCACGGTAGTCCAACCACCGTGAAATATTGTAACGTCCTGTTGCACCTCCCGTCCCACCCTCTCCCATCCATTGCAACACCTCCCCCGTCCATTGCAACACCTCTCCTCCGCCGTTGCAACACCTCTCCTCC
>Ga0307518_10000248_pt1 | contig 40866 bp, 53 predicted proteins | sample 25_EM_MG_FD_203889 | JGI IMG/M metagenome (GOLD analysis project Ga0307518, IMG submission 203889) | Populus trichocarpa ectomycorrhiza microbial communities from riparian zone in the Pacific Northwest, United States - 25_EM | ecosystem: Host-associated > Plants > Roots > Unclassified | place... | reverse complement strand
AGTAAGTCTATTTTCGGGGAAGATAATACTACTAGGAATTGGTACTAGATTTCTTAGTTACTCTTGGCAGACACTACATGAGGGTACACGACGGCCCGAACAGTCAGGAAACTTCAAAAAACGTCAACTAACTATATGTGGTTTCCATTCTTCTAGCAAAGGAGCATAGGGAAAAGAGTGTAAAGCAGGTCCTCCAATGCTATCCTTCACAAATGTGCTGATATGCAGACAAATTTGTCCATTTCACCTGGTATAGGCCCCTTCAAGAGGACCACATCTCTATCCAAGCTTCGCACTTCAGATCATATCGAACTAGTACGATTAGATTTTTATGAACCTAGCTTGATAATGACGACCTACCACAATATCCTAGGAACAATGGCCTTCCAACCTTTCGAGTCAATCGCACCATCCTTCCCGGATGCAGTTCTCAAACAAAATCCCATGCTCATCAACATACGCCCTTGTCGGGGGTACACCCAATGCAGATGGCAAGCTCTTTCACTTCTATCTCTGGTTGTTTTCGGAGATGACCGATAGAGTACCTACTAGTATCTGTCTGGATGCCACCCCCTTGTATGGACCATCCGATGTGCGCAGTATTGCGGGTAGAGTACAAACCAGACACATATTCGAACACCCCGGACACCTCGGATTGTTTTGATGTGCCACTCAATAATTCAGTGTGCTCTGGCATTACTCGTTTTACCTCGATATATGCAAGCGAGTTCTCTGCTTCGTTCCCGGGCTTCACGTGCTAATTTCGAAATACTGGCCGAGGTTGCCGTCACTGGTGTGCAGTCGTCATTGAGAAACTTGCAGAAGGAGGCTTCGTGACTGCCGATGTCGGATTGCAATTCCGGGAATATGAACAGAGCTAGATTTGTGTGGGAAAGATGCGAACATACAGACCCTTCAAAATCAAAAGACTTACCTTGTAGGAGCAAAGAACGTGCGAGACGTCACCCTCTCATTCAATTCCATGATTTAAAACACTTGTTCACCTTCTAGGGCACCAAATTTAGAACGCAAACGGACTGGAAGGCATTCTTCGACTTGAGCAGATCCTCTCCTGGTTGTCAAAATGTTCTGTTTCCTCAGTATCGCATCCTTATTGCGTATGGCCCTTCAAATTGTAGCTGCTGACGAGGTACTGCGCTTGTACAACCACCCTAGTACGGCGAGGGACGTCCTGATGGCCGGTTCTTGGGGCGGTTTACTACCACATATGTATTGAGAGTTTTCTGGTGTGATAGTGGGTACTGTGATGGAAAGTCATATAATATGCAACACAATTGTACTCACTCCATTCATAGATTTTGGGATGGCTTGTGTGCCACAGATGGTGGCTTCGGCTGTGCACCTGCTTAGTGGACCTCACTAAACTTAGTCATGTCACATGTGGCTCTCTCATTGGACTCAGTGTCGTGAAGATAGTTAGTACCTGTTATGAATGCATAGCATGCTGCGACAATAGTTAGCAATATTGTTGTAACGATGGGTCCGGTTAGTCTCCCCAAGGCAGACCAAAGATTCGATGGAAGACAATCGTTCCCTCTCCGACTTAAGGGTCCGGTGGATGTAAGACCCTCGATTGTAAGAAAATCATTCATCGGTGATCGGCTTACAACCCCCAAATTCAGGCTGTCCAGATGAGTACACTTGCAATTCTAGAGTGCGTACTTGCTCAGTGTGGTTGGGCGCTCGGAGAGCAGTCGGCAAATATTCCATCCAGTTCCATTGCACGATGACAAGATAACTGAAGGTGACGACGAAGGTCAATTTTCCTTATTTGATATTTGTGACCAGCTATTCAACAAACACAAATATCAATTTGCAGCTTCTCGACTTGCTGGCACTCTGTTGTCACAACTACTATGGCATTCAACGGCTTCTATGAGTCTGTGGTAAGTTGGGGTGGGTCTGAACCTGAATCGCATGACATAGTTGAGGGTGCCATCAGGAAAGAACAAGTGCTGAAGTGTGTAGGAGCTCTCCTTCAACATAGCGGCGTCACGGACTGATATTTTTTTCTGGTAGGGAGATTGCAGCGTCACAGGATGACTTGAGAGGTTCGTGTGAGGTGACGTGGCTCATGGGCTAACTACCCTTGTGTGACTCTATCCCCATAGCACTGCTCGCACGAGTGCACGCTGTTCAGAGGGATGTTGATAAATTCACTTCTGAGAACGCGACGTTGCAGATTTACATAGATAACCTGACTATCCAAATGGCGAAACGGAAGTAATGTTTGCGTTTTGGCCACATATACTGCGTGGTTTGAATTTTAGCAGTGTGTGGTCAAGATGTGTACCTCCTCATTTAGGTGAGCATGTTTAATAATTTGGATGTGGTTGCTTATCGACGTGGGTATTGCAAGGTTCTTGGCATGTTTATCTTAGCAGGGAATCGATCGATACCTTGATTCATTTCTCTGGGGCTCCTACATTACCGTCAAGGCACCCCGTCTATTCGCAACAAACCCTACATCTGTCATTCTACACCATAATTCTACAACCACGTGATGCTCCACCACAGGAACTCTGTCTTATGATCCATTTCCTCCTACTCAGCCCTGATCTGTACTCGCCCTTCTCAAAGACCATCCCATCCCACATCTCTTCCCGGTTCTTTGCGAAATGCGCAAAGAGACCACATTGTGCGCTGTCAATGAGTTATGTAAAGGTACCCTTCTCTTTCTTACCACCCTGGCTCCGGAGATCACAACCCGGCAAGAGCGCGAGCGAGGTGTAATCGTTTTTCTTCGTCGAATAGATGAAAGAAGGCAGCTACATTGATGACCGAACAGTGTCCACGAAGGGGGTTCAAGTGACGTCAAGGTTGACAGGTTTGGAAGTGGTTTCTGTCCAGGTCCTCGTACAGGCGGTACGACAAAAGCATCTCGGGGTCAAGTGCATCTTTAGGGATGAAATGTGCCGGCCACGTATCCTTTGATGTCCTGAACAAGATATGACTGAGTTCAAGGAATTCTAATTTTCCCGTGACGTGAGTAACAGCAACTGGGTAAAAGGCTCTACTATCGATAGTGAAAGCAGGTAAATGATACCTTAGTGAGGGTCACTCACAGCAACAGCCGATATCAAGGAGTGTCTTTGCACTCGCGCCCATTTCTAATTATATCTTCGTAGATTCATTGCTTCGAGATCCTCGTCCTACATATAGTATCGGTGAGTTATTGGGAAGGCTCCCTGTGGAGTATTTCACGCAACCAGGAATCCGAGTCTCTGTATACAGGGGTATGGCGCAACCTAAATTTCGGATAGTCAGCATGGATGCTAGAAAGGATCCTTGTAGGCATTTTCCTGCGCCATCGGGATGTGCGCCTTCAGTTCCTCGTCATCATTAATCCCAGTTGTAGCTTTGAAAAATGCTGCCTCTGCTTCAAAGAGGGAGTAAAGTAGGGACGGGAACTTTGCGAATGTAGACTGATTTGCCGTCGAAAGGCACCTCATGAGCCTCAGCGTAGTATCGCAAGATGCCATGGAATACGAAATGTTGGTAGAGCAAGGAATGGTATATTTACTTGCATGGTGCCTTCGTTTTATCGACAGGAAAGATTCGAGAAGTTGTGGTGATCATGCGGCGAGTCACCAGCCGTAAAACCAAATAACACAAGCGGGGACGTCTCGGAAGGACAACACTACAAATACATACGTACGTCCGGCAGATCGCATCAGGATCCTCCTCCTCCACCGCATCCACCACCACCACCACCGCATCCACCTCCCCCGCACCCACCACCACCACCACACCCACCACTTCCTCCGCACCCACCGCCTCCTCCGCACGCATTACACCCACCACCCGCACTCGAGCACCCCCCAACTCCCGCTGCACATCCTCCAGAACCACACATCGCAGCACCATTCACAACGCCCCCACAGGCACCAACACAACCTGCCCCGGTATAATAAATAGGGAATAGCACAGGTACCATAAATGCTGGCGTGTGGTCGAAGTCCCGGAGTGACCGTCTGTTTTGCGTCTGATGAGGTGCTCCTGCCACACCGGGCGCACGGCGACTTGCAGCCTTCTCCGCCCTGATGCGCCTTTCTTCCGTCTTCCTCTTCCGTCTCTCCCGTGCACGCATGCCCTGTGTCTGCTTGTGCATCAAGAACACCGCATTGTGGTCACTGGGGTGCGTGGCAGCCCTCGCAGTCGCGTCGTCGGTGGGGACAAGCGATGAACCAGGATGGTCATCTTTGAGGTGACCATTACTGAATAGGCGCCGCAGGCGCTGGCCGAACTTCTCTCCAGGCGGGGGACACCCGCAGTACATGTAAGGCACGCCGTATCGGTCCTAGTAATGGTACAAGGTACCGTTCATCAAACCCTCTTAGAACGCGGATGATGGTCAATATCGCCTACCTGCCACGCACGACATGTCACATCAAACGATGTTGCAAGTTTATCTTCTTCTACCTTGTCGTCGCTATACAATGATGCCAGCACCATCAAGAATTGGCATCGATCGCCGCAGATTGGATACAACGTACTGGTTCACATACCGCCCCACTAGCTCGAGGCAGTCTTCCTGGTACCGGCGCGCTAGCAACTGGTGTGTGTGCCATGCAAGATCAATGTCTATCGTGGGTACAAAGAAAGAGCCCTGGGACTCTGCCATCAGCCCGAGGAATCTGTGGCGCCTTTTTGTATTGTGATCGGCTCAAAATAGGTAAAGAACGTACGCATGGTATCTCGTTATACAGTGCCTCAGCACGATAGCGTCTTCCTCCGAATCAAAGAATCCTGAGTTTGTCCATCCCAAATCGTGCATCTTCTGCACGAATGATGCTTGGCGCAATACCTATGCAAGCCGCATCATCAATCAGTCACTTTCGCGCAGAGTTAGCAGGAAGATCCAATACTGACTGCACCAACGAGGTCTAGCGAGAATACTCTATCGTCCGTATATGCTCCAAGCACGCGCCTAGTACTTTATGTCAAAATAATCAGCGTCACAAACTGGAATGATAATCAAGGACACGGAAAGCACGGACAAGTTCCCTCTTGTACTACCCAGTAAATCGCTCCTAAGTTTGTGCCCGCTCTTACGCATAAACTCTTCTGCGGTTGGAACAGGTCTCGTCTGAACCAAAGCTGTTCGCCCAATGCCTGTCGGAGACGCAATGATGTCTGCGAGGGGTCGGGAGCGCATGATGGCCTGTTTTATCTTCTCAGCACGCAGGGTATCGTTCGAGTTGTGGGGCGTGTGTAGCGAACCTCTGTTGTATCACAGTATCAAGGTGATAGTAATAGGGATGAAGTACAAGATATAAACTCAATAAGTGACAAGGTTTGGGACGGAACACATACGCAAGATACGATGCAGGTGGATTCTGCTGAATGATGTTCTTCACAAACTTGTACATCCCCAAATTATCCATTGTGATGCGGAACCCACACAGACACGTTGTCTTGAAGTTTTCCTGGGAATATCCCACCCCGTCTGTATCGAGGAAGGCTGTCGTGAACTTTGTCAATTCGAAGTCTACATCATAGGCGAAGATCGACTTACCGACTGATAGACTCCATGTGCACTGCGGGCACTCGATAGATTTATGTGTAAGTTGGGCAGCTGCATCAAAGGGGTGGTATGGAGTTCCCGTACGGAAGCGCCACATCTCAGTTCGCTGATGGTGAGGTGTCTCGGTAGTCAAGAGTGTGGGGAATTCCTGTGTAGCATCATGTACATGTACAATCCGAAGGAGGCCGATCAGTGGGGCACTAGGAGGAGCAGATAGAGACAAGGCACGTACGAGACAAGTTGACATCGCTTGATTGTACTTTGCGAGCGTTCCGAGGATGGGTATACGCGTGGTGTCCTCGGCATACCAACTGTAAACAGGGTGAGTGAGATAAGGTCATGCAACTTTTCATGCGAATAACATGGGGGGCAGATGAAGAAATACCATAATCAGTATGGAATGCGGGACTTACCTAGGATTTAGCAGATATGCATGCCAGACCATCGCAACATCGATCGGGGGCAGTCCCCTCCACTCAACATCCGTCTCCTCAATTGTCACACACCACCGCTCAAACCTGAAAGAATACCAACAGCAACCATCAATCAAGGTCTAGTCGGTATGGAGAAAGTATACGTGCCGCTCGACAGCCAACGCGACAAACCATGCCCACCGTCTCCGCTCGTCCAATTTCCGTGCAGCAGATGGAAATCTACTGTCATTCCCATCCTGGACGGCTGTCTTGAGATTATGGAATGCGTGGAGAAGTGCGAGGTGTCCTTTGAGCTGGGTCGGCGTGACCAGCTGCGACGCACTCTGGGTCTGGTTTCCAAGCTGCGGACGCGCTCCGAGGCGGAATGGTTCAGGTGGCGGAGGAGGTGGAGGTGGCTCAGCAAAGGAGGGTTGGTCTGGGATGGTATATAATACATCCCCATCGTGTGGTGTGTAGAGCGGCAGCGGATTGTTTTCTGCCATGATCACTGATGGGCCTGTCGAATGGGGTGAAGTGACACTTGGCGCTTATAAGCCTATGACGGAGGTGGACACAACCGCTGGTGACTGCGCCTTACTGTAGTTTCGTGGTCGGTGACATTGGACGTCCGCGTCAGGGGTTGACTAAGTTTCCTTTTTTGGTGATGCAGACTTGGTCCTTTATAAGGGTCGAGACACCTGGCTCAGCCTCAGTAGGCACCAGGTTTCATTTTTCTAGTCGTCCGACCACTGTAGCGAATGGGTCGTGACCATGCCTTCGTGCCTTCGTACTGGTATGTAGAGCCAGCCCTTCACTTTTCGCTGACTGTGACCAGCTGATGGTCCTTGTACTTGAGACTGCGATCCTTTCGCTCATGCACAGCAGGTGTACAGCGTTATTATCCTACCCATGTGACGTTGACACTGTTCTCGCCACCCAATAATCAAAATTCCTCACTGGCGGTTGTGCCCGTCATCGTCACTATGACGAAACGTACGCTTCGTCCCATTCAAATGTATCGAATGTGCGTCCTTCCGTTCCCGTTGTGTGAGCATCACACTTGGATTCGCAACTGTCTCTGTACAGCACTGCTTCCTCGCATCCGTCTCAAACTCACATTTCGGAGCCAGCTGTTCTCGCCATCCAATACCGATGAAAACAATTCAAGACCACATTTATGGTTCTTTTCTCATAGCACGTTGTCCACAAGTGTTTTGCTTTGTGCTCCCGACCAAAGGTACTACTGCTTGTCTCAAATGAGCGGCAAGTCCTCAACTTGCACGGACTAAGGCCTGGCTGTCACCACCTTTCTATCATATCCACCACTGTGTAAAGGTTCGCAGTACCACAGACAGTACACAGGGCGATGATCCGGACTCGGTTAAGCTATGTAGTGTGCTTACACACTGCGCTCCAAGGCCTACCTGTGTCGCTGTCCACGGCATGCACAATCGACCGGTATCTCCAGTACCATAGACCGATCGGTCCCGGGGCCCAATGGCAACCGCATCACAATCCAGCGAAACCGGTGTTGTATCTTCCACTTATAACAAGCGAAGGAAGCTCCTGGACTAACCTTGTTAGTGTTCGATCACCCCTTATTAGTACTACACAGTACGCCCAGTCCCACGAATTCAATCTCACCACGTCCACACATCATAATGAGTCTATGCCACCGCCGGTCGATGCCGTCGAACGTTCTCTGCCACGATGTAGGCCATGGAGACATGATAAGGTACAGCGAGGAGAAGATGTAGGTCGATGCCCTGGATTTGGCTCGTTTTCCCACCAGAGCAACGCCGTTCCACCGTTCACACACGTGCGAGTTCATTCGTCCGGCGCATCCACATGGCGGATGGGGGCACCCTGAAGGGCTGATCCTAGTCTTTCCCGAAGATATATCGATGTTGTTGCGATGTTGTACGTACAACCCCAGGCGTAACGGCCTAATCTCTTCTATCAATGACCGCGTTTCTATCGACACAGCATCCGGGTCGTGCCACTATGTAGATCCGTTGTTACACGCATGTGTATTATATGCACAGGATGGTAACAAAGAAGGCGGCGTATCGCAAAGCGGAACAAAAAAGGGGGGGTTATGTGTGGCAACAAGATGTACAGTACATAATTGAATCATAGGTAAAGGGGACACCACCCCCCAGAAAAGGAACTTGGGGCTCTACGACCGCGTGCTCAACGTGCCACACCTGGGCCTAGAGCGAGAAGGACCGTCAGCCCTGGGGGGGTTACCTCGCGGAGGAAAAGGGGAACGTACCAGTAATGTAGCCTTCCTGGTCCTCGTTCGAGAGGTCTTCCAGCGACCTTTGCTTCGTCTCCGGAATGAGGAGCGTCGAGAAGATACCGGTCAACATGAAGAAGGCAAAGATTTCCATGATGTGCTTGACGAACTTGTTCTTGCCACCAATGTCGACAAGTTGGCCAAAGCCAAGTTGGGCAACAACGGCGCCGAGCTTTCCGGAGGCAGCGGAGATACCGTGTGCTGTCGAGCGGTAACGCGTGGGGAAGGCTTCGCCGGGAACGATGAAGGTGGTCGTGTTGGGACCGAAGTTTTGGAAGAAGTTGGTGAGGCAGTAGAGGAACACGAACGCGTTGGTGCCCGCCTTTGTTGAAATTAGTTTGTCGTAAGCGAAACCTACACAGGGGGTGAGCCAATGCATTGACGTGGAGAAAATGAACGTGCCCATGATGACGAAGAGAATGGTAAGAATGATGAAGCCCATCAACTGGATGGGCTTGCGACCCCAGGTGTCGATGAACAAGAAGGAGACCCAGTATCCTGGGATAAGACCCGCGACGGAGAGGACGAGGTTTCCGACACAAATGTTCTTGAGATTGTCATAAACATAGCGAGAGGTCGTCTTGGATCCAGTGGGGTTACCAAAGTTGATGGCGGTCAAAATAATGGAGCTGTTGAGGCCAAGGCCGTAGAAAGCAATCTACGGTGGATCGGTGACAAAAAGAGTGGAGAATATGGGATGAACATACGTCGAGAGCGAACCAGGAGTAAGCAGTGCCGATGATGACTTTGAGGTTCTTCCACTTGGAGAAATAGGCACTGAAGTCGGCAAGGCTGGCCCTTGGAGCCTCGACACGTTGAATGGGACCATCTTCCTCAGCGATATATCTGCCAGTGGTGAGGACATTCTCGATATCCTTGGAAGCCTGGGCGACATTGCGTTCGACATCCATGGTGAAACGGGGAGTCTCGGGGATGGTGAGACGGAAGTAGAGAGCAATAAGGCCGGGAACGCAACCCAGACCGATGAGAATACGCCACATGTGATCGACGGGCTTAGCAGCGGGGAATTCAGCTGCGATGATGGATTTCTTGTAAGCTTCGACGACGATGAGACCGATGACAGCGGCAGCTAACTCTAGGCATGAGGCAACAGATATGAATAAGATGACAAGAGGACGAACCGAATTGACCCCAGCCTTGGAAAGCGAAGACGGCGGTCATGAGGCGACCACGGCTCTTGGTAGCTGCAAATTCGGAGGAGATGATAGCACTGAGAGGGTAGTCGCCACCAATACCGACACCCATCTACAAGGGGTTTTAGATGAGGAGGACAAGATAATAAGAGAGAACGCACAATGAAGCGCCAGACGATGAGGACACCGATGATGCTGACTGCAGGAGCCTGACCGCTGAGGGCCTGACCAAAGGTAGCAATGATCATGATCATGAGCTCGACACCATCTGTAGCGCGGATGAGATGGGAGGAGACGGGGGGGGGGGCAGGGAAGACGATGACATACACATGCGCTTACGACCGACGACGTCAGCGAGCCAACCGAAAATGACCTGACCGAAGAGATTGCCGATGGGGGTGGCAGCCTTGACACCGGTGGACTGCCAAGGGGTGAGAGCACCTGGAGGGCAGCTGAGTGCTGGGGGGGGGGACGTGAAAGTAGATGATGTACGGACCTCCTTTGCCGTATGCGTAGCCAAGCATGCTCGCGGCAATGTTGATCGCGAAGATATCGTAGCTGGGTTAGCCGACATGAGCCTAACGGCACGTGAGGAAGAGATGGGACATACGCATCGGTAAAGAAACCAACGCCGGCGACCAGACAGACTTTGACGTGGAACCAGCTGGTAGAAAGGGGTGAGGAGACGCGCAAAGAGGGACGGGGGGAACTGACGAGAAGGGGGCCTGGTCGATCTCAGCGAGAGCAGCGCGTCTCCGCTCGTCAAGGGCTTCTGAGGAAAGGCGGCCCTTTTCTGGGTACGAGTCGCGGTCGGTGGGATGGTCGGTGGAAGCCATGGTGCACACTCGTCGAGAAGAGGAGGAGAGGGTACCCAGTCTGCCCGACGAGCAGGTGTTTATATAAGGCCTCCCCCTACTGACAGGTTCACGCTTGTGGCGAGGGTCGCACGTTCCATCGCCAGCCAATCAAATAGAGTACAACATTCAGGCACAGCAGGGGTCAATTGCCCAAATGGGGCCAGACACGATCGGCCGAATATGTGACTATCGAACTCAATGGCACCCAAGAAGACGACGGCCAAGAGGAGTTGGGCGGCTCCTAGCAACGACCCAGTCGCAACGGTGTCGGACACCCGTCAACTGGCAGTCAAACTTACCCTTCCAGCTTATCAGCCTTTCAGGGGGGTTTCATTATACCAAATCCGCCTCCCGGATGCGCGTGACAGAAAAACTAGGGATCCATACGCCCATGGTCCCCGCCTTCTCCTGCATCATTCACACTGCCTTCCCATATTTCATCGACGCACCATGTCCCTCCTTGCTGTGCACGATGATCCCCGAGTCGAACGACCGGTGCCATCACCAGCGTACAAAACAAGCAGTCACCCACATGCGACCTATGATCCCATCACTGGGAATGACGATGGCGACGACCCAGAAGACGACCCAGTTGAGGACGACAACTCCGGCGGCAAACGGCTCTCATCAGGCTTGTCACTTCCGGAAGGATACATCCTCTTCAGATGTCGGTACTTGCGCAGCGAATACAGTGCCAGTGTCTCTACAACACCAAAGTCATCAGCGCGATGGTCATTCGGTCAATGGCTGGTCACGCCCCCCCTCTATGTCGTCGCTTGTAGCCATAAATCAGTCACTGGGCTTGGCCGACAAGTTCCGTAATGACGGTGGACATGGTAAGCGAGACACCAGACAGACAGACGGACAATAAACCGAGAGGGATGTGACCAAGCCAGACCTTGAAAGAATATGCTCACCATTCTTAATGTACTCTCCGAATTGGATAGCCTTCTCTATCTCAGCTTCATCCGTCAGATGGCAGTTCTCTGTTGTGACAACGATAAGTGAACATCAAACTGATGGAATGTAGGTATAGTTGTGAACCAAGCAGTAAAAGAAGTCCCAAAGATAAACCGATACCGAGTTAGGTTGGTCATATGACTGTCAGCCCTTGTCAAAGGGTCCGATGGCAGGATTGGCAGACGGAAAAATAATATGTATATTGCACGAAGAGAACAAAAGATGCTCACTTTCGTAAAGCTTCCTCAGTTTTCCATGAAAGTCATATCTAGTATCGACCGTACCGTCGCGGGAGTAGCGCAAACAACCAGCATGAGCATAGCACCCAAGGAGACGACGGCCAAAACTTACGACGCTTCGTAGTCCCGACCGAGGCGATGCAGTTCTTTGTAGAGTGCGAGCGCCCGAAGGCGCTGCGATGACACCGGGGGCCTTGCAGCCATAGACATCCACGTTCGAACTTCGCAGAGTGCGACCCCACCTTGGATGTGGAAATCGAGGTAACACAAACGGAGAGTAAGGAGACTGGTTTCGAAGGCGACGGCACAGCGGGCTTGCTTGGAGTCGGCGTAGCCTCGCTCTCAGACTCGAGTAGTAGTGGGAAAAATGTTGACTTCCGAGTTAGTCAGGGGATACTGGATCGCACATGATGGTCTTTCTCGACACAACACGTTCCTGTGCCTCACAGCCTACCTCTATCAGTGAATCCTCTCGTCCAGTAGCCAATACAAGTATGGTATGTGCAAAGGTCAGGTCGTTCAAAGCTTGAGGCTTGACGTGCGTACTGCCACCCGACAAGCTCCTTGATGCATTTAGCAATCAGAGCGAAGCCTTTGGAGTCGGCACACATAGCAGAATAATCGACAAGGTTGAGATATTCACTTAGCAGCAGCAGCAAAGCATATCATGCGTGAGTACGTATAATCGAGCAACAAAACTGACCGACTCATGTTCGTTTGCACTCCACGCCAAGACAGAGCAACGAAAAGTAGGAAGGCACATTAACTTCACGAAGTGAAGCCACGACTTGGAATTCATTGGCACATTGCGCATCCTAACTAGTAAAGCAGGGTGCAATGGGGGCATCAATTGCAAGGGGTAAAATGGACCTTGGCATATAATATTGGCCTGGGTCATCCATGGTCCGCTGCTGTTCCTGACCACTTTGCACTCGGGGTGCTTGTCCATTCCCATGTCTGAAGCTGAAGGGCGTCCAGATCTCCGTGTCAACCCTTGAAGGTAAGTGATTAGCGCTCGTTTACCAGGTTTTTACGCGATCGCTCGGAACTCTGCACTTCGGTTCTGTTTGAATGCCAGTGACAGTATGATCGGCGGACTATCTGTCTCAAGAATATTATATTCACGCGCATAAAACTTCGACCCACTCGCTTGAATGAACGTGCATGTCTGGACGTACAAACGTTCATGGAATCTTATCGAGCTCTCTGGCACAGGAGACGTATTGACGTGATCGTTCATTCAAGGGGCGTCGGACTAAGTATCGGGATATCCGTTCCGCTTCTGTGGTTCCTCGAATGAGCACACGACCTCACCTCACATTCCAGTTACACCCCTCCGGCCTCGTGGTTCCGCGTCTTAGAACTTTTGTTTGCTTATAACGGTGTAGAATTCTTTCTCTCTCACCTTACGTTCCAGCTCCTACTGAATGCTGTGGCCTGTTACTGGGTCGCTGTCACTCATTGGGAGATTTCAGCTTCCTATGATTGGTGGCAAAACATTTGCTAAAGGCACCACAGAATTCCGAAGCAACTCCGAATGCCTCTAGGCAGCAGCATCTTGGCAGGAAAGACTAGATTTTGGTATGTCCATGCTCAATGCAGGTTCGACCGCCAACATTACCCAAGCACTATAGCTAGGGGGAGTCGCGTGTTGCGGACCGCGATGCCAACTACGATGCTTGCACTCCAATCCATGCGTATGCTCTCTTGGCATTTCTCGCTCCCATGTCAATCCAACGTTCTGTCTAACCTGCAATGATCAAGTTGCCCCTTGCCCCACTGTTAGATGGAACTGATTTCATGTTTCCATGGTGACGCACGCTAAGATTGGAGTTACGCGACCCCGGAGTCCTATTTCTAAATGGGTGAGTTTCACAGGTCACACCACCCAACAGTTAACGTTCCCATTTTTGACTTCCTCTCGGTCTTCTCCCTTTCGGTGCCTGCTATCGGTGACGGTCGCCTACCGAGCCGCCACTCTGCCGTCTCATCACAACTCTGTTAAAAATGAAAATCTTAAATTTAAGGTGATGCCATCCTTGCGCAAGCGCAGGGCCTGTCGGGTGGGCCCGAGCCTCGTTTTGGGGTGTTTGACGAGTGGCTTGACATCTTCGTTGGCCTAGAAACCCTGCCACTCTGAGCCTTTAAGTGCAGCGGTCACGAAGAGTGTCCATCCACATGCTGATGGGCGTATCAGTAGCGTGTTCAGTTAGTTCAGACCCAAGCGCGCTTCTCGACCTGCCCCCCTCGGGTATTTAGGTAAAGTTATACCTTCACATGAACAGAATTCTTTGACACTCACCCATATTAGGTTATAGACTGCACGCGGTACTATGGGCTCCCAGCATCACGGCTTGGCTGGCATGACCCTAGGGTCACTGGTTTATTTATGATCATACGACACTTTGGGAGGGTGGCACTGGCACACGAAAGCGTACGTACAGTATACATCATCCCAGATCAGTGAGCGCACTGAACTTTGCATATGCAAGGACCTCTTCCCCCGCTGTCTTCATGGTATTGGTGCTGACTTCCAATAAACCACGGCGGGTCTGGTATCAACTTTCATACCGTTCGGTGGGAAGATGTTGTCACAGGGCCTGTCCGCGATTTACGAATCAGAAACCTGGCGTTGCGCAGCACGAGCCACGACCTGCAACTTGCAAGCTATGCAACATGGAGTAATGGCCTATTTAATGATCGGACATTCGAATTCATCTTAGTGCCGCCACATATTCAAATACCAAACTTTACTGACTAATGTCATCTTACACTTCTATTGACTCGGTCCAGATTTTTTCCTTACTTGTTCCAGCCAGCCCCACAGGATCATGGTTTGTATCTCCAACTGGTATTCAACTAACACAAACAATCTATTCTAGAAGGGCGGCAATCAATATGTGGAGGATGGGGGGATCAACACATTTCCTCAAAGTCCCCATCGACCTTGAGAACACAGGTCTGTTTTGAGGTGCATATCAGAAAAGGAACTTGATGGCCCAACGCGAGCAATTAGGGCGTAGGTCAAGCTCCTCTAATCGACGATTACACAGCACCCAACTACCCAATTCAATTCGCACCGAACGATTTTTCATGGTGGCCATGTGCATCAAATACAAGTTGGGATCGCGTGTTGACGAAGCTGCAGCTGCTTGCGTCAAATGCTTGTCGTCAGCTTTGATAGACTCGCCAATCATCGGAATAAGCAACTGTTACCCGGCTAGCTGGGTTTCGATAAATCAAGAGTACCCAGTGCGATGGCTATAGCCCCAAGGTTCAGGATGTTCGAAGGCTGCTATCGGTTCCATCGCTAAAATTTAGCTCGAGAATATAATACAATGATGCGGTGAGTTGCAACATGAGAGTATTCCTGATCCATCCGGTGGGGATAGGACCTCACCGGGTGGATCAGAGGCACTCGCATGTCAGTCCGCGAACTTCGGTGACGTCCAAGTCAGGGCCGCCTCGCGATGACCACATAAAAAAATTCCGAGGGCGGACCCAATTGAAGTCTACATTGTCCCCAGGAGAACGAGATGGAATGAGAGGATGAGGGAAACTGGGAAGAGACGGGGACTTGGCCCAATATTATATAGCTCAGGACTCCCCCCAGCCCCACGGGTTCAACCGAGACATGCCTGAGGGACTCGTACGTACTTTGACACGCCGATCTACTAATAGTAATAGTACATACTTAAGTTCTGGCAATGACCGACCCTTGCGAGAGTGTTACCCAGCGAGCTAGGGTATCAGGGGTAATTTTTCGGGATCTAATGGCGGCCGCCGGCCGGAGTTGTGATTGCACGGAGGTTTCCATTTCGAGCGCCGCCCGCAGACTTACCTAATCTGACTCTGTTCGCCTGTGCTGACCTCCATTCCAGGGCAGTGCTAGTACTGCTTGTTCATCGTCTCTCACTCTCTCGCCTCTCGAAAGACGATACAAACGCAGAGATGCCCAAGGTATATATTGCCTTTGATTGAACCAAACAGCAGAGCTGACCCGATTTTTGCAGAATAAAGGAAAAGTCTGCACTATTTCATACTACTCTTTTGCTGTATATCCTTACGACCCGCTACCAGGGTGGTAAAAACCGGAGACGTGGAAAGAACGAGAACGAGGATGACAAGCGTGAACTTATATTCAGAGAAGATGGACAGGAGTATGCCCAGGTCATCAAAATGCTGGGCAACGGCCGTCTGGAGGCCCAGTGCTTCGATGGTGAGAAGCGATTAGCCCACATTCGGGGCAAGATGCGGAAGAAGGTGAGTACTTGGCAGTTGCATCCGATCACTGGCTAATAACTGACTTCCGATCATCAGGTTTGGATAAACCAAGGAGATATCGTTCTCCTTTCGCTTCGTGAGTTCCAAGATGACAAGGCAGACGTCATCGTCAAATACACCGCTGATGAAGCTCGGAATCGTACGTTTTTTCCTCAACGAAATGTTACAACAAACTTGAACTGATTTATCATCTACAGTGAAAGCTTACGGTGAACTTCCCGAGACCGCCAAAATCAACGAAACCGACAACTTTGCCGAGGAGGATGGTGAATGCACATTCGAGTTCGGCGAAGATGAAGAGATCGACATTGATGATATTTAGAGTTGTCTGTGTACTATGCTCTACCATGTCCCATTGTACCATTCATTACCTGTAGAGCCGATAGATCGTCTCCTGAGTAAAAGCTCGTGTTCAATCTTCATTGCATCATGAGCAGTGTTTGCATGTCGGGTATGCACCCTTTCTCTCTAGTGAAATACTCGACAATATCTTGCGCCTTATACTTCACTGCAACCCTCAGCATCGCCGGAGTCACGGCTAGTCTGTCCTCTAACCGGCGCCTTTTACTTCTGGTCCTCTTCCCCTCCGGTGACTGTCCCGTTTCCACCCTCTCTACCAGCATCTTCACCAATCGAAGATCTTTGCGATGTATGGCGATGGACACTGCCAGATTGTCCTTCCAGTCCGGTGTCGCACCGTGGTCGAGCAAGAATCGTACGAGGGCCACAAACCCACTCTGAACAGCTTTCGTCAGTGCGTACCCATCATGCGAGTTCACGGCTGGGGGGCGGATATGCGGACACGAATACAGATATCGGAGGAACGGCAGTGGATGATCGCGCTCCGTCCATTGCTGGGTCCCCGTCGCACTGCATGCACGCCCATGAGCGCGAATATTGGGATTGGATGTGGACTGGGCAGATAGCGAACGAAATAAGCGTCGGGGGAGTTCGGGCACTTGGCGCTTCCACGACTCGGTGTCTCTGGTGGACATCCGGAGGTATGCCTCCAAGACTTCTTGGTTGCAGAGGGGGTACCTTAGTATTTTGGTGATCGTATGCTCGCGCGTACGAGATTGATCGATACATGCGATGAGATATTGTGCACGATATGACGCAGGCGCTGCACTGAAAACTTGATACAAGGTTTTGCACGTCTGAGGGAGTGCAGGTGAAATCGCGTAGAGCTCTAACTCGTAGAGCAACTGTCAGAGATAGTCAAATACAAGCGATGGAAAAATGCTGATAGGCCTCCGAACCTCGACTGGCAGGTCGATCAAGCAGGCCATTCTGCTGTCGTAGGTTGCGCCTTGGCGCATTACTGGAGATCCATGGCAAAATTGTAGGAGCGATTACAGCAATGCTAGAACAGGAATGTTGATCAATGCTTCATGCATTACGGTACAGACACTAATGATCGATAAAAGCATATTGGTAGGTGCAGGTAAATGCATGAATTCAAGACGTGCACATGGCAAGACATTTTCCATTCAAACTGAATAGCCTCGGCTTATCATAGGATGAAGTCGAGTTATAAAAAAAAAGTCTTAGGAGATCCATAAACACCACATACGAGTGGCACAATACCAAAGGAAACTACACCGTCGATAACATCACAGGGTCAACCGGAGGAAAATAGACTGGCATGAGCTCTCTGCAGTTCGATTAGGTTCCAATCAAAGGACCGTAATGGAAAAGACTTACTTGTAAACCGAATAGTCTACGTCCGTGAATACTACGAATACTACACGCTTGATCTAACGCTGAGTTGGCTTATGAATGGTATCGCCAGACGTCGTGCACTGACCTGGGCTTCATTGTCAGCTTCCACAAACTGTCGTACTTCATTGAGTGCAATCCGAGTGGCGTCTCGGATAGGGTAGCCGTATATGCCAGTGGAAATGGATGGAAATGCCTATCGCTCGTGCTGTGAGATCCAAAACTATCCCGGGTCTCAGAGGCTCGCGTAGCTCACAACTGTTTCGCAAGAGTTCTTCTGCGCTAGTTGCAGGCTGACCCTGTAACAAGATGCGAGCTCCTGTGCACATTCCTCTACGTCATCCTCATCATACACGGGTCCAACAGCATGAATGACATGCTTCCTGTATTTACAGGAGTCATCGAACGAACCATGTCAACTATCCGAACTACTCACGCAGGTAAGTTGTACCCTCCCGTGATCTTGGCATCACCGGTATTGCAACCGCCCAATTTCGCGCCTGTGTGAATACATGTGAAAGCAAGTTTTCGAGTGAAATCACAACTTCACCTACATTCAGCTCCAAGTTGGCTACCTGCTGCACTATGGATAGCACGGTCCACTGGAGTGCACACATACTAAGCAATCTAATAAAACATAAATAGCACAGGCATTTCCTTACCGCCCCCTCCAACTTGGTATCCTATTAGCCCAATGTCCTCGGCAGGATATGACTCTGACGAACCTATAAGAAATCGGTTGGAAGCATTGACAATGGCATCTGTCTGCAGTTTCGTAATATCTCCTTGACTATGGTGATCTAGCAAATCTATTGATAATCATTACTATAACACTCACTACAACGACACCTTATCCAGGACAGCTGCCTGTGGTGGGTAGAGCGGTTTATCGGATGCGCGTAGGATGCCCTTCTTATAAAGGCCACCAATAGTGTTTATTTCTTGCAGTACGACTGGCATGGTGGATAGATATAAGGAGTAGTTGTGGTGTCCGTCATGCTGTGTTGTGGCCTATCTTCGTCTACGAAGAGACTCAGTCTGGCTTAGGGAGACTGGTTGTGGCCAAAGTATTTGCCAGTGTAATTTTTATGAAGGTGGCCATTCATTTAGTACTACCCACATCGTGGTCAGCCCTGATCACAGGCAGTCCATACGATAATGCATATGACCACTGATCTTGGGGTCCGAAGGATGAGACCATGATGGACTTGCCTATATCGAAGGAAAATTAGATGGTGGAATAGACTCGAGTCAACACAAATGTAGTCTCCCCTACATGAACCGAACTCGAATGAAGACAATCGATCCTTTTGTACTAGGTCATGAATGAAGTAAATTGTGAAGGTCATGAAGTTCATGAAGAGTTGTCATTGTCATCGTATGAGTTCAAAGAAAGATGGTTCGAAAGCATGCAAAAGAATAGAAACAATTTGAAAGCAGCTTGAGTGGAAGATTCAATACAGATTAAGGCTGTCGTTAGGGTTGAGCATGGGACGATGATGAGCTATCCCCCCAACTTACTATGCTACAGACATGGATTACAGGTACAATATGTTAGGGTATGCTGGCGAGAGGTAGATGCATGGGCTGATGCCACGTTGTGTCAGGCACAGGAGAGCCTGCGAGGGAGCGTTCGGCAATTGTTGCGGTCAGTTGTAGGGTGTTCGTCTGAGACTGGATGACGGACACAGGCTCCGATTCGGAGCCCCGAACAACAGTCGTTATGGGCTGGTTGTGTGGGTAATAGGACTGGCGTGGTGAGGACAAGAAATCATACACGGTGAATCTGGATGGCAAATGAGAACCATCAGTAATACCATGATACGAAAAGAAAATCCTCACTGTTCTTCGAGTTGTCTAAGTTCTGGTTTCATTTTCTCTAGATCAGGATTTGCTTTGCGCTTCGTGTGGGTGAGAGGTTTCTCTGCCATCAGGAATTCATCGAGTTCATGAGATACATCAAAATTGGCTTTCTTTATCTGCAAGCATCAGTATTAGTATTGGTCCTTTCCCCCGAATGGAATGACCTGACATCGGGTATGAACAATGGCTGCAGTTCTTTCTTGGCTAGCTTATCCCAGTCCAAACTGGATATCCAGGGATGTCGTTTTATGTCCTGGAAACCATTTCCTGTAGGTTTACAACCAAGTCGCTGGCTGACAGTGCGCTCAAGGAGCTGCTCCAAGCATTAACGACGGTCCACCAATTAACAATCTGTGGAAGCATACCCCCTGAACAAATTCAATAGCATCAGGGCTGCACCTTTGACCAGCATCGTCCGGGAACTTCAAAGAGTCCTTGAGGATGGAATTTGTCATCTTCTCCGTTGTACGTCCCTCGAAAGGGCGCCGATTGAACAAGAGTTCATAGGTAGTGACACCAAGGCTCCACCAATCAACACACCATGTGTAGCCTCTCCTGCTGATTAATTCGGGGGCCATATAAGCCATGCTACCTGCGACACTAGTATGCATTCGGCGTTCCGAATAGTGAATTGCAACGTTGAAGTCTGTGATATGAGCATGACCCTGCGAATCAAGTACAATGTTATCTGGTTTTAAGTCACTGCGTAAATAGCCAGTCGGTCAAATAGCCTTCTCGTGTGATGATAAAACTGACCGGTGAACGATTCTGCGTCTGTGAAGGTATGCCAGGGCAGAAGCCAATTCCGCCACCCAAAAGCGTACAACATGTTCCGCAAGCGTTCCTTTGCGCTCTAGATGGACTGATAAGAAGCATGAGATAGCGCAGATATGGACTTGCAGCCCACTCACATCGAAGGTCACCTCCGAGCATGAGATCCAAAACAAAAAAACAGTTCTCATCATCTTGGAAGGCGTATCGGAGATTGACAATAAATGGATGGTCTATCTGATTCAGAATAAGCGTCAACTATTGTGTCACTGAGTGGACCCACGGACCTCTTCCAGTAACCGACGTTCCTGTATGATGTTAGCTACGGCTTTTTGTTTGATACACCGTGATTTATCGATGTATTTGAGGGCATATAGTTTCTTCGTTTTCTTGTGTTCGACCACTCTGACCTGTGGAGCGTCATGAGACACAGGATGGGAACTAACGATCTGATGTGACGGACTTTGCCAAATGCACCTTTGCCCACAGCACGATGGAGGTCGAAATGAAACAGATTCACTTCACAATCAAAATCAACGGGTTGAGAAGAGCAGCATCCCATGTTTCATAAGAGAGACACAGAGTAAGGACTGGCTGGGGAGCTACTCGGACGACTTTATCGGCGGCAAAAGAACAACAAGGTATGCTTTTGGTAACTCACACTGCGACGGTTCATATTCTGAACGACTTTGTGTCTGGAATGGACAGTGGAATTACATAATCGGAACGTGGTCAGCTGTACTGAGTCAGGGGAACCGATTTACGGCTTTTAACACTGCGTTGGACTTTCAAGTTGGTTGGACCAGCAAACTTTTGCGTTGCTTTGGGTCTGGAAATCTGTGGACCTGCGTTTGATTGACTCGTCTTCGTTGATTGATTCCCCACTTTGGAATCCGGAGAATGGATTTCGAGGAGCAGATTACCACTGGGCTTCTCGCTCCCACCCAGGAATTCATTGCTTCCGTCAAAGTATTTCCACTGATACCTTACCTGAAGAAGGATGTTATCGTGAGTTTTTCTCATTTGCCTTGCCTCCCCCCACACCTCTGACCAATACCAGAGTACCATAGGTTTGTAGATCCGTCCACTTTGTGTTGCCACAATGTTGACTGTCAATGCATATAGATTCGCCTTTGAGCTGGGAGTAAGTAGCGCTTGTATTGTGTCTATTTCACCATTGTCATCTGGTCGTTGCAGCCAGCTCACAGCATCGGACATCAACTTTGCCGTCGTACGACCACTAGTTTTAAAGTATGCAAGGTTAAGGAATATGGCCATCGTATACGCATGCATGGTTGTACGCTCCTACTTTCTGACACAGTCTGCTTCGGATCTTGCACATTCTAGTATCTTGCTTTCTCGCGCAACACTCTGTGAAATCATGGCTTTGAAGCTTCTAAGTCACTTTGCCGCCAGTCAGATCCAGTTAGTAGCCGTTCTGACTACACCGTGGAACCCTCTCTCCGGGGCACCCGCGGACGTTGTTCAAGAGGTTCAGGAAGCCCTAGGAGGCGAGGAGTGCATGGAGAATGCTCAGAGTGCCATCGAGGTTAGTGTCTCGTCCGGCCTGTTTATGTCACATTGACCACGTATGGTTCAACCACAGATCGCAATAGCCACCAAAGCGAAAGCATTCGTAGCGTCCCCTATTGTGCAGAGTATTGTGAATGACATGTATACCGGGCGTATCTTCTTCACAACCACTTCCAAGACATCAATAGTCGCTGACAACTACAAGCAACGAGCTATTGAAGTATACGACGTGCGAAAAGCACCTTTCTTAGACCATTATAGGTCATTGCTTTTTTTCGCTGATCTGTTGGTGATGCTTACGTCAACGCAGGCTGAGAGTTCCTCGATATTCTGGTATATTGCATTTCATGGATATCGCGATACTCCTACTCGTTTTCGTAGCATTCCTACAATGTGTGCCTTTTCTTCTCATCTTGAATTCATCTAATACAGTGCAGCCGAAGATGCGAATTATGTATCTTTTTGGGAGGGGGTTTTCCTCGTATTTGCTGTTGCATTTTCCCTGCAAGAGTACACGTCCACAAAAGAACACGGATGGCAAAGTAGGTGTACATGCAAAGCCACACATTTTGTTTACTCATTCTTTTTGCAAGTTTACATCTCCAACGTAATGCATTTGCCCCTAGATCTTGAATAAATTTAAGACGCGTTGTTCTGGATAGGTCTGGAATGCTTTTGACACGTCATTTGTTGTGATCTTCTTCGTCTATCTTGGTCTACGTATCAAGGGCCTCATCCTTCATGATAGTAAGTGTTTGAGAACTCCTTGCAATGTTTCTCTTACCCTCACTCCCAGATGATACCTCGCGGCTCGCATTCGATATATTAGCTTGTGCTGCCTGTGTCCTCGTCCCTCGGTAGGCACATATGAATCCAACACTGTTATTGGTTTATCTGATTACATCTTTCCTTTAGTTTGGCTTTCTATGCTATAGCTAACAATGTTGTCATCCTGTGGGTCTGAATATTGCAACAGCATTGTCAATTTCGCTGAGCCAATGACAAGTGCCTTGCGGGCAATGATCTCTGAATTCTTGTTCTTCGTTTGCATTGCAGCGACATGCTTTTCTGGTCTTCTGTTAACACTGTTTACTGTTTGTGGGTATCTAATTCTGTCAATGGAGTCCGCAATCTCTAAAATGTACTTTCCAGCGCACGGGAGCTGGACCCTTAGTAGGATTGCGTGGCTAATTGTGGAAGTCTGGTTTGGCGGTGCCTACATAAGCCTTTCGCAAGCCAAAAGCTTCCATCCAGTCCTCGGACCCGTATTGATGACTTGTTTTGCCGCTTTGTCGAACACCCTCCTTCTGACCAGTGAGTAAATCACTATTGATGTTGGAGTCCCTATTGACCCCAGCAGTCCTTATTTCAATCCTGTCAAATACGGCGGCTCGAATTGATGCAGTAAGTGTCCGAATGTTCATTGCACGTAGCCCATCTTTTAGTGACTTCACCCATGGCAGAATGCAACTCAGGAGGTATGATATACGTCCATGCTCTATGATGTGTCTGACAGGCTTGAAGTATCTATTCCAACGCACTATTGCTACTATTGAAGGGTAAGTCGATAGTCTTACCTTGTGTTAGTGTGATGTGAATTGTGTTACAGAGGAAAGTCCGATGCCCTGTTCAGTTATCAGCCTCCTTTCAATATCCTGGCGTTTTTGATACTAAAGCCAGCGAGTTACATAGTATCTCCACGGAAACTCCATTCAGCCAACGTCTTCCTCATCAAACTCACTGTACGTATGATCTATTTCCTTTCTATCGTCACCTGCACTGGCGTGATTGACAGTCGTTCCCAATTTTGATTATCATTGCTCTTTACGAGCGGCAATTGGCTACTTTTGAGAATGCAAACCGATCTGGCAGGGATAGAATATATCCCCGCTATCAAAACGTTCCACGCCAAATCCGAAACATGCCCGTTGTCGAATATCTGTTTGGATCCCAAGCCGCGGACCTATATGATGCTATCTTCGAAGTTGAGGATTCTCGGGACTTCAACCTTTTTAACGAGATAGATAATGAAGAGCCGAGTGGACTTTCTCCCATGGCCCCTTCCACTGCGCCCGCGGGTTCCTCACCTTCTGGCCAGCCCTCGCTCTTGGTGGAAGATTGGCGAAGCAGGTCACCTTCCAGAAATAGGAAAATAAGCGCGCTCACTCCGCTGGAGGAGATTTCGAGTACTGCTGAAGTTCTGTCACTCGAGACGACGACACCATTTACGAGACTCTTCAGTCGGAGGCCAACTGTTCCTTCTCTTAGAGTTGACAACCTAGGAGCTGCACAGCTAGACTCCGAAGGTGGTTTGCAGCGGCTTCAATCCTTGCTGGAAGAGTGTCGAGAGCTCCCCGTCACTCGCATCAGAGATGAGATGAAGGAATTGCAGGTGAGTTTATTGCTATGTGCTTTGAAAGTTGTATCGATGGTGTGATACCAGGGACGGCAGGCGCGCATTGAGACCTTGTTGCAAAAGTTGACTGGAATCCTGGCAAACGATAAGGCCACCCCCATACACCTTACTACGAAGTCATAACCGTAATGACTATCTTGACTTTCATGTGTACTCCGTCGGTTGCGCGACCCGAATGATATGCGATTATGTGGTGCTATGTACGAGATCACTCAACACAGTTTTTAGCCGCTTGCCATAGCGTCGAAAGACTCCACTGTTGCCTTGGCATCCTGGTGTCAACGTTCCAACCCTGGCCCTTTGGTGTTCGTGCTGAACTTCTCACAGCTAGTGTTGTATGCATTCTCATGACATAACTCACTCGAATCTCAGACACTGCGATGTCATGAAAGTCGTCCTCGATACCCCTGCTTGTGTCAATGATGTCATTGGGACGTCTAACAGACTTCGAGAAGTTCAGGGTAATTTCCCTCAATACCAGCGTGAGCGTGTTATATCCCTAGCTTCCGGGTACACCAAGTTCGTGTCTGGTGGGGATTTAAGTGTTTCCCTTGACAAATGTTCGATGACGGACATCCCAGTGCGATTTAGCTTGAGAAAGGATCCGGCTCTGGATGTTCTCCAACCAGAAAAGACCCGAATATATTCAGATTCTGAAGTCTCTTTAAGAGGTCCGGACAAGAGCGTCAAACTCTCCCTGACTTCGACCAGGTAAGTTAGTCAGTATGTCAGCATCGCCAACTTGTCGGATCAGGATTTCGCCAAATGGTGTGGTATAATTTCAAGGACCTGAGCATCTCATCATTTCGATTCTTTGCCAAGGCAGGTGCGAGAAGTAAACCCCAGACTCAAGTTTGCTTGATTGATACCCTTCGAACCACATCACAGAGTTTTGATCGTTCGAGTGGCTCGATGGTAGTTTTGCTTGATCAGTGGCCCTGGAACCTCAGGCCCATGCGAGATCCAATCCGAACGAATGGCTGTTCTCGTCGAATGGCCTTTCGATGATGGTGGTCTGTGCTTTGTGCCCAATGGTTTGGCCACTGTTTGCTTGCTCTCCTGTGTCTCTTCCGATGCCTCCAAGGATCCTGATTGGGCAGCAGAGAAACGTGTGAACATAGCACGGTACAGCCTGGCCTGCTCGAGCACTATCGCGTAAGGGGCGTAATAGTTAGGTATGTATCGAATGATGGGCTAAGTCCTTGTCTGTGAAGCTCTTGAGATTTGAGTGTTCTCTGCTTGATATAAACCCACCACGCTTGACCGTAGCCCGAATCGCTTCCCTCCCCATAAGTGATAAGTGACTCTCACTCGGGAGTAACTTGCGATTCCCTTCCCCCGCTGCCATGGCTTTCAATGCTAACAGGCTAGCGTCCGAAGACGGCGACTGCGACCGCGATATGGCCAGCATCCTCAATGAGCGTCGGCGCGTGGCCCTTGCTGAAATGGACAACGCACCCTTCTCGTCCGTTTCATTTCCTTGTTCTCGGTAATTCCTCACCTTTGCCCTAGATGGTTCCACGTCAAGCTTTGCACCGTCGCAGGCATAGGCTTCTTCACTGATGCGTGCGTATTTTTGCCCGGCATCATTTAGATCTCGCTTATAGTGACTCATTTCTAGCTATGACATATTCGCAATAGACATTGCGGTGAACATGCTCAAGTTTACCTATGAAGACGGTACCTCCTCTCCTGCCGATACGTCGGTATACTCATATGCCTACCAGGCTACATCTCCCCTTGGAAATCTACTGGCCTCAAGGTAGCATCAGCCATAGGAAATCTTGTTGGTCAACTCAGTTTCGGCTGCCTCGCCGATTTTTACGGTCGTAAGCGCATCTGTGCGTGACAGACGCTGCCCTTGTTGCATCTCATCACACTGACGGACAGACGGCATTGAGCTCATGATTATGGTTACCGCAACGTTCTGCCAAGCATTGTCTGGTGAAGCACCGGCAGTTGGAATCATTGGCGTTCTGATATTTTGGCGTTTCATAGTCAGTACCCCGATCATCGCATATATCTCGTTCATCTAAAGTGCCCTGTAGATGGGTGTTGGTATCGGAGGTGATTACCCCCTCAGCGCGATTATCGCTTCCGAATTTGCAGCTACAAAGATCCGTGGTCGCCTCATGACCGTAGTATTTGCATGCCAGGGCTGGGGCCAATTCAGTGCGTCTCGCTGCCCTTAGCCTACTCCTGTCTTCTCATAGTTTACTCCAGCATCTGCTATCGTTTCCATCACCATTTTGTCTGCCTTCAAGAATGCAATCCTCTCTGCACCTTACCCTGCCTCCACGCCAATTGACTACTGCTGGCGTATCCTCATTGGCTTCGGCTGCATTCCCGGTGTCATCGCCCTCTACTTCCGCCTTACAATCCCTGAGACCCCACGTTTCACCATGGACATCGAGCGCAACGTCTCCCAAGCTTCCAAGGATATCCATGCTGTCTTAGGGACAACCACTTATGTCGTCGACAAAGCTCTCACACGACCCGCAAAAGTCCCTAGAGCAAGCTGTGCAGATTTCACCGCCTATTTCTCGCAGTGGAAGAACCTCAAGGTCATCCTTGGCACAGCATACTCCTGGTTCGCTCTCGACGTGAGTTTATTTCCTACTTCCAAGGCATCCTTGTTATTCACTTTCCGTAGATCGCCTTTTACGGCCTTGGTCTGAATAGCTCAATTATCTTATCCGCCATACACTTCAGTCCATCTGAGCCCACAAGCACATCTCTTTCCGTCTTCCAGGGCCTTCGAAATAACGGTATCGGAAACCTCATTCTCTCCGTCGCAGGTCTCATCCCAGGATACTGGGTGTCCTTCTTTTTCATTGACACGTGGGGTCGCAAACCGATTCAATTGATGGGATTCATTATCCTCACTATTCTATTCCTCATCATGGGTATCACACTGTATCTTATTTGATATGTTCTGTCTCTCATTCGCATACTCGTAGGTTTTTGCTACGACTCGCTTCTTGCCTCGCAGTCCGGCAGGCACATGTTTGTCTTCCTTTACTGCCTAGCCAACTTTTTCCAAAACTTCGGTCCTAACACGACAACGTTTATTATTCCTGGCGAGGCCTTTCCGACACGGTACCGATCTACCGCCCATGGTATTTCCGCTGCTTTTGGAAAGCTGGGCGCCGTTGTCGCTCAGCTCGCTTGGGGAGGGACTGGAGGATCCGTGAAACTGATCATGCAGATATTTGCATTTATTATGTTGACGGGCGTATTCTCGACACTGCTCCTCCCTGAAACCAAACAAAGGTCGCTGGAGGACATTTCGAATGAAGAGCAGCGCGGCTACATCACTGGTATGTGTCGTTCCTTGACTAGTTGAACCAAGTTGACTTCATATATCACCGTTTTCAGGTGTCGTAGATCCATTACGCGAGCTACCACGACGGTGGTAGACCTTTCGATGTCATGTTTGGGATCATTAGTATTTCTCTCGTGTATCGTAATGTAACAATGGCCTCACTAGGAGCTAGGTACGGCTCCCTATTCTACTTGGTACTGCTGCTATATATGCTGTCGTTGGCCTGTATAAAATTATAGGGGCTATGTAGAAGTGGTTCTTTCCGCCGCTCGACTCCAAGGTGCCATGGCTATAAACTGTAACGACTTACGAATTTTAACGCCTCGGATTTCACTTACTCTTCCTGTTGCTTTGTTCTTCCCCTTTTAGATACTCGTTTATTCTCCCACCGCACATAGAAGGTACTTAAGGACGTAGGAATCGATGTATCTCCCCAGTCTACTTCTTACAGAGTTTCTTGGCCAGTTCTTCCTGAGCGAACCAAAGGAATCCTCTACAACGGACTACCGTGACTGAATGCACTGCATTCCGTCACATTACTTAACACTCAGGACTATCAGGCGTGCAGTTTAGAGGATAAATGTATGTATGATACAGGATATCACCAAAAGGATCCCACTGTCTGCATGTATAAAATCTCCATTACGGAGTGGAACTTCCAAAGAGTAGTATGACATCCTCGCGGAAGACGTGTCTCTAGCAAAGGAAACGAACATACGGGTCATCCTGTCATTGCTATACTGATTCTGACTCAGTTCTATCTGTGAACAACGAACAGACCAGATGATCGAGTTTCCTCATTTCTAGGATCTTCATGAGTCGTTCTACCATCTCTTCTCGCGTTCCCGATGCAATGACGGACGGGTTAACTGAGGCATGCGCTTTAAGATTGCGCTTGAGAGCCGATTCGGACAACGTAGAGCAAACTGATGGATCGACAACCAAAGGGGATTCGGGATACCGGAGATACTGCTTGTCGAGGCCTGACATTCCTTTAGACAAAGTGGTACACAGATTGGGAAAGAATGGGCCCCACTATCGATGTATTTCTCACAAGCTTCCGGGATTTCGACTGCTGGAGTACGGCCTTCCTCGATGATCGTCTGCGTCAGCTTTCGAAGACCGGGCATGCCAATGGAGGTGCCATAAATGGAGAGGAATTCGAGTTCCTTTAAGAGTATGATAGCTGGTATTGCGTCATCATCGATCTTGAGATTAAATGACAGGTGGAGAGTTTCGAGATTTTCCTTCAAACTGACCAGGAGAAAGACCCTGTAAACCAGAGTAACGATCTATGGAAGGTCGTCTCAAGAAAAGAACGCGCGAACGCTTCATTTCCAACTCCAGTGGCTTCAAAGGAAAGCTTCTTCAACTGCCGGAGACTTTGAATATGAACTAACTCAAAATCTCGTTGGAATCGGCCGCCGTTGAAGGAGAGCTCCGTCAGATCTTTGAAACGTCCTGGCATGCTGACAACTAAACGGCATTAGGCATTCAAAGAACCTGTTGTCAGCACAATACCATGCAAGATACTGGACTGTTGCAGATTAAGCCCGTTTTCATCGCACAAGGTAGGTCCTAATTCCAAGCAGTGAAGCTTTGTCCTGCTTAGCAAATCTAGGACACGTTCATTGAGAAGGCCTGTGTCGCGTCAGTATCCCAGCATCAAAAATCGACTATAAATATGTATCATGTACCCTTTTCAGCAAGATAATCTGCGATCGCTTGATGTTTGTACTCCTCGGTCTTTTCTGGGTCGAGAATGCCCATGCCTGTTAATGCGTGTCTAAAGCCGAGTCCTGGGAAGATGTCATCCAGCTGTGCGAGAACAGCCTGAGTAGTGAGCAGTGGCTGTTGACTGCTGGCTGGCGGCGGAGGTCAGAGCACATTGAAAAAGGATATAACGAAAGCAAAACGCTCGAAAAGGTTTATACGCTAGAGTGAAATTTAGTACCTGTGGGCAGTGGCTCCACTAAGTGCAAAGCCCTTCGATCAATCGAGAACTTTTCAAGCTCGTCATTTTTCCCAAACGATAAGCGATTGTGAGGATCCCGGTCACTAAAAGATCCAGCGGGAACCGTGCTGGAATATCGGGAGCGTTTGACGACTGTATGCGCACGAGCCAAATAACTGGTCGTGAATATAGGTCGCTTCGACGTCGCCAAATGTATATATTGCCAAGCTGGTCCAACCGGACCACAGGTAAGCACAGGTGCTCCAGCCAGGTCGTCAGGAATTTGATTGCGTTCGAAATCACTCAACTTGATCGATGAAGGGACGTTCCTGGATGCAAGGGGACTGCTGGGAAAAGGCGAGGAACTCGCCGTGTCCTGGGGTGTTTCGTCCGGCTTTCGGACACCCTCCTTGAAGACGCCAGCCCCAAGTTTCCAAAAGGGAGAATGCATGGTAAAATGGTGGAACGGGTTCGAACTGGATTGCAAAGCCTGGCGCAGCATGGTCAAGTACGCTGAGGGTGAAATATTCGGACAGTAACAAGGGTTGTCGCCATCAATGAGGGGTTGTATGGATGCCATGATGGAGTAAGCAGGTGAGAGGAAGACGAATTTACATAAGAACAACTACCATAGGAACATCGACACGTGTGTACTTACAACACAGCTAGGATATCGTACATGGCACCTCCCTCCAAAAACTGCCGATAATCTGATTCGCATGACAAACAAGGAAAGGTATTATGCACTCTTTCGCCAACTCTTACTAACCAGCAAAGACGGTACTTCCAAAAAATTGTCCCGGCACCGACATGAATGGATTATGAATCCCCCGAAACATCAGGGATTCCTCCTCCAACTCGCGATGAGAGAGTCTCTGCGAATGCGTGGAGAACGAGAACACTCGTAATGTCGGCCACGAAGAAGGGTCTAGCGCTCTCTGGAGTTCCTTTGGTAAACTTGATACGACAATGGGCAGTGAATATCGCAGTTCCTCTAGGCCAGCCTCGACCAATGGAACGAGGGCCATAAGAGTACGCGCTATGAAATAATGTCCGCGCACATCCATCGGTTGTCGCCCGAAATTGAGATGGATAGATTTTAATGAAGCCGAGAATCGCTTGTTGAGAAGATCAAGAAGCGATTCATACGTGCTCAGTTCCATCCTGCAATCTTCATGTTCGATGGTGAAGTCGGCAAGCGTTGATTTTGGGAGTCGTTCAAGGAAATCGTTCGCAATGGTAGGATCCCCGCAGAAGATCAGCCGGCGGAGAACCGGAAAGACAGGTAAGACTGATTGCCACTCTGCAAGTGGCTTTCTCAAGTGTATACTGAGTGTTGCAACTGGTGATTCGCAAAGTACCCCGCACAGGTACTGGAAATCACGATAGGAGATGGAAGCTCGAGTAAGGTCAACTTCTTGGAGGTATGCAAGTCTCAAGGGTTGAATCTGTTCGGTAACAGGGAAATGGAATACTCCACGCAGACGGAATTGTTCCAGGAAAGGAGTGTGGGAGGCCAACTGTACCAGGGTATTCGTGTGACCGTCTGCATCCAGTCCGTAGTTCCCCGCAAATGATGTGAGTGACCGAAGATTCGAAGGAAGTAGCTTCTTATCGTGTACTCCTGGCTCTGAGAGGAAACAGAGGAGAGAATGCAGGTTGGGGAACAGATCGAGTCCATCCCCAGCACGCAGGGCAGCCAACCTCGGATAGATAAGCCTCGTGCCGTCTGCCCACGCACTGCGAGGGTCAGCTGAATGCAAGTCCTTGACTCTGCAAGCGTATTTGTCGAATGTCCTCCATTCCTCGGCAAGAGGGCACGGCAATTGAAGGAACTCTTCTGCACTGATATCAATGTCCTGCCTCGGTCGAGCAGGTTAGTTCTCGGATACCAGGATCAGAGCCGCACTTCGTACTCACTCTGGACGCTTCCAGGACCCCACTTGGGATGAAGGGGATGAGAGGTTCGATAGAGTCCAACTTGGCCCATAACACGTCAAGTGCGGTCTCTGATGCAGCTCTATTGCAACAGACGAGACTGAACAAAGACTTCTTGTCATCCTCCAGAAATACACAGATCATGCGAACGATCTCCGCGATCGAAAAAACCACGGCAGCACTCATGATACAAGACCTGGATCGTATTTGTAAGTAAATCGTAGTGAGTGGAGCTTGGTATGACCCAACCAAGACAACAAGAACTATGCAGATCACGGTGGGTAGTCATTTAAAGCGAACCCATTAATCGTCAGCTTCAGCGCGAGAGCCACGCTGCAGACACGTGCGGCCAGTTTCGACAAATATCACATGATACATACGACTTGGATCGAGGTGTGTCGCGTTGTAATTTATGTTCTGCATTTTGTAAAACCAGTCCAACGATGGTACGAAGAATATTGCATTATGACATCAACTGTCTGAGTTCAGCTACATGCACTTCTCGGCGCCTCACTAAGTCTGCGTGGACTATGGAAGACCGTAATTCTAGTTCAACCTTTTCAAAGATACGGTGAGCAGGGTAGCTCGAAGAGTAGTACGGTCACTCACCTGGAGCAACTTGTCTGGCAACCACATCCGAGTGGGTAAGTTCTCCAAGGCAACATACATGGCGGAGATCGACTCGCACTGTAGTAGCTCCTGTTCGTTACTTCGGAGGATTGCAAGGGCGATGCGGTATAACACATCCAGTCCATCAACGAGAAAAATGTCCCAGACTCTAAAGAGTGTCTATAATACCTGTGAGCAGGCGAATAGACAACGAAGTGGGACCCTTACTTCTATTGGAAGGCAGTCTGTGAAGAGCGAAAGAAACCAGGAAAAACAGATCGCGGGAAGGTCAACCCCAAGCTGTGATAGATGCACATAGAGCTTGGGCAGGTACTCCTGGACGTAGTCCAAGAGGACCAAGGGGCATGCACGAGAAGGTAATAGGGATGGGGAGAAAAAGTCTTCGGGAAGAATACGTTCTATGATGGCACAGAGAACCCAGAATGCTTCTTCCTCGTCAGCATGCACAAGAAGTAGAGTTGAAGTAACCAAGTTCATTCCCTGACAATAGCCAACTGCAGGGTTGCGCCTGGGATAGATATACATCAGATGATAGCCACGCTCAGCAGACACGATGGATTCACCTGCTGTATGCGGTCAGGACTCGACGTAGCTTATTGACACCTGCACCGTCCCCTCCGAAGAATATGTTCAGTGGCATCGTCCTCCCCACATCCTTCTCGATCTCCGTAGCGACAAGCTCATGAACATCCGATTGGGTTAGCAAGTCAGCAAACAAACCGGGCTCCCGCATCTCTAAACCTCCACTGCACTCAAGCCACAGCTTGGACCGATAGGCAAGAGGTATGCCCCCTCGAACCAATCTATCAAACTCCCTTCTTTCGTCTCTGCTTGAAGAGAGGCCGAGCTGAGCGAAACCAATTAAACCTTCCGTATGGGACAATTCCTCGTCCTCATCTCTTGTGCCGAGCCCAAGCAGTACAGCAGCGCCTGCAGTCGTCGACATGTTAACAACCGTTGGCAAAGAAGATTTCGCAACCAATACTTTCGTGCGCTGCTTCACGAAGGTATCCCATTCCTTCCTCGTCGCATCTTGCCGCTGGTCGTGTATCTTTGTCAGTTCCTGTAAAAGGCGGCGAATAGTGTGGGCACATGCATGGCGAGGTGTGCTAGAAGTAGCAGCAAGCACAGCTGTGCTAGAAGGCAGGAGTGCGGATGATGGAGCGGATGGGGCGGTGCGAGTCGATGAAACTGTGCTCGAGCGAGGCCGGCTACGAGAAGAAACCGGAGACATCCCACCAGTTATCCCATGGGTGAGGGTGCTCCCGTCTGCTGGCGGAGAAGCCGAAGCTGACATGTCATTTCCGCTATCGACTACACCAACGGACGGAGATGGGCCAAGGCCATGGCATTCACATGAGCCTTTGACGATGTCAATAGTATTTCTGCTGACCCCTTCGTCCTCGTCGGACCACGAATTACTTTCCTTGCGATCAGCAATCTTCACACCCGTGAGGCACGCAGGAGCAGTGTTGCCGCATTCCTTTGCCCTGATAAGTAACAAGAAGTCATAAAGACAAACGTCATATATGAACCCATAGCGGTCTGTAAGAGGCTGCTTGCTCTCTTTGTCAAGGTATACGCCAAAACGCGAGGCGGCGTTGGGAGGAGGTATAGCGACATGAAAGTCTGGGGCCGTCAAGGGGGTGTACCTCCGCGACAGATATTGCGTCGGAGGTTTCGCTATTGCAGGAATAATTGACTCCAGAGGAACTGACCTGGGCTTAGGTGCGGCATGCTGGGCCGACACCGGGTTGGGGTGTAGACGGGACGCTACGAAGCCTTGATCATTGTTAATCTTCGTAGCGCCTTCCGCTACGACAGCGACATTGCGCCGGGGCTGTGACATCAATGCACCAAAGATTGGTGTAGTGAATGAGGCAGCCATGAGCGTTGCTTTCCTGACCTTGGTCTTCCGTGCCTCGCCTTGTGTAGTAAGTGCCCGTGCCAATGATGCGGTCACCTCCGCGCCTTCAACGGCAGTAAGTGTCGCACGAGCAATGACCTGTTGGCCACCTTCAGCCCGTTTATCCTTTCGTTCCGCACGATCTCGCAACTTGGGCAGTTCGCGAAAGGAAATGCGTTCCTCCCTTGCATTCTGGACGAGCTCAAATGCGAGCTGATGGATTAACGGACGCGCCTCGCGTCCTTGGTCAACCAGAATGCTGCCAGGGTCATTAGTCATGACGCGGGTAGCGTGAGCAATGGCTCTCAAGGAGGCCCCTTGAGGTGGTTGTCTGTCCTCAAAAAGGGATCGAGATTGCAAAGTTGACGTTTCAGTTGTGATCTCAGAAGCCTCGGTGGATGTTGCAAGCTGCGGTGGAGCCGCGGACGGGACAGGCAAGGCGCCAATCACAGGGGACAAACGAGAGGGAACTTTGGAGGGTTGTCCAGAAATGGCGGTAGGGTCGGAGGTCTGCCTTGCGACGTTTCGTTGTTTGGTAGACACCGATGGTAATGCGGGGTTCAAGACTGAGATGCCAAGGGCCTCAAAAACATTTCGGGAGGCCTGCCTGCGGACGCGTGGCGGCTGATCGGTGGATGGAGTAACAGGGACACCGGCTGCTGCATTACCAGGAGGTGCGGAATCACTAGGAGACTCCTTGACAACTGACACTGCTGTGTTCTTGGTAGAAAGCGAAGAATTGCTCTGCGATCTAGATTTACCCCTTTGTAACCATCCCCCGACCCACTCGCCAATCAATCTTTTATCATACCTAGAAGTATGGTGGGGTGCAGATGCAGCTTCATTTGAAGCCCCGTTGTCGGTGACAACCTGGCGCGCGAGGGTCGTCCCATCAAGGATCGGAGGTGACCCATGCACTGATTTACCGGCTGGTAGCACCGTATCTGACGACTGTTTGGATGAAGCGGTGTTCATGGAGGATAAAGCACCATCGGTTGGGAGGCTCCGAGCCAGCGGAACCTCGTCCTCGAGTGCTTCAGTCAGTGAAGTCTTCAGGGACTAACCCGGAAGCGCATTAAAAATGTGAGTGAAACAAGATGCAAAAGGTCCGTACAGTAAGGCTTTGTTGTCGCTCGACGTGATGTTTGCGTTCATCATCGTCAGTGAAAATGGACTGAATAACACGTCGGGCGACGTCTCGATCGGATGGTGGAAGTTCCTCCAGCAAGGTTTCAGCGCGCTGTTTGCCTGCCATCTGCTTCTCCTCCAAGATCCTGCGACGCTCCTCTAATTCCAGGCACCTATGCGACATGTGATGTAGCGCAGAAGATAATTCTCGTAACGCCGCATGATATGGATGTCCATCAACGTCAGCAGGCGACTCTCTGACACTGAGCTGGGATATGGCAGATTGGATGGCCACGTCAGAGTAATTATGCCATGCATTGGCAAGGACCTGGGCTGCCAGGGGCGTAGACAATTCGGGCAGCCCACCTTCAGAGAACAAGTGATTCGCGCGTGACGAGGCACCGGGACTCTGGGGGATGAGATGACTGGTGTCATATGGTGGGGCAACCACGAAACGCGGAGAATGTGTGGTACCGTGCCAAAGAGCCGACAAAGATGTAGTAGATGGGCGCCGTCGAGGGGAATCGTGGTCTTCATTAGCTTCTTGCCATTCCGGCTTCCCGTGTCCGAGGCTGCCATACCAGTTTGGTTGAGCGTTACCGACAGCTTTAACGGTGCTGGTAGCGGACTTGACGTCTGGCTCGCCAAGTTTTTCCATTTGTGCTTTCAGGGTAAAATAGTTGTTCTGCGGCCTCAAAGTGTCTGTGCTTGCATCTTGCGCTGCACGCGACTTGCGTCCCCGCGGTGGAGGAAGGTCATCAGGCGCGAGGGGGTGCAGATGAACCGGCGTAGACGCTTGCAGCGATGGTGAAGCCATGGGTAGTGCGCTATGGCACGATCAACATAATCCAGGATCCAACTCAGCCCCAATGCGAGGCGACAAGTTTGCGTCGGCTTAGTCCTTTGGCGTGGAGACGGTGGAGCGTGGGATGCACCTGCCTTTCCAGGATGCCATATATGACCTTGTCCTCCTCAACCACTGAGTGCAGTCAGGGATGGGCTGGTTCAGCCGGTCAAAACCAGAACAAGCCTCCGCCGCAACGAGACAAGACAGGCAAAAATGCTGGGAAAATAGAGACTCATACTTTGGCTGCTTAGACCGTGCTGGCGTCCTCAAGGCAGGTGACGAAGGCAACGTCTGCGCCAAAGAGAAATCTCGGTACGAAGAGAACTGCGCAAAGAGCTGGGTGAGACCCTTGTACCTTCATCTCGTTTCATCCGAATCACTCAGAGGTACTACCAGATCGACTATTTCAACAAACGGCGTATTCTGGCCGAACAGCAAAAGGATTTGCTTACACAGGCTCGGTCACAGGTAGACGCTACTAAGCGGAAGTGATTGTTCATCACAACCACGTTCGAGTTTCCCGGAGTATGTCCGCACATTTTAGCGTTGATTGTTGGCGCTGATATGATGTCCCAAGATTAGTACAACGCGCGAAGTGTTTGGCGAATAGCCTCAGACTCAGAGTCTATGCGCAAGACAGTACAAAGCCCACATTCGCCATCTGGCTGCAACACTAAGTTTCCGTCATCTCTACTTGTTGCCTACTATCCTCATGCTAAGATATTGGCTGTCAAATGTTCTATCTGGTCTGCCTACACATTCGCTGTAAACCCCAATCGAATCAAGCCAATAGACATGTCCTAAGTCTGTTTTGTCTGTGCTATGTACATAGCATGTTAGGTATCAGTAAGTACAAGGTGATAGACGCGACTTGCGTTTCGTCGAAGGATGTTTCAAAAATTTATGTAAGTTCTTCTGATCACAGCTCATCTTCCCATGTGTCAGTCACATCAGAAACTAAACAAGGTTGTGTGGCTGCATTTGATTGAAGTTCATGGATTCTTTTTCACACTGGATGCCAACTGGACAGTGCTGAGCAACGTACGTGCGGAAGTGGAGATATGATCACGGTTTCACTCGCTGGTGGTATAGCCTTGGATGCTCAAGCGGTTCACATGGACACAGGTATTGGATCGTACCCAAAGCTATCTCTCCTCAGCCCATCGGTTGCTCGGGCGATCGAGCACTCCGCCCCGCAGACTTTACCTTTATCTAGACGCAACGCAGCGTAACGCCCGCACGAACCGCACGGACATTTCAACTTGACCCGTGAATGTCGCCACACCCCACTCTTCTGATGTCCGGACTCCGCAGCAATCCAGTGTCGGAGCCCTGTGCGCTTGATTCGACTACTTTGAGTTAGAATCGAAATTGGAACGCTACATATACTGCACCGGATGTCTTCTCTGCAACGGATACTCCAGACAGACTCGGCTGCACTTGCAAACTCCCTTGTCCCCTGATATGTCGTGGCGAAGGATAAGCGATTGCAAGGAAGATAGGGAAGAATACTCGAAGCTGTTCCATTCTGGCTTTCGAGCAATCTCACTCCGGCCATTTGCAGAACATGGCCATTCTACCCGGGTCACGTCTGCAAATGAGATGCATAATAGAAGGAAAACACCCCCTTTGCCCTACTACATCCCAAGAAAACGGAACGCGCCCTCCAGTGGGTCTGTCGACACTCATATTTCCCATGGGCACAGAGGTGCATCATGTGCCCAGCCTTCGTTCATGTCGGTGTCATCAGCATCGGACCTTTGGTCTTCAGAGGACAGTGATTCGGAAATTGAAGAATATAAAAAATTCTTGTAAGTTTGGTTCTCTCCACGTATTCCCGTTCGAACATCCCGTTGATGAAACCGTATTGTCCGAACGTTCTGCATACAGCGTCGATGATTACTTGGCACCTCCATTAGGGGATTGTACAACTTCGTTGTCCTCACCCTCTCTCAGATCGTGTCCAAATTATGTGACACCATGGGATGTACCTTCTCCGAATGAATCTTTCTTATCGCTCGCGCACTCCCCGATCACTTTGACTCACCCCAACCGAGAACGCGGCTTTTCGATCGAAAGCTTAGCTCCCTCCCTGCTGTCTTCGTTGGATCTCACCAACAATGAGATACAAAACACAGATGATGCCTGGATGCTCGAGCAGTCGAGTCCACGACTACACGCCCAGGAACGTGGCGGAGTTGCCAGTGATGCCGACGTGTCAGATATGTCTTTTGATGTAGATAAAGCGGACTGGCGCCAGTTTCATATAGATTGGCTATCTACTTTAACTCCCACTCAACACATAGCACATTCAGACCGGACCATCTCAACGGCGACTCAGGAATTGTTCTGAGGACGTTTGTGCTGTATTTATGGACTACCTTAATAATAATAGAGTACTGGACACTAAATGTGGTTTACGTTACGTAATTTATATTCTGACAATCATAAGATTCCTACTACTAGTACTAGGTCCGCCATACCAGCTGCAAGGCTTCGCCGAATGTTGGTTCCAGTAAGCAGTCGCATCCATTTAACTTTGACCATCTCTCCCAGGCTCGACATCTGAGTGCTTTACTATTTCCTTAGAACGCGTTCTGCATACCCGTGCACGAACGTTAACCCTGTGTCGAGTTCGCATTGCAGACGCAAGATAGGAATCGAGCGCTGGAACTGCTGTCACCTGCCCCACAGACATAACCCCCATTCACACTACATTCACCCGATATCCTCTTATATGCTTCTTGTTGGCTAGGGTTTACATACTCCACAATGCCAGCGAAATACTCTCATGTGAAGAAGCGGCCCGCCTTGGGGCCAAAGAAGAAAGCTGCAAACGGCAGCGCCAGTAATGCAAGCAATGGAAACGATCACGGCAAGGAAAGTCAGGCTCAGAAGAAACTCGCTGCTCACATCGAACGCGGTATCACGAACTCGATGATGACAGCCGTATCCCAACTCGAGCGAGCCATCGCACGCATCTTTCTTATCCGATTCGAGCAAGACATCGCTCGCCTGTTCTCCACACACCTCTATTGTGTTTCCCTCATTCATCTTCCCACCTTTGTCATGCGGTGCATCACCGTCGGCGGGCCAGGTTGGATAGCCTACAATGCAGATTGCGAAGAAATCAAAGATTTCTTCCGTTCCGTCGTCAGCATGGAGCTCCGACAGTCTGGAGAACGTGTCGCCACCAAGAGTGTGCTATGGTCGTACACAGCCCTCAGAGACTTTGTAAGCTCGCCTATCCTCGTGCTGTGGACTCGTGTGTCTGCTTCTAACGATCAGCTATGTATATCAGGCGCTTTCCAATAACGTGCCCGTGTGCCGAAAACGCGGGCTCCATTCCTTGCGCTTGTTGCCATACTATGATCCTCTCAAGGCACATCTCGATGTCCTGGATGCCATGCCTCATGCTACCTTCTCAAAGCCCCCTCACTTAGGGGCACTCAACGAGGGTCTCGAAGCCCTAGAAGAAGCATGTGAACTCAAGTATGGTGAGAAATCACTCTTGCGCTCTACCCCACCACCCGGCTGGGATCAGAGCTGGCGGCTTCGAGTCCGTCTGGGGTATGAACGCGTCTCGCAAACACTTTGGCGTGTTGCCCGCGAGTTTGATGTGAGCGGTTACGGGAACGTTCTGAGGGAAAAACTCACCACAAAATGGTGCGACTGTGGATGCTCGACGGATCATCTCGGTGAAGTGTGTGAAAAGACGGTTAGAGAGGACGAGGAAAATAGTGGAGTGCGATCAGGGAAACAGAGGGAATGGGATGGGCGAGGTGAGTCATGGGGGTATCTGCGATGCAAGTCGTATGACGTTTATGCAACAGGAAGTGGTGTACATGGTTGGGAGACGGAAGAAGAGGAAGACGTGTGGGATATTGACCTTGACTTCACGGGGAATGAGTCGGAAGAAGAAGCAAACCCAGGCTCAGCGGAATCAGAGATGACAATTGCCGAAATCATGGAAGTGAGGTACCTGAGAGCGGAAAAAGAAAAAGAATTTGTGGGTTTGGTGCCGCTCTTACGCTATTGATTGCTTACTCGTTGCCTCAAGGGCAATACTGCTTTCCGTCGGGGTGACTATGAAGCCGCGGTTCAACACTATCAGGCTGCCCATTCTGTAGAACCCGAAATGCCACATTATCAGCTTAACATTGCAGCAGCATATCTGAAACTGAACAAGTAAGTCTTACGTGTTCGTACCTCGTTTGTCCACTCAATTATACTACAGCTGGATCGAGGCGGAGGCCGCCTGTACCAAGGCCCTTGGTCAGCACCATAGTATTAAAGGTTACTTCAGGCGAGCCAAGGCCAGGAGAATGCTAGGACAGACAAATGAGGCAGTCAAAGGTATGTTCAACTGTCGTACATGAATACGAAAATTCTTATTACTGGCTGCGACAGACATACGCGCTGCACTCAGGATCCAGCCCGGCAACCAGGAAGCCCTAGAGGAGCTACTTTCCCTGATACCACACGAGCCGTCGGATGACCTCTCTGCGTCGTTAGCAGCTTCCTCTTCAGGCGCCAAATCACCGCATCGCCCTGCGCCCTCCAATCACGACTGTTTGCAGTTGCCCAAATCCAAAGCTTCCAAACCACTCCCTTTTCCTCGCACCAATGAGGATGACAAGAAGCTCAAAATTGTATTCATCCCTGTCTTGTTTGAGGTGCCCGAATACGTATCCGGAGATCCGTCAGCGATGTGGAAGTCGATGAAAGCGAAGAAAATGAAGAGCATGACAACAAAAACGGAAACGTTCGTGTATCCCAGTTGGGAAAAGTATACAGTCAAGCAAGTGGGCGGGTGAATGTTGTGTCTGGGTGTACGAAATGGGGTGATATACCCATGTGCAGATCTTTTATCCAGCCATTCTTCTTCCGGGACAGGGAAATTTCCCGGTATGAAGTCATCATTGTACCGGCTCGATGTCCTAGTTATGTACGATATGCACAAGCCTGTTCTGTATGGTGGTCGCGGAATGGTGCAACGACCAGTTATCTCGGGAAAATGCGTATTCCAAGTCCGACTTGTGGTTGATGGCAATAGTCCACTTCAATTGATGCTTGACATTA
>Ga0307518_10000247_pt1 | contig 40876 bp, 44 predicted proteins | sample 25_EM_MG_FD_203889 | JGI IMG/M metagenome (GOLD analysis project Ga0307518, IMG submission 203889) | Populus trichocarpa ectomycorrhiza microbial communities from riparian zone in the Pacific Northwest, United States - 25_EM | ecosystem: Host-associated > Plants > Roots > Unclassified | place... | reverse complement strand
TAGATTCGCTGGTAGCCGGAATGGAAAAGCCATGTACCAGCAGCAATTGAATGCCATGCATGCACACCCTTCGGCCAATATGTAAATATAAATCTGCCAAGGGAAGAGGTGCAATCATGGGCCTACCAGCCATGGTCCTCATAGTTCCACGACTGCTGGCATTGATAACAATCAACTACCGCAGCTAGAAACCATTGTGTGCTGGTGCAACAGCTAGCTATAACCTATGTGCCATAGTTCACTGCATCAATCATGCTGTTGTGTAGCAGCGTGTCAGGATGCTTCCAGCAGTGTGTGCCACAATAATGATGATGCCGAATTGTTGATTGTGCCGAATTGTTGACTGTGCTGGAATGATGAATGTGCTGAACGGTTGATTGTGCCAGAGGGCTGACTCTGCTGCAATGTTGAGCCAGAATGGTGATTGTGCCGAAATGATGATTGTGCCACAGTGTTGGCTCGGCCGCAATGTGGCCTGTGCCAGAGGGTTGAGTGTGCTGGAGTGTTGACTGGGCCGGACTAATGATGGTGCTGAAGTGTTGATTGTGCCGATGGAGTGTTGATTGTGCCGGCCTGTTGAATGCTGGGATGTGGATCCTGCCGGAGTGTTGACTGTGCCGCAAGGTTGATTGTGCCGGAGTATTGATTGTGCTGGCCTGCCAGCAGCAAATTGTTGAGAAACGACAAACGGAACCAGGGCACCATTGGTAGTCATTGTTAGGTCACTGTCCGCAAGATGGTGACAGTACTTGGTGACTTCAAAGGGTCGACAAACGTGTTGAGTGTTGAAATTCCTACTCGATCACTACCATTCTTTTGGTACTTACTGATAGTTTCCTTATTGGTGCGACGAGGATCCTTATGTAAGCACAGAGTATTTTCATCCACTTGAGGATTCCTTTCACCTCAGTGTTCCAAATGAGACACTGAGGTAAGACATCTAGTCACCACTTTCTTTTACTTAGTACTAACCTACTTATTAGTTTGCCTCTGAGCTAGGTTAGTTATCATACAGATAGTTTCCAAATGAGACATTGAGTTTGCCTCTGAGCTAGTCCCTGTGCATGAGCCATCTAACAAAATTGAGCGTGTCAAACAGTGCTGAAATGGCCGGAATAGGCCATGGAAATAATACAGGCACATACCTGGGTGCTGAGTGTCACAGAAACCCCATGGATGGGTTGAATGGCAAGGCAGATGCTCCAGGAGGCCAGACGAGTGCTCTGAACATGTTGAACAGCGCTACAACAGTCAGTATGGGCCACAGTGACAATGCACACATGTACCTGGGTGCTGGAGGCACAAGAGGACACATAGACGATTTGGATGGCTTTGGGAGCCACATGGATGTGTCAATTGGGTGTGGAGACGTCCCAAGCATCGAGGGCAATGCAAATACAGCAAAAACACACCAGAGGTCATTAGAAAAGAAGTCAAAACCACCAAACTTACTTATGGAGGCTACAACATAGCACCAAGGCAAACCAAACAGCTTTGGAAACCCAATGGATAGGTTGAACGTGCACATCTTTGGAAACAAGAGGAAACGGCTGAAAGCGATAGCAGGAACATCAGAATGTGTCAAAAAGAGTTGAAGTCGCAAAACTCACCTATAGCCCTCAAGACTGACTGGCCAAACGATAGAGATGAGTTGGCATTGGAGACGCCAACGTATTCACATGGAAAAGCGCAGCGATCAAATCCCTGAAGGCAAGCATTCATCTTTGAGCGAGTTAGGATGCGGGTGGTTGAGGCAACAGAGGCAGTAGACATTGAGACAGATGGCAGTGGTGATGGCAATCAACCACTGGCTGCACTGGTCAAAACAATGCTGAAGGGCACCAAGTCCACTTGATGATCCCAGTGTGGATGTGGCTCCAAATGCTGCAGGAGCCCACCATTGATATGCAGAACATCTTCAGCACGGGGATTTCCTGCTGTTGCAACACATTCGTGGGCGATTGATGAAGTCTGGAACCTGTGAGGTGTATGTGTGTGGTAAGTGAAGTCCCTACAAAAGGAGGAACTCACACAGATTCTTGGAGGAAGTGCTTGACATTGTACACCATTATGAGGGCAGTAGGAGAGAAAGATATCATAATGATAGGGAACAGATTCTGTAACCAAAGTGTTGGAGACACGATTGAGTGTGTTCAAGGATACTCACTGACTTTTCAGGCCTGCATTGGTGGTCCTGCAGATGGAGCTGGCACGGAAGGCGCACCAGGCTTGCTGCGAACGATGGAGTTGCAGATGCCAGCACATTCCTACTGTGGAAGTGTGCCGCCATAGCCTTGGGCACTGCGAGCCACACGTTCGTCTTCGGATGAGTTGGGATGTGGATGGTAGAGGAAACGGTGGTGAGAGATGTCGAGATCAAGACAGATGGTGGTGGTGATGCATATGGGAGATGTGACATGAGATGTTGATGCGGTGACTCTGAGATCGATGAGACTTGGGCAAAATTTTGGATGTGTGATTACATCAGCATGTTGAACTTTTTTTCCTCAACGCTCACCACTAGGTGGCCTGGTCACCCAACTGCTCTCAGGTCTCAACGGTCTCAATGATACGAACATCATGACAACGGGTACCAACACTGCTATGCAGTCAGCAACGATAAGGACAACAACGGCTACCACCACCACTGTACTACTAGCACAATGCGATGCGACAGCTGGATCACCACCACACAAACAACAACATTCACCACCACCACCATCACCAACAATGATGGCGTTCAGCACTCCGACCACTCGAACAAAGATGACGACGACGATACAATCAAATCCCCAGTGCAACACCTACAAATACGAACAACAACCCAGCCAACAACTCTCACGAACTCGCACCAAGTCAACACCACCACTCAACAAGACTACTATTCACACCTGCCAGTTGCATGATCGCCTAGCACCACTATGATGATGAGGTCCATCAAAGCGACCAAGACCACTGACATGATCACCACTGCAACAATGATGATGACCACCTGACTGACTGTGATCACTACCACCACTACCTCATTTGTGCAGCCAGCATGACGCTGGGATTGATGTGGAAAAGTCAAATCACTCGCTCAACGACATCCACTTGAGGACAGCAGCTCACAGATTGTAGGTCCCAGCGCAACCCAAGTCAGTTGAGACAAGAACATGGCCTAGGCTAGCCTCACCAAATGCACTCCAAGCCAGCACGAGTGAGCACAGAGCCAGACATACGAACAACAACCCCTCAACTCGACTGGACTCTAAAACGAGCGCCTGTCATCACCAGCTTCCGCTTGCACTATTCACACCACAATACAGACCCAGCTGCATGATCGCCCAGAATCCCACAAGTGCATTAAAATGACCAGGGTCACCGGTGACAGATGACGACAATGACAATGCTCTATCTCGCCTGTATTGATGTTGCCACTGACCTAACTGCCGATCAATGACTCCCACGTGCACATGATCTCGACATTTTGGCTTTTCTGATCGCTTGTCAGTCAGACAGCCTGGTGAACGAGGAGTAACTCTACATTTAGCTTCCACAATGCTAGAAGCTGGGTTGTAGTACTACATAGTGTGCACTACAAGTACCTATTATATGTATGAGTGGCTGTCAAGACCATGTCCAACTCCAGACTCTTATCCGGTTACTCCAGTCACATCGCAGGCCTGTAGCTCAACTCCGGTCCTCTGCACATCACTCCGGTCCCGGACACGCACATACCCTTCCGTTAAGTGCGGCCCTTTGCATTAGACTCAATCCAGTCGTTACCACACTTCCCCGTCTACCCTGTCATACCGTGAGTTCTCCGTGCCCCATTTATATCTTCTACCTTGTAGTATTTTCTCTGGACCTTACTTATTTTCATTGGACCTGACCTAGTCCCAACTCTGGTCGTTCCTTGTCCACCCTCTAGGATGTTTACTTGTCCTTGTCACCGTAAATACTCGACCCTAGCTCTTACTTAGTATAAGTACTCTGTAGTTTATCCTGTACTCCTCAGTCTGAAATCAACTTAGTCTCTACTCCTGATCCTGTCCGTCTCCACCTCTGTCTCCGTCTCCCCTTCTTGACTGGAACCTATGCAAGGGATCAACACTCATTGTCCTTAGTCGTTGAATCCAAGCGGTCACCAACTCCGGCCAGACTAAACTCTTGTCCAGCCCTCTGCCCTCTGCCCTCGTCCATTTCCATCCGGACTTGACCGGACCTCCTACCGGAGTAGACCCGGACTTGACAGTATTTCAGACTCACACTTGTGTGGGTTCACTATCCCAAACCTCATACACAAACTAGTTTCCATTTCCTTATGACCATGACTACGCGCTCTCACGCTCGTACTGCTGCCGCACTCGCTGAAGAAGCAGGTGCAGTAAATGACCTTCATCTCTCTGCTGCCCAGCAAGCCCTGTCTAACCGCAGGCAACCTCCGGCTTCTGTTAGCCAATTCCAGAGCTTCACAGCTTGAAACCCCACAGCGTCTGTGACTCCGCGTTGAGATGCTGCGTCTCAGAGCCTTCGTGGTTCTGCAGACTTAGGTCACCATGAATCCGTTTCTGGTGATCGGTTTCCCTACCATCGCGACCCCACTCCGGAACGTCGCAAACCCGGTCGTTTCCAATGGTTCAGCCCTGAGGACAGTCCCGGAGATGATCCAGACGACCCTGGAGATGACAACAACAACGATGACGACGATGAATTTCTCGACACCACGGAAGAGCTAGACCCTAGTCTGGCTGTCTTCCACAATCTCGCCATCGCCGTCAACCGCCTCTCCCGCTCCTCTTGTCGTACCAACGACTCCTCTTCCTCCCGTGCCAAGGTCCGCGAACCGGACACCTTCGATGGCACGGACCCCAAAAAACTCCGGACCTTCTTGGTCCAGTGTGAGTTATGCTTCCAGGATCAATCCAAGGCATTCCACCTTGACAGAGCAAAGGTAACTTTCGCTCAGTCATACCTAAAAGGAATGACACTAGAGTGGTTCGAACCGGACCTCCTCAACTCCAGTGATCTGGCTGACCGTCCATGCTGGATGGACAGCTGGGTCCATTTTGTCGCTGAGCTCCAGAGTACCTTTGGACCTCACGACCCTATCGCTGATGCAGAGCATCAATTAGAGCATCTCCGGATGAAGGATGCTCACCGCGTTACGCGGTATATCGTAGACTTCAACCAACTTGCCTCCCAGGTCCAGGCTACGGAGACAGCGCACTCCACCGCCTGTTCTACTCCGGTCTCCCGGACCGCCTTAAAGACGAGATTGCTCGAGTTGGGAAACCCCTGACTCTGCATGGGCTTAGGGCTCTTTGTCAAGAGATCGATGCACGCTATTGGGAGTGCAAAGACAAGATCTCTCGTACCACGAAGAGCCAACCTACCTTGTCCCCCACCAAGCCCTCCAACTCCAGAGGCAACTCATCCAACTCCAGTCAGGAGAAATCCAAGACCGGTAACTCCTCCAGCTCCGCCAACTCTGGCTCATCTAAAGCAACCAGCAACCAGTCCACCTCTGGTTCCAGACCGGACTTAACCAACAAACTTGGTAAGGACGGGAAGCTAACCGCAGACGAACAAAAACGGCATCTGGACAACAACCTCTGCATGTTCTGCGGAGGTACTGGTCACTTCGCGGACAATTGTCCTAAGAAAACCAAAAAGGCCAAGGCTCGCGCTGCGGCCATCGCTGCTGAGTCCAGTAAGACGGACTCTACTAACTCGGGTGCCAACTCCGAGTCAAAAAAAGAGTAAGCAGCTCCCAGCCCTCCGCACAACTGGCGAGCTGCGTTGACTCCGGAAGTGCACCCAAGGAGGCCTGCCTCAACGTGTCTGCTCTTTATGACCCTAATTCTCTTATGCCCCATGTTTCCCTCTTATCTTTGGACTTACCTAAAATTCGCACACTTGTGGACTCCGGGTCCACCCATTGTTTTGTAGACATAAAATTTGCGCACAAAAACAAATTTACGACCTATTCCGTAACTCCGATTGTACTCCGGCTTTTTGACAGCTCTTCAAACTTCATAATCACAGAAGCTGTCGATCTATCAGTGCAGTTCCCCGCTACTGGTGATGTCACCCCCATGACCTTTTACCTCACTCCGCTGGATTCTGAATGCATTATCATTCTCAGACATAACTGGCTCACCCGCTACAATCCGTTGATTGACTGGGTATTGAGCAGCTTAACATTCCGAACTCTTGCAGGAAGTTTGCCAGCGCCCCCGTTGACTCCCTCTCCAGTTCAGTCCGGTAACCCTGTCTCCGGCCTCTCCAGCCAATCTGACCCCGGCCTCGCGCCATCTGTCAACACTCCGGTTTGCACCCCTCCCCACATCTCTCTGATTAACGCAGCCACATTCGTGCGTGCGTGCAAATTAGAAGGATCCACCAAGTACCAACTTTAGCTGTGCCCCCCTGACTCAGCGAAGGCTCGTTCTTCCTCCGCCTCTACTCCACCGGACTTGGACATAGTCCCTCCGGAGTATCGCGATTATGCGGACATGTTCAGCAAGGCGAAGGCCTCTGAACTTCCCCCGCATCGTGACTACAACTTGAAGATCGACCTCAAAGAAGGTACCTCTCCACCATTGGGAACTCTTTATTCACTGTCTCCGGTCGAGCTCTCCGCTCTCTGGACTTTCATCGACGAGAATCTTAATACAGGGTTCATCCGTCCTACCGCTTCCTCCCACGCTGCTCTGGTCCTCTTCGTAAAGAAGAAGGACGGCTCACTCCGCCTCTGCGTTGACTTCCGAGGCCTAAACAAAATCACCAAAAAGGATCGCTATCCACTCCCCCTAATCTCTGACCTACTAGACTCCCCTAGTCGTGCTAAGATCTACTCAAAGATCGACCTCCGGCACACGTATCATCTAGTCCGGATTGCTCCAGGTGATGAATGGAAGACCGCTTTCTGTACGCACTATGGGTCTTACGAGTGGTTAGTCATGCCCTTCAGCCTCACTAACGCCCCTGCAGCCTTCCAACGCTTCATCAACACCATCTTCGCTGACATGCTGGACATCTGCGTTGTCGTGTACCTCGACAACATCCTCATTTACTCCGAGGATATGGAGTCCCACCAGCAGCACGTCCGGGAAGTGCTCCGCCGTCTCCAGTTGCATGGCCTCTTTGCCAAACTGGAGAAATGCGAGTTTCACTCGGACTCGGTAGAGTACCTTGGCTATCGCCTCTCCCCTGACGGTTTAACTATGTCTCCGGACAAGATCCAAACCATCTCTGACTGGCCTGAACCTCGAAAGGTGAAGGACATCCAGTCCTTCCTGGGCTTTGCCAATTTCTACCGCCGGTTTATATTCAACTACTTGGACATTGTGGTCCCTCTTACCCGGCTCACCCGGAAAGATGCTCCTTGGAACTTCTCCGAGGACTGTCGATGCTCCTTCAGCACCCTCAAGCACGCCTTCACTACCGCGCCCATTCTCACCCACTTCATTCCGGATACCCCTATTATTGTGGAAACTGACACCTCCAACTACGCTGTCGCTGGCATCTTGTCTATCACCTGCGCCGACGGAGAGATTCGTCCGGTTGCCTACTACTCCCAGACCTTGACTGCTCTGGAGTTAAACTACGACACCCACGATAAGGAACTACTTGCTATCTTCGAAGCTTTCCAGAACTGGCGCCATTACCTTGAAGGCTCCACCTCTCCTATAGATGTTGTCACGGACCACAAGAATCTCGAGTACTTCTCGACTTCAAAAGTACTCTCCCACCGGCAAGCCCGGTGGTCCGAGTTTTTATCACAATTTAATCTTGTCATTCGCTTCCGCCCTGGTAAGCTCGGTGCCAAGCCTGACGCCCTTACTAGATGATGGGACGTCTACCCCAAAGAGGGGGATAGTGGCTACACCCGGGTTAACCCCCAAAATCTCCGGCCAGTGTTCACTCAAGAACAGCTCACTAATTCACTTCATGCTACTTACCTAGAGTTCCGGGTCCTCCGTGCAGTCACAATCATGGACATGGAAACACTCCACAGCGACATCCTATCCGTGCTACCCTCTGACCCCATTGCCCAGATCCATCTTGCAGACCCTCCGGACTCTTGCTGGTCTGCTGACAAGGCAGGATTCCTCCGACTAGACGGTCATATCTACGTACCGGACTCAGACGATCTCCGTCTCTGAGTCCTCCGGTATTGACACAATCACCCACTAGCTGGTCACTTTGGGCAAAACCGGACTCTAGAACTAATCCGGCGTGAGTATACTTGGCCTGGTCTCAGGAGCTTCGTCAAAGACTACATCCGGTCCTGTACCTCCTGCGCAAGAGCTAAGACACCGCGCCATAGACCCTACGGACTGCTGAAACAGCTCCCCGTACCGGAGAAGCCCTGGAATTCCATCTCGATGGACTTCATAGAGCAACTCCCTTCATCCACCAGCTTTACAGCCATACTGGTCGTAGTAGACAGGCTCTCTAAACAGGCCATATTCATTCCTACTCACGACACTATCACTAGCCCGGAGCTCGCAAAGCTCTTTTTACTCCACGTGTTCTCCAAGCACGGTGTTCCCGCCCACGTCACCTCAGATCGCGGTACCAAGTTCGTCTCACACTTCTTCCAGTCACTTGGAAAGGCTCTTGACATGCGCCTCCACTTCACCTCCGGTTACCACCCGGAGGGCAATGGCCAGACAGAGCGGTCTAACCAGACACTGGAACAATACCTCCGGATCTACTGCAACTACCAGCAGGACAACTGGGTGGACTTACTCCCGCTGGCAGAGTTCGCATACAACAATGCACCTAGTGCTACTACCGGAGTTTCACCCTTCTTTGCCAACAAAGGTTACCACCCTAACATCTCCGTTTACCCAAAACGAGATATGACCTCCGCACGGGCTCGTGATTACGCAGTCAACCTCAAGTCACTGCACCAGTACCTTCATGAAGAAATGGCCAATGCGCAACTTCACTACCAAGGTCCGGCTGATGCCAAACGTACTCCGGCACCGGACTTCAAAGTAGGCGATCAAGTATACGTGAAAGCCAAATACTTCCGGTCTACTCGACCATCCAAAAAGCTATCAGAAAAGAATCTTGGGCCCTACACTATCATAGCACAAGTAGGCCCTCTCTCTTTTACACTACGCCTTCCAGATTCCATGCACGCTGTTCATCCCGTCTTCCACGTCTCCCAACTCGAACCGGCCATACCCAACACCATACCGGACTGGATACAGCCTCTGCCACCACCAGTCGAGGTGGATGGCGAACCGGAGTTCGAGATCTCCGAGATCCTTGACTCCAAGGTTGACCGCCGCCGCAAAACATGCAAACTCTTGTACTTGGTACGTTGGTCCGGTTACAAAGGGACTGACAAAGAAACATCTTGGCTTCTCGCCACTGAACTAGGCAATGCTACGGAGCTACTAGAAGATTACCATGTCCGGTACCCGGACAAACCCGGACCACTTGCATCCATGTAATATTACTCTCGCTCTCTATTTCTCTTATCTGTTTCCTTTATCTGTTTCACTCTGTCTCATGTAATATCACTCACTAAAACTCAAGGCACTTTTCTTTATAAACAAAAGCAATACTAATTACATTTTATTTACAAAGTCCGGACCGGACCAATTCATGCGCGAGGAGGGGCGTGGTGCGACAGCAACTCGTCGCCAGCCTTCTCCATCTCCTGCTCGAGGTCTTCGACCTCCCGGTCGATCTCCTCCGGATCCACCTCCTCGTCGCTCTCCGGTTCCGTCCCCGGCTCGTTGTGTGGTCCGTTGAACCAGTGGCACTCCTCGAGAAACATCTCGAGGGTGTGGCCCACCCGGTCATTGGATCGCGCCACCGCACGCTGTGCTTGCCTCATCCAGCACACCTCTCCGGTTAACTCCCCCATCGACTCCACGAGTCAATCCATCCGGTCCAGGAACACTTGGTTCCCGGACCCTCCGGACACGGACTTCGATGGCCCCGCCACCTCTTGGATTTCGTTGTCAACAACGACGGCCGCCGACTTCTTGACCTTCTTTCGTTTTTCGCCGCCTCATGGCGACATCGTGATGGCCTTGGCCTTGGCCTTGTCCACGCCAGACCCGGATCCCCTGGTCTCGACCTCCGCCCGCTCACACTTCTCCTTGAGACCAGTGCACCTCTTGCAGGCGCGCTGTTTGGGCTTCTCTGGGTCTTGCACGCACTGCACCCCGAACTTGGCGCAATGCATGCAGCTTAATCAATGAAGTCAGCAAAAGCGAAAACAAAAAAAAAAAAATTTTGCTTACCGGAGATCAACGACTTGCATGCCACTAGGGCCGGCGACCGGCTCCTCTCTCACCCTCTTCTTCGCCAGCTCTCCTGCCTTCTGCTTCCCTGCAGCCACCTCCGCCCTTCTCTCCGCCTCCGCCTTGTGTTTGTCCTCCGCCGTCAGGCGTGCCTTCTCCTCGAGGATGCGCTGGCGCTCTGCTTGGAGCTTCGCAAACTCCTCGCGAGCCTTCTTCTCCGCCTCCGCCCTTGCTCTCCTCTCTGTCTCTTCGCGCACCCACCTCACTGCCTCCTCACACTCCTGTCGTGCTCTTTCCTCTGCCTCTGCCTTCGCCTGCTTGCGATGCCTCTTCTCCACCCTCTTTGCGTTCGCCACATCATCCTCGTCGTCCATCAGGGCCTGGAGTTCCTCTGACTTCGCTCTCGTCCAGTCCATGGACGCGGTCGTACTGGCAGTGGGGGTAGTGGTTTGCGTAGGTGCAGACATGGTAATAAGAGAGTAAGAAAGTTGGGGGTAGAAACCAAAAACCAGTCTGTTCTTATAGATCTCCATTTCGCACTCAGACAATGGACTCCGGACTCCGCATTGTCCTAAGCGACCACACAGCAGCCTCATGGCGGGCCTCATGGGTTCAGCCCCTAAGAGGGGGATACTGTCAAGACCATGTCCAACTCCGGACTCTTATCCGGTTACTCTGGTCACATCGCCGGCCTGTAGCTCAACTCTGGTCCTCTGCGCATCACTCCGGTCCCAAACATGCACATACCCTTCCGTTAAGTGCGGCCCTTTGCATTAGACTCAATCCAGTCGTTACCACACTTCCCCGTCTACCCTGTCATACCGTGAGTTCTCCGTGCCCCGTTTATATCTTCTACCTTGTAGTATTTTCTCCGGACCTTACTTATTTTCATCGGACCTGACCTAGTCCCAACTCCAGTTGTTCCTTGTCTGCCCTCTAGGATGTTTACTTGTCACCGTAAATACTTGACCCTAGCTCTTACTTAGTATAAGTACTCTGTAGTTTATCCTGTACTCCTCAGTCTGAAATCAACTTAGTCTCTACTCCTGATCCTGTCCATCTCCGCCTCTGTCTCCGTCTCCCCTTCTTGACCGGAACCTACGCAAGGGATCAATGCTCATTGTCCTTAGTCGTTGAATCCAAGCGGTCACCAACTCCGGCCAGACTAAACTCTTGTCCAGCCCTCTGCCCTCTGCCCTCGTCCGTTTCCGTCCGGACTTGACCAGACCTCCTACCGGAGTAGACCCAGACTTGACAGTGGCCCAGTGATACATTCCTAATTGTTATGTCTGTTGTGATCTGAGGCCTGCTGAATGGGCTGGGCTGAACCTGTAATATGTCTGCTGTGTATCTGGCTGTTGCCTGGTGTGGTCTGAATAGACTGTGACCAGACAGATTCCAGACAATGAGGTCTGACCCAGAAAGGAACACGCCTGATTTCAGACATGGGTCTGGGACACCTGATGTGTCTGACATGTCTGACACTGTCTGTCCCAGACACTTCAGACACTCAATGAATTGCTGATGTTAGTGTTATAGAAAGGTGGTGGTCTGCACAGGGAAGGTCTAGCCTAAGGAAGGGAGAAGGAGATCTGTAGGATAACCTCAGTAGTCTGGCAAGCTACTGTATATTAGTATGTACCTGTAGTGTAACTACAAGGTATCAGTAAGGAATAGACAAGGTACTCAGTGGTACTCACCCTCAGTAGTCTGGCAAGCTACTGAGGGACTATGGTAATAGAACTCTACTGTATCTGCGCTTTATGCTTATGTAAGTAAGTAAACATACCACAACTGTCCTGTTTATACTCCAACAAGTGTTGTCGTCATCGTTAACTGGTCAACAACGCTGGTGGTGGTCTGTCACATCGTCAACACAGGTGGTCCATCATCATCGTCATCGTCACTGGTGGATGCATCTTCGACGCAGGTGGTGGTGGTCATTGTCGTTGTCATGACCCGACAATGACGCAGGTGGTGGGACAGTCGTCGTCATTGTCGTCGCTGGTGGACGCGTCTTCGACGCAGGTGGTCATCGGGTCACGACAACGCTGGTGGTGGGATGGTCGTCAACGACAATGCTGGTGGTGGTGGTGGTCGTCGTCAGTCGTGACGATGACACTGGTGATGGTGGCCGCATCGTTGACAGAGGTCGTGGTGGTGGTGGTTGGTGCCATCACTGTAGCCATCATCATTGTTGTCTGGTCGACGACACTGGTGGTGGTGGTGGTTGGTGTTGTTGTTGTTGTTGTCACTGATGGTGGTGGTCAGTGCTGTTGTCATCATCTGTTGTCCATGGTGAGGTCGTCGTTGTCGCCGCTGATGGTGGTCACGTCGACGACGCTGGTGATGGTGGCTGTTGGCGAAGCGTGTAGTGATGTGGTAAATACTATTAGGAAATACTGGTAGTTCAATTTGCTGATATAATTATGTACACAAACATGCACACACACACATACTTCAAAAATTTCTCTAAGTCTTTCACCCTTATCCTCTTCCACCACCACCACACCACACGTCGACCAACAGCCACCACCACCACCACCAGCATCATCGATGACGCGACCACCACCACCCCACTACTGTCAATGATGATGCAACCACCACCACCCCACCAGCATCGTCGATGACAATGACGACAACCCCACAACCAGCACTGACGAAGACACAACTACCACCACCCCACCACTAGCATTGACCACCACCACCACCACCTCGACGCAACCACCACCTGCGTCAACGACAGCGCGGCCATCACCAGTGACGACGACAGCCACCACCTCGACCACTGCCATTAGTATATAATATATAATTTTTGTACCATACACAGTTAATATAAGTTGATTAACCTGAACACTGAGTGAATTAAGACAGTCAAAAACTAAGTACAGGCAGTGAAGATACTGGTACTGTTGGCTTGTACAAGCACTTCTGGAACAGTCTGGGACAATCTGGACAGAGCTAGCCAGTTAGGTACCTTGTTGGGAGTAGCTGGGGTTCTGGGTAACTGTCCAGTGCTGTCCAGGGGGAGGGTTGGTTTGCTGATGACAGGTCTGTGTGACATTGACACCATGGAATGTGGCTGGCTGATCCAAAGCAATGACACCATGTGCTATCTCCCTCCCATCAGGTGCAAACATGGTGACCTGGGTGCCACCAGGAGTGAGGCTATTAACAGATTGGGGGGAGCCCATGTTTTGGAGGACAGTATAGACCCTCCAAACAGCAAATGCTTCAAGTGCTGCATGGTCTACAAAGTCCCTTCCAAGGGCCACATCACCCCATGATGCACTGACACAAAGCTGAGGGTCAGTGGTCAGCTGGTGTCAAAGGATGAGTGAGCACAAAACTGGAAGAGATGTGCTGCCTCTTGGAGCTGCATAACATTTTTGGGCCAATAGACCAAGGTCACAGTGCCCAGAAAAGGGGGTACCACGAATAGCCTCCACACAGTCTGCCTGAAGGTGCTTGAAGTTGGCTGCAATGTTTACACCAACCTTCACATAAACTGGGGACTGCAAAAAGGTTGTGAGAGCATGTGGGAAGCAGATGGAGCCATCTCGCAGAAAATGAATGGTCTGATTAGGGTCTGAGTCAATACCTAGCAATTTAATTGATTTGGGAAAGAGGACATACCTGAATGAGGTAGACAGCCTTCTCATATGTGAATGCAAGCAGTGCAACCTGGCCAGATTTGCCAGTTGAGATATTGATGGGCCACTGCATCCCAAAGCCAACAGTGACTGGTGAAACCGTCGAGTGGTGATTCATGATGATATTGAAGCGCAGGTTAACTTGGTGAGTGTTTGTAAGGTGGATCAGATGGGAAGACAAAAGCCTCAAGTCGAGCAGTAGGTGCAATAGGGGTGACACCAGCTGAGAGGGAGGGGAAAATCAAGAGCAGCTTGTCCTTGTCAGCTCGTACATTATCTGTAAAGACAACCTGTGGTTCTGGGTGGCCATAGTCATGCAGGGAGGGGAGAATTGCTTTAAGGACAGGAGCCCAACCATCATGAGCCTTTGATGGGGTGAAGGTCATTCCACGGATTTCCGAGTACTCATTCAGAAAGGTGTGCAGTGCTGCAAAGAATGCAACTCCACCTTGTTTCTTCATCCTCTTAATGACCTAAAGAATGATGTCAGATCATTTCTACCACATGAATCACAGAGATGATGGATACCTTAAAGCTGTGGTCATGCTTCAGCACATTGGCTGGTCGGGAGGAGATTATCTGCTGAAGCTCACGTGCCTCAGCCTCAACCATCATGTCATACTAGAAGCACCCAAAGTACCCTTGAGATGGGACATATCCAGCATATCCATCCTGATCACCAAACTCACCAAAGGGCCTGTTGCTTGACCAGCAATCCTGAAGGGATCCAGCACAGTGAGCTGAAACCATCTCCAAGAACTGGCATTGAAGCCAGTCAAAGTGGCGGTAGTGCAGCGCTTGCACAACAGTCGTGAAAACACGTGGACTGACACCCCCTCAGGACATTTCTTGCAAGAGACCAGCAAGACAGCCTGTGAGTCCAGTACGATAGGTGAGCCGAAATGAGAACTGATCAGATACTGCCTGGGGAAGGATATCAAGTATTGGCAGACTCCAGCTTTGATACGTCTTGTGGCAACCCTTGTGAGCACAGCGATAGTGATATCCGATGATGAAAACATTTTCCTCAATGTCAACAGCACGACATGGGCTATCAACAAAACCATTGTTCTGTAGATACACAACACAGGTCTGCGACCCTTGCCGTTTAGCCTCCTGGCAGGCAGGACATGGGATACGGTCAACAAGCAGATGCGGGAGCCATATAAAATAGCGGCACTGGTGGAATATCCCAGCTGCCGAGCCATCATAAGATTTCCGTGCTGCAAGGAAGCGATTCTCAGGACCATCATAAAAGCTACATCTCTTGTAGCAGGTTGGCATGCATGAGGAATCATGCTTCATCTCCTGGGTAAGCTGGTCCCAGACTTGATGGTAATCATTTTTCAACCAAGTGGGCATGGAGGAGCGTGGTGCGCCCCATGACCTGGTGTTGCCAGTAGGATTCGTTGCATCAGGAGGAAGATTGTCGTCACTCCACGAGAATTCATGATCGAGCTCTGCGGCTTCTTCGTCATCTTCATTGTCATCACCAAGACAAGGCAGGGCAGCAGCTAGGTCAGACCCATAAGGATTGTCAATGGCTGGGATGGGAATGGATATGCTTTCGCTTGGAGAGGCTCGGGTTATTTCCATCGTGCAGAGAAGAGCACTCTTGCTCTGGAATATTTACGCTGCAGTTTGATAACCCAACAGTAGGCTGAGTCTCCGTATCAGATGACTGCAGTCCATGGCCCTGTTCTGTGTGCTATTGGTCGCATGAGCTGGAGGAGATGGGGGGGGCACCATTGGTCCAAATCTGTACATACCATGTCTGTGTCCAAGTCGTCATCATGCTCTTCGCGTGGACACTCAAAGTGCACATCTACAGCACTTGAGCTACTGCCTGGGTGGTCATGGCAGCCGCCGCTGTACTGCTGGGTGCCCAAGTGGTCATCATGCTCTTTGCATGGATTGTCAACATGCACGTCTGCAGCATTCGGGCTACCATCTGGGTGATCATGATGGCAGGCGCACTGCTGGTTTATACCTACACATTCTGGGTTCACGTCCAAGTGGTCATCCTGCACATCTACATTACTGCCGTCCAGGTGATCGCTGTGGCTGGCATTTGTGCCTTGATGGTCTCTGTCTGGTGAAGTAATACGATTATCCACTGAGAGGTTAGCGGAGATCATTGCCGGAACAAGTTGTGCATACCAGAAGTTTGGGCTTGTGCATTGCCTTCCGGTTCACGAACAAAAATGAGCTTGCCAGATGCAAGCCCAAGCCTCCCTCATGTGGGAAGGGGGGGGGCCAGGGCGACGGGCCACTGTGGCGGTGGCGGCAGCGGCGGTTGTTGCTGATCTTGCTGCGATGGAATCTAAAGTAGTGTAAGGATGAGTGGGTGACAAGGTATCACATGTGAAAAAGATGACCACTTACCTTCTGACATTGAGAGCAGTGGGCAGTTGTACACGGTGCAAATCACAATCGAAAGAAAGCCATCAGTGCCGTGAATGCTTTGAGTCAATAGCTGGGGGACTCACCTTGTTGACGGTGTCGTGGTTGAGGCGAGTGGCCATCCTTTCTTGGACGCCCAACACCCTTCGTGCCCGGCTTATTCTTTGTTCCCACTGGGCGTCCGTGCGAACGTTTCGGAGCCTCTGCCATCTCGATTCTGTGGGATCGTTGGCCGAGTGCGGGGTCAGAGGTAGAATTATTTTCCGCGGGCCGAGCGGTGCCGGTAGGTTAGGTTTCAAACTCCGTTAGGTCCTAACTGGCCCACAAGTTATAGTTCTACTGCCGTCCTTCGAGCTCCCCATCTCGGATGGTTTTAGCTGGAGTGACCATGAACACCGTGACAGGGAAGAACACACCACTTCAAATCACCTCCGCCAAACTAGACCTCGTCATCATAAACAGCCTGGAACAGTCACTTCCACGGACATAAGGAGGCACGGGGATGCCTACCGAGTCCCGCTCTATCGCGATCCAGACTTGTATCGCCGAGTTGGACATGGTCGCCAACTATTGGGCCATACATCGAGATATACTCTTCCCTGCCCAAGTTAGAATTATAGGTGCGTCAGGTTCAAGCACGTGTGCAAAGCCTCTCCGGTTCTCCGGGTCGACGGTACCAGTCCCTCTCTTCTCTAATTCTTGTTCGACGAGAGCCGTGCACCAGTTTCCGCCTTTTGGACGTTTCTTCCAACCAATGGAACACATTTAGCATCGCCATGTTCGAAGGGTACAGCTGTGCCTGCAGAGATATCGAATCGCTTGTACATTGCCTTGACACAATCGAAGGCAAGTGCCTTGTTCGTCTCGACCAAGAAAATGCTAGAGGAATGGAGAAGCAATAGGTCGAGCAATATCGGGGATATACATATACGAGCGTTGAGCGCTAGAATCACCCATCAATGTACACATTTCCATTCCCTGGCACTGATTTCCAGCGCATTTACTTCACAGTGTGAAATCATCCCTGTCGATCCACAGAGCCTCTCCAACCTCGCAAAATCTGCCCGTGCTCACCTTGTCCGTGAAACCATCTATCGTACTATCTCATCTTCCGATCCAGCTAGCTACTGGTAACTGCTGATACACACACTTCGGGATGACGGTGTCATGCCTTACAATGGTGGTGAAGCGCGAATGTGCAAAGTGAGAGTGTATTACAGGTGTGTATAATTGGGCTTTGTTGAAATCAGAAGTAGGCTTGTTAGGCGCTTGTGTCACTATGCTGGTTTTGCAATGAAGCAAGTTTGCTCCCTGACAACACCAATCCGGGCATGACAAAATGTTGATCCTATGTCATCGTACTGCTGTGCTCAACGCGTCCGCAGGTCAAACCGATTTTCCAACTCCACTGCTCCATTCCGAATCCCTGATTCCCTCGGCGAGAGACAGGCGAGTCAACACTACCAAGCATGGAAACTGTTGGAGTCAGTTGGAGCTATTCAGAGAGGTCAAGTGGATGAAGTTCATCCGAATCAATAACGAAATGACGAGAATGGATGTGAAGTCAGGACTGTTAATTCTTGACTGCCAGCCATGGTATCTTGCATCTCAGTCGTATTTGGAGACTCTTTTTGCAGGAAGGGCGTTGCGCCCGATCGTGACACACCGCACCACTTGTTTCCACAGGTGAGGGGCAGAAACCATGGTACTCACTTGACCACAGACCACCAATTATGTGGGGCTATTCTGTCTCCTTCATACCAACAAATAACACCATCGCAACAAGATCGCGATGAAGTGATTTGTGAATCGGTGACCAATCATGTACTCCATACAACTTGCGGCATATCATGGGATAGACCGCTCACAAACAGATATGAGCGAGATTTGAGCGAAGAGAATCAAAATGTGAGCACTGAGACACGGATAAAGAGAACTGAAAGAATAAGGACGATATACGCCCATGAATTTCACTCGAAATGCCGCCTGCGTCGGCAGAACCCTTGCTTGGCAGGAATGGCCTAAGTTCAAAATTGCAGCTATTGTGAAGCAATAACTAAGTCCAAACATACGAAGATATAGTCAACGCCGAAGGACAGAACCAACTACTACTGCAGAGGTTGCATTCCAAATTCACACGCTCGGCCAGGAAAGGAAGGACTTTCAAAAGTCACATATTCTCACGACTTAAGGTATTCCCAGAACCCTTGCTTGGAGAGCAAGGGAATGTATTCAGCCACAACATTCCCCCTATCCGTTACCTAGACAGCAAGTTGACTACGTATAAAAATATTGGTCATGCTTTCGCAAGCTTGGTAAAACACTCACCTTTCCAACGCTGTCCCTCTTTTGAGAATTCACTTCCGATGATTTGGAAAGTGCGGTGACCCCTCCTATTCGCGAAGTCGAGAACCGAGTCGACGTTCGCGATGCCATGCATAAGCGTGTGTACTGTTTAGGAAAGATGAATAGAACATTTAATCTCACCTCTACAGAGATAACGCATTCTGAGCCCACGATAAGAGTATCTACCATTCTATTCGTGAAAGAACGGGGTGGAGGCGCCGCAAAACATGTCTCACGGTGTCATGTCTCCGAGGCTTATCATGGTCGATCGTGTAGCGTATCTAGCTAAGCAAGATGCGGCTCCGAGAACCTGTCAAATGCTGTGATAACCGTCGCAGATAAGCAATCTTGGGGCGGTGGTGGATGGTGTTTACTATGGCACCTATAACAGAGAATCAGAGGACGCACAGGTGCAAGGGCATATGGGGATGATGACGAGCAACATTACGTGGCAATCGATGGACACTCCCTATACTTGGAAAGTGGATTCGAGACGGTCGGAGCGATGCCAGTAAATGGAAATTGATGGCCGGCGAACTTTGCTGGGTGGCTCCTCCTGATAGCACTGGCTAAAAGCGTCCATGTACGTGAAGACGAACACGTATGTACTGACTCAGCGAGACCGGACAGAATCTACATAATCATTAGCTAGATAAGCGAAGACAATGCAAAGATAAAGCATGCATCGAATGGGGCCCGTGACGCCTCGTTTGCAATGAAGGAAGTAGGCTTTCAGAGCATCGATGGGGATTAGTACCTTTTCGAGACATGTCAGCTTTGTCTCAACATTATTTGTCATGGCAGAGCCCATAGTCACCTATGTTGCACGCCAAGAATGCTGCTCATGCATCACGGTTACTGAGAACGTGCCGGAGGGACAGCAATGGCGATTTAGCTTCAAATCCCGCAACTGAGATGAAAGGTAGGTTCCCGGAGCACCGGCAGCTACAGACGAGGAGATAAGACCAGCGCTATCCTGTTGAGTCACACGGCGATGGTGGCGGTCAGAAGGAAAGGGCGGACCAATCACATGTTCTGTGCGGGGTAATGGAGTCATGGTTGGTGTGTTTATTTGTGACACCGAACAGATAGAGTTGTACTATTGACACTGACAGAAGTTACTCTGGTGACCCTGGACCACAATTATCTCTCTGTCCTATGTCTCACTGTACCTCGTCGCGCCACTGCGAGCTCGTCGACGACGGCTCACCAGCGACCAGCTCAATATTGGAGACCGATATGGTATTTTGAAATGAAGGGCCACGTGCTCTGGAGATCGGGGATTGCCAGGGGCGGGGTTATAAATCCGGACGACGCTGATGTCAGAAAGACCAGCTCATCTCATCTCTCTCTCTCCTTCTCTCTCATACCATCCCAGAGTCTCGAGAAACCATGAATTCCACCGACGGCTATACCAAGCACGACAGCGTAAAGCACTCAAAGCCAATCCCAATCTCTACCCAGCATCTCCGTCGCCGCTCCTTCTCGGTCGCCTCAGACTCGTCCCACTCCCCCACCTCTCCTCCCGTCCAGACACCGCAGAATATATCCCCCCCTCACTTACCCTCGCTCTCTCCTTCAAGTTCTCCCATTCTGCAGTTCTTATCTCAATCGCCCACGAAATCCGCGACCTTCCCGTTCCGTGCATTTGGACCCCCCACGGTCCCTGAAGGTGAGCACTTCCCTTAGGCTTCGTCACTCGCCGACGCCACAATGTAGCCATCTCAAAAGATGAGGTCTTGGAGGAGCCGCCAGCAACAGTGCACGCTCGCCGTTCCAGTATTAGCGGACGCTTCGCTCAGCAGACTTCCGTTGCTGACGCGCAACACGAACGAGGTGTAAACCTTTTGAGGCGCCTCTCTCTTAGCAACGGTGCTTTCCACAAGGTATGTCTATCCCTACTCAATTTTCCCACTTGTCCCTGAACAGCGTCCTAGCCTCCGATGTCAAGGGATCGGGGCCCCAGCCCCCCCTGCCCGGCACCACCCCCCAATACCGCCGCCGCCTCTCCTGTCATCCCCACTGCATCCACGTTGGGGAGAAAGCCCAAGCGATCAGCAACTGTTACTGAGAGTGGGAGACCCCGTCGTGCACCCTCCCCCATGGGCGAGAGGATCCTCAAAGGGCATTTCGACGGCTTCTAGAAAGCTTGCGTTCTCTCGACTCGGATCACCCATCCATCCACAGTGGCCCTCACTCATGCATTTATCTCGAAACGAGTCACGTCACACAACTTATCACCGATGAACAGCACCCCAGTGCTGCACCTCTTTCTACTGTACTGTACACATGATATTGCCGCCAGATCCATTCCGTGTATTCGAGGAGCGGAATTGCGCCTAGTCAACCAAAAACCAACTCACGATTGTTACCATCCACCTCCTACCCCAGGGGTGCATTATTCTGGTTCGCAATTTTCCTACACGCCACTTGTTGTATTATTACATATTTCATTGTGCTTTCTCTCTCGTTTCGTTCTGCTTTTTGGGCAATTTTTTTTTTTTTCCCTGGATATTTATATACGCCTTGTAGGTGTACAGTGATTTGCGGGGTTCGCCCCAAGTCGTTTTCTCCCACTGTACTGTAATCTTGTCTGGACATACCGCACTATCTCAGCTATGAAAATAGTGACTGGCGGAATGCCGTTGTATCAAAAGTCCTTCGGGCTGAGCATGAATCAGGGGTTCTGCGCACTCGCGAAATGGCACGCCACCAGTTGTTAGGCACATGAAAAGATCGTTACAATAGATTGTTCCATTACATAGCACACGTCTAATCTATGCAAGCCATAACCCGATAGATTTGTCCAACCTCAAGACACCCGCTTATACTTATTATACGTAGCCGCAGAAACACCCACATCCACCTCGTCCGCGCACAGCTCGTTCAGTCGCTTCTCCAGCTCGGGATCCGGATGTGCACAGATAGGCGAGGTACCAAAGCCCCTGTACCACTCCCACCATATCGTCCAGTGGATCCACTTGAGCTGCAGAACCTTGCTGTCGCGCGAGCGGAGGACCGTGCGAGACTTGACCATGCGCGAAAATGCCTCTTCGAAGGTAAGCCCCGAGTCGTCGATCTTGTACGTCAGCGCATCGATGGACTCGCAGCTGAGCGACAGCGCCTTGAGCCACGGTGCAAGCGGGAGACCTGCCTTCTCTTGCAGCGGAAGCGACGAGGAGGACAGGGTCGGCGAGGACCGTGGTGATGGCAGGGTGCCGCACGAGGGGTCGTAGATCATGTCCTTGATGACCTCGCTCAGGACGAGGTGTGTCTTCGCCCCATGGAGCTTGAGCAGCACGAGCGACGGACACCGCTCGATGATCTCGCGGAGCTGTACGCCCGTGATGTTGCTTCCGTGGAGGGTGAAGTGGTTGATACTGCACTTGGAGCGGGCAAGCAGGGACAGGAAGGAGTCGTGGGACCACGCGGTTGCCATACGGCTGCAGTCCCAGACGCGCGTGAGCATCTGGAAGTCACGCAGATGGGGAAGGACGAGCGCGTCCATGAGGTGGTTGACGCATTCTTCGTGGCTGGTGATGGTGACAAGGACGAGCGTGTTGAGACAAGGCATGGTGATGCGGTCGAATTGCTCGTCCCACTTGCTCTCGGATCGATACTGGGATATCTCGACGTGGAGATAGCTCAGAAGGGGTGCACACGAGAGAATCTGGAGGAGCTCTGAGATGTCGGTGGTGCGATAGCCACCGCGCAGAGTCAGATGAGTGAGCTGCGTCCACGGCAGGGTTCTATGGCTGTCGGGCATGGAGCCTGCAGGAACCTGGAGTTCACGCAGTTTGGGGAACAGTTCCGGTTTGAACGGTCCCCAGGGGGTGAACTGGGGAGATATCTCGAGCTCCTCTAGGTTCGGGAAGTGACAGCGCACGAGCGCATCAAAGGACTCCCAATCTTGATCGTAAGCAGGGAAGTGGATAAAGATGGCCTTCCATCTATCAGAGTTCTCTGCAATAATGTCCGTGAGTTTCCGAAGGAACGACACGGGCATGTCGTCCGTCAAAAAGTCGTTCCACAACCAAAGCGATACAGGGAAGGGCCGAGAGCGTTCTAGCCATGCTTGCAAGATCGCTTCTTGCTTTACAAATGTACCAGCGGTGGGCAGTCTGAGATAGAGTGTAGTCCACAGACGGGGTATCGCAAAGGACAGAGCACGCCAGCTGCGGCACACGCTTCCCAGTAGCAGTGGTGCTCGTTTGCTGGGCTCTGCATGGGGGCCACGAGCACCAATATCTCCACAGAACTCAAATATCCGAGACATGATCTCTGGAGGCATGCGTCTAATGGGTGAGAGGAGTGCATCGAGATCCTCTACGTAAGAAACGAGCTCTCGCTTTCGTCGCTGGTAGTCTGCAAGACGAGCCTGCAGGCTGGTTATGTCGTTCTGTACTGCTTCCAGCTCTGCCTTGGGTTCGGCAAGCAAGGAGCGCACCTCGTCCCGCTGAGTATCAGGTGCAGCGCAGTTGGTCCCGAGCAGGCGCAATATGGATGACTAGCGCACGGGTCAGATGTCGCTCCATTCACGAGACCTGAATATCATGGGGAAATGAATTGATACATACCGATGGCACCTCCCTCACCTCGCCATATCGCTCGAGTTTGCTCACGTACAGCGGCATGCCAGTTTCTCTCAGAGTTCCAGCCTCTGCATCCATAGTGGAGAGGATGACGATGATAGCGATGGGGGAAAGGTTAGTGTGGATAGGAAGACGGGGTGAAGAATTTGATCACAGACAAACTGGTACTGCGTTTTATCACCCAACGCGACCTGCAGCATGGCAGGGTGAAGATGCTGGATCCAACGTTGAGACAACGTGCAACGCCTTCACAAAGGCCGCGGATGGCTGCAAGCGGGACAGTCTGCGTCCGCGTTTTTTTCCTCGACGCGGGCATCCAAATTATTATGTATTCAATTACAAAGCACGACGGCTTCGACATGGACATGGACATGGACATGGCTCAACGTTTACGACTGCCCGCAAGACCGTTCTGCTCTCAGAATCATTGGTGCAACGCCCAAGCGGATGTTCGATAGAGACTGCGCCAAATATACGATCGATGGCCCCACTTTGGAAGTCTCGCGGGAATTGTGGCTCGAATGGGTGCAGGGTGTTGCACAAGATCACCCAATGGCCTCAACCGCAGAACAGTCTCTTGGAGCCGCTACGCCCTGCGTGATGACGGTGCTGCACTGGCCTTTGCGGGGAGAGGCATGGGTCGCTTTGAGAACACCAATTTCTTCTTTACTACTGCTACCACGCCCCAACTTGTACTGCCTCCTGCTCCCTGCGTGCTCGAACCCTCCGCCGGGGATGAGAAGCTCTGTTTGTGTAAGACGCCCAGTGGTTTTGGCAGATTGACTACCTTTCCCTCGAGGAGGTGGTGTCCAATCATGAGGGTGGGTTTGTTCTGCCCGTGCACTGCATCAGCGAGGCCCAGCCTGCACATCGATATGTTGGTGACGTACCATGTCACTCGTGTTTAGGTTTCCGATCAGCTGGTCATCCTTCTGTGTGGCCTCTGTTCCTTCGACATCAAGGATCCCCTGCAGCTCTATCAAGAAGATCTCATCGTTCCCGAGTTGTGCAAGCTGGGGTGGCAGCTTTGGGGAGAACTGGCCTGGCCGGGAAATGGTGATGGGAATGATCATGGCTTGCACTCGTGGAGAACACCGTTTGTCACGTGTCCGTGACGGGTCGCGTCTTGCGTGTGGGTGGCGTACTACAGGATCTACATTTTGCAGGTGAAATCGACACGAAGGAACCTAGAAGCACGAGTCGTGCAAGGGTAATTCACATTCTCGAGATATGTTCTAGATCTACTCGCGTCATTCTCATGCAGGCATACGCCACTCCGATGACTTCTAGCCCTATCGCATAGCCACACAGCAAGCTTCCAGCGCTTGCAACCTCGTGGTAGGCAAGTCACGATTCTGGGAAGTCTCCGAATTCCCAACTATAGCAGTCCTAACGACACATCATTGAGGGCCCAAACACAAACACAACAGACATACCACACAATCTACCTCTAGCTGCGACTCTGGAACCTCTCGACCAACCTCATCGGCGGGCGGCCAGGGTTTGCCCAGTATGTTGTCGATCACGTTCACAATCCCGTGCGTCCGTACATCTACCGACCAGGATAGGTTCGATACAGTATCGTACACAATAGATTTGCCGAGGTGACACCTGTAGTGCGCGCTTAGGACAGCCAGAGAAGGAGCAGTACGGTACTGGACGTACTTTGTTTCCATGGCATATCCCCCCAGTGAACAGCTGGAAAATATACCCGTGCACGTGCCCATGGCTATAGGATCAGCAGTATGATACACATGCGTTACATGATGCGTGGACGGCTGCCAAGGCAGAATCACAGTCAAAAGACCAGAAGTCATGTGAGCGTCAAAACCGACATACAGGCGAAGGGAGATGCAACCGTTTCGCCGCCAACCTCTCACCAGGAGACTCGAACGTAACAGCGGGCACACCAAAGGTTATTCCAAGTAACGACGCTAAAGCACCACCTGTGGTGCGTGTTAGGCCAATCGACACGTATTTCCAGTATGTCAAAAAAACCTAAGGAGTGCCCCACGATCCATATATTCGCCGTCGGATACAGATAGGTTAAATTATTGTATAGATTCTACCCAGCTAACATTAGTTCTCACTGCAGCCATAACATCACAACACGCACCGTTCCCACAGAATAGAACAAACTCTCTTCTGTTAATGCACGCTCCAAACAATCCTGATCACACTTCCATCCACTACGATAGCACCCGCACACAGTCGTCCACGTCCAGTCGATACGCGCACAGCAGCAGCTGAACAATAAATTATCGTTGAGTTTATCTTTCTTCATGGTCGGACCGCTGCCGCCGACGATGCTAGAGGCAGAGGTGCCCTTAATGGACAGCACGATCGTAGAATTATCGGGCGTGGCGAAAACATAGCCCCGGAACCCGTCCGCATCGGGTTCCCACCCAAATGGAAAATACTGCACGATTACAAGATCAATTTTAGTCAATGTGACCCACCACGAACGGGCCTCCTCGGATACTTATGTCCAGAGGCATGCATCCATGAAGACGTACATGAGCCCACTGTTCTTTCAGCGCATACCACGCACTATCATTCGGAGCGACATACGCATTATTCGTCATCTTGGCAAGCTCGAGGAGCGTTTCTCGACCCTCGACATCCGGTGCGAGGATCCGTTCATGGGTCCAGAACAAGTCGGTACTCTGTGCATGGCGGATGGAGCGCATTCTTGCTTCGATGTATTCATTGAAAGATGGCGGGCGGAACGAGGAGATGTATGTCGTCCCAAACTCGTGTGTTGTGTTGAGAAAACCCAGGCTGCTGACGGGCCCTCTGAGCACGTCCGAGAACACCACATGTCCCGAGGGTGCGACAGCGTGTTGATGTCGAAGCTCGAAGTGGAGTCGCGGGGCCGTCTGCAGGGGGCCGTAATCGTCTGGACCTTCGTTGACGAAGATGTTCAGCAGGAGAATGAGCAGAGCCGTCAGTGCAGTCGGTAACATCGAGGAAGGACGGCCATCACACTTTGCTGAGTCAGCAGAACCTCACCTCCACAAGACCAAATATGGCTTGGTCACTTCAAGCCAGCAGGCAGCAAGACGAAATAGATTACTTGTACGATGTAAAGCATTACAAAGTTGCGACAATACCACTGAGTCAGCGAATGTATGATTGAAAACGGAACGCAAGATAGAGAATGGAAAGGTCTAATATCTAACCCAAGTCTAGGTATAACGAGGACACGTACGACAACCAAGTCCATGACATCCAATGCATTAAACAAACCCGAGTAGCAAGCTTATGACAGACTGAGAGACTCCATGGCGAGATCCAGAGGGTCAGCAGCAACAGTGGTAGTGGCGGTTTCGGCGTTGGCGGCCCTGCCGAAGAATACCTCGGGACTCGTGCATGCTGCGACAGCACGGCGCATGCCCATCGTCAAGAAGGACAAACCAACTTGGTAAGCAGCTATGCAGAGCCAAGATCAGCACAGTCAGGAAGGAGATCTTGTCACCCACCATTCATCCAGCCGAAGCCCTCGCGGGGAACCATCTTGAAGTCAATTCCTTGGTTGCCGTATTCGGCATCCACCAAGTGCGATAGTCTCACAGCATCGAACTGGATCGAGCAAGTCAGGAAAAGGCCCATCTGCTGGAAGAACAGGGATGATTGTCACCTTTTCAGGAACAACACCGTTGAAGTCTACGAAAGCTGTAGTCATCCTGTGTAGTGACATCAGTGGATCAGTCCGGGAACACAAGTCACATCCCCTGAACGTACATGTAAAGGAATCTGTAGGCCAATCTCTGGGCCTCTTCCAGATAGCCGTACCTCTCAAGTCCTACCCACGCCATGATCTGATGAGGTGGCCTGCATGAAGAGATCATTAGTATGAACACATGGGCTACGCCTTCAAATAACTGACCATGCATAGCTAAGAACATGCATTAGATCAGCATCATACCAAAGTAACCAACTCAGTACACTCACGGATAGTCCCATTGACGATTCGGACGATCCAAAGAAATCTTACCCCGAGACTCCTCAGTACCCGACACAAGACCACCAAGCACCTCGAACTTCTTCAAAGAATGAGATCTGAAATATGGATGTCAACGAAGATCCATGGCGATGAAATAAGGACAGTGCACATACACGAGCTTCCAGCACTGCTCCTCACTTGCACAGCCTGCCCACAAGGCCCAAAACGCAGTGACACTCTCATACAGACCCTGCTTCTCCAGAACAGTGTCATAATCAAAGTAGAGGCCTTTACTCTCATTCCATAGGTACTTGTCAATGATTTCCCTCCTCCACTCAGCCCGTTCAAACCACTCATCACTGGTCTGCGGTCGCGAGGTCGAGCGCTCCCGGTGTGGCTTGGCATATGACTCAGGAGTAGGAGGGAACGGCATCAAGGAAAAGTCTTCCTCCACGAAGAGCTCGTCATCAAAGACCTCTCTGATGGCAGTCCCGATATCGACTTCGTACTTGTATAAGAGCGCTTGCAGGTCAATCGTCCCGAGGTTTGCACAGCGCTTCTCGAAACGGTATGTCGTATCATGACCAGATTCGCGGACGGCACGGTCATGGAGGAAGTACTCATCGAGTTCCGGTTCTTTAAGGGTACCGTCATTGTACTTCTCACTGAATTCGTGGACAGAGAGGCCATGCTTAGCCGCATAGGGCTCCAGAACGTGGGTAAAGTGAGTCGCCTCTGTCTCGGGGGGAATTCCGACACCATCTGGGCGGTATCGGGATAGCCCTGTCTTGGGGTCCATGCGGGGCTCAGCAACCCAAACGGTATGGTACTCCTTGATGGCAGCTTGGATGGCGCGCTTCAGCCACTGGCGGTTGGCCTCGATGTCGGAGCGATCTAACTGGTTGTAGATCTGAAGCGCCATGTCTGTCAAGAACGGTGGCTGAGTACGGCACAGGTAGTAGCTCCGAGATCCGTTCAATATCTTGCCATAGTGCGTGATCTCAAAGATGAAATGCTCTACCATGTTCTTTGCCATTTGCACTTGGCCATCTACGAGGAGGCCAAGCGAAATAAAGTACGAGTCCCAGTTGTAGAGCTGTGGAAGCTGTTTGTGACAAGAAGCGCCGAGAGTCCATTTTGGGAAGACGTACCTCATTGAAACGAGCGCCTGGGACAATGAAAGGAAAACCTTTTAAGGTACGGCCACCCTTGCTGTCATCGACTTCCTCCATAGCCAAGGCGAGAATACCAGGCTTTGAGTTCAAGCTCTTAACAAAATACGGGTCGTCGTTCTTTGCAGGAAGTACCTGGACATCGAGGTTCATGTGGGGCTTGTCGCGTGCGACCTTTCTGTAGTACTCAGCCATGGCTGGTTCGCCATGAGGAACATAGATGCGTGGCTGTACACGACCTGTTCGGTTCTTCGGGTCTGCGGTGATAATTTCCAGACCATCGCCATCAATGCGGCGAGTCAAAGAGTGCCAGAATGAGTTCCGTATCATGCGAGACAGACGGTCGACGGGGTTTTCCGTCAGTCTTGCCTCATCAAGGACGATACGCTTTCGGCCGTGATCACGGGCGAGAGCGAGCTCCTGTAACAGGTTAGACAGCATATAGGTTCCCTTGAGGAGAGACAGGTATATTAGCAAGGCACATGGTGACGACATGCACACGACATACACGGATGTCAAATGTCTTGAAGCCATTACTAGTTGCTGTGCCTAGGGCCATTAACTTTGGACCCGCATCTGTTATGCTGATCTGAAAGTCGCCGTCGGTGTCTTCCTGTTCGAGGACGACTCGGATGGTCTCCTCGACGTCAATGAGGAAACGGCGTGGACCGGTAACACTCTTCTCGTCATGGGACATTCTGCGTGTCCGGGTGATGTTGTCCTCCTGGAAAGCGGGAGCACGCTTTGGGTGGTACCCATGGATGTGGGACTACAGATAACATGGGTCAGACGAGGCCCAAGTAGCGGTGCATTGTGAATAGACGTACATAACTGTAAGTTCTTGAACGAGTGAATGATTCTCCACCACCATAGTAGATGGAGGCATCGACGTGGACAGGTTTGTGTTCCACGTCGTCTACGAAGGTGACACTGGTCGGATGGTTGAGGGCGGGTGCCATTGGAGATGTAAAGGTAGAAGAGAACAGGCGTCGGCTGCCCTAATTTATGGAAGTCCGTCTGGGGACTAGTTCGGTCAAAACAAGTGACCGTGGCAAAACCACCGGATCTTGGGGCAGTCAGGGCAATGCACACTGGCACTGTACATGCAACTAGTGCTGTGGTGGAGAGAGAGAGCACTGAGCAGGTTGATCGCGAACTGATCACCTTCCCACTTTGTCGTGTTTGTAGTACAATATAGACACTTCGTAAGGCAAGTCATCCCCTACTAAACAGGCACGACTCTTCGAGCGTACTAGTAACAGGCCGTTCAACATCCACGCGCCCGTCACTACACGTTCTCTCGATTGATCGTGAGTGCAACTCTAGTGGGTTTCCAAGCGCCAGCCTATCCAAATTTAGTGGAACGACTATCTTCCTCTAACTTAGAGTCTGGCTTTGGGAGACTAAGCCTATTCACTGCTGGGATGTTTGGAGTTCATCCGGATATTGCCAGCCATCACTATATTTTCGATGCATTCTGGTCCACTACCTTCGACATTCCCGTGGCAAACACGACTGGGCATGTACGATGGGCCTCTCAGTGACAACTGCGCATTAAAGCCCATCCAAAACTGGATCCTTTTCGACTCCCCAGCAAAACCTCGGAGTAGCACAACGTTCTTATCGCCCGTCTTGCTGATAAGTCGGGTTGATATATATATATATATATGTTTCGTCAACCTTTTCCAGCTTATCACAGCACTGAATGCGGCCATATGCAAGTCTACTACGATATCTGAGCGCATGTCTTCGCAATCTGGCTCGTATGACGGAGGTGATTTTTGTCTGTAAAACGATTCTTGGGTTTCAAGGACTGTACACAAGAATTGCCCTCTCACCTTGACTGACAACCCTGACTGAGCTGCCAAAGATGGCTCAGATCAACATCCATGTATACTAGCTTGTTCGTAATTACAGTTTCAGAGTCCAGTCTAATCGAAACCATGGCGCTGCTGCTTAGTACTCCTCACGTCGTGTGACATGCTCGTCATCATAGCCTGTAAGCCATGCTCCGGAAGCCCATCTAAATCCGTTCAGCGGTGTTATGATCTTCCTCGAATGCTTTGAGGCTCGCTTCTGCTTCAATGAATTGCTCGCACTCCACCCGACTATGATCGACGTCGACGAGGTAGAGAAACACTGTGCTCACGGTCCCTCTGCAGGATTAACAATCAGCTATCACGGACTTCCCCAATCCATAGGACGCACAGAGTGAACAAGAATGCGAATGGCATGTTGTCGTTGTCACCAGAAGCTGTGATGATTGCAGAGGAGACTAGTGGTCCAATGAATGCCGAGGTCTTGCCAACCTGTGGGGATGGTGGGTCACTGAGGTGGTGGACGCAGATGAAGGGGCTTACGACGGAGAAGAGCGCGAAGAATAAGAACCTGACACCGGTACGGACATCATTTATAATCACACAAGGGAATATCACGTACATCTGTGGAAGTGGAGAAACTTCGCTGATCATGGTTTGGCTATAGGCGTACCACGGACAAACCATAAGTCCGTAGAACGCTTGATATAACCTACCACATGTCCCACGTCAGGAAACGCAAATGCAAAATGTGAAGATGCATGCCATATTTCCCAAACATTCTTGAAACCAAACTTGTCGGTATGGATGCCAATCAGACCCCACATTGTCAGTACCTGTATACTGTGGTCACCAAATGGTAGGTTAAACACGAACGGGGACTGACTAGTATCCAGAACACGTTAAAGCTCAACATCTAAGGAAGTTCATATCAGATGGTCGTGTCACGGTAAGGACCATACCGCTTTGGTGGAGATCTTGTAGGCTTTTTGGACCAACCAAAACCCACTAGAAAAGTTAGCCGATCAAGAACAAGTCGAAGAATAGAAGCATACTAGATACCGAGGGCTTGCGTGATGATTCCGACAATGAGAAGGAGCGTCAATTGCAGGGTGGAATACGAGACGACGCTAGAGACACTTGAGTACAGCACACCAGCCTTGGATTTTACTGTCTACCTATTCTGCAGAGTGGCGACGACAGTGCTGTAAACAAGAATGTATCAGTTAATTTTGAAATGTTCACTATGCAAGCCATACACTGTAGTATTCAAGACATCTCCCCTATACACCAGATCAGCTCAAGGACGAGATGGGAGCATCAAGCCAGACATACATCAGAAAATAAAAGATCAAATAGAGGAAGGTCTGCTTCAGTCGGAAACACTCCCGCACTGCGACATACGTTTGGCGGAATCCAATCGTCAACAACGATGTCCCAGATGGAAGCGCCAAGCCAGGACGTCGCTTTTCAAGGACAAACCACGGAAGGGCACACAATACTAGCGCAGAAACACAAATCGCGCGATGAAACTTTTGATACCTACTTGGGTCACTTACACCAAACTGCTCCGGAAAAAGCGATCAACACGCTGAAAGCTTTCGTATTTTTTTCTGTACTGTCACCCACTTTCATCGCCTCGAGGATACCGACCATGATGACAAGGATGAAAACTTCGCCCACAGAGGACACAGCAAATGATATATTGGAGACACGATTTCGGGACAATGACTCGAATTTGGTATGTTCTTCTAGCCTTGACCCTAGTTAGACACGAGTACGCAGAAATGAAATACTGCTCACGTCTTTGATCCTGCTTGGGCTTCTCTCGCAGACTCTTGTACTTCGGGAAGATGTCGAGTAAGGCCCGGAAATGCGGCAGTCCAGAAGGTGAGAGCACCCTGCACAGAGATAGCTCAAGTCAGACCCACCATCTTCCCGCGAGCCTCGACCATACCTGGTACGTGATCACTAAACGGGGATGCCATTTCCGATCATTAAAAGCAAAACGGTCACGACCCTGGCATGGGGCTAAATATGAACGTACAGCCCATAACATAGAAAACAATGCCTGTTCGCCACTTGGAAGGGTCTTCGACACCAAGCCAAGCGAATGATATGCTGACGGCCATGAGTGTGAACAAGATGGTTATGTTAGGCCTTGACTCGGTGTCAGGCGATGCAAGTACAACAGGAGGGTTGCATGTGAATTAGCTACCTCCACTCGCCGTAATCGGCCCATGCGCCAACTACAAGTAGTAAAACTGCCTGGATGGCAAAACTTAGGCCGTTGGTCAGGAGAACGATCGAGTTGACTGTAGCAGAGTAGAGGATTAGCAGGCTAACTCGGATCTCGCTTACGAACTATCTCTGATTTTTCCGAGGTAAGGCAGGACGCATCCCGTGCCTGTGCTGCAGGGCGCTGTAAAGGGTGGTTTACTGGGATCATATCCCGCGAGATAGAGCAAGTTCTGGAATTGTGAAGGTCCGAAGTTGAAGCCTGATAGACCATTGTTTCCCTGGGGAGCGTTCAAGGAACCAAGGACGCGCCGATCATCCCTTGTGTGGAACTTACGACGTAGTAGAGATAAAAAGCCCACAACTCGTACTTGGACTTGGTGAACGAAGAAAGCGAACTTGGCTTATTGTCACGTTTCCCGGGGGAGGCTTGTTCCAGAAGGGGTGTTCCTGGGGCGCATTGGGCAGCTTCCAGTTCCATGTCTGCCCGTACTTACCTTGAAGGGCAACAGAAGACAAGGGCTTGGGCAATGAGGAAGGTCGAGTCTGGTATCGTGAGAATATATCGGTGACTTTGCCATCGTCCGCTAGGCTCGTCCGTTGCTCGTCCGCTGCGCCGTCGAACCAATGCGGTGACCTAGCGTAACGGTCTGGTATACCGTATGCTGACCCTTACATAATGGTGTTCATGAAGCAGCTGCCACGGCCGAACACTGAGGACATGCATTGAATACAGCAAGCATTCTACGTTATATTAGCAAATGGATACTACATTCTTCTTACATAAAGAAAATAACGACTTTTTCTGTTTTTCCCTGGATGCTGATTGGCTGACTAGATTGTCTTTCTTCCACTCAAATGATGCTTGCGGTCGAGCACGCTAGCATGAATGATATTTATCTTTGTGCTACATAGATCGATTACCATGTACATACACGCACTGAAGATTCAGTGATCTCCAGGTGTAAATTTCTCAACATGGGTCATACCATACAACATCTCTTTATCACCACTCTCGTCTACGAGGGCACGTAGCATGCCATTTTCGTTCTGAAGCAATTCCTTTGGACTTGCAAACTCAACCTAGAAAGTCGAGCCGCGATGAGATTCAAAGAGCACGAAGAACGAATGTTAGACCTACAATCCTTCCTGCATCAAGCACCATCTGGAAGTATGAGTGATTAGATCTATCATAGACAAAAGCTGTCTGCAGGACTTGCAATTTTATCAGCGTCCATTATGGTTTGGAGACGGTGGGCGATTATCAACTGAGTAATACCCGGCATCTCATGCCGGAGAGAAATTTGAATGGCCGTGTCCGTCTTGTGATCTACGTCGCATAAGTGTAATGAGGTGCGCGATATGAAACGGAACTCGTACCAATAGCAGATGTCGCTGCGGAAAGAAGTTAGGAGGGATCACTCGAACACTGCAGCGACATACCTTCGTCCAAAATGAGGAGTTTACTTCCCCGGACCATCGCTCTCGCTAAGGCGATGATCTGACGCTGACCAACAGACAGATTGCCACCTCCACCCGCAATGGCGCTGTCAAGTGTCAGTCTGCCCTCATCTGTGTCCTCTTGCACGGCGAAGAGGCCAGCGGAGCGTAGTGCGCTGTTAAGTGTAGCATCATCATGCTCATCGAACGGATCGAGATTTTGACGAAGTGTACCGCTTAAAAGTTCGGGCTATCAAATTACTGTCAATGCAGAGGGTCAAGATGAGCCAAATGAGACGTACGATCTGTGGAATGATCGCGACGTTGGAACGAAGTGCATCTAGGTTTATGGCAGTCGTGGGAATCCCGTCGTAGTAAACCGTTCCTTCGGTGATGATGCAGCGCAGGAGCGCCAGAGTCAAGGAACTCTGAACAGATCAAGACGAATGTCAGACGGAAGACTTGCTAAAGATACATTACCTTCCCACTTCCCGTGCGCCCGACTAGAAACTGAGTTGGGTATGTAGTGCAAAACAGGGGAAGTGAGACGTACCAATGCCGACTCTCTCTCCTGATTTGATATAGAAAGACAAGTCGTGAAGGACCTCCGGACCGTCCTGAGAGAGGATGAACGATCGAAACGGTGCTTAACAGTTCCACTTACGTTTGAGTAGCGAGCGGAGAGATTCTCAACAACAAGTTCACCAGTTGCAGGCCAATATGCGGGCGGATTCCCACCTTCAGTTGGTTTGGGTTCTTGTTCAATGTTGATATAGCTGTTGATACGCTCAACACTAATATGGGATTATTAGTATTCCATCTCCAAAACAATCGCACAAAGAAATCACCTGTTGCCTGTACAATGAAAGAGGATAAGAGGAGGGCCAGGGATACGAACAACAGCTCACCATTGACTTCCACTTGATTCAGGATACGGATCCAATGCAAGATCATGGCACTGAAGCCAACTGTAAAGGCATTGAATGACTGAGAAAGCAAAACCTGTGAGTGATAACTGACCAGCCATATTCAGAGAGAAACCAGTGTTTCCTGCCCCCAAAGGGCGCCAGTAAACCAGATGGGCTGCAAGAGCAGAAGTGAACAATGCTCCAATCAGGTCAATGCGGATGCAGACCCAGCTGATAGATAAAGTAAGTTTTGCCGCAACGGAATAAAATTGTGACTACCGGTTCAGATTATAGAACATGCGTGCTGACTTCAAGTACCGATCGATGTGGTTGAGCGACTCTGACTTGAAGGTCGCTTGCGCCCCGTACGCACGAATAGACGCTTGAATGAGTAATAATTAATACAGTTGAATGACTTCAACAAGGTTACTCACTTAGACCTGCGATAGCCGCACCGAAATGGCCAAGAACAGGTGCCTTCGCATTACTCATTTCTCGTTTTACTGACAACTGTGCCCTCATGTATACCCTGCCAACCCATATCCCGACAAAGCCGACCAGGACACCGGGAAGAAGGAACACAGGGGTCAGAACAACAACTGCTACAAGTCGAAAGAGGATACTGAGGGCGAATTCAATGACCCATCCGAGTCCCTGAGAAAAAGGACCATCAACTGGGGTCGCATCAGCCATGACTCATACACTGGATGAACCAAACGCACTCGCTCGAATGTCTTGCGTGCAACGAGTGGTGACACGCGAGGTAGGTGTTGTGTCGAGCCATCTGTAGTAAATCAGTACACAGTAGGTGCGCCTGTCAAAGCCGCGCACCTCAGGGTAGTACTCAAAACGGTTTCAACAAGCCTCTTGTGGATCGTCCGTGACGATCTCAGTGTACCGAGGTAGTATATGATATATCCTGGCACATACGTGACACACGAGAAGAGGAGAAGGAATGCATAGATCGCCAAGTTGCTGTACAACGATCAGGATGCATAAGACGAAGGCAACACTACCTTACTATCTGACATCCACCTCAGATGTCGGTTGATCGTTGTACTGCGAGGACCAGGAACCAAGGAACCAAGTTTGAATAATGGCAAAAACTTCAGCCATGGCCAGTAAGAAAAGGACCATGAACCAGAAAAGGATCGTGTGACCTCCACCGAGACTGGTCAGATAAAGTTTCACTAAACGCAGGGTAAGCAAAATATTAAATGAGCATATGGCACCTACTTGCGGTCCACGAAACGTGTCCCTCCAGGATCTCTTCCGCCATAACGAGCTTGCCATCTCCGCTTTTATTCGGAACATCCTCAGCGTTACACGCAATACCCTTTTCCATCTGCAATGCTTCCTGCTCCTTCATCATTTCGGCAGCGAGCTTGTCGTCCTTAGCAACTACCTCAGAAATCGACCCCTGGCTGGCAATCCGACCATTTGAGGTGAGGGACACAACATATTGAGCCACTGCACTAGCCATGGTGACGTTGTGAGTCTAAACAAGGCCTTTAGCAATAATTGGAGACAAAAAGTACAACCATCCGCACCACAAGGATGACTGTGCGACCTTTAATTAGCTCGCCTCCAAAACACTTCTCGACAATCCACTTGGATGTGTGAACATCCAGTGCAGCCAAAACCTATATCAATGACCAGTATGGGTCATTCGATAATGAGAACTCGATATAAACTCACATCGTCCAAAAGCAGAGTCTCCGCAGAGCTGTATACAGCTCTAGCAAGCGTAAGCCTTGCCTACCACCAATCAGATGTTCACTTCATCAAACTTCTCCCGTGCATACCTTCTGTCCGCCGCTGCACAGAAAGTGATGTGAGCTCAAACTACCTAGTCAAGTCAGAAAAACCATACCTGAGTGTAAGTCCCTTTTCACCAACTTCGGTACCATCACCGGCCTCGAAGAGCTGCAAATCGCGCTCCAGTGCACATTGATAAATGACTTCGGTGTGTCAGATATTGCAGTCGGTAGGTAAGAAGATAGGAAAATCTCACCTTTCTTATACCGCGCTTCATCATAGCGAGCTCCGAAGAGAATATTATCCTTTGCATCCGAATACTGAGTCAAGGGGGGCCCCATGTTCTAATTGTGCACTCACCATAATGGTTTCATTCTGTATCCATGATTCCTGAGCTGCATAAGCAACCCCACCTTTGCGGGGGAGATTGAACCACGAGCCAGGATTCGATGGCACGAAGTGCATTTCACCTGCACATTAAATATAAGTGGAGGGGATGGGGTCTACAACCTTGGTGATACTGACCAAGTAATGCCATAAGCAACGACGTTTTTCCTGAACCTGTTGGTCCAACGACGAGGTTGATGCAGCCTCGCTTGAAAAGGACACCGCCATCAATGCGTAGGTTGAACTTGCGTTTACTGGGCGTCAATGTGCCATTTGAGTCCTCCGACCAGGTGAAAATGGCATCTCGGAAACCGATGGATTCTGAATATTCGTCTAGTTCTGGATGAAATGTCTGTGGCTTTTCATTGTGCGTGGTGTAGCAATCCAGGAGCTCAGTATCATTCAAAAAATCATTCACACGAGTAATAGAAACCTTGGCTAATTAGAGTTGTGGGTATCGATCATGACATCAGTAAAATGGCGGGTTCCTTACCCTGGATAATGCAAGGCATCAGCCACTGGAAGATCATGTGAAGCTGACTTCGCATGATGTCGAAAACTGCGGTGTATGGTCTAAGGGGGACTTCACTCCGGATTAAGGCGTCCACCAACCTGTTATAGAAGAGAAGACTCGCGATGCTATATCCTCCTTTAGACCTGGCTATGCATGAATATGAACAGAGTCCCATACCAGTCAACTCCTTCCCCATAACAAGAGTCTGTGACGGCCATTAGCTTGAGAAACAAAGACCATGCCGAGAAACATACGTATGTCATGTAACAAGCCATCATAGTAAATAGTGGGATTATCCAGCTAACATGGTTCAGCAATGATGCCACTGAGATGTCAGAACTTACTTTAGGACGTTATTGGCGAGGTCCAGAAGTTTGAACTTCCAGATCCACGTAAGTTCAACTTCCCGCTTCTCGCTAATCTGTTCGTTCAACTTCTTCTCCCATCCGAAAAGCTTGATCATACGTAGTACATTCATGGCTAGGGAGTTTAAGCGGGTTATTAGGTTTTCATCAATATCAAGCCACTCACTCTCGGTGACCATTTGAACTCGTGAGTCGGTCTTCAAAATGCAATGTATTACTTACCACTACAAGTCCCCTGCAGTGTCGACTTACCTTCTCCATCTTAATCCTTTGGACGGACTGTATTTTGTTCGCCACCAACCCCGGCAACGGGAACAAAAGAATCATAACAGCAAGGCCAACCAAAGCACTGACGACACATAAAATCAGCATCAGTGGATGAATAAATATCATACCTCCATCCCAGAATGCGATATAGGAACCAGGTGCATACGCCAATCTGAAGAGGCGTATAGGGGACTTAAAGGAAAGCTTTGTAAATCTCGAGCGCCCCAAGCCAAAATCTTGGACCCACAAATCATCAAGAAATCGCGTCCATCTACAATATTGTTTAAATCAGTAGTAACAAGATTATTGATTTTGCCAAGGAGGTTTTCTGCGCTGGATCTCGGCGTTCTATTTGCGGTATCTTCTTGCTTGCCTTTAACCTTGTGCTTTCCCACTGCAACATGTGACGCTGTTGTCCTAACCGCAGAAGATTGGTCCTGTTCAGCTGGGCTTCCCTCATGGTTACTTTCAACAGCAGTGCTGGATTCCGCAATAGAGGAGCTGTCCGAGGCTGTGGGTGTGGAGGGCTGGGGTAGGCCTTTGTTAGTGTCAGGAATCTCTGCCTTCATGCGAATCTTCAAAGCGTGCTCAAAAACGAGTTGCGTAACAATGCACTCAGTGCGAACGATTGAGCGTGTCTATAGCGGACGATCAGGGGCGGGGAAAGATGCAATGAAGTTTTAGCTTACCGTCAAAAAATTGTACCACTGATAGATGGTGGACTCCAAGAACTGGCCAGCAAAGATGTATACAATCCAGACCCATGGGCGAATTGTAGCGCCTTCGCCTCCATTTTCCAGGTATCTGGAGTGTATTTGTTAGCTGCGAGACGATAAGCTCACTTGTGATTCACTCTAAAAGTTGGTTGATTCCGATGGGAGCAGCGAGCGTTGATACCACCTGGCGAAAGATTAGCTGAGTATACAGGTAAATGAATCCGTTCTTACCCGAAGGACAAGCATTAACGTCAGTAGCATACACTCAGTGCCTATAGGATCGAGTTTGGCAGAAAATACTGGATAAATAAATGAAGAAGCATACGGAATACCCTCATAAGTCCAAAGAAGAGATTCCGTCTCTTCTTGCCCCCAAATGTGTCCAAGTGCTAAAGGTGCCGCGTGAGATGTAAGTGCAGCAAAAGTAACGACGACATACAGGAAAACTGCGCTTTGTTAGGTTACGCGAGTAATCATAATCTGCAAGAGGTGGCAATTGATCATGGGACAAATGGGATACTTTTTGAGCCTTGAAAACAATGGGGTCTAACCAAATATACAGCGAGAAGAGTAACCAGGACGCCGTCTGCTCGGGATGAGGGCACTCCGAGGGGTTCTAGAAGGAGTCAGACTTCAAAAGGTATCAGGACTGGGAAAACACACTGCTGGGTCAACGGGGATATACTGTGTAGGACATAAAAGAGGTGAAACAATACTTATTATCGTCAAGATAGAGACCTTGATCCAGAGAAGGCGGCCCTCACGCAAGTCTTCAGGTTCTTGCGTGAAAGTCAGTAATGGGTACAAATCCCGGTAGGCATATGCGGAGAACAACACAAGAAGGACAATCACGAGATGAGATGCTGCAATCCGACTGTACTTCAACCTCGTAGTCACAGAGACAAGCCCAAGCAGAGAGGCGTATACCTGTCAGAAGCTGAGGTGAATAGATCGGGGGAAATCTGTTCACTTACTGCAGTTGCACAGACAGCTAATTGTGAACAATCTAGATCTTGGAATGGTAAAGGGCCTCGATCGTCCCCCTGCAATATTAAAGTGACTGTTGCAAGTCCAAGGAGTGCAATACAGCCGAGGAATCTGGCCATCTTGAAGCCATATATGACGGGACCTCCAAGGTCCGTGATGAGGGATCGAGCAGGGACCGAACTTTCATTTCCCTCAAGTCCAGCTTCTGGAAGGCCTTGTTCTTTTGAATGGCACAGTATGCGCACGAAATACTTTTCCAGTGAGCGGACGGGATATGAGGCAAAAACGATACGAAAGATAAGGAACAATGCAGACGCGCTCGCAACGTAAAGAGGTATCACAAAAGAGTTGTCCAATGCGGTGGTGGATAATTGCATGGACCCCGCGAAAGCTACAGAACTCTTGGGCAAGATGACTTGCCAGTGTCCTGATGTCCACGACATTTTCCAAGGTGTAACACTGCGCTTGAACAGGGAGGGATAACAATGGGCTGCGTGACTCGGGAAGTATATAAAACACTACATAAGTAGTAACCGTTGTAGCTCGGGTGCGGTTGCATGACTCTTCTCTTTGGAAGAACTTTAGAAGCCGGGTTTCGGGGGTCCAGTGCATCAGCAAAACGACTGAAATGAACGCTTAACATAGCCGGCTTATGGCGTAATATTAGCACATTTATTTTCGCAGCCCTACCGCCGCACCGCCACATCAATCTCGCCGCGCTCACCTTGACCGCACTAATCTCGCCGCACTGATCCCGCCGCACGCACTCCCCACCGCACTGATCTCACCGCACGCACCCTCCACCACACTGATCTCACCGCACGCACCCTCCACCGCACTGATCTCGCCGCGCTCACCCTCCACCGCACTGATCTCACAAAACAAGGCAAGTCAAACATTTCTCAATACAGTAGAACTTCTCATAATGCATGGCGTCGGGTGGTCCGAATTCTTGATGCACTAAGAGGGTCATGCACTGAAGGGGAAGTGTGACAGCTGAATAATCATGTGACTACTGTGACAACCCCTTATCTCTGAACCACCCTCCCAATGTTGCTTGCTTCAATTGTGCCAACTCATCTGTCTCAGGCTCTCAGCTCAATTCTAA
>Ga0307518_10000246_pt1 | contig 40898 bp, 42 predicted proteins | sample 25_EM_MG_FD_203889 | JGI IMG/M metagenome (GOLD analysis project Ga0307518, IMG submission 203889) | Populus trichocarpa ectomycorrhiza microbial communities from riparian zone in the Pacific Northwest, United States - 25_EM | ecosystem: Host-associated > Plants > Roots > Unclassified | place... | reverse complement strand
ATTTTGCAATGCATACTCTAAGTAAGTGAATTGGATTGTAAGGAAATCTGTTTATTTTGGGTTCTTGCTACTGAGATCCTTGTGGCATTCTACTGTTAAAAGGGCGAATATATTAGTTTTTTTTTTCTCTCATGCAATTGTTTTTCAGTGAAATAAGATTGTAAACTCTTGAGGACAGGTTTGTGCATAACTAGTGCGATGTTTTGAAATGTTATAATTAGTTATGGAAGGGCTTTGACCTGATTTTGCTCATATTTTATTTGTTGACAGATTCTGTTCTTTCTGAGGAGACTGTTCAGAAGGTGTTGTCTGGTGTGTTTTTATGTATTTTCTATTTTTTTCTTGTAAATTTTTTTATGTCTTCTCATTGGTTCTTCTTTGCCTGCCATTCAGTACTTCAGATATTTTCATTTCCATTTAAACTGAATTTTCTCACTCATTAGCTTGTAGTTAGAGTGTTATTTAATGGTGTGTTCTGATGCTTTTACTTTAGAAGCTAATGGAATTCATGTATTGTTTCTCATTGCAGGTGGTCCAATCAATTATGATGATTTATCAGCAGAAGAGAAGAAACGTTTCCAAAGAGCTGTGGCATCTGGAGAACTCAGCAAGTTGATCGAAGCATGGGATCCATGGTGGTTGAAGTCTTCTGCTAGAACCATCTCTCTTAGCAAGGAAGGAACCAGACTTATCCACCCACTTGCCAAAGAGGAAGCATTGTCATCGCGTCAAGATGATGGTGCAGGGGACCAACCCAGTGAGATTCCTCCTGGCCCTGATGCTCCATTACCTCCTGTAAGGAAGCTTATTTCTAGAGAGCCATCACCCTTCTTAGCCGTTCACTTGGTTGACATTATATATAGCTACTGCTTCACACTACGCCTCTACAATGGAGATTGGCAGTCAGATGCCATTGGGTCAGCAACAGTGGTATTGAATGTCTCCTCTGTCTTAGGTCAAGCCAGCCAGCCCGAAACCGTCCTGGAAGCTCTGTCATATTGCTTGGAGAGAACTTGCTCTCCAGAGTATAGAAACATGGGTGGATTGCAATTTGGATTGGGTCTTGTTGAAGATGTATTACACATTCTGTCACTTGGTGGCCCTGCTTTAATCTGCTTGCTCTGTGATCTACAGAGGATGGTTCAGGCTGGAGAGGAGGAGCTGAAAGCTGAGAAAAAGAGAAAGTCGAAGACAGAAATCAAGAGTAAGCTGAAGCTTGCGGAGAAGAAGGTCTATTTCATAATGTGTTGGGTGCATGAGCAGCCAGGGGAAGCCTGGTCCTCGCTAGCTGCCATCGTAAGGGCAGAAAAAAGTTCAGCTTTGGATTGTAGAGCAGGTAAAAATCCCCAGATAGCAGAACTAAAAACAGAATCCAAGGGAAAGGTTTTGATAGAGGAATTGTAATGAGTTGGTGATTATTGTATGATCTGGACATGTAAAAACCCTTGTATATTTCAAACTATGGAAGAGGTTTTTGATCGAAGGAAGTGAAATGATTTCGCTGATAGTTGGATACGTAGTTGTCTTTCTGGAATTGATCTCCGAGCAGACCTGGCAGTAAACATCAATTGCTTTTCTGGCTGGCTGGCTGGCAACCAAGTCCTCGAGAGTACAGCCCCTCGCCTCTCAGTTGCAGCTCGGGCTTTGGAGCTCATTGGCATAATTTCGCTGCTACTTTATGCTCTCTCTTCATTATGGATTTCGCAATGATATCCGTCTTCAGCCACAATGAATCCCTGTGAGTGAGTTGGGACCTCGTTCACTCTGTGGGACCTACAAACATGTGAGTTACATGTAAGATTTCCCAAACTGTTGGCTCATGAATAAAACGTCATCGCTTTCTCAGCTCTCACCTTTCGTCGCCTGGTCATGAAAGAATTCAATACGGTTGCCCAATCATTAACTGTCCAGTAAATAAGGGCGTGTTTGTCGGTGCATTCAAAATATTATCTCTCTAAAAATTGTATATAAAAAATGAATTTTAAAAAATATTAAAATATTTTTTAATATATTTTTAAATTAAAAAAATTTTAAAATGTAATTTTTATCGCATTTTTAAACAGCCCTAAAAAGTGGATCTAATTTTTTTCCCGGGGGGGGGGGGGGTTGTGGCATTATTGTAATTTAAAAGGCAACCATGTCCATAATATACCGTAAAAACAAAAATTAAAAAGAAAATTAAAGGAGAAGGGCTTCTTAATGTATTTTTTTTTATGATATTATTTATTAGAATACTGTTTTTATATATTTTATTTATTTATTAATTTTATTTTTAATTTTCAATATTAAATTTTATAATTTTATAAAATTATTCCAAATTCATAATACGGAAAACTATATGAATACTTAACGAACGCACGCACGCCTATATTCCCTGTCGGTCATCACCATAAACCTCCGAGTTAAAAACAAGTGTTCCTCTTTCCTTCCATTCCCATTTCTCCCCAAAAAAGATCGAAACTTCCTCCAGAAAACTCTGAAATAAAAAATCAGAGTGAAAGAAAGCTACTGTAATTCAATAATGGTTGATGTAGCAGATAAATTAGCGTATTTTCAAGCAATTACAGGCCTTGAAGATCCCGATTTATGCACCCAGATCCTCCAAGCCCATAATTGGGACCTCGAACTCGCCATCTCCTCTTTCACCTCTAATCACAATAATGACCCCCTTTCTTACTCCTCATCCACCGCCACCGCCACCGCCACCACATCCACCGTCGTCGAACCACCCATTTCATCCATTCATCGTTCCGATTCCACCGCCATCGCTCCCGTGGCTCCTCCTCCTCCTGGTTTGGGCTGGAAAATAATTACTTTACCAATCTCAATCGTTTCTGGTAGTTTACGGTTAATTTCTGGTGCTGTTGGGTTTGGATTTTGGGCTGCTGGTAGTATCTTCTCTTATTCATTAGGTTTTATTGGGTTTAGCTCGAATTCGGGCCGGGGTGGGGATTCTTCGGCCCAATTGGTAACTGTTTCCGCCGCGTCGAGAGAAGCCTTGGAGTTTATTGCTCAATTTGAGAGGGATTATGGTGGTTCTGGTTCTTCTAGTAGGCCGAATTTTGTTGGTGAAGGATTTATGGATGCGTTGACGAGGTCGAGGAATAGTTTTAAGTTGTTGTTTGTGTATTTGCATTCCCCGGATCATCCTGATACGCCGGCGTTTTGTGAGGGGACGTTGTGTTCGGAGGTTTTTAGCGCGTTTGTTAATGAGAATTTTGTTGCGTGGGGTGGGAGTCTTAGAGGGAGTGAGGGGTTTAAGATGAGTAATAGTTTGAAGGCTTCAAGGTTTCCGTTTTGTGCTGTTGTTATGCCTGCTACAAATCAGAGGATTGCGTTGCTTCAACAGGTAATTCTTTTCGGTGTGTGGTGATTTAATTTGAGATGTTGAATGATTTTGATGAGCTATATGTACTCCTATTTTGATTATGGTTGTTGTTGTTGAATTGATTATTGAATGAGGGAAATTAGGATTTGCAGGGATAGATTTGGCTAGGCAAATTATGAAGTAGATGGTTGTGTTTGTTGGGGGAAGGGATAGTACCTTGTTTCAACTCTGCACGGGAAAGTGTTAAAGGTGATTGAATTTGGCATTGGGCCATCAGAGATATTAAGCTTTGGTACATTGTGATTGTTTCTTTAAATATAGTTACTGCATTGAAACCTCGGTATTATTCTATAGGGTTGATTTATTTTTTTCTGTATAGTTTCTTGGGTACTTGATGTTGTTGGATTTACGGTGTCTTACTCTCTTGTTTTCTATCCTACTTGTAGATTTCATTTTGTATTTTCCTTGTGATGGTAGGTTTGTGTGCATTTTTTCATGAAAATTCTTTTTTCCATGGAATGCAATTAACGCACTCTCCACCTCACATATCGAGCTTTTTCAACATTTTTTGCAATCGCATGGGTTTATCCCACCCTTTTACATATGCACCAAAGTTTCCATATCTTTTTCATTTTCAAATATAGCTCAATTTTCCTTCAAAAACACTCTGGTTTGGGCGATGAGCCTTTAATGACTTGTTTGTCATCTGTGTCAACTGCTGAAGCATTTAATTGAATATTTAGGTGTTACCCAATTCATGAGTTCGCTGGAATTTAGTTTGGAGGTTTCTGGGTCTTAAATAGACTCAACTTGTTTAATTGTGTTGTTGCTTAGTAGCTTTTTGCTGACAATTATGTGCATCTTTCTCTTGATCTAGGTTGAGGGTCCAAAATCTCCTGAAGAAATGCTCATGACACTACAGAGAGTTCTTGAAGAAAGTGCCCCGGTTCTTGTTGCAGCAAGACTTGAAGCGGAGGAGAGAACAACAAACATGCGTTTGAGGGAGGAGCAAGATGCTGCATACAGAGCAGCACTTGAAGCCGATCAAGTATGCCTTTGTTTCTTTTTTCTTTTTTTACTTGAGCATTTAGTTTATATCATGTTGGTACTGTTGGTCAGATGTGATGGTCCTTTTCTTTTTGCATGGTGGTGATGATTTTCTATTTGCCTTTGTATTCTTTTTTCTTTTATGCTTCAGGCTAGGGAACGACAACTGAGAGAAGAACAAGAACGTCTGGAAAGGGAGGCTGCTGAGGCAGAGAGAAAGCGCAAGGAGGAAGAAGAGGCTCAGGAGAGAGCAACACGTGAGGCTGCAGAAAAAGAGGCGGCTCTGGCAAGAATGCGGCAGGAGAAAGCCTTGTCGCTTGGTGCTGAACCTGAAAAGGGACCTAATGTTACACAAGTAACGTGTCTTATTTTATTTATTGCTTTTTTAATGATGCTGTTATCTGTAATCTTTTATTGTTTAGGACTTCAGGATGATTACTCAATTTTCTGTACTACAAGCATTGGTACTCTATGTAGCCTTGACTTGGTTTCATAAGTGTGTTTTTTTCTTCTGTTTTTTTTTTTTTATGTCGTTTAGCTTTTGATCTACTGGACTTCCTAACCCTCATAGTGTCTTTATGAAGAGTTGTCATGTGAATCTTTTGGAACTAATCTATGACTTCAAATGTAACTTTGTTAATCAGGTTTTGGTTCGATTTCCAACGGGAGAACGCAAAGAGAGGAGATTCCACAGTACAGCCACTATCCAGTCCCTGTATGATTATGTTGATTCTTTGGGTTGCTTAGATGTTGAGAATTACAGTCTTGTCTCAAACTTTCCCCGAGTTGTCTATGGTACAGATAAGGTCTCTCTATCTTTAAAAGAAGCAGGTTTGCACCCTCAAGCCAGCCTTTTTGTGGAGCTGAACTAGAGCAATGTAATGCCAAGTCGAGCTATCAAGAGCAGTCAGAAGCAGGACCATCAAGTAGGATACTTTGTTGTATTTCTCTTTCCAAATTCAACTTGATTGGCAATGATAGTCGGAGAAGATAGCTACTTTGGTCTCTTTGTGATGTTCCATTTTCTTTCAATTGCAAATGTCAATCAAACAAATGGAGTCAAGGTGGAAAGTAGGGTTGAAATAATGATATTGATCTTGCACATATCTCGATCTGGAATTTCTAGTTGCTTATCGACATTGATTGCAAGAGTGGATTGAAATTTCACTTGAGTGCTTTATCATGTGCTGTTGATAGAATGCAAGACTTGTGAAATGCATGCTGTTTTACTTGGGAAACCTGTTTCAGGAATTGACTTGAATTGTAAACTGAGAGCACCATGTTCATGCTTGAGACTACTAAATGTCCTAGAGTCCTAGACCTTGGCACTATAATTCTCTGTTTAATGTTTAGATTATCTGAGAAATTACTAAGCCAGTCATGTGGCTGCCTCCGTAGCAGTTTTTACGGCTGTGTTTCTGACCTTGCGGGTTGGCTTCTGTTAACTGCTGTTGCTGGTTTCCGTGAACTGTAGTTTTTGACTTGCTGCTAATGGCACCTACATTGCCTTTGTCTCCCCTTTCTATAAGATTCTTAAGCTTGTATGTTTGATAGTTTCGGAAACGGACATCAACCTGTTTTAATTTTTTGCAACTCTCTCTTTAACAGTAGCACTAGTTTATTTTATAAAGATTTAAATATTTAGAGATTATCTTTAATTCCTCTCCATTGTCAAGATTGTAACCTTCAAGCATGAAAACCCTAGTTCTATCCATGTTATTCACTCTGTCATTCCAACCCGTGACCCATGACGGATTGCGGGTCAACTGACTAGCTGATACTATAGCAAAGAATAAATGTTCGATAGTCTAGCTGATATCTTTTGTCATCAATGTTTTAGCTACAAGTCTTCAATGCAATCTAGAGAATAACATTGCACATAACCTAGTAATTGCAAGCTCAAATGTCCTGATATGGCCTTCTCCATCCTTACAGAGACAATGCAGATAAACCTGCAAATTGTAAGATGACCTTGTTTCGCTGGAAGCCTCTGGTGACACAAGCAAATAGGTTTTTGACCAACATATTTTATACATTTATGATATTATAACAAACTAACGATCAGTCATTGGCTGGAAATATTTATATGCCAATAAAAGCATGGGAAATAGTTAAAAAGATTCCTAATTAAAATTTACCTAACTAATATAATCAATCCAACATTAGTATTTTTAAATAATAAAATACTAATTAAATTAAAAGTTATAATCTAAATATGAAAAAAATTTCAAAATAAAGACGATTTCACATAGTAACTTCCATTTCTGATTTGAAGACTTTCATGATTTTTATCATCATGAAATTTTAAATTAATATGAAACAAGTCCTTCAGAATTTGTCAAAATTAATATGAAACAAGTTCATTTATAGTTGCCTTTCTCATCTATAATTTCTAATACTTCAAACTTTGAATATAAAAAAACTTAAAAACATATCTTTTATAATATTTTTAGAAAATTGTCAGAAATCACTATGTTCTTGTTTGCAAAATCTTTATGCATGAGTTAAAGTTCATCGTTTTACTTTGTCTTCTTCAACTTAAAATAAAAAACTAAAATTGTTTGTCAACACTTTTTTTTGCCACTTTATCTTTAACATGATTAGATGACTTTTAAATTCTTCTTTCACCATATTCCTCCACATAAAGAAGTGATTATCTAGGTGAAATCTCATGAATAGGTCTAAGGTAAGGTTGGCTTAGAGTTAAGTCTCTAAGTATATTCCTATCTTCTTTGTGATTCTTATTTGTATGACCATTAGCCGATTTAAACCTGTTATATCTTGCTCCAATCAATCTATTATTTGTTCATGAGATTGCTCCGAAAAAAAAAAAAGTTTCAAGCACCAACAAAACTAGAAACACTATTTGTTTCAATGAGAGGAGGATAGGTAATTTGTTCATGAGATAGCACCAAACGATCTAGTTTGCTACTGAGCTCGTACAATGTCCTAGAGGGCCTTTATTTCATGATGGGGTGCCACCGTCTTCGTCCATTATCGGAGTGTACGATGTGAATAGAAGTTAAAATTCTCAAGCTCTAAAATTACAAACCTAAATTGTAAAGAAATTTAGAGGAAAATATTTTAGTATTTTATAAAATCTAAATAATAGTTATAATATGAATATTCTTAAAATAAATTAGACATCCTTATTTATATTAATTTGACCTGAAATTCTTTATATGAAATGATGTCTAATTAAAACTTATCTAATAGAATTCATCTAGTCTAGCATTAGGATTCCTAAATAATAAAATACTATTTAAATTAAAAGTTCTAAGTTAAATAAAAAAAAACATCCAAATGCAATAAGATAAATAAAGAAAATCTTGCATAGTAGTTTACAAGTATTATTTGAAGGTCTTCCAAATCTCTTATCATTATAAAGTTTTAACCCAATAGAAAACATGATCTTCCAAATCTTTTATCAAAATTTCAGCTCAATATAAAGATTATATTAAAATTTATGCTTAATTTATCACATTGCATCATTGACTCCTTTTAAACTCTTCAAAACTTAAAAATCTTAATTATTAATGAAATAATATAAAAAATATTATTATGCCAAGAATATTGAAGAAAGTTCCCATGTCATGGACCTGGACAAAAAAATTTCTCAATGGAAAAAAAAATTTAAGACATTTTGAACATGATTTTTTCTATGAAGAAAAAAAAATCTTATATCTAAAAGCTGATGTGTACATCTAATTAAGTAAATTAATAATTATATGTGTTGATAAATAAATAAAAAGAATTCTTAACTCTAATCAAAGACTAAATTGAAAAATTAAAAGATTCATGAGTGTTAAAATATTTAATATCGTAAAAAAAATTATAGGCTCCGTTACATCTAATAATGTTATTTTTTATAAATAGATTTGTATATAACCAAATTAATAATAAAAAATCAGCATATTAGAAAAGTGATTGAATAATAATAAAAAAAAAAGCAGGGCCCGAAGGATGCCTACTAATATTAGGAAAAAAAAACAATACTTTATTAACAAATATATAAAAATTTAAATTTATTTAAGTTAACTAAGCTCAGTTTAAATCGAATTCCCACGTGGTCATGTATGAAGCACATATATTTAATAATTATAACTTATGTAAAAAGGGCAAGCGATTGGGCCTGGTGGCCTAACCCATACACATACAACAAGCCATGCATGCGGCTTGTCAAAATATGCTACGCGCGTGGTCCCTTATATTTTTCTGGTTGAACTAAGGGGCAGACGACATGTTAACCCCCCACCCCCAAAAACTAGACGACGCGTCATTAAATTTTCCAGAAACCTACCACAGGTATCTCCCATCTTCTGGAAAGGGCGCCAGTTCTAGCAGCTTCTTTTAGATTGGGAGAAGAGAATTGTGAGAAGAATATCATCAGGAAGCTGGCAACTGATGTAGTCATTGTGATTAACACGACCAGTCCTCCTGATAACAATTTTCCTTCTCTCGGTAATGGTGACATTCTTCTTAAGAACAGCTCTAAGATCAGGCAATTGTCTTACCTTCCTTGCATAAGAATTAGTATTCTGTAATGGTGGAAAGTAATGGGTTCGTCATTCCCTTTCCAAGGAAGATGGGACGCGCCATGCTTTCTCTTTTGCTTTCTTGACGAGCAGTGATTCAGAAAACTGAACAAGATTAGCTAAGCTTATTTGGAGCTAAAGAGAAGGAAATCCATCCATTTCATTTTGTCGACTCATAATTTCACTCCAAGACTAACGAATGTCCTTTGGTGAGACTCATGGAAATTTCTGTTTTTTTTTTTTTTTCCCAGGCAGCTTCGTGCTTAACTATTTTTATGTCTTTTGTTGACGTGGCACCTAATTTGACAAATATACTAATCTTCTTCTATTTGCCCAAGTGAGATCTTTTCTTTTGAATGATAGTAATGAATTGAGAATGGGGCTGTGGATCAGTCAAGAAACAGCCAGTTTTTTTTCTTCTTAGGGTAACATAAAATATATTTTTATTGAAAAATGAATTTTTTTTTCATATGTATTAAATTGTTTTTTAAGAAAAACTGCAATATTTTAATAATAATAATAATAATAATAATAATAATAATAATAGTTATGGTAAAAACACAAATGATAATTACGATGATAATGATAATATTAATTATAACAAAAAAAGGATGATTGCTTTAATAACAAATTGGTGTTGTGGCGGTGGTAATATTGAATTATGATAAAATAATAATTATATTATTAATAAAATGACGACTATAATCAAGATTAATGATGATGAGCGATATTGATGATGATGTTATTGTCGTTGTGGTGGAAAGTTATAGTGAAATAATAATAAAATAATAGTGATTGTGGTAATGTTGGTGAGTATAATGAGTTGATATTTTCATTATAAAAAAATTAATTAAAAAATATTATTTTCAATTTAATTTTTAGAGCGTTTGTTTAAGAATATTTTGTATTATTAAGAATTATTGAAATATTAATGTAATTTAAGATGTATAACATAAAAGGATTGATTAAATATAACGTTTTATATTATTCAAATATCATAACCTTCTTGGATTAAGGTTATGATGAGGTAATTTTTTTTCTTTTTTTATACGAAAAATGCTTATTATTATTATTATTATTATTATTATTATTATTATTATTATTATTATCAAATTGTTATTTTATGACTCCTCATGTCTTCACTTTAACAAAGACTTCTAAGTTCTAATACTGGAACACAGGCCCACTTGGCCTCTATTTCCTCATCTTCATCCTTCTTTATCTTGTGAGGAAAAAAAGAAATAATCCAGAATTCCCTTTTCCTTTCAAAGTAAATAAATAAAAGGAAAAGGAAAAGGAAAATCACAAGGGAAATCCTCAGATTAGTCCCCCAACTACTTATTGTATCTATTAAGTCCTCTATCTGTCTACCTTTCTTCAATCGGATTCTTCAGTGACAACAGTTCAAGACGGTGTTAAATATTACACCAATTATTCGAAGAGTTTTCTAACTAGATCTAGTTCTCCTGAGCATTACATGGTCATGGTGAATGAGGTTTTTTGTGTTTAAGGCTTTTTGGTCATTGGGATACTTTCATAACAAATGAATAACACGTGAATTTTTCTCTCTCAATTATTCTAACATAAGGATCTGATTGAAGAAGGTGGATAGATAGAGGACTTAATTGATAAACTTCGCAGTTACAGACTCTCTCTCTCTATATATATATAAGGATTGATTTAGGTTTGCCCAAATCCAAATCCAAATCCCCCGTGAATTCAAACACCTTAATCCCACGCACCCTCATCATAGTGAAATACACGCGCCCCTCTCTCGATAAATTCTTTCCCCAAATTGGACTAATTAGGGTTTCTCCTCTCTAAAAGAATTAGGGTTTCTTCAAGCTCTAACCAAGAGAGATAATTGAAAAACAAAATATGCATGCAATAGAAATATGGTGGATCTAGGTCATGTATGATGAGGAAATCGATTCGAAATCGCAAGGAATTGGAATCACGAGAGCAATCTGATATGTTTTTCATATTCGGATTCCGATTCCAATTCCGCTCTCCATTCGATTCCTATTCGATTGCTTGTGAAGCTTTCTCTGAAAAAAGTTTCTTCTCTTCAATTCTCCTCTTTCCATCCAATTAAGCTGATTTGATAATTTTTCTTTTGTTCACAAAGTCAATTTCTTTTCTTTTCTTTTTTGCGTCATTTTGGTGGATCACGTGTGTTTTCTGTTGATATGGATTTCGGTTCTTTAAGTGAAGATGGTGGTGGTGTTTTCGCAGAGAAAGATCCGACCGGTCGGTACATTCGGGTGTGAATTCTTGTGCTTGAAATTTTCATTTTCAATAACTAGGGCTTTTTGGCAAGGCATTTTTATTTGATTCTCAAATTAGCTGAATTTAGGTGTTTTAGCAGTGTTGCCGCTAAATTGATATTTAAGTTATGAATATGGCATTTTAGTTACAGATTTTGATGCTAAATTGATAGGTTTTGCTGTACTTTCTTATGTATCAGCATCAAACGAAATTGGAAGTTGTTGAAAATTGAGTTATTTGCCTGCTATATCTGATATTAATTTCTATTTTGTTTTTGCTGCTTCAGAATGATGAATTTCTGGGGAAAGGAGCATTCAAGACTGTGTATGGCTCTTAAATCTATATCTTTTAGTTTCCTTGTCGATCACGTACTTTATGAAGTTCTTATGAAGAACCTGTGGTAATTTTTGACGTTTTCGTTCTCTGGTTTGGATTTTTTTGTTATTATGGGCAGATATAAGGCATTTGATGAAGTTGATGGGATTGAAGTGGCTTGGAACCAAGTGAATATTGAAGATGTCTTGCAATCATCACAGCAGCTTGAGAGATTGTATTCAGAGGTTCATCTGCTGAAGTCTTTGAAACACGAAAATATCATCAAGTTTTATAGCTCTTGGGTAGATGATAAGAATAAGACTATAAACATCATCACAGAGTTATTCACCTCTGGGAGTATGAGGCAGTGAGTTTCATTTGCTATATCTGATTTTTATGTTTTATGATTCATTTGTCTTCCAAGTTTGTTTGTGTAATTTGTTGTTATTTTGGGATCTAGGTATCGAAAGAAGCACAAGACTGTTGACATGAAAGCCATCAAAAACTGGGCAAGGCAAATCCTTCGAGGCTTACACTATTTACATACTCACAGTCCTCCTATCATTCATCGTGATTTGAAATGTGACAATATATTTGTTAATGGAAACACTGGAGAAGTTAAGATTGGAGATCTTGGATTAGCAATTGTCATGCAACAGCCCATTGCACGAAGCGTCATAGGTAACAGCTTCAGTTTCTGAACCATTATGACTTTGGTCATATCTCTATGCATTGGAACTCTGTAATTCATTCTTTATTCTGCAGGTACACCTGAATTCATGGCTCCTGAGCTCTATGAAGAGGAATACAATGAGCTTGTTGACATTTATTCTTTTGGCATGTGCATGTTGGAGATGGTTACTTGTGAATACCCATATAGTGAATGCAAAAATCCTGCGCAGATATACAAGAAGGTCTCTTCGGTGAGTTTAAGTCCATTTGCCGCATTTGATTTACTTTGAATTTACATACAAGTGCTCATGTAGTCATCATTCTTAACTTCTATTGCAGGGCATAAAGCCTGCTTCCCTCGGTAAGGTGAGTGACCACCAGGTTAAGGTGTTCATAGAGAAGTGTTTAGTTCCAGCATCTACAAGATTGCCTGCAATAGAGCTCTTGAAAGATCCATTCCTAGCAACTGAAAATTCAAAGGAACTTGTTTCTAGTTCGTTACAGTTACCAAATCTTATTTCCAGACAAGTCCACTTGCTGCAATCAGAATCCCATCTCATGGACATTGACTGCAAGAAACTTTCAGTGGGCTCTTGTACAAAAAGCATCAATGAATCTCCACAGTTTTCAACTCTAGAACTCAGTAGGTTCACTGAGAATAATGAATTCAGATTGAGGGGGGCGAAAAACAATGATAATACAGTTTCATTGACTCTGCGCATTGCTGATCCATGCGGTGAGAATTGACGTTGTACAAACTAACATTTATCATTTTTATTTCTTCTTTTCAATTGTGGTCTAAATAATGTCGTTGCTGTAACAGGTCGAGCAAGGAATATCCATTTTACCTTTTATCTTGATTCGGATACTGCGGTTTTGATTGCTGAGGAGATGGTTGAACAACTTGATTTGTTAACTGAAGATGTGGCTGTCATTGCTGAGCTGATTGATAACTTGATAGTGAAGCTCGTTCCTAGCTGGAATACTTCACCAAGTGTACGAAATGGCTCTTCTGAACTGGAAAACCATTCAACTTCTGAGGCGGTGAAAAAACCTGATTTCTTACCATTGACTAACATGACAGATCTTGAGACTAAACAATCCGTCAATTCAGACATATCTGCTGAATATAATATGGCTATTGCCTCTGATTCCAGTACTAACAAGTCTTTGGGATCCTCTGATTGTTGTCTTCAATCAAATATGTATGATTTGGAGTTTGGGATGCTTGAAGATGGTATATCAAAACATAACAAATCTACCAGAAATTCCAATGACTCCTATATCGGTTCATTCTCTGCTATGTCAAGAAACGCAAGTATGTCTAGCATTTGTTCTCTGTCCCTAGCAGACAAAGATGGTTCTGAACTAAAGCAGGAGCTTGATTCCATTGATTCACATTATAATCAGTGTCTCCAAGAACTCATGAAGATGAGGGAGGAAGCCATAGAAAATGCCAAGAAAAGGGGGATCACAAAGAAGATATCCGTTATGTGATGATTAGACACACATTTAGATTTTATTTTTCTTTTTACTTTTGCTATGGTGGTTGCCTTTCATATTGTGACTGGGGTTTGGTTCTTTTTTCGGCAGATCCGGTTTGTTCGTCTTGGCTGATTGTTGATCATTCAATTTAACTTTGATCATTTGTTTGTTTTTTTTGTGTATATAGAGAATTGGGGTACTAGGTTGAATTCATTGATTAATGGCATGAGCTCATTCACTTCTTTGATTTATTGTCTTTCGTTGTTATTTATAGCAGCTTAGGTGTTTGAATAGCCTGCAGATCGGTGCATGATCCATGGAATTTGTAGCAAAACCTGTTTAAGTGATCAAATTATGTTAGAATTGAACAAACAAAATGGTCTAACTAAGTCCGAGTAAGATCACAATGATGATTATTTTGCTTAATTCTTTTTGCGTACCATTAACAAAAAATGAAAAGGGGTAGTATTTACGGTAGACTAGGACACAAAACCCTGTGTATATTGTAACAATGTAATTATATTTTTGTTGGGAATTACTATCTTTCATTGGAGATTAACAAATTGATAAGGGAAAATTGGTCTGCACGTATTTTTTTAGTGAGATGGCTTTTTTTACTTTTTTAAAAAAAAAAAGCTTTTATAGGGTTTTTTTTTAACTTTTCAATTTTTATAAACAGTAAATTGATGAAACTACATTTAAAAGCAAAAATAATTATATATATAAACTGGCATGCATTGACATTTTTTTTATTTTCTTTATGTTTTTTCGGTTACAATCAATTTAGCATAGAAACAATTACATCTTTTAATAAATACATAATATTATTTAAATAAAAAAGAGAGGCTCGCTGGAGATACTATAATCTTCTGATGGCATGTGTGGTGGTATTGGGTGATCAAATAGTGGCTTTAAAAGAGGTGATAAAGAATTCGTTTGTTTACGCGGTTGCGATTGCGTTTTAATTAAAATGCAGTCTGCAACTGTTTGGTAACAAAAAATACACAGTTTACTGTGTATGGACCGGACCTCACATGTTTTTTGCGTCTATGAAGCAGAAAAGAAGAAGCAGCATTTTGTTGCTTTGTGTTTACTGTGCATGTTAATTGCACTGTACTGAACAATGCAATTAGCATGAACAGTATATATAAATATATTGTTCATATGAACATTGCAATTCACTGCATTGTTCACGGGGTGAATTGCACTGTTCACGTGAACAGTTTTGTTTTTTTTTCAAGTGTGTTAATTTTTTTAATATATTTTTTTAAAAAACTAGTTTAGATTAAATTAAATTCACTTGCACTATGATGTTAAAAATATTTTTTTTTCAAAAAATTAGTGTAAAGTGAATTAAATTTACTCGCACTGTAATATCAATTTTATAACTAATAATATTTTATCTAATTTTATTACACGTATAAAAACTATAGTTCTTATCGAATGAATTTTGTACGTAATGGAATTATAAATTGTTTAATAGAATAATAAAAAATACTTTATATAAAGTATTATTTATTTCATGATGTAATAGGAATAATTAATTCTACAATATTTAAATTTAAAACCATCAATATTAATATATATTTTTAAATTATTTTATAACCTCAATTTCAAAAGCATTCTTAATTAAACACATTAAACTACTTTTTTTCAACCTCAATTTCAACCACAGTTTTAACCAAACACCTATTTTTTCAAACCAACCTCAATTAAAAGTACTTTTTATAAAACAACTTTTTTTAAATCACAACCACAACAGTTACCGCAATACCAAATACACTCAAAATCCTTTTAGCGACCCCCTGGACAACGCTTGTGACTTCATAATCTCTGTTTTGATGTTGGCAACCATTGTTTTTCTCTCTCTTCCTTGAAGATCATGATGACCCTTAGTTTTTTCTTTAAATTTGGTGCATGTTCTATTGGTTAGTATTTATTTTATTTTAAATAATTTATAAAATTATTTAAAATTTTTGATTTCATTTTCCTTGAATTTTTTTATCTATCAAATTTGATTTTTATTCTTTTAATTGTTATTTTTTAATTTAGGATAATTTTTAAAATTGAGTTTTTTTACAATTTCACCCTCCTTCAGTTTTTTTCTCTTGTCAGATTTAATTTTTATTTTTTTTATTGCTATTTTATTTTACTTGGGTAGATTTTTTAGATTGATATTTTTCCTGATTTCATACTTCAACATTAAAATTATTGGAAATTAAGCTTCTTGGTTGTGCTTAGATCTAGAATTTCATGGGTTGCGAGATTAAAGATTAACGTGGGTTCAGGAGACTCGCTCACATTTGCTTGGTTTATTTCAGTTTCCAAGGCAATGTCAAATAATCAAATTACCTTTAAAAGCAAAGGAACTTTAACTAACATCCAAGAACACTTTCATTTCTTCATCCTGGGTTTTTTTTAATAATAAATTTGAATAAGGAACAATTTAGTATTTTAATAAATAAAAATATTTTTTAAAAAATAAAAAATAGATGATGCATCCTTCCACACAAGGCAACACCTCCTTTCAAAGGTGTTTTTTATTTACTTATTTTTTTTTATATCTCATCTTTCAATGTTGTTTATTTTAAAAAATGAGCATCATAATTCTCTTCGATTTTATTTTAATTAGGTTATCTTAATCTTATGACCTTGATAATATATTTGGTTAGTTAATTTGAGTATTATTTTTAGTTTTATTTTTAAAATTAGATTCTTTGTTATATTATGCTTTATAGTTTATTTTGATTTATTTTTTATTAAGTTATCTCATTAATATGATAAAAAAATAAAATAAAAAAAAGGCTGCACAATTGCTACCAGTTTTCCTTGACAATATTTAACTTCTCAAGAATGAACTTCCCTTCCTTGTATTTTTGTGTTTCCTCGTAAGCTCGTTCATATTTCCAACCAAGCACTCCACGGCAGTCAGAGCAATCGACATCAGCAACCGTGTGAAGGCCAGTCATTAGCTGCCTATCCTCCTTTGGTCCCACCATGATATTCAGTGCATGAGAGAACAGAAATGCTCGACCATGTCTTCCCTGCAACTAAGAGCTTAATAGTCTATCAGGTGCAACTGTGCAAGAGCAGAAAAAAGTATTCACGAAGCTCAAATTATACAATAATGGCGGAACAATATCAATCAGATGCTTTGAGCAAATTGAATCACCATCAAAGCACAACAAGGACAAACATACATAAACTGATTAATACAAGACGAAATAAATTTTAACTTTTCTTTACGGATTCATCCAAACTCTCACTGACCTGAAAAGCCTTAGAAATGACATCATCATGAAGAGCGACATGATTTCTGCAATGGCAGCAGCTGTACAACCTTGGCCCAACCACCTCTGCCATTGAAAATCACTAAACAAAACCTACCAGCTAACCAGTACCACCGAGATCAAGATCCTTTCTGGGAATCCATAAAAACCCAAAAACAAAATATTAATTCACTGTAACAAAATCAAAAGCAAGAACGCATAAAACGATCGATATGAAGAGAAGCTACCATCTTTTATTTGACAAGAAATCTGCACCAAACACAATAGAAATGAAAGCGAGTGCAAAGATCAAATCTTTAGTTAAGAGGGAACCAGTTCACAATTATTTGTACTTCAGATTGCATCGAGAATCAAGAATCAATAACTTCAAAATAGGATTAAGCCATCATAACAACTTTTTTATTTATCAATCCATGTAAATACTAAAATATAAAAAAATATTAAAAAAATTAAAAATTAAAATCATTAAACATTAAAAAAAGCATGAGTAAATATACCACCTACGCTCCACTCTTAAGTTTTCACATAATTATATATTCTTCAAGCTTGCTAGTTAGAGGGTGTTGCTTCCCTTTTTTTTTCCTTTTTTTTTTTCTCTTTCTTTTCTATTTTTTTTAAAACTTGTTAGACCTTCTATATTAGGTTTTTAAACTTTCACACCATGTGTATTTATAGAGTTTTTTCTAAAGATTTTTATGAATTTCAACATAGAGTGATCAAAGCTTAACTCTTTAATCAAAATGAGATAGCAGTTTTTAATAGATTTCAACACCCTCACTATCATTGAAAAGAACTTGATGAGAAAAATTCATGAACATCAAGGAAAGTCATCACCAGTGGTTGGCGTGAGCTACACACATTGCCTAAAGACCGATCAACCAGAGTTTCAATGTGACCCCGATGTCTTTTTTTTTATCTCTCTCTTCTGAAATTAAAATACCACACTTTCCAAGTATGATATTTTAAAGTACTGCACTTGGGAATTGCAGTTTTTATCAAACCATGCTATCTTTTAAAATATTTTTTTTAATGTGTGATAGTTTCTTTTTTAAAAAAAATGTGTTAATATTTTTTAAATCAAATATGTTTAATTAGTTTTGTTATAATTTAAGCTTGATAACTATATATAGAGTCCTGAATGATTGTTTTTTTTAATGAAATACAAGAAAATTATTTTTATTTTCTAGTAAAATTCTCTAAAATAAGAAATCATTTTTACAAAAAAAAAAAATTACAACAAATAAAGAATTCACTAGTTACATGACCTGCGCCCTACCGTAGGTCAAATATTTTTATTTTCTATAAAAAATTATATATGTAGGTTTTTTCAATATATTTTTGTAGTTGAAAAAAATTAACAAATCAAAAAGTTTAAGCACACATGTAATCAAATAAGCTGAGAATTATGTGCGCTAATAAATAAATAAAAATTATTAATGACATTTAAAAACAAAACTTGAAAAACCAAAAAACAAATGTAGATTAAGATATTTAATCTCGAAAGATAGAACATTTACCTAATCATGTTTGCTAATTAATCAAATGATAATAGAAATAGACAAGCATATTAAATTGATTGAATAAAAAAAAGAATAACATGTAAGACTACACATATTAGAAATATCATCTGAAAATAAATATTTGTTATTTTAAAAAACATAGTTTATCTATACAAAAGATAAAAACAAAACTATAGATGGATAAGAAAAACCTCTTCAAAAATTAAATGTATAACAAAAAAATCACAATTATTTAAAAGAGACTCTCTAAATAAAATAAAAAAGAGAATATAGGTATTAATGTAAATATAATTAAGTTTTTTTAAAAAAAACATCAATTGTAATAAAAAAAACATAAGGGGAAAAGAAGGCTAGGGGTTGTTGGCCAGGTAAGCCCCCCCCCTTTTTTTTTAATTTGCGTTTGGAGTGGACGACATGTCATCTGTCTCTTAAAAAAAAAATAGACGATAGGTCGCCTGTTTTGCCTAAATTTGAGCCATTGTGGTGGCCAAAGAATCGAGGAAAAAAAACCTGTTTTTCAATCTATTTTTAACCCAAAACACCTTAAAAACCATGATAAACCTATCCATGGCCTCAAAAAACCATCCCCAAAACCAAACTCAACCCGAGCTCAGATCTGTTTTTTCACGAACTTTTAAGGTACAAAAAACACCTAATATTAACTTTCCTCATCAAATGGAACAATTTCACACAAATATCTCTCATTTTGGTGGCTTAAATCAATGCCAACAATATATTTCTCTCTCTACCACTGAAATCCGACGACCCCTATCTTTCTCCTCTCTCGACTAGGGACCAAAAGAAAAAATCTTTGTACTATAATGAAATTGGAATAATTTTGAGGGACTGAAATTATATAATTTGCATGAATGTTGAAGTTGGAGAACCAAAGTATATTTTTTCAAAACTTATAGTACGTCATCCATGTTTGTCGTGTTTTTCATTTCGGTCTCATTTTTCTTCTAATTTCACCATTTCATAAGAATTTAAATTAATTACTTCTTAAATAGGATTAAATCATCCAAAAATAAAATTTGAGGACCAAATTAAAAAAAATTACACAGTGATAAAATCGTAGTGAAAATCGCACATGTTTTAAAGTATAACATATAATAATTAACAGATATGAAATGTAAAAGTCAATTGAGATAAAATATTTTTTTACGCAAGAAGATTCAATCAGGAATCTTTACGTAGCAGAGGAAGTAATTTTCAAGATCTCCATAAATGTCCAATCCATTCATTGCTCCATATATCCTTCTTCTTCTTTTATTATTATTATTTTTTTAAAAATAAAAATGTTCGAGTTAATTTGTGATTAATCTCGATGAACTGCGATTTATCGTACTATTACTATTATTCTTCTTTTGCCTACATATTGGCCTAACAGTCGTTATTCATGGCTAATTGTATCATTTCTTGTCAGATAGAGCAAGTGGGCTCCTCTACAGACTGTCCCCGTGCATATTATTATTATTATTATTATTATTATTATCCGGGGACCAGCAATAGATTCAATTTTCTTTTTCAATCGCTACGCCTCTCCAATTGCTTCTACCATTTGACTGGAGCTATCAATAATTATTGTTCTGTGAATCACGCTATCTATTTAAATATCGCATTTCCACAATAAATTAACCCTTTAGCACATAATTAATTCGCAAGTAATAGGATGACGTTCTTTATAATTGAACTCACAAGTCACATCCACGTTCTTTCTAGCGAGATAAATTTATTTCTAAAAATTATTAGTTTCTCCAGGTAGCAAGCTCAGAAAATTATTTGTATTTGACGTGATCGAAAAAGCTTGCATAGTTTTTGCACATGAAAACCAATTTGATCAGTCACTGTTTGCAATGCTGTCACGATTCTACTAATTGAAGGCCACTTTGCCAAAGAGACAAGCATGCATGGAGGCATAATGAGAAAGATGTCAAGATCCAAGTTTGAGCTACCAACCAAAAGTTATGACCAGCAGTCCATTCAATTATGGGAAGGTTCTGCAATAATCTTGACCAAGGAATTAAGTTTTGAATGGTAGATCTGTGTGCAACGTGGTTCCAAGTAATACCCCATGAAAAAGAAACGAGGTTGGGAATCTGTAACTTCTAATGCTACTCTTCAGATCCCAACCAACAAGGTAACAGGTCTAAGGATACAAGTCTAGACTTACCGGTACAACTGTCAAGTTAGTTGATTTGACTAAGCTCAAATCGTGGGCAAGAAAATCATAAGCTTATGGTCTAATTTGTGTGGTAATCCAATGTGTTGTTAAACCATCCCGTTTGCAATGAACAATCTGTGCAAAAACAGCTTGAATTTCCTCTAGCAATTTCTGAGGATGAAAGAGGCTAAGAAATGAGGATACTTATTGAGTAAATGGGGATTAGGAATAATTATTGGTTCATTAATTGATTACCTGTCATGGAAGAAAATTAAGTATCAGCCCTAAACAGCTCACCTAATGATCTTTGGCAAATAGCATCTCTTTTTTTAGTTCAACTAGACAAATTTTACAGTTACATTACTATTAACCACCGCATGGTCCTAGATTCTCTCCTCTCTTATAACACTTGTTAGTTCATTTGACCACAACCCTTACAAATTAAATGTTGCCTAACAAAGTTGTCACAATTGTTTGAAACCCCAGGGGAAAAAAGAGAGCAGAAACCTCAAACCATGGAAGAAACCACACATCATGGCATCAGAACTCCTCTGAGTAAGTATCTCCCTTCTCTCAATCTCCAATTCCGAACAAAAGACTCGTTCGCTTGGCTTGTTTCTTGATCTTTTGTGTCGTTATTTGGGATTACAGTGAGCAGGGATGAGAAAGATGAAGATAATACTGATAACAACCTCCCATCATCATCAAAATCTCAAACTTCAGAGATTAACCAAGCTCATGATGAAGAAAACTCACCTGTCAAGCAAGTTGCTTTAACAGTACCTACAACAGATGACCCTTCTCTACCGGTCCTCACTTTCAGAATGTGGGTGTTAGGCACTTTATCATGTGTCCTACTATCATTTCTCAACCAGTTCTTTTGGTACAGGACAGAGCCTTTATCTATAACAGCTATATCTGCTCAGATTGCTGTGGTGCCTCTTGGTCAATTAATGGCTGCAAAAATCACCGACCGGGTCTTCTTTAAAGGAACTCGATGTGAATTCACCTTGAATCCAGGACCTTTCAATGTTAAAGAACATGTTCTTATCACTATCTTTGCCAATTCTGGAGCAGGCAGTGTTTATGCCATTCATATTGTTACTGTTGTTAAGGCATTTTATAAGAAAAATATTACATTCTTTGTGTCATTCATTGTTATTATTACAACCCAGGTTGGTAATCAGTTCTTGTTTCGATCATTAATTATTTTATTTTATTTTTTCGAGGTTGTTGTGTTGTTTGTTAATGTTGATGGGGTTTGTTTGAATGGTAGGTGTTGGGGTTTGGATGGGCTGGGATATTTAGAAGGTATTTGGTGGAACCCGCTGCTATGTGGTGGCCAGCAAATCTTGTTCAAGTTTCATTGTTCAGGTAATTGAATTTGGTAAAGCTTTTTTCTTTGATTCTTGTTTACTTTTTTTGGGAAATCCATTATGTTTTGCCAAATCTGTGATGAATTTCGCTGGTGATTGGCTTTGACTGGTTGGTGCGTTTTGAGACGGCCTCCTTTTTTCTCCTTCTTAAATTCATTTTTTCAACAATCAGAATTTCTTTTCTTTGATTATTTTTGGATCCTGGGAAGAGGGGGTGTCATTTTTCAGGCCCTTTAAGCTCCAAAGCTCTCTAATGGCTGTGAGCAGAGGGGTTTGATGAAGGTTAACTTCAGCAAACAGACCTCTTCAGGATCCAGTCAGGGACCAACCCATAATCATCGAAGAGTTTAGAAATTTCCGTTCTGTAAGGAGGTTCGGGACATTACATCTTCCTTACTAAAATTAGACACATCTGTTAGATGATGAAAGAAACGTGCAAGGAACTTAATTTTGACATGGGAGAACATTTCTTGTACAGAGATGATGTTTGATATGTTTACTTTCTTGACCAAGGAACTTAATTCTTGAGTCGTTTTGATTGATTACTCCACTCTATGCGAAAACTATGTTTAAACTAATCCAGACTAAAACATTGCTGTTGTGCAGGGCTCTGCATGAGAAAGAAGAACGGTCCAAAGGTGGCGTGACACGCACCCAATTCTTCCTCATAGCTTTCACATGCAGCTTCGCTTACTATGTCTTCCCAGGCTACCTCTTCGAAATGCTAACTTCACTCTCTTGGATATGCTGGATATTCCCAAAATCAATCCTAGCCCAACAACTAGGTTCAGGTCTTTATGGGCTTGGAATTGGTGCTTTTGGGCTTGATTGGTCCACTATCTCTTCCTACCTTGGAAGCCCACTCGCAAGCCCATGGTTTGCCACAGCTAATGTTGCGGCAGGTTTTGTTTTTGTCATGTACGTTTTGACTCCCCTGTGCTATTGGTTTAATGTCTACAAGGCCAAAACCTTCCCTATCTTCTCCGATGATCTCTTCACAGCAACAGGTCAAGAGTATAATATCTCAGCTATTATTGATTCCAATTTCCACCTTGACCTAGCGGCCTACGACCGCGAAGGACCTCTTTACCTTAGCACATTTTTTGCTGTGACTTATGGTGTTGGTTTTGCTGCACTCACTGCTACGATTGTGCATGTTGCACTCTTTCATGGAAGGTACTGAATTTGAAGTTAGATAACAACATCTGCATCATGTTAAGATTTGATGTAGTCCATAGAATCGTTGTACTATTTTTGTGAACTTGGTGTAGTTCTGAAATGTAGGGAAATATGGGAGCAAAGCATGGCAAGTTTTCAAGAGAAAACAATGGACATACACACAAGACACATGAGGAAGTACAATCAAGTTCCCGAGTGGTGGTTTGTGTGCATCCTTTTGGTTAATATTGCACTCACCATATTTGCTTGTGAGTATTACAAAGATCAGCTTCAGTTGCCTTGGTGGGGCGTCTTACTAGCTTGTGGAATTGCCATAACTTTCACTCTTCCAATCGGGATCATCACTGCCATTACTAATCAGGTATTCTCTTCTAGCAAAATCAAAGATGATTTTCAATACCAGGTTGGAGCTAACTCAGTTTAAATACCCCCATTTATTACATATTTGATTGCAGTCACCAGGATTGAACATTATCACAGAGTATATAATTGGGTACATCTATCCTGGATATCCAGTAGCTAACATGTGCTTTAAGGTTTATGGGTACATAAGCATGACACAGGCTATAACTTTCCTGCAAGACTTCAAACTTGGTCACTACATGAAAATCCCTCCTAGAACAATGTTCATGGCACAAGTAAGTTTACATTCCTATATCAAGCCTTTTGTCCTTGTAATTTCTCGATTTTCTTTCAACACTGTCACTAATATTACAGTTTCTTAACTAATTTACTTAGGTCGTGGGAACCATTATAGCCTGCATTACCTACTTGGGCACGGCATGGTGGTTGCTGGAAACAATTACTGATATTTGTGACTCAACAGCGTCTGATAGCGTATGGACATGTCCAAGTGACCATGTCTTCTACGATGCATCTGTGATTTGGGGTTTGATCGGACCGCGACGAATTTTTGGAAACTTGGGTACATATGAAGCCGTGAATTGGTTCTTCCTAGTTGGAGCAATTGCGCCTATCCTTGTATGGCTAGCTGCTAAGGCATTCCCACAACAAGAGTGGATTCGTCTCATTAACATGCCAGTGTTAATAGGCGCCACAGGAATGATGCCCCCGGCAACTGCAGTCAACTACACAACTTGGGTCCTTGTCGGTTTCCTATCAGGCTTTGTTGTGTATAGGTATAAGCCGGACTTGTGGCAAAGATACAACTATGTCCTTTCTGGGTCATTAGATGCTGGTCTTGCCTTCATGGGGGTGCTATTATATTTTTGCTTGGGGTTGGAGAATATTAGCATTAATTGGTGGGGAAATGACCTTGATGGATGTCCCTTGGCTTCCTGCCCAACAGCTAAAGGAGTCTCTGTTGAAGGCTGCCCGGTTTTTACCTAGAGATATATCAGAAGACTGTTAGACACACAATCATGTTTATGAAGGCTTGAACTAGACAGATAGGAGCGGGTATTTCAACTTTTGTACAGAGTAAATGAACATATTTGGTGCATTGAAAATGATTTGTATGATTACATCTTAGATCATGAAGCTGAACCTTTCTCAGATTGTATGACATTTCTAATGGGGGTCTGCCATGATCAATGATGAGCTCAATATATTCTCCACGATGGAGCCTTTGCTTGTAACACGTCTACTCCACTAATACAAGTGGGATGCTCTGCTTTTTTTCCTTTTTGAAGTGGGATATTAGAACTTTTGAACTTTGCATATGCCGTACATAATAGGTCACCTCCATTGATATGAGCTTACCAACTGAACAGTCAAAAACCCACAAGGCCACAATATCTCAGTAAAACATCTAGTATGTCTTCAAATAGAGGCCAGTCCTTGCGAGATTTATTTCCTTCTGGCTGTAAAAGATACGGGTTGAACTAAAATTCTTCCATCCGATGGTACAATAGAGTGGAATGGGCAGAAAAACAAACTCGCATTTGCGATAATTAAAAGCTGGAGGCTACTAAAATACATAACGAAATTGCCAAAGTAATTATTTATGAACTGATTGCACAAGAAGACTGTAAATTTAGATTGCTAAATAAGAGATACCCAAAAAACCTTTATATTAAAACACCAAAATTTTTCCAGCATTTATATCTAAAAAGAAGATATAGGAGCAGTAGTTCAACACTAGTTCACATAATCGTAGACGATAAAGATCTAAAGACAGCAAGCTTCTGACCCAATGTACCTAAAAACGTTTCTTTTAATATACTGTCAACTGCATCCTTAACCCCAGAAAACATTTACTGTAAACTGCAAGCAGGACATAATCCATGATCCTCCTTTATTGATTGGATTGCAAACAGCCAACCCAGTTGCTGCTCCACTGTCGAAAGTAAGGGAGAAAAGGTGGCTTGCTCACAACTTTTAAGAAGTTCCAGAGGTTTATTAGTCTAAATTCAATCAGATATTTAAAGGCTCTGCCTCGGAACCTGTCTCTTTCATTGCTGTCCACTCTTGTGATCCTACATTGAAACAAAATATTCATAATTCAAGATTGATCAGACATGTAAACTAAGAAAAAAACTGATAGGGACCAGGAAAAGATCACCATAATCAGGAATTTGAAATTAAAATACAAATGCTTACAATGTACTGCTTAACTGTCCACATGCAATGCTTGTGAGTGAGACAATTAAAAAACTTACTTGATCTTTGGCTCTCTGTAATGAAACTGAGCCGCTTCTGCAAAAGAGATGCCACAAAGAGGAAAACAGAGCACATGCCAAACATGAAGACAATGGGGTATGCGTTGACCTTCAAAAGGAAAGGAATAAACCAGATCAGAGGGAAGAGTGATCATCAGAAAAAGGCAATCATGGTATATAAGCAAGACATGACACTCACATTGTACAGCACAATGCATACAAATATGTTGAGAGGAATGCGGAAGAAATTCATGATGGTGCTTCTAGCCTCCTCAGGAATATATTGAGACCTCATCTTCATGATAGATGGCCAGAAAATACCTACACAGGCCTCAAATGTGCAAAAGCCAATAAGCTGGATGCAACCAGAAAAGGAGATGCCTCCACCTTTCTCTCCGGAAGGCACTACCAAGAACTGTTCCAAAACCACGGTTAAATTGTGTCCACTATCAGCCTTTTTCGCACATTAATAATTGATAGATAGATATTGATAAAGATGAGAGTTGGCTACATACACTTGTTATAACAGGAAGGAGAAGAGCAGCAGCAGATATCAAAAAAACAATCTGCATATAGCTTTCAACTTTAAGAGATGAGCGAGCCATCAGTCGAGAGGCAATGGAACTTCCCAACATAGATGCCAACATGAAAGTTGCAAAGATGAAACCATGAGGAATGTCCTCACCATTGGGGCTCAGAGCAGGAGTCCACAGGAACACAAAAGTGTACATTGAACCCTCAAATAGTGACTGTATGGCACCAAGCAATGTGATTTTCTCATCTATATTCCACAAGAAATATAATATCAACAAAAATGCACAAGGCATGAAAAAAGGAAAAAAACAAAGGGAGCGAGGAAGAAGATCCGTGGATCACTCACGTGACACCAGTCCTTCACACTATAATAAGGGCCAAAGTGTCAACAATGAGAAGGGACATGCATATCTCTAATCTTATACTCCATTTTTATCTTACATTGTAAAATGTTCCATCAAAACCAACTGTGTTAAATCTGGGAGGTTGAAACAGAAATGGCAAGGTGAAAGTGCAAATTTCAGTTGACATGAATTTGATAAAGCCATAGCATCTACTGAGCTAAAAGGTGAACTACAAGGTTAGAAATTCACCAGAAGCAATGACAACTGCAGCACCCTTGAACTGGGTGAGCAAGTCCTTGTTTTCAGAGGGGTCTCCATAATTTTCAGTCCATGATGACATTATAATAGCCATGCCAATAGCAAGAAAGCATGCCGCAGCGTCAAATGGAGCAACAGGACCCAATGCCAAGGTGTCTACTAGTACATTCCCGAACAAACCAGAGACAATGGCAACTAAACCATTGCCAAGGAATATTGCCTGAGAAAATGTCACTGATAGCCACTGTTGATCAAAACCCCTCTGAAAAAAGGGAACATAGACAATAAGATTAATGAGAGTGGTAGAAAAGATAGAAATCCCCCTAACATGTCGAAGTTAAACTTCAAAATGTCCTAATTCCTATGATGAGAATGTTCAGTTAAATGCAGAATGTGGAGTGGTTCCAAGTTGAAAGCAGCTAATAAAATCCATTGGAGTATCTACTCAGAAGCTTATAAATGCTCTCATTGGAGTATATACTCTGAAACTTATAAATGCTATAAAGGACATCAGTTAATTTAAACTGAATGTCAAATCCAGAGAAAGAATATGAGTGTGCAGTGCTGCAACTCATCACCCACCTTAAAGTGTTCAGCAACAAGCCAAGACTCAAAGGCTGAAAAAAGTAAAGAAGTAGCAATGCCTCCCAATACACGCCCCACCATTAAGATTTTGTACTCGGGAGAATGCTTGGTAGCACAACTCAGTATGTAAGTTATGCAATAAGTAATTGATGCTCTCTTTCGACCCCTGAACTCATCACAGAAAAACAATCAGAAATCCTAAATGTGATCAGTAATTAACAACCAAACATTGAAATCAATCAAAATGCAATCTCACTGTTTATCTGCTAACGATCCAACAATTGTCCCGAACAACATAGAAGATCCAAAACCAGCAATAAAAAGATGCCCAATATCTCCCTTTCCAAAACCATATTGACTGTATAGGTAATACACATACGGACCCTGCAGCCAATCCCCAGCTGTTTCCAGAAATCAATTTAATCAGTTCCACAAAACGTAACATAATTATTATCAAATGCAGAAGACAAACAAAAAATCCCCACATTCTCTTTCAAGATCAGATCTGTACCGTTAAATTAGTTACAAGTAACAGATCTAGGCAACATATTACTACAAAATACATTAATCCACATAAAAATACTGCAATAACCTCCATTCTTAATCAAACTCGTCCCAATACACAAACACAAAACCAAAATGCCATCAAACTTGAACCACAAAAAGAAGATAAAACGCATGCGATCTAGACAAGACATGTTAGCACAAAATAATATCAATCCACATAAAAAAAACTACATTAAACTCCATTCTAAACCAGAAAACAATCATAAAACCACATTGCAATAGGAATTTAAACAAAAACAAGAAGAAACGGACGGATCTAAAATGTACCCATCATGAGTGAATAAACAACAAGGTAATTATTCTTAAAAGAACTGAAAGCAGAGGATGTGTTGATTCGATCTCTGCTTGTTTTGCTCAACTCCAATGTTGCTACCACTGCAGCTAGGCCACCAAAAACCATCCAGTAAAAAATCTCCATTCTTGCTGCTATTTTGTGGATCTAACAGGGAGAGCGCGAAGTTGCTGTTAAGCTATTAAATCGAGCATTTTAAGCTTTGCTTAGAGAAGTTAAGAAAATACATACATCTACACACACACATGTAGAGAGAGAAGGGGGGTTAAAGAAATTTTCAAAGCTTTTCAAGTAAAAAAAACATTTTAAATCGTAATTTCTACCACATTTTTAAACATATTTTTTTTTATAAGTTTTTTGGGCCAAAATAAATTATCTATTGTCTTTATAAAAAAATTTAAATAATTTTGGAGAAAGGAAAATTCGAGTAATGAAATAATTTTTTAATTTCAAAAAAATTAGTTAAGGGTTCAAGAATTTTAGGGAAACTTGAATCGCATAAGATAAAAAAATAACTCACATATATATATATATAAGTAAATTTTTAGGTAGGCTGGAAAAGAAATAAAATGCATCTGCCAATAAAAAGAGATTCAAAATATTTCGAAAAATTAGGAATTGTTTTTGGATTTTTCAAAATATAATCTGGAGAATAAAAAAAAATAGATTAAAGAATTTGAAAAAAAAATTAAAAGCATTTTTTATTTGACAAGTTTTTAAGTGAATTATCATAATGTTAATTCGATAACAAACTCGATGTAAACAATTCAATGCACAAAATATATAATAATTACTAGTGGTAAATATAACAATTATTTTTGTATTTCAAAAATATTTTTATATTTATTTTAAATTAATTTTTTTTATTTTCATATTGTTTTGATGTGTTAATATAAAAAAATTAAAAATATAAAATATTATTTTAATATATTTTTAAATAAAAAATATTTTAAAAAATAACTATTACTAAGTTGTAAATAAAATGACACTATCCACTAACTCTCGAATACATCAACAAACTTAAATGGTTAAAATTAGGGGTCGTGTTTGGCTGATATAAGTTTTAACAAGTGTGCCCATAAAAATCTAAATCTCCCGTTTGGAAATTGCATAATTAGGAAGCTAATTCCATAGTTATCTTTAGTTTTCTTCATGTGGTAGTTGTTTTTGTTCCGCTGGCGTGGCATTTTCTTGGGTTCTTGCCTATCTCTTGCAGCATTTTTCTTGCAATGAGAAATGACTTAAATTTATATGCAATGAGGATGGGTCTCCATCTCATTCATACATAAAATTTGGTTTTGATACCTTTTTGACTAGGAGGAATGTTACATAGGGATAGGCAATAATATAAAACATGTTTTAAAATTTAATATGCTAATAAATAAAATTATTTAGTGTTTGGATAGTGGATAATCATGTGTGTATATCAATATTATATTTTTTAAATCTCGAGAAATAAATGGTTGATTATAAAATATCTAACATCTGCAAAATAATTCCTTGTGATGGGGTTTAGAAACTCTAAGATAATAAAATCAGTATCTTTTAAGCAAGAGATTGCTATAAATAAAATAATAAACTTAAAATTTCAAGAACAATGATGTTTTGTTTGTCTTAGTATGATAAATGCTATTACATTTAAAAGTATAAATATTTAAAGAATATAGTTTATGAACTCTTTACTGAGGTGGTTTAGATTGTATTTATAACTCATGAATTTTATCATTTTACTAAAGTTGAGGTATTGAAGAATCATTTTCTTCTTATAGTATTAATAAATGATAAATATCTTTTATACAACAATAAATGAGAAATAAATATCTCTTATAAAATATTAATAACAACGAAAATATAGTAGGTCCTTAGAAGATTTTTATACACCTAGAGGTGTAGTGAGATGAATACCCCTCAACATTAACATTTTATGTTAAAAGTCGTAAAAATAAATAAATGAAATCTTATGCCCCAACCTTAGGTCTATAATGATCGTTAGATTCATATTTACTTGGGTTCAGAACATAGCTGAACTCAAGGACATTGAGTTTAGCAGTTTGTCAAACTTCATGTTTGCTTGAGCTAAGCACGTTGCTAGCTGAATTCAAGAATATCGCATCTAGCAACTCCCTAGGCTCATGTCCGCTTGTGCTCAATGTGTAGTTGATTCTAAAGTCATTGGGCGTGGTAGCTTGTTAAATCCAAATCAGCCTGAACTCAATGCATAACTGAACACAAGGACATTAAATCTAACAGTTTGTCAGACTCATATTCGATTGGACTCAGCACGTAGCTGAATCCAAAAGCGTTGGATCTAACATCTTGTCAGACTCATCTGTTTAGGCTCAACGAATAGCTAAATCCAAAAGCATTGAGTTTGGTAGCTCTCCAAACCCATGATCGCTTAGGCTCAGTGCATAACCAAACCTAAAAATATTTAACCTTGCAACCCGCTGCTCATTGCATTAGCTTAACCTAAAAATATTAAGCATTACATGTCGGAAAAACATTAGTTCTAACATCTCTCTGAATTTACATCCACTTTGGGCTATGCTCTTGAGCATGTTTGGCTTGAAACAAGCTAGATCTTTAAATACAAGGATGTGGAGTATGAACGTGAAATCCATCCATCTGTTATTGGGTTATCACAATGCCTTCTCAAAAAAACTTTGGCTCAAAATTAATTTTCAAAAATCCACTTGTCCATCACATTCAAACATCAATTAAAGTTGGGATTTGGTAAACACAAGTGACTAATTGATAATCCCATCTCCTATCAAAATTCTAAACAAAATTAAGGGGAAAAAACCCAACTCACTACACATTTTACGGAAAGAAGAAAACAACTAAAAGCATCAATTATTATTTTCCAATTAAAAAAAAAAAATTGTTTTTCTCACTCACTCCAGTACTTGTCATCACCATCTTTGCCATCCTCCGCCTCGTCATCAGACCCTTGAATCAAACTCATTTTGAACTTCCTCACATCATCAACAGCAGCACTTCTAAATAGCCCCACATCAACTGTTCCAGACACCATACGATATCCACGTGCCTTAAGATCAATGGGTCCATCATGTGGCATAGCAAAACCACCCAAATAGGCCCCGCCTTTCAAAACTCCCTTCTCGGATACCCTCATCATCTCTCTAACCTTCTTGTGCCCAGGGTCCCACAAATACCCCATGCTAGCACTCAAATCCAACGGTCCCATTTGCACACAATCAACCCCATCCACGGCTGAGATTTCCTCTGCCTTTTTCACACCTTCCTCGCTCTCTACCTGACACATGATCAATAACTCCTCCGCGTAATTACTCAAATACCCTTCATCGATTCCGTAATCAGATGCCCTCACTACCGTATGAGCCGATCCGCGAATACCCTCGGGTGGAAATCTGCAATACGACACCGCTTTCTTAGCCATTTTAGGGCTTTCAATCATCGGAAACATAATCCCTTGCGGGCCTAGATCGAGGGCTTTTTTGGCCCAAGTTGGAGAACTCTCCGGCAACCGTAGGATCGCCGGGGTTCGAGTCGCTGCGAGAGCACGGAGGCAGTGGAGAGCGTCGGTGATGCCACCAGGACCGTGTTCCATGTCCACGACGGCGAAGTCATAACCGGCGAGGCCAGCGATCTCGGCAATGGTTGGGGAGAAGCTGAGGAGGAATATTCCATAGAGAGTTTCGCCGTTTTGGAGGCGTGATTTTAGGGAATCGGGCGCGGAGGGGGCAGAGGCGCCATTGACGATGGAGGGATTGGAAGAGGTGGAGGATTTAGCTTTGATTGAGAGTTTAGGGGGTTTTAGGGTTTTGAAATTGAGGGAGTATTTGATTAAATTAGAGGGGGGAATTAGGGATTTTGTTGTGGGTTTTTGGTTATTTAAAAATGCGAGGGAAGAGGCGGCGGAGGCGGCGAGGTGGGTGAGGGTTGGCATGGCGGTGGCGGTGGCGGTGGTGATTTTGAGGATAGCGAAATTAGATAGGATTGTACTTTGAAGTCTGGATTGTGACTGTGGTGAGTGTGATATTTATGGGGTTTTGTTTGTTGGTGGAATTACGGGAGGGGAGAGAGAAGATTAGACTAATTTTCATGTTATTTGCTTTTTTTATTGACTAATAGATTAATTTACCGTACTCAATTGAGTTATTTTTTTAAAATAAAAACAAACAAATATATATATATATAAAAGAATGATTGATATAAAAAAAAGAATGAGTTTATGACACATTAAAAATAATAAAGATATCTTTATTTAGAATTTCTATCTTGTAATTATATTTCTTGATTTTTTTAAAGAAGATCTCATTAATATGGTTACAGGAGAATTTCAATTTATGAAAACAGCAAATCATTATCAAACTAGGGCACCTGCAAATCCAAATGAAACTTGGACACTGCAAAGAAAAAGTATAAACAAGGCTTCTAGTGTCTTCTCCAAGATTATTGAATCCCTAGTGCAAGTAGAGAGAGGGAGAGAGTATTTGGTGTGAATTGTGATTATTATCAAGAAGTTTCATTGAGAGAGAGGTGAATTAAATAATGTCTTTTGTTCCTCGTATTGAATTAGAAATTCAAGAAAATGAGAGCATCTTGCCAGTTAACCAAACACCCCCATGGCCTTCAGCTTTCTTGATCAAATTCTGTGTTAATCATTCGATCAATGTGTTGTATCCGACAAGAAAACTCCAGCGTTTTGCAGGTGTAGAAACACGGATATGCAAACTCCTTGAACCAGTTAAAATAGGGCAAATATCTACCACGTTGTACTGCCCACAGCACCAGTTTCTCTCCCATGACAAGGCAGAACGCTTCTTTAATCAAGCTCTCGAAGTCTTTTGCGTGCCTGTGGATCAAGGGATTGAGGATATTACTAACAGATTCTCCTCCGAGATAGTGTTGATGGCTTTTGATGCTAGTTTTAATCGTCGGAGCATAGTGCCTGTTGTTGTTGAAATTAAAGTTGATCTGTGGCTACAATACAATCCAGGAATAGTCAAGCATTTTATAGCAGGCTACGTGGGTAGACTCATGGAGAGAGGAGCTAGAGTTGATTTTTCATCTGGGCAGCTAATGAAGGGAATCAAGCTGGAAAGCAGTTCAATGGAACAGTGCAGCATTTGTTTGGAAAGCTTGGGAGGTGAAGAACCGGCACTTGAGCAGCCATGTTCGCACATCTATCATCCAAGTTGCGCTCGCAGGTGGTTCAACGACAGCTCATCTTGTCCTTTGTGCCTCTTTGGCATTGATTGATACCAATTAAGCAACAAATTTTGTGGTGGAAGAGTAGCCTTTTAACAGGCGATTGTTTTTCCTCTTCATGTTAAAGTCTGTTCTCACGTTAGAGGTAGTTTTTGTATAACTTTGGTTGTTCATGTCGAGTATCCGTGGAACTTGTCCAAGACCTTGTAATTTTGAAAGATTGATAAATTTCATATAAAAAGCCAATGCTAAAGAATGAAAAAAAGAAAAAGAAAAAGAAGAACTTTAAAGAAAAACAAGTATGCTCGAGTGAATCTTGTAAACTAGTTAAATTTTTAAACAATCATCCAATGCAAGAGTTTATTTCACGTAATGGTGCAGAAAAGTTGTTTCATTACATGATCTACTCCTTCGAAAGTAATTTCTCCAATCTTCTAATGCAAGAGTTTATTTCTCGAGATGGTGCAGAAAAGTTGTTTATTTACTTACGTGCTCGGCTCGTTTGAAGTTGAAATATCCAAGTACCAAGCGACATCTATTTTGTGGTGGAAGATTACTTAACATGGAAAAGATTTTCTTAGGTAGCCTTGTTTAACTAAAGATTGCTTTATGTTATGTTTGGAGTAGCTGTGGCATTTAATTAAAATACTTCAGCTAAAACAATTCAACAGAAGAAATCCTCAAACCTTCATGTTTAAATTCGCACCTGGAGGAATTGTATTATGATTCAGGAAAAAGAAACCCCCGTTGACCATGTGGCTTCCTTGTTGCAATATTTTGGACGGTGGAACATTCACACACAGACAGCAGCAAATTGTGTGCTATTGGAAACAAATAGAGAAGAGTTGAGAATAGAGTAGCAAAACTTGTGAAATAAATAGTGCTAATAAAATAACATGGGTTCCGATATTGGTGAAAGCCAACAAAAATCAGAGACAAGATTTCAAATATGAAGACAATTAATGAGTTTATATCTTTGCTAGAATTATGTGATGTCTCTAATTTTTTTTATAAAACCACTCTTCTGTGTTTTAAAGTTTCAATGCAGCTCCTGCCATGGCCAGAGCCCCCTCAAAGCTTTGATTCCCACCAATGAACCCACTCATGTGGACAAAAACACCACCAGGGATTTGAGACTCCCTCGAGAGGTCATCATCCCTCAGACCTCGCCACTGAGCTGGGAGAGCCTTCCGGCTCTCAAAACTGTCAGGTGATTTCGCAACTGCCTGCACTCGCCACTGTTTGCTCCTGTCATCCTGCAAAATATTAAATTATCGCAAGTATTCTTAAATTTCACAGGCATAAACTTAACAGCTAGACCTGGACGACCTCTATTTTTTCCTTTATTTTGACTTTGTTATGTGTGTCAGGGTTGGGGATTGGCGATTTCTATAGTAGCTTCTCACCCTAAGGTCAAGGAACCAAACACATCTGAGAGTTTCATTAACCTCAATCTACACATGCTAAAACACCATCAAGAGAAAACCACCCTTGAAATTTCCTTCGCGTGTCATATATTCTAATGATAGGGACTGCAAAGAATGTTTCTTCATTTTAAACAGAAGATAATAATCTGAAAATGAAACCAACAAAGCTATGCATAAGCATAACGTACCTGATAGAGAACATATTTAACCAAAGGATCAATCTTCAGTTCACCCTCGAGCTCAAACAAGTGAAGTTTCCACTGTAAGATACAAAATGCAATCAGAATTCTCTGGAAATTAGAGTTTATAGCTGCATCTTTTTTTCATCCATGGTGTAGAAGATATGGCCAGACAAAAATAAGTTCCTAATGCAAGATGATAGTACCATCACATGAGAGAATTGTGCCAACTTAAGGACTACATATAGCAGCCAATTATTTCTATTGCATAAATGCAAACTGCTTTTCTCTTCTTCTTCTTTCATTTTTCGAGGTTTGAGGGTTGAATATGCAGGTTTCAAGCAATTATCAAAGCACTACCAATCCCATCATGATACACGAAGGCAATAGTGAAACCAGTATCATTTGTAACATATACACAGCAGTGAAGCACATAAAGACAAAAGGTATCACTAGAATAACAGAAGTCAACATAAGTGCAAGAGCATGTGCACATATTAACTTACAGGGCAAAATGTTTTCAAGACCATAATTTCACCACTAGGATCAACATCAAATCTAGTTGCGAGACATTCCATTACAATTGATCGAGCTGGTAACCAAGATTTTGCATGAAAGCGAACATTCTGTAAATAAGATATGGTCAGTGACTATAAGGTTATGAATACCAGGAAATGCATGTCAGAACCCTTTATTCTCACAACATAGACAGCTAATGGAGGAAAAAGGAAATCAATGATAGCAAAAAAAAAAAAAAAGGCTATTGAAGAGTTTGTTGAAAAACCTAACTCTTGAAACAAAGTAAAAACTCACATCTAAAAACTCACTGCCAGCGAGAGCCATTGCTCGTTCAAATGCCTCATTCTCCTTCTTAGATGATTGATCAGGATCTGTCCAATCCAAGTTGAATTTCCCAACTCTTGAAGACAAATGTGTGTTATTCACATATTTTGGAGGCTGGTCTGTATCATATTGATTGATTCCATTGTCAATGGCATCGATTGCCTGCAGCAAATAAAACAAGGATTTCTTGAATGATACAAAAAAAAAGAAAAAAAGTTAACCACTGCCAAACAAGATGAGCAACAGAAACAAGCATCCAGATTGAATCGAAACTTTCAGGTTATGAAGACATCAGGAAACATGACAGGTTGGTCCCGTGGTAATTCAATGCAATTGAATGAAACCAGGAATGGTGTCGAAAACCAATAAAGCTCTGGTAATCACACTATTTAAAAGATTACAGTCATAACAAATAACAATCATAAAACTGTGGACAAAGGAAATGAGGACTGTTGAGTTCACACAATATCAATGTTAGAATGGGACCAGCCCAACCCAACTTTCCACATAGCACCACCCATACATTGCATGGAGTGTTTCAATTGATACTGAAGCTTCATGCAGAATTCTTTTATCCAGAAGACATGATTATACTTCCTAAGTTCATGAGTGGTTCATCTTATAATTGTTTGCAAACCTAAACATCCACACATAGATGTTCATGCCCAAAGTTATCTAAAATACCATTGAAAAATGCAGCATCATCTTTTGAAAACTTTGACGTGATCAAAATAAGAAGTATAGTATAGGACACTGATATAACCCATGGTTTTTTGGCAAAGAGCATGAGTAGAATCTTTGGTGCACAAAGCAAGATCTCAAGAACAGTTCTGAACACCATCCATTATATTAATAAGGATTGTAACCTAAATTTCTCAAACATATGAAGAAGTTAGCACCTCCATAAAGCTCTTGTAAACAGCCAAGAACAAGCGGTGCACATCTGGATGACCTTCATCCACTTGAAGCTCCTTGGCTATAATCTCCTTTCCAAAGTGCTAAAGAAAGAAAGTAAAAATCAGATTGATAATCAAGAAAATAGTTAAACTGCCATAGTTTAATTGTACACAGAACTTCTATTAAATTCCACACTACATGCATTCATTTGCAATTAAACAAATGAATACCTTATACACAAGTCCAGCACTGCTAAGCTTGGTAGAGAACCCATGTCCAAAAACCTCCCCAAAACCCTTTTGATGGTGATCATACCGATCACGACTTGGATCATACACGCCTCCAACATCAAGCACGGCATCAAGACCCTCCAACACCTGAAACAACCCCAAATCAATTCACACGCGGCCTACATAAATACACAACCAAACTACAAGCTCAAGCTCTGTTATTAGCTGACAATAAATCTACATGCAAAGAGTAACTAGAAAACTTTAAATCCCACAACCCCCATATGCAAACTCCCATTCTCATAAAACAATGCTCACCTTCCAGCACATCATTCTGCATTTTTTTAGCACGACTAGCAAATTGAAATGAGAAAAAAATATAAGTAAATTCCAAAATCCTCCAAAACACTAACAAAACCACGCCTTTAAATTCTCATATTTACCTACTTTACACCGCCCAACGTTTCAATTACTTCAGTATCTATTATTTCTAGGCAACAAAACAGAAATTGGGTTTGCAGTACTGACAAATCCAAGCCGTCAAATTTTTAAACCTTCCCTACTCTAAACCCCCAAATTTTGAGTCTTTACAGGGAGTAGAGCATCAAACCATCGGAAAAAATATATGGGTTTGCTTTATTATTACCTGCGGATCGCGGCTTCGTACAATTTCAGCATTGGAATACTTGCTAGTGAGGCGAATCATGAAGCAGCCAAGAGCCTCGTCACAGTGAAAGCTGCCATTGTGTGTGCCCACGTGCTTTAGGGGCACGTTAACAGGAGATCCAGTGGAGTAAGTAGGAGAAGAAACTGAAGGACGCGTGGCTACCATGAGAGGGAGTTTAATGAGAGAAGGAATTAGGGTTCTAGAGTGGTTGGAGTTGGAGAATAGCTTCCAGTTGAGATTAAACCCTCTTGTAAGTGCCAACATGTCCCTCTCAAGATTTTCTAAGGTCAAGTGCTCAATAGTCAATACCCTTTTGTTATAAGAGGTAAAATCACGAAATGCACCTCTACTTTCATTTTTTTTGTCACATTGACCCTTCCATTGTGAGCATTCTCACTTTTTACTCCAAGCCAGTCATACTGTTTCTCCAAGCCAGTCACCATTACTACAAACTCGGGCTTTTCTACAACTATATATTGTTGCTTACAGTGATAAACCTACAATATTGATTAAACTGACATGCATGGAAGATTTGTATGAGAAGGGCGGCGCCATGTTTAGGGCATGAAGGGATAGATGGAAGGGCTTGGGTAACATAATCACATGGTGGAAGGACCAGTCTTCCTAGGCTAGTAAGAATAGAGCGCCTTCAGTTCCACTCGGGCCTGCCTTTTTTTTATTTATTATTATTTAGTTTAATGTGGGTGTTCGGGTCATTGTGTACCTCGATTAATCCCACGGGTCCTGAAGTTAATGACCATGTAATCCTCTAGTGGCCATCATATAAGCAACCACAGGGCTCGAACCTGAGACCATAAAAAAACAAATCTCTTGATCTTAAACTCTTATCACTAACACAACCCGGATGTTTCGGTCTTGCTTTTTTGAACCTTCAAGTGCATGCATCCTACCTGCACATAACAAGCAAGAGCAGGAGGGAATGACAAAGACCGACATTAACGTCACTTTGCTTCCCAGCGAAGATATTGAAAGGATTTTGTAGAGCTTAATTACACTATCGTTCTCCCAGGGAAAGGAAAAACCATTTTTTCCCAGTACTTGCCGCCACTTTACCCGATAAGCAAGAAGCATGGCATCGTTCCTGTCCTCTGTCTCTTTAGCCGCGAACAAGTCTTCGTTCACAAGCAATTCTCCGATCCGCTGTTGTTAACTTTTGAAGGAGGAAGTGACAGAGAGTGTATTGAAGAAAAAAAAAAAGCCTTGCTCTCTGTTTCTTTCTTCTTCTTCTTTTCAAAGGATAGCGTCAAGCTCATCCTAAAAGGGAGTTTTTTAGTTCCAAATTCCAAATTTCCAATTGTTGGTTTACAAGTATAATTTTATTAGAGTTTTGATCATATAGTCGAAATAAAACGCTAGAATCTCGCTGTATTGATATAGTCGAAATAAAATACAAATAAAAGACTGGAATCTCGCTGTATATCTCCTTACAAAATCAATGTATTGGATTAATTTACATGGTTATCGAAACTGAACGGAACTTAAATTCCTTATTATATTTGGATTTCTTTTTCTATTTAGATTAGAATTTTTAATTTAATTAAGATTTTACTAATTAGAATATTTTTCTTATATTTAAACAAGCTTACCCTAAATTTTCATCCTTAAAACCTTCTCTCTCTTTCTATCTCACAATTTTGTAACCCTTTTCTCTGAGCAGCAACTGCCTTCCAAGATAGACATCAAGATGACAGGAGTGGCGAAGGATTCTATTACGAAAGATATGGTGATGCAGATTCTCTTAAAATTACCCGTCAAATCTATGTTGAGATTCAGGTGTGCATCAAAATCATGGAACTCCCTCGTTACTAGCCCTGGCTTCATGAAGAACCATCTGGACAAAGCCAAACAACTGCTTCTCCTTCGAACCGAAAATCCTGTAGTATCTTACTCTTTGCATCTTGATAATGATCGTGTAGATATGCGCTCACGTTTGGAGTTTCCTATTCCGAATGAAGCTGGTCTTTTTTTGATTTACGTGAGTGTCCGGGCCAGCTTGCGCGCACCACGACTAATCCCACGGCCCACTGAACACCCTGCAAACTCAGTGGGCATGTAAGACACCGCGGGGATGACAGGCGTGCACATGAAGACTCGAACCCAGGAGCAGCAGGAGGAGACAAGCCCCTCCTACCGCCAGGCCAAGACCCTCATTGCGAAGCTGGTCTTTTTGATTTTATTGGTTGTTGTAATGGCGTTGCATGTCTTTCGAGTCAATATCTCCAAATCGATAGCAGCAGAAGACTTGTCTTGTGGAACCCATCAATTAGAAAAACTTTGGATCTTCCAGCTCCGAGTTCATGGGCTGCTATTGACAAGACTTTATTGGGCCTTGGCTATGATCCACAAAGTGACGACTATAAGGTTGCCAGGGTTGTGAGGCTAAAAAGCCCAGAATATGAGGACGAGCGTCCATTTGCTTTTCAATTTTACTCGCTCAATTCAGGATCTTGGAATGAAAACGCTGATGTCAGCAGTAGTCTTGCGAATGAAGATACTTTGCGCAGCATCACCCTCCATGGCTTTGGCAATCCGGCCATTGTAAATGGGGTCATTCACTGGCTTCTACATCCTAGAGAAAATAACGGTATGCTGGCACTATCCTTTGATTTAAGCAATAATTCATTCGGAGAGTTAATGCTGCCTGAATGTTTCGATCCGACGGAACGGATAGCAGCGATGTCCATTTCAGTGTTCAAGAACTCTCTTTCTTTCAATGTCCTTAAGGATTATGGCGGAAATTATGTTTGTGAGGTATGGGTGATGAGCCAATATGGTACGAGGGAATCATGGGACAAACAATACCGGATTGAAATGCTCGATATAGCAAGGCCGGTGGTTTTTAGGAGTAATGGAGAGATATTAATGGCAGGATATGCAAATTCTCAGTTAGTTTCATGTGATCCTCAGACACAGGAAATTCATGATACGGGGCTGGAGGTGTTACTTGATGACTACGCTGATTATTTTGTTGAGAGTCTCGCTTTACTTGATAGATCAAACTAGACTCGGTAGCAAAAGGTACAGGTCATGTCTTAATCTCCTTAGCTGCTCTTTGGGA
>Ga0307518_10000245_pt1 | contig 40987 bp, 22 predicted proteins | sample 25_EM_MG_FD_203889 | JGI IMG/M metagenome (GOLD analysis project Ga0307518, IMG submission 203889) | Populus trichocarpa ectomycorrhiza microbial communities from riparian zone in the Pacific Northwest, United States - 25_EM | ecosystem: Host-associated > Plants > Roots > Unclassified | place... | reverse complement strand
TTTTTTTTTTTGTCGGCAGGAACTTGGCTGGAGAAATTGCTCAAGAGCATACAAAGCGACAGGTTGGAATTTAATTATGTAGTGATACTCTTGAAAATTGAAATGACTAGTTAAGCAGAAAAGAAGAAACAAATTCATGGTGATGATGACACATCTACTGACTTTTCAGGCAATGATAAGGGTATTCACTTTGATGTATACTTTTAGTTTAAAGTATACTTCAAAAGTAGGTTTACAGTTTAAAGCATTACTATGCTATCTGGAGAATCACATTAAAAAAGCATGATTTCTCTCTCTATTATAATTACTACGCAAATATTCTAGTGTTTGTTCCTTTAGCATTAAGCTTTTCATTGCCTCCACTGTGGCTCTTTTATAGATGGGTACCATACCTCAGGTCATGATGCTCAGAGCTGTTTTGTATTTAATTGTGAAGAACTTGCTCTGAACTCTGGTATTTGTTCCCAGTTTCATACCAATTATATTTGTGCTGCTTACAGACTGAAGAGGCCTCGGTTCATGATTTGATTGAGCTTGTACAACAGATTGTTGCTTTTCACATGAAGGTACTCTTTAAAATCAACTTTTGAGATTGGTTCCCTTAAATGGAACATGGATGCAATATTGAGTCTTGATGTACACATAAGTACCAAGTTTGTTCTGAAAATATCTAATTACCATTAACCATAGCCCCACATCATGAGAGGATAATTGTGTGTTTTATATTTAACAATTTTTTTCTGTTTTGCAGCACAATGCTGAACCCGAAGCTGTGGACCTATTAATGGAGGTAAAACACTATTATTTCTTCAATCTTAGCATTCTTTTATGAATTTTCTTTTCTTCCACTGAGCTTTGAATATTTTGATTTGACTAAATCCAGGTTGAAGATCTTAATATTTTAAGTAAGCATGTGGATAAAACAAATTTCAAGAGGACTTGTCTCTACCTCACCAGTGCAGCAAAGTGAGTGAATGACAACCATGATTTTACTCAGGCTTGTTGATCGATAGTTTCAAAGAATAAATATTTTCAGACTTATGTTTTTATAGAATCTTATCACAAAACAAGCCTCATAGTATCTTATCATTATTTAATTGCATCAATTTTCAAGTAAATGCTCATGTATATGTATTTTAACTACTACAAATGTTTGAAAGTAAGCCCAACTTTAGACCAGTTATCATATTGAGTGGTGAAGAATTAAAGAGGAGAGAATCTTGTGAAATACAATTTTTAAGAAGTTTTCACTTCCAATTCTTCTCTCTGAGTAGGAAAAAAATTTATATATAATAAAAAATGGCTTTCAAAGATCAATCTCCTCACCCATGTTCTATGCTGAATAGCAGATCATGTGTGCCTTGTGTTGACATTTCATTTTGCAATATTTTGCAGATACCTTCCTGGACCAGATGATTTGGCAGTTCTTAAAATAGCATATGAGATATATCTCAAATTTGGAGAATATGCTAGTGCACTTCAGATTGCATTGTTCCTCGATAACTCGCAGGTTTGCTTATTATTTGATTTTATTGATTCAAGTAAGCTTATGTATGAGTCATTTATATCTAATGCAAGTACATATTGAGTCGATTATGCTTAAAAAGTAATTGCGCTTTAATTCCCAATGACTCTGTATGGTGGCAGTATATCAAGCAGGTTTATATATCTTGTGATGATCTGCTGCAAAAGAAACAATTTTCTTACATCCTTGCTCGACATGTAAGTTTATAAATGTGTATTACATTAGTTTTGTGGCAATCATTGATATGTTTGTACTTGGTGGTTAACTGGCATTTCATTTTTTCAGGGCACTGCTTTTGAGCTTGATGATGATATATCTGCAGATGATGTGGACAGGGAAGTATTGGAGGAAATAATCAACAACACCAAATTGACTGAGGGTTATCTTACCCTTGCCCGTGACATTGAGGTCATGGAGCCCAAATCTCCTGAAGACATCTATAAGGTTTGGACTTTTGATGGTCTATGTGGTGCTGGAATTAGATTTTTAACTAATGGTTCTGATGGTTTTATATTACTAGCCAAGTATGTAATTCAATCATCCATGTCTTTTCTACCCCAACTTCATGATTTGCTCCCTTGCTTTCTGTTAGGCACACTTGCTTGATGGTCGTGCTAGTGCTGGTGCTAGTGTTGATTCAGCCAGACAGAATTTGGCTGCTACATTTGTTAATGCATTTTTAAATGCAGGATTTGGACAGGTAAACATCTTTTATTTTCACATGCAAATGCTTGAGGTTGTTGGTTATGCTGACATTTGTTGCTTAAATTTGTAACAGGATAAGTTAATGACACCTCCAACAGACTCTTCAAGTGGTGGTTCAGGAAATTGGCTTTTCAAGAATAAAGATCACGGGAAGACCAGCGCTGCAGCAAGCCTGGTATGCTTTTGTACTTTATATGATTTACTAAGAATTCAACCTGCCTGCAGCAAAATTCTCACGAATGTTACCCTTAACAGGGTATGATTTTAATGTGGGATGTGGACTCTGGGCTCGCTCAACTTGATAAGTATTTCCACAGCAATGACAATCATGTGATTGCCGGTGCACTACTAGGGGTTGGAATTGTCAACTGTGGTATCAGAAATGACTGTGATCCTGTGAGTTCTCCTGATTCCTGTGCCAGAGAAGCGTAATTTGTCACCTATCAATTATCTCTCCCTCTGACTTAATTTCTTTTCTCAGGCACTGGCACTTCTTGATGATTTTGTTGATAAAGAAGATCCATCTATCCGAATTGGTGCTATAATGGGGTTGGGAATTGCATATGCTGGTACTCAGAATGAGCAGGTGAGCTTTCTTTTTCTTGCTGATTAATATGGAGTCCATGACAGTTATTATCTTTAGTAGACTAATAATTTTTGTCTTTTGCCTTGGTGTGATGTAGAAATTGTAGCTCCCTGATATTGGCTGTGTATTTTATTAGCCATCTTGTATTCAGTTTATCAAACCTACTATTGATTCACTAAATTATCATTCTGGTTAGGAATGTATAAAACATTTGTTTACTTAAAATTTATCCTTGAGTCTGTGAATTTTGTATTAGAGCGAAATATGTGTTCTCGTATGATTAGAGGCTGACAAGTGTGTTGTCATTTGATTTCTTTTGCGTATGTTATTGACAGATATGCAGTAAATTGTCCGGGATACTTAGTGATGCAAAAGCTCCACTTGATGTAATAGCATTTTCTGCAATCTCATTGGGCTTGGTTTGCGTTTCTTCGTGCAATGAAGAGGTTGCACAGGCTATTATACTTGCATTAATGGACAGGAGCGAGTCAGAATTGCAGGAGCCCCTTATTCGATTTTTGCCTCTTGGCCTTGGTCTCCTATATCTTGGGAAGCAGGTAATTGCAACTCGTGGAGGCTCTTATAGAATCCAATATTACTTCCCAACGCCATGTATTGTTATATCTAGTATTGTTGCCAGATTTTGTATGGGTTTCATTTATTGTGCATCTGATGTTGTCTTCCAATGAATCTGTGGAACACTCTTGTAATTTCAATTACCATTGTTTTTCTTTTTTCAACAGGAAAGAGTGGATGCCACTGCAGAAGTGTCGAAGACATTTAATGAGAAAATAAGAAAGTATTGTGATATGACACTGCTTTCCTGTGCCTATGCTGGGACTGGGAATGTTCTTAAGGTATTTTATTTAATTCATTTAATGATGCTGTTATATTAAGTCTTTTTTTTCTTAGGCACTACTGGCCTTTCTTGCAGGTTCAAAACCTTCTGGGTCATTGTGCTGAACACCTTGAGAAAAGTGAAACTCACCAGGGACCTGCTGTGCTTGGGATTGCTATGATAGCAATGGCTGAGGAATTGGGCCTCGAAATGGCAATTCGCTCGTTGGAACATCTGTTGCAATATGGGGAGCAGAATATTCGTAGAGCAGTTCCTTTGGCCCTTGGACTCCTCTGTATTTCAAATCCTAAGGTATAAAACTATCTTTGAATTGACCTGAAAGTTTACCTATTTTGCACGATATACTATGATGATTTTAATTGAGTATTGAAATAACTATGAGGGCTGTGTAAGCAAACCAAGTAAATTTTTTTTTATTTCCTGTTATGAAATGGTGAAACTCTTGCAATAGATCTACTATGATGAAAAAAGCAAGATAATAACCAATCAGTTACGTTTATCCCTCTTTACTTGCGAGTTTACCTATTTTGCACGATACACTATGATGATTTTAAACTGACTATTGAAATAACTATGAGGGCTGTGTAAGCAAACCAAGTAAATTCTTTTTTATTTCCTGTTATGAAATGGTGAAACTCTTGCAATAGATCTTACTATGATGACAAAAGCAAGATAATAACCAATCAGTTACGTTTATCCCTCTTTACTTGCGCATTTGGCTTTCTTTCTATATGTCCACAGTTTGAGGAAATAAAAAGTTGGCATGTTTTTCTTGTACTATATTTTTTCTTAAACAGTTTTTCTTGTGATTACTGATCCAAATTCTTACTCATTGAGTTGCCTCTGAGAATGATACACAGGTTTTGTTTGCTGATGATGTTTATTTCATTTCGGTTGCCTATTTATGTGTCAGGTTAATGTTATGGACACATTAAGTAGACTCAGCCATGATACAGATTCAGAAGTTGCAATGGTATGATAGAGCCAGCTTTGGTTCACGGTACAAGTTTTCTTCTGTTGCTTACCCTCTAAAAGTTGTTATATTTGTTCAAATATTGCAGGCTGCAGTTTTTTCCTTAGGTTTGATAGGTGCTGGAACTAACAATGCTCGCATAGCTGGAATGCTTCGCAATCTTTCCAGCTATTATTACAAAGATGCCACCCTTCTTTTCTGTGTAATGCTTCTTCTAAACAAGTCTTCAGAATTGTAATTCTGCTGTTGGGATTCATCAAAGATTGGTTGACTGATTTCACTTGGCCTATGCAGGTGCGAATTGCCCAAGGTCTCGTACACTTGGGGAAGGGCCTGCTGACCATCAATCCATATCACTCTGATCGCTTCTTACTATCACCGTAAGTAATCTTTTTTTATAGAAAATTGACTTCCCTGGAATTACTTGATGAGATTGAATATGAGCGTTATTTTTTTTTCTCCCAACAGCACCGCGCTTGCTGGTCTAATAACCATGCTTCATGCATGTCTTGATATGAAGGCCATCATTTTGGGGAAATATCACTATGTCCTCTATTTCCTTGTTTTAGCAATGCAGGTTTGTTCAAGTCTGGACACATCGACCTATCTTATTTGCTTCCTTTTTGTCTATTGAATCACTGGCTTCTTACTACAAGTTTTTTTCTTTTTGTGGCCACAGCCAAGAATGTTGTTGACAGTGGATGAGAATCTCAAGCCTTTATCTGTACCTGTTCGAGTGGGACAAGCAGTTGATGTTGTTGGTCAAGCTGGAAGACCCAAGACCATTACTGGTTTCCAGACCCACTCAACGCCAGTTCTTCTGGCTGCTGGTGATCGGGCTGAATTGGCTACCGAGAAGTGAGATTTTCGCTTCAAAATCACCATTAGCTTTTCTGTTATTGTTTGATAGTACTCTAACGATTACTTCTCCTGCAGGTATATTCCCCTCTCACCCATTCTTGAAGGGTTTGTCATATTGAAGGAGAACCCAGATTACAGAGAAGATCTGTAGTTGCTCACTGGGATTTCATAGAGCTTCTTCGACAAAATACGAAATTGCAGACCTTGCCTGATTACTTCAAGCCTGGGATTTTCAGCAAGGTTTGAAGTTGTATGCACATTGCACGTCAACTCCGCCCCGTCTTCCTCTTTCTTTGGTTTATGTAGCAAACATTGTAGATTAGCAGGAAACAAACTCACACTTCGCATTCTGAGTGGGAGAATTTTACCCAAATGCATCGGAACTGTTGACCTATCTGCTTGATAAATGGAAAGCGGGGTATCATGCTTGTGTTAGGATACATTTTCCCCCCCTTGCTTTTTATGTTTAATGATGATATTCTAGTAATTTACTACTCCGGATGAATATATTAGGGATTTTTCTCCGCTTTTTAATTAAGTTTGTGATAAGACTCAAGTGCATTTATTAGGAACTTGATCTTCATTCTTGGTTATTCAATGCTCTCATTTTGTTCAAAGCAATGAACAGAGCATGAACCCAACTTGAAATCTAAGCTTTCCTTGTCGGTGGATTGATGATCAGTTGCAAGATGCATTAAGTTCGTAGTTTGCCTCAAAACTGAAGGATGATAATAGATGTTGGTGTGGCAAGTTAAGAGTTTACGTTGACGTTAGCAGTTAATTTATACTTTAGAAATAGCACAATTAAAATATTCAGGAAAGTAACACCGACATGGTTGCACTCTTTTTAAATTATAATTAGCACAATTAATTCTTCATTTTTTAGAAATAGAGTACAGTTGAAAAAAATATTTAGAAAAATAGTTTAGAGAGAGAGAAATAGAGTACATAGATGATATCGAATCTTTTATAAAGTAGGCTGTATGTGCCGTGGACTTGCTATTAGACTACTTGTGTGGACTTTTATTTATTGTTAGTGATTTTTTTTTTACGATTAATTTATTTTGTTGTGATTATTTTATGATACTAGGTGCTTTTGTCATAGAATTTAGATGTATTTAATGATTTTTCTTTTTTTTTCTCTGCCCTCTTTTTATAAATTACAAAACTGCATTTTTTTTTTGAAAGCTATGCTATTTAAATAAAAAAAATTTTTGTTGATGCTATTTCCTGGAAACATCAAAAGAAACTGCTGCAACACTGTTCTAAAAAAGCAAACAAAACAAAACAAAATAAAGTAATTATCAATCTATATTCAATTAATCAATCAACTCTATTTAATTCAATAATAAAATTTATTTTAAAAAATAAATTTAACAAAGAACAACAAATAAAAAGACACGAGATAACTCAATTAAATAAAAAAAATAAAGGATAAAACAAAGGTCATAGAAAGCAGGAAATGAAAAATAGCTCAATCTTTAATTAAATAAAATATTGAAAGATAAAATTAAATAAAATATTGAAAGATAAAATTAAATAAAATATTAACTTAATAAAATAATTAAAAAAAAAGTAATCTTGGTCAAACCTCCTAAAACGAGGTTAATTTTTAAAGCTTGCATCCCAAGAAATCTTAGACACAGGCTTAACGAAAAGCTCAAATTTTTAAATCAAATAAATGTTAAAAATGATATCAGGTAAAAGAAAAAAAAATTTTGCAAAGCCAAAAAAAACAACATCAATGAAAATAATGAAGATAAAATTTAATAGGAAAAAAAATCATGGGATGAAATTAAAAAAAATACAATTCTAAAAATTATCTCAAATTATAAAAATAGCAATTAAAAAATAAAGTCTAAATTTGATAAAATAAAAAATTGAATGAGGATGAAATTGAAATAAAAATTTAATTTTATAAATAATTTCAAATAAAAATAATAATAATAAAAAATATTTAGACTTTATTTTTTTCTTCTTATAAGAAAGAAAAAAAAATTAGAGGTTGATTTGAAAAATCAGAAGAAAAGAAAGGAAAGAAAAAAATGAAATTTAAATATAAGAAGCCCATGTTTAATCCATCACCTTATTAACTTGAGCTCAGGCCCGTTAAGCTTTCCGGGCCACAGCCTTTATTTTTCTCCCTCTCTCTTAGCTTCGGGGTTTTAGCTAAAACCACACGGTCTCTCTCTTTCTCTCACTAGGGTTTCTCTCTCTCTAACAACCCAGCTGAACCAGACATCTCTCCATCTCTTCCATTAATACTTGAACTGTAAAATTGAAACCCTAATTCACTATGAAAGTGAAAGTAATTTCACGATCTACCGATGAATTCACTCGAGAACGTAGCCAAGATCTCCAAGTAAGCTCCTTCTCTCTCTCTCTCTCAAAATCCCCAATTTTTTGTATCAATTCATTAAATATTTCAAAACCCAGCTTTTAAAAATTCCTTTTTTTTGTATCAGTTGATTTAACAAAAAAAACCCAATTTTGAATCGGTTGATGAACTCAAAGGGTATCTATAAAAATCCCCAATTTTGTATTAATTGATCTTTCGGAAAGTAACCCTTTATTTTTCTGTCTGGGATTTTACTCGTTCTTCAACTTTTTTTCTATTTCTCTTTCAAAAACCTCATTTGTGCTTCTTTTTTTCTCGCTCGGATTTGGATTAGAGAGTGTTTCACAATTTTGATCCGAATCTAAGAACACAAGAGAAGGCGGTGGAGTACCAGAGGGCACTTAATGCTGCCAAATTAGATAAGGTAATGTTGATTCTTTTATTTTATCGAATAGGATTTGTTTTGTTTATCTGGTGTTTTTTATTTGTTCAAACTGGTTAATTTGGTGTTTATTTGTTCTTATAGATATTTGCAAGGCCGTTTATTGGAGCGATGGACGGTCATATTGATGCAGTTTCGTGTATGGCGAAAAATCCGAATTACTTGAAAGGGATATTTTCTGGTTCTATGGATGGAGGTATTTCGAAATATTTAGTATTTCTAAGATTATTATGTGATTTAATTTATCATTTAAATTTGACTCTTAGAATAGTTTGTTTCAATTTTTTTTTTTTGCTTAAAATAAGTATGATATTTCTGATTTTTCATTGTTTTTGGGATGTTTGCAGATATTCGCCTTTGGGATATAGCTAATAGGTAACTTCCTGCTGTATTTTTCAATTTGAAGTTTTTACTTCTTAGATTAACTATAAGCTAAGCTTCTTGCATGTTGGATTTTAACCTGAATGGAAGGGGAAAGAACTGGTGGTAGCTGTGAGACTGTTATAGCCTTTTTATTCCTTTCTGTTTCCATATGAATTTTAGGCCAATCTATGGCAAATTAGACTGTTGATTGATCTTTATTCCTCTGGGCTGAAAATAGGGAAAGAAAAGGACAACAATGAGTTATTGCTTACTACCATTATGTGTCACAAAGTCTTGTAATATAAGTGAGCTTTGGGAGTAATAACTATGCAGGCTAGCTTTTTAAGATGAGTATAATAATACAATTTCAATGTTTAACTGCGTATGGCCACTTTTGTGGGGTTGAAATTGGCAGTAATGTATTATAAATGATCAGGCTTCAGAGGAACTTCTTGTGCTTATCAATTGATTGATCATTATAATAGAGTAATCTTTCTATGAATACTATGTTTAAAGATCCCTAGATCAATTCTGAAAAGATTTTTTTTTTTTTAAAAAAAACTGAATCAGGTCCTGCTATATGTTTTGGTTATGCTTTTGGTGGATCGCTTGTTGAGACATTGATATTATGCATGTGATGATGTTTGACTTATGAGATTTGAATCAACAGGAGAACAGTTTGTCAATTTCCTGGTCACCAGGGTGCTGTAAGAGGTTTGACTGCCTCTACAGATGGGAGTACTCTTGTATCTTGTGGAACTGATTGCACGTAAGATATATATATTTTTAAGATGAAAAATAAGTTTTTGAATCTGAATGCTTTGTGGTATCTGGATGTATCTTTCATTTCAACCTAGAATTTAACTCACATTTTAGCGAACTTGTTGGTTCAGTGTCAGGCTCTGGAATGTTCCTGTAGCTACTATTATGGATTCAGACAACTTGTCTGACTGTTCATCTGAGGTAATGCTTTTTTGATATAGTTAATCATATATTGATCAAATTATCTCCTCTTTCTGCATACCCTGAGAAAATTTCTACTTGTATCTACAGCCACGGGCAGTTTATATGGGGGAAAATGCATTTTGGTACGTTATAACTTCACTTCAGGGATATTTGTTCTCGTATATATATCTAATTTAGGTGTGTTTGTTTGAACATCTCTCCTATTCTGAACTCTTCTGGCTATTTTCAGGGCTGTTGACCACCAATGGAATGGTGATCTCTTTGCCACTGCTGGTGCTCAAGTAGATATTTGGAATCATAATAGGTTTTGATCTCAACTGGTTTCTTTATTTCTATCAAGTGCACAAGCTATCTCAATTATATTCTCTAACATACCTGCCATAATTAGGTCTCAACCAGTGAACAGCTTTAAGTGGGGAACAGACTCAGTTATTTCTGTCCGATTTAATCCAGGGGAACCAAATCTCTTGGTAACATCAGCAAGGTATGCACGCACAGCTAACCTTTAAGGTCTGTTACTGTGAACTTGATAGCGTGGATACTTGACTCAGAGCATGTTTTCATCCTGTCTGTCTTGTTTACCTTTAATATGGAAGGTCTAAACAATTCAGCAAGCACATGAACTACTATGAGTACAATATTCTTAACACATGTGAGCCTACTTGGGATTTTAAGATGGAAACTAGCTCAGCAAAGTTTGATCCCAAACTTGGGCTCATCTTTCCCACTCCCAAATGTGAATAGAACCTCAACTGTCTCAAGATTTGTGACTAGCTTAGATGTTTCAGTTGTGTGAATTCAGCCACATTTAGGTTCTTAAGCACCTCATGAAGTTTGGGAAACAGAAATAATTGATTTGTTCGGGATATTTGTGCTTAAAGAAAGTGTTTTTATCCATGTTCAACTTTGGTCATTGGACATAGCATTTAGTAGTATGGAGAGTTAGCTTTTTGTTTTTAATGATGCAAAACCAATGGACCCTTGAGTCTTAAGGATTCCCAAGGATCTTGTTTCATTTCATGATATGTCCTCAAACCAATACCAAGTTGCCATATCTTATTGGGGCGAATGCTTTATATTCTTGTGTTTGTGCATAAGCTGCATATTCTATGGTGCTTTTGACTTTCTTCCCTTGTTAATGACCACTTATATTTGAGGACATTGAGGATGACAGATCCTTTCACCCTTAAAAGATGGACAGTGTACATTGTATGTGGATGTTAACTGGTTATTTACCTTATATAGGTTTTTCATAGTCATGCATGTGTCACTCAACAGCTTGCACACTCGACAGCATTAAACGAAACATATGCTTATTTGAAGTGTATTTTCTTTTTGTAGTGATCGCAGCATAATATTGTATGACTTGCGTGTGTCATCTCCAGCAAGGAAACTTATTATGAGGGTAAGTTTATCTATTTATCAGCATGAAGTTCAATGCATGGTTATGATCTTAGATCTCCTGTTTGCATTTTTTGATGAGCTATTAACTTTTTTTGTTGTCTGAGTGAGGTAAATAAGACAAGTGATTTTATTTTATAAAAAATACCCTCACTTTTCATAAAGATGCATTCTGTCACTTCTTAATTCACCAACTCTTGACGAGGTTTGAAAAGTTATATGATAGCATAAGAATTCAGTCAAGATTGTAATTCAGGGAGTAGTGACCTAGTTCCAGTGGCATACAATTTGTTCAAAAGCCAGAGATGTGGTATCTTTCTACTCTAAGTTTCATGCAAACATGGGGGGGGGGGGATTATTTAAGTTGGCAATTCGCAAATCTTTTTATTGATTTTTGTTACGAAGTGTTCCATTGTTGAGGTGGTTTCCCAGATATTATATGTCTCTTAAATACTTCTAATTTATTCAGTCCTTAGTTCAAGACTCATCATACTGTGATTGTTCGATGCTAATGTGCTTTCTTTTTTCTTCCTGCAGACAAAAACTAATTCTATTTCTTGGAACCCAATGGAACCCATGAACTTCACAGCTGTAAGCACATGAACTGATGCATTCCTTAGAATTTAAATTTTTAATTTGATTTAGAATAATTGGGTGGTTTGTATGATCTTTGATATTTTAGCGCTATCAGATACTAACTTGATTAAAAATTTAAATCTTATTCATAGGGTGATCTGCTTCATAGAGTTGAATACATTGCATTCTGTTAGGATTTACTCATTATATTGCATAATGCTGCAGGCAAATGAGGATTGCAACTGCTATAGCTATGATGCCAGAAAATTGGAAGAAGCCAAGTGTGTGCACAAAGATCACGTTTCTGCAGTGTAAGATGGCTGGTGTTTGAATTCTGAACTTATAAGTTTTCTGTCAATTTTAGCGATGACCAAAGAGATTGTTTGTTAACACCAATTATTCACTTCCAGGATGGATATTGATTTCTCGCCAACGGGTCGGGAATTCGTAACTGGATCCTATGATAGAACAGTGAGTTGCATTTGAGCAAATTCTGCTGCATTTAGTTAGCTTAGTTAATGAGGCTGGATTTTATGTTTAATCAAGCTTCTTGTTTTTGCAGGTTAGAATTTTCCAGTATAATGGAGGTCACAGTCGGGAAATCTATCACACAAAGAGAATGCAAAGGTTTGATTGAATTTGTAGTCCTTATTAATGCTTTTGGTCTTGTATCTTGTTGATTGATCATAGGATTTTTTTTGTTGGTGTTTGTTATATTTGTATCTTGTCACATAAAAAATGAGGCCTTTGTGCATGACCCAGCACTTTTTTGAGGTGTCCAAAAGAAGATTCAATTTTCATAGTGCTCATTTTCTGTCTGAAATATGTAGGGTATTCTGTGTCAAGTTCAGCTGCGACGCAAGCTATGTTATTTCAGGAAGCGATGACACAAATCTGAGGTTATGGAAAGCTAAAGCATCAGAACAATTGGGAGTTGTAAGCTTCTTATTTGTTACACATTTTAAGTTAATTCTTGCATATTTTCCTCAGTGCTGCTTAGTTTTCAGCATTGCCACCACAATGTCTATATTGATTATGTGTGTGGTGATGCTAACTGAGCTGCTGAAGCAACGCAAGATATGATGGTGCACTGAACCTTTAAAAAAGTGATGATTTTATTATTGAAGCTCAGATGAATATTTAGTTTTACAGTTTAATTTCTTCATTAGCTACATTTTTCTATAAAAAATTGTGCAATAATGTCCCATATCTCAATCACAACCCATCCATTTTCTATTCTGCAGCTACTACCAAGGGAACAGAAAAGGCATGAATACAACGAAGCGCTAAAGAATCGCTACAAGCACCTTCCTGAGGTCAAGCGCATTGTGAGGTAAGGGGATTTTAGCTCCTAAAAGTACTTGTATTTGGCTGGAAAACTATCCACAAGAATGATACTAGTCAGTATTAGACTTGGAAAACTTTGCCGCTAGCTAGTGTTGGTTGCTGATTTTTCTGTGTTTTGATGGCAGGCATAGGCATTTGCCCAAACCTATATACAAGGCTGGTGTCCTTCGCCGTGTAATGATTGAAGCTGAAAGGAGGAAAGATCAAAGGAGGAAAGCTCACAGTGCCCCGGGAAGCATTGTAACTGAACCAATGCGAAAAAGAAGAATTATTAAAGAAGTTGATTGAGTCATGTATGTTGGCTAGAGTATCTCCAGTTGGATCTTACACAGTCAAGTTTGCTCCTCGGCTTAAAGCTAGCACCTTAACGTTTGTTTTATGTGATCCCAAATTCCGATTCTTTCATTGTAATTCAAAGTGAGAAGAAACCATGTGAGGTTGAGGGTCGAGAGAACCAGCTCCATCGATGCACCGTAATGTTAATTGTCATATGATAATCAAATTTTTGTTTCCTCTTCAACAGTTGAATGTAAGCATGATTATGGCTAATTTTTCTTCAGTATATTAGCTTTCTCTAGTTACTGTTATGGGTTTTTACATCCTCTTCTCACCCTCCCAAAGTAAATGAAATAAAGAGATTCACCCAGAGAGATGGATAGAATGATTCGTTTCTTTCAAAATGCCAACCTCGACAAAAGCAGGTACCTAAGCTAGGTCATTCGCGATTCAAAGCTTTGTTTGAGTTTAGGGAAGTCCTCATTATTAACAAAGAGCGAATCGAAAAGAAAACAGAATGAAGCCTACACCAGGTAAAAAGAATGGTAATTCAAAGATCAACAGTGTCTATAACTATGAAGTTATCACTCAGAACTAAACTAAGGACAAGACAGTTGGCTGCAACACGAACAATTTGGTCCTTGAAAACATGGTCACTAGTGCAAAATGCTACTATTCCCTAAACTTAATAGTACAAAACACATCAATATGCGCTGATTAAGTTCGTTGCTGCTTATCATCTTCCTCTTCATCATCAGAGTTGGCACTTTCACGGAATCGTGGATTCTTCTCCTGTCACATCAAAGCAACAATGGATTATACAACAGAAAAGAGATAATTCAAAAACATAGGAAAGCAGAGAGCATGTGAGAATTTTGGGTTCTCTATAGTCTATAGTGATCAATGCCATTGCAGAGTCAAAATCAGCTAAAAGCAAGCTGGAAATCAGACCTCCCTCGTTACAGTAAAAAACATAAACCTGTAATGGCATGGAAGACTGGCACCCTGTTGGCAACATGTTGACAATTGCAAAGAATGCCCACAGGCATATAAGACTGCTATGCAGTTAAAGATTACCGGTCGTGAGTCGGGATCAAAGTTCCTCCTGGACTCATGATCTGAGGTTCTCTTTGAAGATTCGCGTGGAGGTCGGTCATCCTCTCTGTGCCGCTTCCGGTGATGGTAATCTGCTTCTCCAGAAAGACAATCAGGCAAAGATTATTATGAAAACATCAAGAAGGATCAAATACAGGCCAGGCCCAAACTCTTGAATAAAATAAAAAGTCATACTGAATAAAGGAATGTAAGAAGAAAAATACACTCCAAGCCATCAACGTGTGCATAAAAAGGAAAAATACCTCCACTCTGGCGAAGAGAACCACCGTGATTGTGGATTCCACCACGTCTGCCATCTGCAGGGATAAAATGTCAGAGGATGTTGAAACATAAATTTCATTGCATAGTGAGGGAAGTCAGAGAAAACTTTTGTGGTGTAATTCCAATGATATAGACATGACAACCTAATGTTAACAAATTGAGTGAACCATTCAATAAAAATTAAAAGAAAAGCAGCAACAGAATCAATCAATGAGCAACAATATGAAAAAAAGGTGGGTGGATCATGATGGATATTCCAGCCAAGAATTATTCACGTTTTAAGAGGCAACAAAGGGTTTTTACTTTAGATGGGCGCTGCAAACTCTAAACTATGGGACACATGCAGATATTACCAAGAAGATCATGCATCATCCAAGATGATAAATAGAATTGGATATTAAGTTGTAAATAAGGAAACAATTGTCATCCTTTATTTCATTTTCCATTTATATTGTGCAGGTTGTACATATTAACTATACTACAACTTTCAAAAAAAGACAATAAAAAAAAATAGAAGAAGAAAATGACGAGTACAAATAACAAAACAAAACAAAACCATAAATTAGCAAGGCTTGCTTACAAGAACAACATTTTCTCTCCATGCTCAAGCAAGTGGTCACAATCATGTTGCAATTTACATGAATGACAATTCATGCACAATCTCAGTAAAAGATTACTAGATTCTAAACTCATAGTTCAAGGTTGCACCTTTGCTACTAAAAACAGGTTCTACTGCATCTTTCGAAGACTGATTATTTAATCGTTCATAATAGATCATGACATATGTATACAAGGTTGGAATTAAACTGTGCTTATAGTTCTTGCTTCAGCAGGGCTGCACTGTTACCGAGCTTGTTGCAATGCATTGCTAATAAATTTCAAACTCCATCCTTCTACTTCAATAGACAACTCAAAGAATATAAACAAACACTGGAATCATTCTAGAAAACAAAAGGAAATTTTTGGAATTAACAGATCTAGTTTAAGAAAAGGATTTTTAAATAAAATAACCCTCAGCAACTCACAATGAGGTGGTGGCATAACTGGAGGGAAAGAACCCAAGGACCCAGTACCATAATCTACAAGCTGTCTTTGTGCTTCCAACTCTTGCTGAACTAATTTTCCATAACCACCTCTGCGTACCTCAAGTTAAGGAAACTGAAGGTGCCTTATGTTTCACTAATGATAAATCAGGAGAGGAAAAAAATCAGTTGATTAGCATGTTGGCAGTACTTGTCCTTTTCTAGAAGACAAAGCCTTTAAATATGCAACCATTTGATCCATGATCGAACACACACAGACAATGCTAAAAGGATATCAGGATCGTAGTCTGTCCGATATTCATCTCGCACCTGTAAAAACAAATTCAAACCAAAAAACAATTAATGCCAAAAGAAGGGTAAGCTTTTAGCAAATTGATGGCCAATGCAGCAAGCTCACCTGTCCACCACTTCGACCACGACCCCATTGCCTTCCTTCCTGAAAACCCCAATCAAAATCCACACGAATTGGACGATCATCAAGAATGGTTCCACTCATAAACTTCACCGCATCCTCTGTGTCTTCTCTAGAGTAATATCTAATCAATATGCATAAAAATGAGTTAAAAATGATAATCGTGAAATAACTACTTGTAAAAGTTATAAACCAAAACAACTTATCATAAAAAAACCACTAAAAAGGAACAAGGAGACAGGTTTCCTTAGCAAAAACAATTCCTCAAGACTTCCTCGTAAAGAAATCCAGAGCCTTACAAAAGAAAAGCCACATGGGTACATTCTTATCTTTCTAATTTTGTCAACAAACAAAATACTTCAGAATTCAGATTTCCTTGCGAATAATACAGGAGATACCCACAAAACAAAACAAAACCCGCATAGGGTTTTTGTGCTCTTGTCTAAAACAACAATTATCTTCGAAGTTTCTTCCACAAACTAAGTTCTTGAAAATTCATACCTTTTAACGAACTAGACCAAAGGCGAACTAGACAAAGTAAAACCGACATGAGGTTTTAGTCTTCCAGTCTAAACCTACAACTATCTTCTCAGCTCCATAAACATAGAACTTAAAGATTGAAACTTCGTATAAGAAACAAACCAAACATTTAAAGGACAAAACAAAACCCACATGGGGTTTCAGCCTTCCAGTCTAAACCCACGATTATCTTCTCATCTCCATAAACAAAGCACCAAAAAGATTGAAACTCTGTACAGAAACAAACAAGAGACTTACAAGACAAAACAAAACCCACATGGGGTTTTACTGTTCTTATCCAAACCCATGATTATCTTCTTAATCTCTCCAGCTCGAGAGAAAAGCTCATAAACTTGCTCTTCAGTAGAATAAAAAGACATGTTACCAATGTAGACAGTTGTTGAGGTTTGAAGTGCCTGTTCAAACTCTTCTTGATTACCAGGAAACCTCCTGTCTCTATAAGCTGATAGCTTTGTTAGATCCTGAAATTGAAAAAAGAAAAAGAAAAAAAAAAGAGGTGATTATTTATAAGAAATAAAGTCTAAAGATTGAAACTTTTTTGTGTTATAGTGAATTTACCTTGAAGAGGGAAGCCATCGTTTCTGAGTTGAGGAATTGAAATCTTGAAAAATGGAACCTGGGAATTTGATTTTACGGGCTTTTGTAGGGGAGGGATTTTTGTTTCCTTATTGGGGGGTGTTTGGTAATTGGTGGTGTTGAATTCAGAAATGGTTTTCTTTGTGTTTGGTTACAGGGGCTTTGATTGAAAGTAGAATTTGAACCCTGTCCTTTGCAAGCCGGGTATAATGTAATGTAAATGTTATTTTTTAAAGTATGTTTTATTTAAAAATATATTAAAATAATATTTTTTAAAATTTATTTTTAATATTAACATATTAAATAATTAAAATATTAAAAATATTAATAATTTTTAAAAATATTTTTTAACAGGAAAACAAAAACAACAACACATTCCGAAATTACCATAGGGTTTAAGCTTCCCTATTAACAAACCCCTACCAAAAGCAAAAACAACAACCTTCTCTCATCTGAAAAAAACAATCACAAAAATGGCCTCATTTGCAGCCGCCAGATCCGTTATCCGGTCATCCGCCGCCCGTAACGCGGCGGCCCGCTTTGCTTCCCAGTCCAAATCAAAGCCTAAAGCCTCCCCCTTTGGCCTCAACTCCACCACGAGCAAACCCATTCTCAGGTCACCATTACCTCTCCTTTTGTGTGCGTGTGTATTGATTTATTTTGATTTAGAAAGATCAAAACTTTAATGAGCTGTTTTGCTTTGAATGATTGAAAGTGTTAATGTGATGTTTTGTTTTTTTTATTGTTTTGGTTAATGAAGGAGGAGTCCAGTGGAAATGAGCTTTGCTGTTGAATCAATGATGCCTTACCATACAGTGACTGCCTCGGCTTTGATGACTTCGATGCTCTCCATTTCTCGCTGCAGTTGTGGCTGGCTTCTTGAAGGTATAGAAAAGATTTGATCTTTTTGGTTTATATGTTTCTGTTTTATGATTGATTGTTTCTTGATTGCGTTTTATGTTGGTGATGTTGCATAAGTTTGAATTGTTTTACTTGATGATTATGCTATACTTTTTGGTAGTTTTGTGTTAATCTTTTGAGAAACTGTTATGGAAATTGGAATTGTGGTATAAAGGGATGGAGCTTGTGGTGGTAAAGGTAATTAAGAAATGGGGTAACGGTAAATTTTATGTGTCTGACATGTGTGGTCATTCCGTTTTCTTGTGTTCTAGGTAGTTTTCGTATTCTATGTCTAACCAGTGGGTTTTATTCTTGAATTAGGTATCTAACAACGTTTGTAATCCTCCTTGATGTTCTTTTTCTTCCTTTTAATTTTCTGGTAAGTTAGTGTTTGCTGGATTAGGCTAGTAGTGAATGCTAGGCCATGTGGTTAAGATAAATCGCTTAAGTTTATTTGCAAAGCCCTCTCAATCTTGCATTATCACATAAAAGAAAAATAAGAAGAAAATAAGCCTCTCGTTTTAGTGCTTTGTTTTGATAAAGAGGTGCAAACTCCTCTCTTTTCATGTTGTAGGACGAGTCAAGACTAGATGAAGATCGAGAAGCAAAGATGGAATGACTTGGATTTGTTTTTATTTTGAAGCTGTTAAACTAGGAGGGTTGGCATCATGTTTAGATTAGACAAAACAGTTACTTTATTCGAACTAATGATGAAACATGATGTAAAACTCAGCCGTTTTAGATAAGGATTATGTTGTATGGATTAGTATTTATTAAATGATCTCTGTGTTTGACATTATTCTCAAAAGAGTTTTCTGTTGCCTCATATGCCATCTAACCTATTATTAAGAGTCCATCATTTTTTTGTATGTGTTTGAATTGTAGTTTTTCTTGTGGAATAATCCAGTGTCTTCCTAAGATATTGAATGAGCTTCAGAACTTAAATACAGATCATTTGTGCTAATTAAGAATTTCCATGAATCTATGAATAATGTAACAACTGCATGGTGCAGGAGCGTAATGGTAGCTTGACCTAGATTCAGCCAATAGGGGCAAACATGGTGGATGTATTATATGGATGTCTTGTCAACCTTGAATTGGTTTTGCTGGACAAATAAACAAATGGAGGGCTTGGCAGCTACTGTGGTGGCCTGGCTGTTTCCTGTAGTTGTATGTTAGATGGAAGAGGAGTAATTGTATTTTAAAAAATAAAATAAAAGTCCCTCGATATTGAGAATTATTTAGAAAGGAATTTAACTCGTTAAATTGTAGTATCAGTATCAGATGGAATGGGTGAATTAGGATTGGTGGTCATTAGCAAGATGATGGATGTAAATATTTGTTGTTTCAAGAACTCATATTGTTCATGTTTCTTTAAACTATTGCCTACAATAAAAGTACATGTTGTTCAAGAATCCTTTTGACAATTTATTGTGATGACATATGTAGTTTTAAATGTTCAACTTCTTACTTGGAGTTTAAATAGTTTGCTTAAGCATTTCTTTGATTAATTTCTCCAAAAAAGAATCAACCTGACCATCAAGGGAGCATACTGATTATTGTTATTCAATCAGCTTGCAATGATGATGTGTGATGAATTCTCAGAAGATTCAAGCAAGTTTTAGTACAAAATTCTGCCTTTAGAAGTTTTGAATGAGCTGCTGAAGAGACCAGTTGGATTTCTGAGCTTCTAAAACCTAGATGAATTAGTAGACTCTTATCCTTCTACAGCTCTAATAAACTACTTGTTTGTCTGATTTTTTTATGATAAGATTTAGTTCTCAGTACATTAATTTGAAAGATGTATTGCAGATTCATTCAGTTATAGTTTTCACTTTTTTCCCTTTCTGAAGCTTTTGTACTGTTGGTGTTGAAAAGGTGATTTTATGCACCCTACTAATTTCTTGTATTTAATCAGCTTGCAATGATGATGTATGATGAATGTGCAATGGGTTCGGGGAAGTTTTGTTCAAAAGTTCTTGCATCTAAGAGAATGATGCCTGCTAGATTAGAAGTGTTGAATGAGCTGCCTATTGGAAAGTTGACCCGTAAATTGTTTTTTCCCTTTCCTTTCATGTTTTATCTAAGGACAAGACTTTAAGTATTTGTACGTAAGAAACTCTGGGACTGCACTCTTTCCATTAGTGTCATGTAGCCTATAATAGCTGCTTTATTCACTTTGATGGACATTAACCAAAGTGAAGGTGTTTCAAATATTTGCATTTCTGTGTATATTGATGTTTATCTGTTTCCATTTGTTGTTTTAAGCTTTTTATTACATGTGTGACAATTATGAGCCGTAACTTCATATCTATCACGAATCAATGCAAATCCTTACCCTTTCAGGCTACTTAGGATAGAGTGTTGCTTGAGATACTTTTAGCTCATATCAAACCCCCCAATAGGCATGCTTCATCTTAAGCTCATAAAAAGTTAAAAACCATGCATGTTAAATTGGGGTGGCATTCGCTCTTAGTGAATGCTAAATGTGTTTTGCATTGCTTTCTGCTGGTAGTAGCCCTTTTGTCCAATGCAAGTCAATGACATCAAATTATTTTCTTGTCAGCTAGATTATGCATTGTGCCCTAGAATTGGTTTATTTAGTAGTAGAATTGAGGAATTGTGCATCTCAACCATGAGGGTTTTTGGCTTTTTTATTCTGACTTGATCTTTTGTTTGTTTAGGGTTGTAATCTGTTGTTGCTTGATGTGGCCTGGAAGACTCAGTAGATCTCCCCTTGTTTTTCTTTCCATTGCTTATGTAGCACCATTTTTTTCCCCCTTTAATTCCAGCCTGAACTCGTATTTTTCAGGCCTTTAATTCTCTCTTGGCACATTACATCCCCGATGTTGCGTGTGCATAATGACCCGCACCAGTTGCAACTATTACCTGGAAAATGACAGTGGCTTCGCCCGCTTGAGTTTGTTTTATGTTACATAGCCCTACCTAAATGAAAATTCAGAGTTGAACTAAGCATTTTGGGAGTCTTTGTTTTCTTGACACTTGCAATTTTTTTTCCTATTCTCTAATAGATTGCTTTGAATTATTTATAAATGAATAAATTTGAATATTTCTTAAGATGTTTGATTTTTAAACATATAAAATAAATTTGATATATATATATATATATATATATCAAAATGAACGATTCCAACCTTGCTAATCTTTTCTGTTTATGAATAAGCACCCATTCTATAAATCATTGCAAATCAGGTATTCAAGTCAGCAAATCCAGAGAACTGGATACGCTAAAGACAGATCCTTCCTATCGATTTATGATCGAAATCACAGAAAATCAACTATATTAAAAGAAATCTGCATTTGCCAAAGCCCTCCCCCTTCTCTTTTAGATTCATATGCATTTTGGCTGCTGTTCTCATGGAGATTCATGTTTTATTTTTAAGGGAACCAGGAAACTTAACCCTGACGAACATGATACCAAAAGTTTTACACAGGACAAATGCCTCCAGCATTACTCTGCATGCAAACGCAACCCATGCGAAATCCATGCACCTTGTTGCGAAGTAAACTGGAAATAAAGAGACTGGATTTGGCTAATCACATTTAACTAGTATTTCATTCTCAATCTGATAATTGTTGCATTAACAACGCAATATTGCTAAAACTTACAACTTCTGAGCATATCTTAGTCTTCATATATAAGTTATAGTTCACAACCAGGGAACAATAATCAAGTCTTTACTAAATTTGAAATATTCACTCCCATAAGAGACGCTAATCATGCTTGAACAGTAACCAGTTCATACTCCACCAGAGAAAGATTGTTGTTCTCTGTAACTGCAAAGTTCGCAGGTTCTGCAACTTCAACACGTCCCCACTTGTCTACGGCAAGCCTCATAGACCCCTTGAACATGTCAATCTTGGCATTGCGCAGGATGACAGTGGCACCAGGCTGCATAATGTCAACTGCATAAGATTAAAATGACTGTTAGAGCATGATATCAAAATGCATTAACCAAAACCTTTACAATCACTGAAAAAAAGCAACCTAAATGTGTTTATCAACACCCAGATCAAGGAGAGCATGATCAAAGTACTATAGATAGCAAGACAGCCTCAGTGCCTCCCCAGCATGCAGTTTGGGGTGGGGTGGGGGGGTCAGGATATGTTTTCCCCCTTGTTACTAACTACAAGCACAGATGAAGCTACACTCCAGGAAATGAACGAACATAAAAAAGAAACGAAGACAATCCTCTACCTATATTGATATGCAAGCAAGACCAAGGTGATCTTGACCCATACTTGGCACATAGCCACATATTAGTTACCAACAGTGGGCTCGCTGACCAAAGCATCCAAATTTTATTTCAAGCAAGTAACAAAAGTAACACCAAGCTAATTTCCTAGGCACCTGAACTCAGCATTCTGGTTTAAAATCAATAAATGACATTCAAAGTCCACTGGCTCAAAGTATTAGTTTTCCATATCAAATAATTATCTAGGAATCAAGAATGAATAATGAAGAGTGAATTGTGAATTCTAAACTTCAAGCAATTGTTTAATTCAGAACTATCTAATGCAATGCCTTCTGGAAATCAATAGTGCATTTTCAAAGAAACCACAAATGCGAGAACTATTTAATATATCCAAAAATCGCTACCATAAACATAGTATTCATTGAGAGAAACTAAAGGGAAATGTAAAGTCGATGCCTCTATAATATCCTAGTTCAACATGTGTTGTCTTGAAACATACAACACTACTACTTATAGCACAATATGTTAACCTTATTATAACTAAGCAGAACTATGAAACTTTCACACGATACATCAGCAAAATGAAAACATAAAAGTGGACCAAAAAAGCATTAACTTTCAAAATGGCCATCCTACGATCTAGATACTCTTAGGAACCAAGTGTCAATACAACCCAAAACCCATTCTCGCCCTTAAAAGGCTTTGCTTCCCAAACACACCTGAAAATTCAAACCTCTATTTTGGATTCTAAAAAATACAAACAGACAGACTTCACAAGCTAGCTTGAACTACAAGCTCAAAGGCCCAACAATGCCAAAACTTTACTTTCCTTCCACCCCATTAAAACAGTGACCCAGAAACTGTTCTCTCAAGTCAACAAACCATAACAAAGTAACAAGAACCAACAATCAATCACCTTAACAACACACCATCATATCAGCCAGACCTCATAAACAAAAAAGATCCAAATAACAAATTCATACAAATCAAGTCTCAAAACCCTGAACCCAGAAACCATCAAAGCAAAAAAATCAAAACCCCAACAAAAAAACCAACAAAGTAGCCACCTTTATTGGGTCTCCATAATCAAAACCCAAAACCCATAAATCATTTCTTACAAAAACCAAAACCCAGAAACAATCTCAATAAAGAATCCTAGAAAGCACAAAAAAGCATAGTCTTTATCAATAAAGGAGGAAAAATCTTTCACCTTGTTCATTTCTTGCAGTGAAAACAATACAACCAGTTTCATCACCAACAAGACATTCATTGATTCGAGAAGGGCGTTGAGGGCGTTGGGAGAGAGACATAGGAGCACGACGTGGCTTAGGGACAGGGACTGGTTTAGATTCAAGAACTTTGACAGTGAGATTGTGACCATTGGTGCCAGGCTTGAGTTCTTCTACTTTGATGAACACTGGCTTTCTTTTCTCAGCTGTTGTTGCCATTTTTGATTGATTGATCGATCGAAGATCAGTTGATTTCACAGAGAGGAGAGGAGAGGAAGAAAGATTTCACAGAGAGGAAGCAAGGCTGTTTCTTTTTCGTATGTACAAGCCTTGGCAGCGGTGGTTGTTTATAAATTGAAGGGAGAAAGGAAAAGAAAGGGCAATTAGGGTTTTTAATTGTGTTTTAACTTCAAGGAGAAGTTATGTGGGGTTTATGGCTTTATGCACGTGTGGTGTTTTTATTGCTTTGTGTTGACTTGAAGTCAAAAGGTTTGCTTTTGCTTTATGCTCGTTGTGAGCTTCCAATCTATTTTGCTTTCGAGAATAATAGAGCTCCAAATATTTTTGCATTTGAGAGTGATCCTTTCTGTACGGATAATAATGGATAATAACCCGAATCTATCCGAATGGATGGATGGAGTTGTTGATAGGAGAAGATTTTACGTACTATTTTGATTTATTATTATTTTTTAAAATATTTTTTATTTTAAAATAATATTTTTTTATTTTTTAAAAATTATTTTTAAAATCAGCACATTAATATAATTCAAAATATACAAAAAAAAATTAACTTTTAATAAAAAAAATTAAATTTTTAAAAACACGTGTTGACCCAAGTTTCCAAACGTTCTCTTAGTTGCAGTATGTATTTTATATTATGGTATAGGATCTTTAATATTATTTTTTATTTAAAAATATATTAAAATTATTTTTTATATCATCAAATTCAAAATAGTATTTTTTATTTTAAAATATATTAAAATTATTTTTTATATTAATTTGTATATCATCAAATTCAAAATAGATAGAGAACAAGAAGGGGGAGTTGTTGGTAGGAGCTTTTGGCCTTGATCTAAAACAAAATCAAGTGTGCTCGATTAGCCAATAATGGTATATAAATTGATTATTCCTATGGTTGTGAGGAAATGGGCCAAGTGTAAGTGTATTTGCATCATAAACTCTTATGATTATCTCTTATACGAGCAACTTCTTGCAAGACCTACCTTCATTCATATACTTTATTTCCATTTACATAATAAATGGATTGAAATACGATATCTTTTTATTTGTACATAATAAAATGGAGGGATCGTTCTTTGTCCACAGTAAGTGTTAGTTTTATAGAGGACAACACAATGCCTCTCATATTCTGCTTAAAGTGCAAGTTATTGTTGTTAGAAATGGCAAAGATGCCTACTGATTTAGGGAGGCCACTCCTGCCTGTTTTGGCTCTTGTTCTCCTTCTGCTTCCCCTTCTACTTGTGTTGGCTGTAACCCGCCTTCTTCCTGGCTTGGCATTAGTTGTTGCCGGCAGCATCGTAGTATTACCAAAGATATAAATGCTGCAAATAAAACCAAATCTAAGTTAAGAATCATCAGCTAGAATTGAAGTTCTATTTAGCTTTTAACAGCTTAAAAATACTGAAAATCCATCACAATTACCAGTAAATATACGGGTTTTGACACTTGACAGATTCCAGAAAGCTGTGACTGCTGATGCTGCCACCATCTTTTTGTGAAAACAAGCTCTCCATGCTTCCATCATCCGGCATTTCAAGTGCTCAACTGCAGTATCCCCACAAAAAATTCACTTCCACGGAACCATAAATGGCCAGACAAGCTAACAGCATTTCATTTACATGGAGAGGCTTTGTATACCTTTCTGGTTAATCTGACTAGAATAGCAAGCAAATAGTTTTGGTATGGTGAAGCTAATGAAAAACCCTGCCCAAATTCACAAAGACACGACCAAGATATAAGGAGTAAATTATCATCAAAACATTAATCTCAAGCAGATTTCGTAAACAATTTATTGTTATAGTTGACATACCAATTCCACAAAGCCTCCTTAAAGTTACAAGATGACCATACTCCGCACCAAGAAGCAAGAAAGGAATCACCTGTGACCAGGAAATAGAAGGCTCTTTAAATGCCTGTTTGATCAAATTGCAAAGGTTTTTAAGAGTATTATGCAAAGAAAATTTGGTAATTACTTTGAGGGTCATGGATGGCTCTCCTGAGAATAAATCTCTTGTCTTTAAAATTGCAAGATTTGCAGCTGGAAGTATCAATCTACCCACTCTCAAAATGTCCTCTTCTGTCAGCTTAAATTTTCTCAGCTTCTCAACACTGTTTCTGTGATTACATTATCAGAATCTCAATACTCAGAACCCAAATTAGAGGAACTTGAACACAAACATAATCTATTGGCTATTGCAATAACATTGGAGACTTGTACCTTTGACATATCGAATTCGAGAGGAATGATACACCCAAAAACAGAAGCCCGAGTTGTGAAATGGCAGAGAAAATGCTTAAAAACATAAAATTGAAGAGATTTAGCTACCTTAATAGCACCTCAAACTGAAAATTCAAAGCAGAAAGAGTAGATTAAGAGATATCCACCTAAAGCTAATCCCTTTAGCAAAGCAGGAAGACAAGAAACATAGGCATCCAAGACCAAACCAAAGACTTGATTTTGCCACATCTTTCCACATTATCAGATTATAAACAACCATCCCAATCCTCTCCAAATTGACTCCATCACCTTCATCAACTTCTAAAATCCAAAAATCATCATCAAAATAGCACAAATCAATTCAACAAAATCCAGATTTAAAGGACTTAGCAACAAAAAAATGAAAAAGAGAACACATTTCTACATACTTGGAGTGGTGCTAGAAGAAGGCAATGAAGGGACTAAAGAGAGCTTCTCCTTCTCCTTCTCCTTCTTAGACCGGCCGCTATGTCTCCTCTTTCTCACTTTTCCAACCTCATCCACAAAACCAATCAAGTCCCTTTCTTCCATACTCTCCACCTCCAATCTTCTCCTTAACCTTCTATTACTCCTTGGTGAAGCACAACCTAAAGAACCCATCTGAGATCCTCTACTTTTGCATCTCCTTCTAGACCCATTTTTCTCTAAAACACCCTCCTCCGGCATCTCATACCGGTCGACAAGACGGTTTCTTGATTTTCTCAAAGGAGAAGGAAAGAGGAGGAGTTGTTCTTGAAGAGGGAGAGAGTTGGTTGAGGATTTGAGTGAAAGACTTGATGGGGTTTTCTTTTCCGACGAAGGGATAAGGTTTAGAGACAGCTGTGGAGGCTTTGCTTCTGGTTCGATAGAGTATGTGATTCTTGACAAACGAGAGGCTGATTTTGCTTGAGAGTTGGGGTTTGACCTATGAGAAGGTGGTGTTGTATCCATTTCTTGAATGCTTTAATGGCAGATTTTTGGGGGATTTTGGAGAGATTCGAGATAGAAGAAGAAGCAAAGCTTGGTAAATGTGAAGATTTGGAGAGGGTTCTTGAGGTTTTTGATTGAGAAAGGAAAGGGTTTTTGATGTTGGGGTTTTGTTGAAATGAAAGGAGCCGTTGGAGAGACAGGGTTTTTGTTGCCTTTTGAATTCTTAGGGTGGGAATTGTGGGGGTCAATAGGGCCAGGAGAAGTGCAACGGTAAGAAAGTGATGGGCCTCTCTATCTAATCTACTCTTTGTTTTGTGGCTTTGTCATGGTGGGATTGCATTTGTTGAAAGTATGGATATTAAACCCAATTTATATATCCAGGTAGAATGTCTCATAGGTTAATACGGATTAATTAAAAAAAGTAAATTTTTTTTTTAAATAGATCAATTCTGGATAGAATTCTTTTAACATGAATGCTTTTAATATTTTAAATAGATCAAATATTTGTCAATTAACACACTTGCCTAGTTAGTTACAGCTATGGTAGCATATTTATTTTGAAGTGTTAGCATAATAAGCAAGGATTAATGTTCAACATGAATCTGCTGATGATTCTGTAAAATCATAGTTATCAAACTGCTCAAAGGTTTAGGTTGTTGGTTTGTAGGATCAATCCTAAAAACCACGTTGTTTTAGATAAAAAAAAAAATTTTAAAAACCAAAATATTATCATTTTGAAAATCCTAGAAATTAACTATGCAGGGTATCATTGAGTTTAGTTAGATCAATCAAGTTAACAAGGTGTAAATAGATTAACCCGGTTTTTACCGGATCAACCTCTGAACTAGTTTGAGATAAAACCTGACCTTGGTTACTAAGATTAACCGTTAGTTCGGGTCAGGTTTAGTAATTGTGTAAAAAACTATTGTTTCTCGGCATGTCTCTGGCAGAAGGACTTTAACCTTCCAAGGCCATCTTCAAGAGATGATTGTTCAACTCTAATAGAAGTTATTCGGAACTACTTCTTGAACCCCCCAGTAATCCCTGCAACAGTTGTTGCTCATTAGTGTCTCCATGGGATATCTTTCAAGCAACCATTGGTGTATCGGTTAGGTTCCTTACGAGGCACAAGGATGAGGGATTCTTCTTTAGCTACCCTTCTTGGGTTTTAGATTTGCTTGGTCACATTTCATGTTCAGATGGAGACAATTATAGCTCTGTTGAAATTTTGGCCTCGTGTTCTTCTTATCTTAACTTCTTCTGGCCCTAGTTTTGCCAGAAATTCTTGGTGAAAGTGGAAAGGCGTAAATGCAACAATTGGCCTAGATGTTGCCAAGTGTCTTGGTTTCAGACTGATGTATAGGATCCAAGAATTTATTACGTCAGGAAAAATCAAGGAAAGTTGCAAATTTGTAATTCTATGACTGAAGAGGGACAGGAGGGACAGCTCCTTGCCCTTACATACTATTCAAGACTCGATGGACAGGTTTTTTACAAGCACAAACATGTAATAACACTTTGATTTTTGATATTTGAAGGAACTTCAGTGACACCATGAGAAGTTGTTGATCTCTTCCAGCACCCCCTCTTCTGATGTGCTTACAGGCAGATGGGTTTTTATTTCTTGACTAGATGGGACAACTTTTGCTGTCCTCTTAAGACACTTTCCATAGTAGATAAGGTAGTGTAGAATTTAAGAAACTTGATGGCACCTTGAGAGATTGTCGGCACCATCACTTGATCTTAGACTTGGTATATCTTATCACTTCCTGCTGTGCCTTTGACAGAATGCTTTCATCCTGTCGAGGCCTTGTTCAAGAGACTGTGGTTCAATGGAAAATGTTATCCGGAGCCAATTCTTCAGTCCCACAGCCACTCCTGCACCCAATTCGTCAGAGATCAAAACATTATTACTGCCAACTTGACAGAAAGCTTGCATCAATCTTCTATGCTCGTGCAACATATTAGACATTGGAGAAACAACCATCAAAGCACACGCCCAGTTATATTAACATCTACCAGATGATTCTAAACTGTTTATGCTTTACCTGGCAGAATAGTCACAGATTCTTCTCTGGCCAGCTTGAGACAGAAGTCCATATCATCACTAATGTCTTCCAGCAACGAAAGATTTAGTTTTACCTGTAACATATATAAGTCATCAGGAATCTCACTTCCATGCTAAATTTTCTTTCAGGCCAGAATTGAGTTCAGGATTGCTTTGTTTTTACCATAGCAAACATGGATCCATCAGGTTTGTGTGGGCAAGTAACACAAGGGATCTCCTTGGTTTTTTCATAACATATATCCGCGGCTTCTCGCATTATGTTAATAGTTTTTGAAAAGAAATCTTCTTTTGTTTTCTCAAAGATTTGAGGAATTGCAGCCTGATAAACAAACCACGGGATTATTGATTGAATGGTATGAGCAAGATATTAGATATCAATAATGCATAAGCAGGCTTAGACTAATAAAATGAACAAGAACACATGATCTTGTCTAACAATAGAAAATCTTGCATATCAGCCTCCAGGAGTGATAAGAATGATATCAAGTATCAATGCTACAGGTTAGAGAAAGTCCAGTCCCTAACAGAACTGAAAGAGAAAAGGCAGACAAATGGATCCAAAGGAACCTGGACAAAGGTTGCAGGGTTACTTGAGATGTTGAAATAGCTCTTAATGCTTTCCACTATCTGGTAAGAATATGAAGGTATTAATTAGACAAGTTGCTTTGCTTCAGAATGAACAAGAACAACCTTCATCTGTAAGAAAAGATGAGAAACAAACCCCATATTTCTTAAGGATGCCATTAGGATCACAAGTTGCAATCCAACCAAATCGCCAACCCGGAACAATCCATCTTTTTGATATAGACCCGAGAGAAAGAACAGGAACAATGGATCCGAACTCCCCCATTGGTACATATGGATTGCTTCCAAATGCTATATGGCCATAAACTTCATCAGCAATCACAAAAATCCCAAGTTTTCTTGCAGTCTCTGCAACCTAGTAATGCGACTGAAATATAAGAGTCCAGTGCTAGCAAATTTTAGCAGCAGCCAAGATAGATTTAGGATAGACCTGTACCTTCTTCAAATGTTGGTAAGAGAAGACATTTCCACAGGGATTTCCAGGGCTTATAATAACAATGGCAGCAGTGTTCTCATCTGCAAGGGCTTCAACTGATTCAAGATCAACCTCCCAACCTTTTTCTGGTATAAGATCAAAATGGCGTACTTCAAGCTTGCTAAAACTCGCCCGTGATTCATACAGTGGATATCCTGGTCTAGGAAGCAGAATATTGGCACCGGGACGAGCAAGAGCAGATAATATGACTTCTATTGATTGTGTACAACCAACTGTGAGATAAATGTCATCTGCTGATAGATTGTATGGAAGGTCTGCAGAAAGATATTCCGCTACAGCCCTTTCATAAAATCAAAGTAGAAGCATCAGTTTGGCTCAGCGATACTAATATCTAATGTATAATAAGCATTGGAAAAGAACCCGAAGCAAATACCTCCTTGCTGGAAGGATTCCAATAGTAGGAGCATAAGAATTGAACTCAGCTGATTGAACAGCATGGACAATAGCATCTACTGCTTCCGGACTGGTCCTAAAGCATGCAAATGCTGAGGGATCACCATGGGAAAGGGGAACTACAGGCCTTTGATCATCTTTGTCAAGATGATCATACAGCATAATCAGATAACCTCTGATACTAGTAGCTGCTGTTTCATCCAACAGCTCATTCCCTCTAATTATCCATTTTGCAGAATGCTCCTCCATTGCTTTGTTGTGTGTGTGAAAGAGAGTGCAAAAGGGAAGCTAATATATAGACAAAGCTTGTATAAAACAAAAGTTCTTCTTTTCCATGAAGATGCAGTGAAAATAGCGCCAAGGTGGAAAAAGACAATTGGGTATCTGTTTCTGTATAATTTAAAATATAATTTATATTATTTTTTAGTCATTAATATAAAAATTAAAAAGAAAAACTGAGCTGTGACAGCTCCATCTAGCATCATGTCAGCAGTGACAGAGATAGCAGTTAATTTCTTTATAAAATATTTTTTATTTAAAAATATATTAAAATAATATATTTTTAAAAATTATTTTTAAAATACAAAAACAAACAAAAATAATCTCTCTCAACTAAAAATTTAAGTTGGTGGACACAATCATAATCTTTTAGTCATTTAAATTTAACATCATATGAATTCAATGAAACATCTCAACATAAAAATTTAAATATATAATTTATGTTATTTTCACACACTTATTATTATAATTATTATTCTAATATATTAAAAATGATTTTTGTCCTGGCTAATATATTAAAAAAAAATGATATTTGTTCTTGTTTTTATAACATTTTGATTCAAAATCATTCCTTGAATATTAGCATCATAGTTGTCTTATTATCCACCAAATATAGAATGGAGAAGTTCTATTTCTCTTCATATTAATGGAGATTTCTCAGAAATCCCACATCTGAGACTTTAAGGAGTGATATAAACTTGCGGACCAAGAAAACAAAATTTACAACTCATTTGTCTTTTGACCATAAAATCCTGTCCACGTGAAGCATAAACAAGTGCACACTGCTCAACCTGCAATCAAACACATTCACCAACCACCAATTTTGTTTTTATCATTTTTAAAATCTGAAATTGAATGCTATTGACCTTGGAATTTCTGCATTTAGCACTGTGCAAGGGAGACTTCTACTATCATAGTTATTAAAAAAATAATATAAATAATATTTTATATAATAACTTAAATTACAAAAGATTCTTTAATATAATATTCGAACTTTAATAATTAAACGTAAATCTCATCATCTTTATTCCATCGACGTACATATTTTATTTAAGTTTGAAGTCCTTAAAAACTTTTAAAAATCCCAAATCTGAGACTTGAAGATGTTATATAAATTTGGAGACCAAGAAAGGGAAAGAGAACAGAATTGAATATTCCTCTACCGCAGGATATTTTAACCATAAAATCTTGTCCATGTTAAACCAACCATTTTTAATCATTTTTAACTAACTGGACATTCTGAAATTGAATGCGATTAGCCTAGGAATTTCTGTGTTTTACTGGTGTGCTGACAGACAGGGGGGGATTTCTACTTGGCCACAAGCCTTTGATCACAAAGAAGCTTCCGGCTTTTTGTTCATGTTTTGTATTTTAAAAGTGTTTTTAAAAAATTTGAAAGTTTTTAATTTATTTTGTATACGCTAATATCAAAAATAATTTTTAAAAATTAAAAAATATATATTATTTTGATGCATTTCCGAGTAAAAAGTACTTTGAAAAGTAATCATAACCACACTCTTAAACATCTCCTTTCGGTACGGAAAATCAATGGGGTTACTTGGTGGAAGGCATGGATGAGCTTGGCTTTCTTCTCCTTGTTAGAACACTTGGTGGCAGAATATAAACATACTGACAAGGATTCTCAAACAACTAGAGATGCACTCTGCAGATCATATATTACACGGTTGTAAACATAGGAATTGAAGCCCTTTTTAATGTTTGGTAAATCTCACTAACCACAATACCTGATTGAACAACAACTATATTAGGACATTCAGAAACTAGTAACACTTGAGATACTAGCAGCAAACAAGCTTGCTGATCTCCAGACCCTTCTTGCTTATTGACAGAGGCAGGGCATTTTTATTTCTTGACTGGACTGACCACTAGATCTAAGAATGGAGCTTGAGAATCAACTTGCAACTATTAATTCTCACTGCTCGATGCTTGGATAAAATCTTATTGTATCTTGGCATGCCTTTCATAAAAGGCTTTGAGCCTCTCAAGGCCAACTTCAAGCGCCGAAGGCTCAATGGCAAAAGTTATGCGAAGGAAATTCTTCATTCCCACAGCAGTCCCTGCAAGTAATGTTTGTCAGTACAAGTTTCAATATTGAATTCAGTAACTTTTGAACACCAACAATAAACACATTTAGAAATTATGCATATGTGATCCCACAAATATTTAGTGTAATGCTATACAAACAAACAAATCATAACAAGTTTTTCATACAAACAGTTTCATTTTTCACAGGAGAGTCGGACACCGATCATTTTAACACTTTACTTGACACATCGTTTGTATGAAAAACTGATGATATCAACACTTTACGCCGGTATCAACAACAAATTTTAGTGTCAAAAGTTTGTTTATAGATCATTTTCCAAATTAATTAAGCTCATATTTGCCCAACAAGCCTAAGATTGTCGATACCGGCGTTCCTTTTATTCCTTGGTGTTCCCCCTTTCGTTTAGCGTATGAAATGAAAAACTGGTAGTAAGAGAAGTTCTAAGAATGTGATACCCACTAATTTAACCCTCCACGGATGAGAAACTTTGCGCCATGAAATGCCTTACCTGGGAGTATCATGACTGATTCCTCTTTAGCAAGCTTAAGACAGAAGTCCATATCATCACCAATGCCTTCCAATGAAGATAGGTTTAGTTTTACCTGTAAAAGTAATTTAATTTATAATTATCTTCTTCATTTGTAAAGGAAAAAAAATATCTATAGTATATGATACTCTCACCATTACAAACATAGAACCCTCTGGTTTATGCGGCAAAGTAATGCAAGGGATGTCCTGGATTTTCTCATAGCATATGTCTGCGGCCTCTCTCAATATGTTATTGATTTTTGTGAAGAAATCCTCTGTCGTGTTGTCTATGATTTGGGGAATTGCACCCTAAGAAATAGCGAAGCTTTGTCATATTTCAAAACAAGCAGTCGAAGGGACATGGGGTGCTAAGCAAGATGAAAGACAGCATCTCTGTTAAAGAATTTATCGAAAGAAAATTGAAGGTTTACACTCATAAGTCAGGATGAATATTATTATAGCAGCGCCTGAAAGATCAGCTCAACACTATGAATTTACTGTTTCGGCAAAGCATCATGAATCACAAACCTGAATGAATGTTACAGGATCAGAGGAAATGTTGAGACATCCCTTGATTGATTCAACAACCTATGAAAAGCAAACAAAATTGTTAATGCAGTGGCGAAAAATACAGAATTCATCAGAGGTTCTCTGACTAAGAAGAACAAAAGGCTTCGAACCATGTTGGCACAACCAGTCAATTCCCACATAATGGAACAATGCCAATTCATATACTCTGAGAAATGGGGAAGAGAGAAAGAGAACCAACCCCAGATTCTTGAAGGATGCCATTAGGATCACTTGTGACAAGCCAACCAATCCGCCAGCCAGGAACAATCCATCTCTTTGAGATAGACCCTAGTGTAAGGACAGGCACAATTGATCCAAAGACTCCCATTGGCACAAATGGAGAATTCCCAAATGTCAGATGGCCATAAACTTCATCAGCAATCACCATAATTCCAAGCTTTCTTGCTGTCTCTGCGATCTAGTAATAAACAAAAAACAATAACTACTAGAACTAAAAATGATAAAAATGGCACTATTACAACTTCATTTTGTAGCCGAAAAGAAAATATTATTAGTGTAATTAACAAAATAACACAAAATGTGGCTAACGTGAGCACATGCTCCAATTTATGCAACCCCTCGTTTACATGTAACCGTGCAGTATCATGCAAAGACATGAAGAGACTAAAATGCAGAAACCAGCATCATAGCTTGCGAACTGATAAGGTTTCTCAATGATTACATAGAAAAAACAGGATTGGATCATATCCTTGCTTCAGTTCAAATGGGAGAAATATAAAGCAAAAGAAAAACAGAAAACTAGTTTTACCCACCTTCTGTAAATGTTGATAGCTGTAGACACTTCCACAAGGATTGCCAGGGTTTATGACAACCATGGCAACTGTATTCTCATCTGCCAGAGCTTCAACAGCATCAAGATCAACCTCCCAGCCCTTTTCTGGGATAAGATCAAAATGGCGAGCTTCGAGATGACTATGTGCAGCCCGAGCTTCATAGTATGGAAATCCAGGTCTTGGAAGCAAAATGTTGGCACCAGGTCGAGCAAGTACAGTTATTGTGATTTCAATTGCTTGTGTGCAACCAAGTGTAAGAAAAACATCATCTGGTGATAACTTGTACGGGAGATCACGATTAAGGAAATCTGCAACACTCCTGTGAGAGAGTACAAAATTACATTCAATCAGGCAATTACGAAATGCGCTTCAAGGAGTCTTGTTTCATAGGATTTCAGTAACTGTTTGCTTTTACAACCACTTGATTAAACGAAGGCCACTATTATAATTCAATGAATAGCATCATTTCTAACCTCTTCAGTAAATTCTGAAACTCCAAGGAGAATATAATAAAGAACATGGTATCAACTTGTTTACAGAGCTCACGAAAAAGACCAAACATAATATTTTAGACTTATAAACAATTTTCGGGTAATGATCAACATATGCTTCACATTCACAAAAGCCTATGACAGAATCAGATGCAAAATTGCAAATTGTTTAAAAAGAGGAAGTTAAAATTTGATAGTGTATTACCAAAGAAACACATTTATCAAAAAAAATACAGATAGCATTACGATGTTGCTGTTAGAATTTAAGCTTGTAATACAACTGAGTCTTGGAACAAAAACCTGCGGTTGTTTACTTGGATAATGTTTGGTTATTGTCTAGGATCAAAAGAGATGGAGAGAGTTGGAAGAGAGTGGACATGTCTCTCTGCCTTTCCTGTTATGAAAGAACATAAATTCATTCTAAAATTATTTCAAAAACAGATTTATTTTTATGTTTCTGTCTCTTCCCGCCAACAAAATACGTTTCCATCTTGTGTGATTTATGTTACATATCGGAGTAGTTACATAACTAAAAGAAAACAAAGATCTATGAAAAATAGAGCTACGCATAGAAAATGTAAAAACACTCAGAAATACAAATCAGAAAAACCATCAAAGCTCCACATTGGACACTTCAATTCCATTGAAGTTTGATAAAATTTGTTCATCAATTTTCTTGAAGCAATTAAATTATTGAAGGAACATGAAGACAAAAGGAAAATGGCAGGTTTTACTTGTTGACCATAAAAATGTCAGGCTACGTAGGATGAGCAGAATGCAAGTCCTAATGGCCTAATATTCTATCCTCCTGCTAGTCTGCTCGCCTATTAACTATAAGTGACCGGGATAGTGCACCTGATTTTATCATAGTTTTAGAAGACGACACCCTGATAAAGACTTCAAGATCCTCCTCCTAGCAAGCATGCACATCAACAATGGTCTTAAGCATTTCTAACCTGGTTGGTGGGCCCCCACAAACTGGTGGGTCCCAGATGTGGGGCCACTAGTTTTCTATGACTGAAAAGTCCTTAGATGGTCTCACCCCTTTTTTTCCTCTATAGTTCACAGGGAGTTGAAGCCACAAACCAGTGTTGTGCTGCCTATGGTCGGCAAAGCAATCATGTCAAATAGTAGAGGTTGCCTGCTATATAGTCTGGTTTTTTTAGAGTGGAGTTGTGATTTTTTTTTAATTGTTTTTTATTAAAAAATATATTAAAATAATATTTTTTAAAATTATTTTTGATATCGGCATACTAAAATAATATTAATTTAAAAAAAATTTAATTTTTTAAAAAATATTTTTAAAACATAAAAATAAATATTTTAATACGCTAATTAAAAATATTTTAAAAAAATAAAAAATATTTATTATTTTAATAAATTACTAAATAAAAATAATTTTAAAAAACAATTATTTACACATACGATAAAACTCCAATGTAAAAACGAAAAAATGTTAGGTAAGCCAGCAATAGAAAAATAATTAAAGAAAGATTCTCCTTGTTTTCCTTTTTTGTTAGCCAAAACCCCGTGAAGCACCTTCTTACCTTCATGTCTCGATCTGCTACAAAATCAATGCAAAAAAACAAAGAAAAGACTGAAGTACAACAATGAACAGGTACTCAAAGCCTAGAAGCAAGCATCACCGCAATAAAAGAATAACGTGCAGATATTTTTGACAAATAATAAGCAAACTCGATTTCAGTGAGAATCCTCCATTGTCCTCTTCAAAAACATTGGATACAAAAGATGTATTGATTCAATAAAAGCAGACCCCACATAATTTTTAACAAAACGATATCATTATTTATAAAAAATGACTAAATAAACATTGAAATAATGTCGTTTTGGCTTTCAAAAAATCAAGTTTAACATGATACCTAGACCATCTCGGGTCAGCGGGTCATAAATCCTGAATAGCCTGAATGGTTTTATAACCATGAGCAAAAGCAAGATGATGAGTAGCACAAGAGAAACACTAAGATTCATACCACCACAGAATCTAGCAAAAGGCAAATGAAGCTTGTAGCACAAAGATGTTCAACAATCCATGCCGGGAAAAGGAAATGCAGCAAAAACAGAACCTTGTAATATACCAATATTAATTATATTTCCCATGTCATAGCAATGAAAAATTAAAAATGATGAAAATTCATTGATCCTTTGGACCGCATAAAAATACCCTCAAAGATCCCCCACAAAATAAAACGAAAGAAAAGAAACTGAATCCACAAGAATCTGTCAAAGTGGTTGGGTTACCTCCTAGCAGGAAGAAGACCAACAGTTGGGGCATAATGGTTGTACTTGGCAGATCTCACAGCGTCAACAACAGCCTCGTCGGCCACAGTTGTTGTACGAAAACAAGGAAAAGCAGAAGGGTCGCCATGGGCTAATGGCATGACCTGTCTTGTATCTTCTTTGTTGAGATTGTCCTGTAAGACATTAAGAACTCCACGGACTGTGACTGCTGATGATGTGCTGAGGCTCTTGTTTGCTTGAAAACCCCATTTCTTTGATCCGTTTTCCATCTCTTAATTACAACTATGTTGTTGTGGCCCGTGGGGTTTCTTGAGGTTGTCTTTGAAGCCGGCAAGGGGGTGGCCGATGCTGCTGTTGTTGCATGTATTAATATATAGCCTACACGCAAGTGGATGGTTAGATTCATTGGATTCTCTGAGTGGAGCCCACCCATTTATTTTCTTTTTCATATCGTAAAATCTTGTTAGATTGGATCGTGTAAAATCTAGTATGATAAAATATATATAAAATTGTAAGTTAATCTAGTGGCTGAGAAATTTTATAATATTTTTAGAATAATAATAAATATCATCCTATTAATTATCTTTCCGAGCTTATTTTGAAAAAAATACATATAAATAAAGTGACATGTTTGTGTATCTGGTATTGCAGTAGCTGTTGTGGTTGTGGTTTGAAAAAAAATTATTTTATAAAAATTACTTTTAGTTGAGGTTGGGTTGAAAAAATATATATTTGGTTAAAACTGTAGTTAAAATTGAGGTTGAACAAAAGATAGTTTAAGGTATTTGGTTAAGAATGCTTTTGAAATTAGGGTTATAAAATAATTTTAAAAAATATATATTAATATTTATGGTTTTTAATTTAAATATTATAATTTTAACTATTGTCATTACATCATGAAATAAATTATACTTTATATATAAAAAAAATTTATTGTTCCATTAAACTATCTACAATTCCATTACGTATAAAATTTATCCGACAAGAACTACAGTTTTCATGATTTTTTGAGCATGCAATGAAATTAGATAAAATATTATCAGGAATAAAATTGAGATTACAGTACGAGTAAATTTAATTTACCTTAAATTAATTTTTTAAAAAAATAAAAAAAATTATTATTCATGTTCATATGAACAATACAAATAAAATCAATTAACTACATTAGTATTTAAAAAAAAATCTTCATATTCATTATAAATCCCCTCCAAAACCTGTGGCGCGCCTGCAAAGTTAGTGGTTCCTATAATTATAAATCATTTTTTTTTAATCAAACTATAATATATATTAATTGTTGAAGATGAATTTCACCCACAGCTACGTTATTAAATAGCCTCTTCTAATTTGGTCAAACTTCACGTTCAATTAACACGTAGTGGATGGTTGTATTTGTTCATGGTATCTCATGTTTTGATGCCCACAGAGCAACCTATAAATTATGAAAGAATCTAATTGATGATTAATCATTAACACATTATGGATTAATTTAAATGAAAAATAAATCATAAATCTAATCAAGACTATACCTGCAAGCAATGTTCTAAAATCCTGCTTAACATTTTAATTATTTAACTCGTGACTCGAGCTCTGACTACATCAGTAGTAGAAGAATTTAAAAAAAAAATCACTAAACTAATGTTGTTCAAGATTTTTAAAAAAAATTAAAATAAAAAATTGCATTTATCTAGATAAATGAATCAACGATCCGGGTTGGATCCATCTCAGATAAAAAAAAGCGTTTGGAAATACAAGTTAACCCGCGTTTCCAAAAAAATTTAAAATTATTTTTTTTGTTAAAAATTATTTTTTTTTATTTTTTAGATTGTTTTGATGCGCTGAACTTAAAAATAATTTTAAAAAAATAAAAATATATATATATATATATTATTTTGACATATTACAAAATAAAAAATATTTTAAAAAGCAACCGAAATCAAACTTCGAAACGGAGCTGAATTTCATAACTATTATCACAAGTAAATCACTTCTTTTAAGGTTTCCCAAAAAGAAAAAGAAAAGGTAATTACATGCAAAGATGTTGATACCTTAGACTAAAGACATTCTCCATTAATTATTTAATGCGTATAAACCTTGATGCGTTCAAAACCAACAGGCAAGGAGATAGTTAAATATTTGTTCTTGACAAGATTTTTGCAGTAACGTAACGTGATCGAAGATTTCTCACGAAATCGCCGAATTGTTTGTTTGTTCTTGGTACGTAGGCTTTGTAGCAAAAATAAATACAAATTCATAGAAATGTTATTTTATGGTGAAAAGGGTAAATAAATACCATTGAAAAGTATCCAAGTTTAATTCGAAGACTTTCTAAAGCATAAGAGTTTACATCAATCTTCCCTAACCAAAATTATTTTCCTGCCCTATGAAGTAAACGGACAACAACTCTCTTTTTTTATATAATTTAAATATATTCTTCTTGTTGAGATCAATATTATATTTGCTTTTAGCTTATTTGAAAAATGTTAAAGAATATTTCTATAATAATCAGTTTTTACTTCTTCTTTTTTTAATATATATAGCTGGTTTATTTTTTTGTAAAATTAAGTTCTTCATCAAACACCTTGATTTTTAAAAATAGAAAGAATATATATACATATATTGAAAAAAAATATAGAGTTCGGAGTGTGTTTGAGATTGAGATTGAGTTTGTTTTTAGATATTTTTTAAAAGTATTTTTAAAAAAATAAAAGTATCAAATTGATTTTTTTTTATGTTTTACAATGATTTTTATATGTTGAAATTAAAAATAAAAAAATTATTTTAATTTATTTTCAAATAAAAAAATTTGTAAAAAGCATTACGCAGCTCAGTATTATACACACAAACACTAACACTGCCCCTTTAGAAGTGTACTTGTTGGGAGGGCTTTCACCTCCACGCTCTCGGCTCGAAATGGGATTAGTCTCGGGCCGAATAGACAGGCTACATGTAAAAGCAATGTCAAAAGGTTTTTTGAGGCAAGAAAATCACTTCACAGTAGAGTTTAAGAGAGATAATTTTCTGACAGGCAATTACACCTTGGAGATCCAACGAGAAGTTGTACATCTCCACAGCCTGTTCTTGTTGACAGAATGGCTAGTAAATCCAACATTGGAGCATGCGAATCAACGAGCAACTATTGATTCTCTTCACTGCTTGATACGTAGAGTTTGCGAGAAAAGTTTTTTGATGATAAGCAATTGCACCTTGGAGATCCAACGAGAAGTTGTACATCTCCACAACCTCTTATTGTTGACAGAATGGCTAGTAAATCTAACATTGGAGCATGAGAATCAACGAGCAACTATTGATTCTCTTCGCTGCTTGATACTTTGATGAAATCTTACTGCTTGGCATGCCTTTGGCAGAAGACTTTTAGCCTCTCAAGGCCATCTTCAAGTGCTGAAGGCTCAATGGCGAAGGTTATGCGAAGCCAATTCTTCATTCCTACAGCAATTCCTGCAAGATGTAATACAACGTTGTCAGGATGAGTGTCGATGATTGAATTGATCAATCATCAGTGCACTGTGATGCTCAAATT
>Ga0307518_10000244_pt1 | contig 41029 bp, 64 predicted proteins | sample 25_EM_MG_FD_203889 | JGI IMG/M metagenome (GOLD analysis project Ga0307518, IMG submission 203889) | Populus trichocarpa ectomycorrhiza microbial communities from riparian zone in the Pacific Northwest, United States - 25_EM | ecosystem: Host-associated > Plants > Roots > Unclassified | place... | reverse complement strand
CCATATTAGGAAACTTGACTCAAGTTGTCCTCGCTGCAAGGACGCTCCCAAAGCACCCTCTTCGCACCAAGCTTGGCGAACACCGTCATCGAGGAACAATGCGGAAGGCGAACGGCCCATGAAATTGATATCGGCATCGCAACAAAGGCGGGAAAGAGTAAATATCATCGCGTGACTTAACAGTAACCGCGCTCAAACTCCCTCGTAGTCATGTATAGGAAATTTCGTTCGGTCAGTTGACACTAGTAAAGTGTATTGATATTGTGACGAGACCATGATAATGCGAACGTATAATACAGCCTGAGCAGTCCTACTTTTTGACACCAGTCGTCTAGTCAATCTCCTCCATCGCGGACATGGAAGCACCTTCCTCTGCTGGAGGCGCATCCGATGTCGATTCTGCTGGTGCAGGCTCTTCTTCCTCAGAAACGTCAAGACCCAGACTGATCATGCGGTTGATGCGCTTGGCGAATGACGTGGGATCATCCAGCGAGAACCCTGATGTGAGCAGAGCAGTCTCAAAGAGAAGGTAGGTCAGATCCCGGACGGATTTGTCAGCCTTGTCCTCAGCAACCTTGCGCTTGAGCTCCCTGACAATAGGGTTCCGAGGGTTGAGCTCAAGAGTCTTCTTGGATGCCATGTAGGACGACATCGACGAGTCACGAAGAGCCTGAGCCTTCATGATACGCTCCTGTATTATAAAAGTAAGTCATCATCCTCCATGCAGAATAAACTGAAACCTACCATGTTGGACGACCAGCCAAATTGTCCGGTGACGAGTACGCAAGGCGAGTCCGAGATACGGTTGGAAACGACAACCTTCTCAACCTTGTCACCAAGAGTGTCCTTCATCATCGTGCACAGGTCGTTGAACTGCTTGGCCTCCTCCTCATGGGTCTTTTTCTCATCGTCGGTCTCCTCAAGCTCAAGACCCTCCTTTGACACACACACGAGCTTCTTCCCCTCGAACTCCTTCAGTTGAGTAATAGCATACTCGTCGATGGGGTCAACAAGGAGCAAAACCTCGAAGCCCTTCTTCTTAAGGACCTCCAGGAAGGGCGACTCCTTCACGGCCGCGAGGGATTCACCAGTGAGGAAGTAGATCGATTTCTGAAGCTCAGGCATGCGAGTGGTATAGTCTAAATCGACCATTAAGTTAACTATGTATGAATGAGAATGAGCTGCTTACCCTTGAGGGAGGTCATCTCCTCGAGCGATTTGGTGGAGTAGAAGCGCAAGAACTCGGCGAGCTTGCTACGGTTCTGAGAATCTTCGTGGATACCGAGCTTGATATTCTTGCCGAAGGCCTCGTAGAACTTGCTGAAGTTGTCCTTGTCTTCAGCAATCTCGCTGAATACGTCCATGCACTTCTTGACAATGTTCTTGCGGATGACCTTGAGGATCTTGTTCTGTTGAAGGGTTTCACGAGAAATGTTGAGAGGAAGGTCCTCGGAGTCGACGATACCCTTGACGAAGTTGAGGTACTCAGGGATGATGTCTTCGCAATCATCCATGATGAAGACACGGCGGACGTAGAGTTTGATGTTGTTGCGCTTCTTCTTGGACTCGAAGAGATCGAAGGGAGCACTTTGAGAGGCATGAATAATCGACTGCAAATGATGTATACGCACACTTACCGCTTAGGAATGAAGAGAATGGCCTTGAATTCGAGCTGACCTTCAACAGAGAAGTGCTTGACAGCGAGGTGATCCTCCCAGTCGTTAGTGAGCGACTTGTAGAAGGCGGAGTATTCCTCCTGCGTGATATCGGAAGGGTTACGCGTCCAGATGGGCTTCGTCTTGTTGAGCTCCTCGTTCGTGACCTCCTTCTCCTTGATCTTCTTCGTTTTCTTGTCCTTGGGCTTCTCCTCTTCATCTTCGACCTCCTCGATCTTGGACTCCTCCTTCTCTTCGGTCTCCTCCATTTCCTGGTCGTCATCTTCGACCTCCTGTACTAATGTTAGACGCGTCACACCTCGCATATATGGAGCTTACGGACCTTTTCGACTTCCTTTACGACGGCAAGCTGGATAGGGTACGAGATGAACTCGGAGTGCTTCTTGACAGTGTCCTTGATCCTCTTCTCCTCAAGGTACTCGGTCTGATCTTCCTTGAGGTAGAGGCGGACCTCGGTACCGCGGCCAAGAGGAGGGTTAACGGTGTCGGGGGTGATGGTGAAGGTACCGCCAGCAGAAGACTCCCAGATGTACTGTTCGTCATCGTTGTGTTTTGAGATAACTTGTACACGCTCCGCAACGAGGTAGGCCGAGTAGAATCCAACACCGAACTGACCAATCATGGAGATGTCGGCACCAGAGCTGAGTGCCTCCATGAAGCCCTAGACGTAGTGATGAACACGGGAGGGTAGAGAATGACAGACGCGAGCCTAACATACCTTGGTACCAGACTTGGCGATCGTACCAAGGTTGTTGACGAGATCAGCCTTGGTCATACCGATACCGGTATCGCGGATGGAGAGGATCTTGTTGTCCTTGTCGGGAACGATCCGGATGTACAACTCCCTCTCAGTCTCGAGGACCGAGGGCTCGGTCAACGATGCATAGCGAATTTTGTCGAGAGCATCAGAAGCGTTGGAAATCAACTCTCGCAGGAAGATTTCCTTGTTGGAGTAGAAGGTGTCTGTCACAAGGGAGTCAGAAGGGCCACCAAGTTCTCTGGGGAGACGTACTGATAATCAAGTCAAGGAGTTGACTGATCTCTGCCTGGAATCCGAAGCTCTCGCTGGCCATACTGACCTGGAAAACGAGTCAGGTGGGATATCAGCGAAAATACCAACCACTGCTCACGGATATTTCTTGGAAGGGAGGATGGGGCAAGTAAGAAAATGGGTAGCTGTAGTGGACGCGTCGCGGGCTCTTAAGTAGTCTGGGTTTTCGAGAAGGTTCGATGGTGCTCCTTTTTCCAAAAAGGCGCGTCCTCCTTCCAGAACATTCCATGCTTCAGCACTACTACAGTACTATACTACTTACTAGACTACAGCTGCCCTCTGTCGAGGCTCATAGATTAGACCTCGCTGCCCACTCATCTGCGCACGCAGTCCCTCCACAGCAGCCCTCATCTCCTCCGTCTCATCCTTGAGCTCTGCATTCTCCTCTCGCAATTTTGCATTCCGAAGTGCAAGGTCAGACTTCTCGGCAACAATCGCAGCAATCTCACTCTCTGGAAGTCGGCAATACGCGTCGTATTTCTTCTGTACAAGCACTAGCCGTGCCTCCAGTGCTTGGTTTTGGCGGCGGTAGGCACTAAGATATTCCATCAGTAGTTGGACCCCCAACAACCAACAGTCATACCGAGCTTCGTCCTCCAGTTTTTCGAGCGCTTTCTCGCAGCTCTCTAGCATCATCTCCATCTGTTTGCACTTACTCTTTATAGACTCGATCTCCTGTCCGCGAGCGTTGAATTTCTCAAAGTCCGCATCCCTGAGTGACGTGAACAATGCCTTCTTCTCTACTTGAGGCCCACACGTACCACAGTTTCTGCATGCGCACGTGTTGCTCAATCTGACATTCATAGTCATGCAGACGATCAATCTTGTGTTGGTTCTCTTTCAAACGGGTGGTCAGCTCGAATACCTCTTTCTCTGCATCAGCTAACAATTTCCCCTGTGCATTGAAAAGAGCCTGGGAGTCCAACTATCAGCAGTCTCCATCCATAATATATGACATTGTCCTCACCCTAGCCTCTTTTTCTGCAGTCCGCATTGCTGCTGTTTCACTGACCCACCGTTTCTTCTCCTCCCGAAACTCTCGAAGCCTCGTCTGAAGCCCATTGTTCCAGTCCGCATATTTATTCTTGGCAGAGGACGACTGCGCCTTGTGTTCGTGGATTTCTCGTTCCAAACTGTGAACCTGCGCCTTGTATTGGCGCAATTTGTTGGACTGGAGAACTAAAATAAAATGACATCCATTACCAATACTGTGGCGAAACCTTACCAATGCCTGGCGCTCCGCATCCATATTCTTGGAAAGGATGCGATCCTTATGGAGTCGCCCGATATGCTGGACGTTCTCTCGCGAAAGCCACAGCTCAAAGTTGAGCTCGTTCCTCAGCAGTAGGATCTCGCGTTGTAAACCCACGATCGCCTCCCGTACGTGCTTCGGCAACTGCGAGCCCTCACATACACTATGTGATTCAGATGAACTACCGCTGCTCTTTAATAGCGGGTTGTTTCCAGGCGGGAACAAAAGGGTCGGCCATGTTGCAGACGTCGGTCCATCAATGTCAACTTCAAGGTTTGACTTCAGCGCAACAGAAGTCGTAATCATATCCTGCAGTGATATGCGTAATTTGAAGGGCGGAAGCTCGAGATGGCCGGGATGAGGCGTCTGTGGGCACGAAACCTCCTCTTCGTCGACAGTCATCGTTAGTGGGCGCTGAACCTCGGATGCAACTGTGCGTTCACGGCTTCCAAGTGCCATCTTGCGTACATCGAGCATCATGCACTCGCTTGCGACCCGAGACACGCCGTAATCACCCCATGGGTTGGTTTCCTCGAGCTCACTTTGCCAGTCTCGCAAAATGATTCGAGCGTGAAATGTGCGAGTTCGTAGGAGTGCCTTGATATGAAATACAAACGTCAATACTGTATGTTATGGCTACCAAGATAAATGGCGACATACTTCTGTCTTACTTCGAATGTTCACATTGTCAAGGGCATCTTCCCAACTCACGGTGAACGGCGTCTGGTAGCCCCTGTCGTTTAAGTACGCAGAAGGAGCACGAAGGAACCGAATAAGATTGCATGGGAAGAGATAGTATAGGAACGAAAAATACGTGTCGGAGGGCGGCGCGAAGGGGGAAACGTCGAACACCGACTCGAGCCTCTGCCAGCCTAGATCTGAGCGTAACTCCAGCGATGGAGTTTCAACAAACTCGTCGGAGATGTTCTCATCCATTTCCAGTAGTTCATCTCCCCTTTCAGGGGAAGGCTCGACTGCAGGGGGGCGCTTCTTCCAACATATAACCCTGGCCAAGGTGGCGAAGAGACGGGGGAGCATCTTCTTGAGTTCATCAAAAGCATGAACCGCGAATATAGGAAGGAGTTTAACAAGCCCTGTGAGGCCGATAGTGCAGTGTGTCGACGAATTGTCTATCAATAACGAGTTCAGTAAACTGTCCATAAGTTGATGACTGGCTAGTTTGGAGGCCAGTGACGGAAATGCTTCGTCTGACGTGAAGCCATTCAACAGAATTAGTAGCTGAAGACGAGAAGAGGGCGTTGCAAATGCAGCGTAGACTTCCGTCATGAATTCCTAACAGAATACGACCAATTGTTAAACCTTGGCCGAGTCGCTTACCGAGAACTTACCTGTGGACATTGCAGACCAAACTTCACGAGGACATCCTCCAAATTTGATTTCCAGAGTGACTTTTTATCTTTCTGTTTCTGATCGAGTACAGCCCACTCCAGCAGGTCATCAGAGTTGTCGATAGAGGCATCCAGCAGGTACAACTCAAGCAATCTCCTCTGAAATCCCGGTGCCTTGTCTTGGTATCGTTCATCCGCATTCTTTGCAGCTGAAATGATGAGCTCCTTGGCACGATTCACCGAAACAGTGGGAAGCTTAGATTCCCGTAGTGCAGGACGAAGTACCGGATCGAACCAAGTTGAGATTATGGAAGTCGATGATAGAATTGGATTCAGGTGATAAAGGACATCTAGGAAGATTTCTGTGTTTGCAAGCAGAGTATGATCGATGTCGTTGTGGATGGTCTGAAGTTCATCCTGTAACTGGAGGAGAGCTTCGGGTTCCCCAGAGGATCCATGGAGGGTGACAAATTCCTCAACCGCGCTCAACACCTGTTCCCGTCTTGCAACATCTGCGGGATCTTCTAGGGACAGGCGTATCTGATGAAAGAGTGCTGCAGTGGTCATGGTAGGAGAGTAGCGCCGTAGAAGGCAAGAGGCCGCGAAGATATTAGACGTATGCCAATAGGAAACACGACTTTTGAATGTTCATCTCTCCAGTCCGACTGGCCGATATTTTCGAGTGCTGCGCCGCTCAGGGGAACTGTTCGTTTACTGTAATTCACTTTGGTTCGATCTGGTTCGGTCGCAGGCGCCTCATCGGCAAATCCCGGATCCTCAAACTGCTCTGTCTTCGTCACCGTCGACAGCGAGCAACGACCCTCGACGCCACGATTATAAATTAAAACCAAGGTGAGCTACCTTCCTCCCTACACTCGGTCCGTTTTTCTGTCGTTGTGGAATTTGCTCTATGCCGCTCCTGATGGATTCAAACCGTGGCCGCTGGATGCAACGACTGACGTGCCCCACAGATGTCCGCCGAGGAAATCCACTCTGAGCATTCCGAGCACGAAGAAGATCCCACTTCCCAGGCTGCTTTGGACAAGGTCCAGTCTCGCTCAGAGCGCAAGGCCCGTAAGGCCCTCCTCAGCCTTGGTCTCAAAAAGGTTCCTGGTATTACCCGCGTCACTCTCCGCAGACCAAAGAATGTCTTGTTCGTCCTCTCTTCCCCCGATGTATACAAGTCCCCCAATAGTGATTGCTACATCGTTTTCGGTGAAGCGAAGGTATATTCTTCCTTCGCACACATCACACCTTGAACTCAACGCCCTGATCGGTCCAGATCGAAGATATGAATGCGCAAGCACAGCTGTCGGCAGCTCAGCATCTTGCCTCCAGCACTGCCGCCACTGCTAATACTGCCACTCTGGAGAGCTCGGGCGCGACGGCGGAAGGTGACGAGGACGACATCCCCGAACTAGAAGTACCAGATGATGACGGTCCTGTCGATGAGAGTGGTATTGATCCAAAGGATATCGAACTTGTCACAAATCAGGTCGGATGCTCAAGGGCCAAAGCAGTCCGTGTACTCAAAGAAAGTGGTGGAGATCTTATCAACGCTAGTGAGTACACCTAACTTCCCATCGGCCGGAAATTCATCACAGAAATCAGTTATGGCAGCGAGCGAATGATCTCCATTTCCTTTGGTGTGCCATCGTTCGTTATCACTGTATCATATCAGGGTCCTGCCTTCGCAATCGACGTCTTGGCTGCTGCTTTCCTTTATCATACTGTGTGAACACCCACCTCAGAACTGGGCTCAAGACTTCATGTTCTCCATCGTCTTAGTTCTACATAATAATTCGAACATTCCCAGCCATCCCGGACGATTTCGCACCCTTGCTTGTCCCTGACACTGGTGTTCGGTGACCCAACAATAAGACCCATCCCGTCTGCAGCCTCGAAGGCCAACCTTCGGAGCTCCCCTTTAGCGAACATGTGGTAATAGCGGTTATACACGGGAACGTCATTCGACTGAGCATCATCTCGACCGCTGTCTTGTTCAGTCCTTGTCTGACGCTTCCTGTCTTGCCCCTGTACGGGAATGACCCAAGGCACAAAGACATCCCGCCCCCCGGATTTACTTCCACCTCCATCCACAGGTATGTTCCTCTTCGACAGCTCGTCCTGCTCTACGGCCCAGACGTAGATTAGGACGCGGCCATGGCTGGGTGAAACGCAATGTAGAAGTCGCTGTCGAGGGATTAGTGTCCGGACACTTTACTTCAACGCTTTCGCCAACCTGAACAGCGAGTTTTCTTCGCTCGTGGGAGGCTAGGTGGTGTATGGTAGCTATTGATATAGCATAGTCCTTGGTAGACATTCAGCAATTAGGACTTTAGACCTCATCACCCCTTTGAGACTCACGAAAGCGCCAGCCCTCCATCCGTTTCCGAGAACGTCACCCCACACGACCTCCCTTGTGGGCAGAGCGGCTGGCTCGCTGCCTGCATGTTTCGCAATCTGTAAGAGATTCCAGCTACGGTCCATCCCGATAGTCAAGATACTGTCTGGCCGATCGGCAGGGAGGTGCAGGTATTTGCCGTTTCCCGTCCCAGAATCAAGGCCAACCCAGCCTGTGGGCAGCGAAGCAAGAAAGCTGGCGATAATGGGCCATGGCTAGTAATAGTATCAGCAAGGGTGAATCGGTCTCCTCGAGAGATGATTTACGCGCCTTGTATCGCGTCGATGAGAAATGGGAGGCTATCTGATCATAGACGGCATGAACGTGCTGCTCTTCGTATTCTGTGGGATTGCTGTCGATGACAGCAGCTGTGACGGTTTTCATGAAACTACTATGTTGATTGTACCCGGATTCTGACTACTGAGTGCTAATGACAACGTGCTCAAATATATCCCATTTCTTCATCGATCAATCTACGAAACTTGCTCCTGTCGAATTGTGGAAATGGAACCAGAGTTGATGGATCAAAGTTCTCGATGGTCTTTGCGAGGTTGCTGGTGTGCTAGATCGACAGATCGCCCAAGGGCTAAGAACAGGGACGCTCACTTCACAGAGGTCGCTCTCAGATGGCCAAGGTCGTCGAGTTTCGATGCGAGTTCATCCTGATGGTTATCGAGTAGTGTCGGGTTTGGAACTACAATCATGGGTTTACCCTGTCTCAGGACATCCAGGATCGTTCCTGAGCCTAGGCAAGGATGCATCAGAACCTCCACCATGAATTCTAATATAACTCGGTGACCTGCATGGCTGATGACAAGGTTTGCGCGTCGGATATCCATCTCTATGGATGGCTTGAACGTCCATGTCTCTACCTCGATGTCGCTTTTGTCAAGTGTCGTCGTCCCATCTCCCTTTCCCAGAGTGGAGTCTCCTCGCTGTAGTACGATTTGGCTGTATCCTTTCTTCTGTAGGATATCGAGAACCTCCTCAGACAAAACGGCCTGCACGAGTGCATCAAATCGTGTCGAGCCTACGGTGACGAAGACGAGCATCCCGATAAGATGCAACGCAGGAACGAGTGAAAATCAAGCGATCATCGAATGTCTTCGTATATTCACCACCACCATCTACCATGGGGTATACACTCTGCGTGATAGGTACGCCCCCAAGTCGGCCCAACGTCGTTGATCTTACACAATGTATAGGATGCGGTACGATGGGGGTTGCCATCCTCTCAGGCGTGATCGCCAGCCTCCAGTCGAGGGATGGGCCATATCGCATCCCCAAGTGGGAATCACATACTCCAGGAACATTGACTCCAACCGCAGAGACACCAGATCCATCACTACCGTCGGTTTTCATTGCGACTGTGACGCGCCCCGAGAGCCAACGGAGGCTCCAGCAGACATTCAATCTTCTGGGAGGACTTGGTCCCTCCGTTCAAGTTGTAGTCGGAGAAAACCTCGCTGCTGTACAGAAGGCTGACGTTGTCATTTTATGGTATGCGCCCTTGCTACGTTTTTTTTTCTCTCTGGGAGACGATGGTAACATACAATCAGCTGCAAGCCGCACCAAGCCCATACTATCCTTGGGGAAAATGGGATGAAGGAAGCCCTGGATAGAAAATTGCTCATCAGTATTCTCGCGGGAGTTACCATCGCCCAGCTCAAGGATTTGGTTCTTCCAACGACCAAGGTCGTCCGCGCAATGCCCAATACACCATGTAGGGTGCGTCTTAGACTCCCTAACCCATGTAATCTGTCCTAAAGTGCCGTACTATCACAGATTCGCGAGGGCATGACAGTCGTGTCCAATCTACCTCCCTCGATCTTTGACACTGACGATGACGAGCTTGATCGGTCTATCATCTTAAAAATTTTCTCTTCCATTGGTCGATGTCGCTTCCTCGAGGAAAAGCACTTTGATGCATGTACTGCACTCTCCGGGTCTGGCCCTGCGTTTGCATGCATTTTTCTTGAAGCAATGGCAGACGGCGGCGTTATGATGGGTTTGCCCAGGGTAGAAGCACTAGAGTTGGCAGCGCAGAGTGAGTATAAGGTGATTCGATTGAGATGCCAGGTTTAATCCTAGTCAACAGCCCTGCAGGGAGCAGCCCGCATGGCCCTTCAACCTGGCGCACATCCAGCTCAGATCAAGGATTCAGTGACGAGTCAGTTGTCCGTATTGGACATTCATCGTTTACTGATATTTTGCTGTAGCCCCGGGAGGTTGCACGATTGCAGGACTTCTTGCAATGGAGGATGGTAAAGTTCGCTCGACTATCGCTCGTGCCATCCAAATTGCTACGGAACGCGCCAGCGAACTCGGTCAGCCAGGTAAAAAGTAGCTCCTGACATGTGCGACTCAAAAAGACTGGGCATTGCTGTGCATGAGTGACATAGTCAAAATGTACCATAACTAAAATAAGCTGTCGCTATCATAGAATGTCTCCCAGCAATACATTCCAGTCCTCCTGTGTTGCAAAAGGACCGACAACTCACTGGGCAGCCACATATCATATCATGCAACTGCACTTCCTTCTCGCTCTCATAAAATGAGGACGGTCGTGTGGGATGAGAACGCCGCCCAGAGTGTTGGAGAGCGAAAATTTGTTCACGCATTCCGAATGGATTAATATTAGATTTTAACTGTCACTCTGTGGTTAGCCGTGATTTCATATAAATCATTTGATCCAACTCACTTCTTCTATTTACAAATTCCCCAGTGGAATACTACCTGTAGTGTAAGGGATGTGTATTTCCTGCGTGTGAACCCCGAGGACGTGGAAGACGAATCAGCAGAGTGAATAAATGACAGGATAGCCGCCTTGGCGGCTATAGTTGATCTCGCTCTGAAGAATGAACGCCACCCCGTGGAGGTGCGGTGGGGCGCTAAAGTGAAGGAGCGGCTGTTCCGTTGCACATGTCCGGATCACACTTCGGGCAGTTGGTAACAGCAAATGCAAAGTATGATACAATACTAAACCTGGGATGACCATTAGTCGAACTGTCTGCCAGCGAATCAATATACTCACGAGACAAGAAATCTACCGGTCTGTATGGCGAAGACGGGAAAATCAGTCGTCTGCGTAAAGAACTGATTTAAATACTCACAAAATTCGTGAGTATCGTCTGCCCGTTTGACTGTTTGCTGGGTGAGAAGAAGGAAAAAAAGTGAAGACGTGTTGACTGATTGTGAACCAAACACGGTACAAACAACTTACTTTCCACGCCTCCTCGAAATCTACCGGCAGAATCACGTACCGATTTTTACGAACGGCTTGAAACACAAGTAAGAATATCAGCGGCAGCACTACACAATAATACGCACCTTGTAGACCCGCCGCTTGGACAATAGAAGCGATCTCCGCTGATGATAGTCGATCTGGTCTTGAGACAACTGGGAAAGCGGTGTTAGAGCTTGTCGTTTACGCAAAGGAGAGCTATGGCTGACAGTCTTCGAGGTCAACATCTGGTCCCAAGTTCATCTTACTAGTGCACGTCTGGAAAATAAGTCGTTTTTCTCGCCGTGAAGGCAATGGGAACTCGATCTTTCTGTCCAGTCGGCCAGGACGCATGAGTGCGGGATCAAGGGTATCTGCTCTGTTTGTCGCCATGATAACCTAAACAGCAAAACAGATCCCAGTGAAGAAAAGAACAAAAAAGACACTCCCGAGGTAATGGCTTACTTTGACGTTGCTAGTCTGGTCGAAGCCGTCCATTTGGTTGAGGAGTTCAAGAAGAATACGTTGAACTTCACGATCAGCACCAGTTTGGGCGTCGAAACGCTTCGTTGCGATGGCGTCAATTTCATCGATAAAAATGATAGCAGGTGCATTTTCACGAGCTAGACGGAACACATCGCGGACCATCCGAGGGCCCTCACCGAGGTATTTCTGCACAAATTCGCTGCCGACTACTCGAATGAAGGATGCGGTAGTGTGGTGCGCGACAGCTTTCACGAGCATAGTTTTTCCAGTACCTATGGAGATGGTCAAGGGACCTGAGGCACATAGACACGTCTAAGCCGTACCTGGAGGACCATAGAGTAATACCCCTCGTGGAGGATCGATACCAATTTTCTTGTATAAGTCAAAGTGTGTGAGAGGGAGTTCGACAGCTTCGCGGATCTCCTGCTTTTGCAAATCCATTCCACCGACGTCCGAGTATGCTACGTCTGGTTTCTCTTCTTTTCCAAGCATAGCAATAGCTGAGTCTGCCTCTGGGGGCAGTATGTCGACGAGGGCATTTGAATGCCGATGGAGGGCAACGGATGAGGACGGTTTCAAAAGTTCACGATCCAATGTTGATAGAATGCGAACAACATAGTTTGACCCGGTGGTTGACCCGACAATACCAGTCTGCTGGTCGATGGCTTCGAGGAACTGACCGATGACGAGTGGAACCGACTTGATTCGCTTGACTTCCTCCTGAGCGCGGATGAGCTCACGTTTCAAGTTGGCCTGCTCGTCTTTGATGTAGTTCTCCTGGATTTCGAGGAGCTCGAGATGTCGCTCGAGTTTCTTGTACTTTGTGTAGAGATCCTCTTCCTGGAGCTCCTTATACAACGCGGACTTTTCAGCCACGACCGGGTCGTAGGTGGGTTCCTGCAAGAAAACAGGTCAATGTTTTATCCCGCACAGTGACCGAAACATGCCTCCTTGTGCAATTCCATTGCTGCGACCTCCATGGCTTGAACAGACGATATGGGGTGGTGACGCGTTCACTTAGGTGATGGGTAGCACCTTCCTTTTATGGTGCCATCTATAAGTCACCAGACTCGTCGACACTCACCGTTCCGCGTTATGGCGCACGTCGTCCAGCGTCTCGACCAGCCGTCGAATTACAAGGACTCGCAGAGCAGAGTAGATAGGGGGAAACAGCAGGACTTTCTTTCAAAGTCATCGACACTATATGTGAGCCATTACTCCTCAGATCCTTACCAGGCTCACCAACCGTCTCAGATCGGTAATTTGAGTTTCTACACCACAGAAGAGCAAATATATGAGTTATTCAGTAAGTGTACCAGTCCTGAGGATGGCGGAGGCATCAAGCGTATTATCATGGGTCTCGATCGCAACACCCGGTGCAGTCTTAATACTCCTCAGTCGTTGAGGACATTACTAACTTCCCTGAAGAACACCGTGTGGGTTCTGCTTCGTGGAGTATTATACACATGCGGAGGCACTTGCATGCATGAAGTATATCAGTGGTACAAAACTTGACGAGCGTATCATACGGTGCGACCTCGATCTCGGCTACAAAGAAGGACGACAGTTCGGTCGCGGTAAGAGTGGCGGGCAAGTTCGTGACGAACACAGAACGGACTACGACCCCGGTCGGGGAGGATGGGGCGCTCAGGCCCAGCTAGAGAGGAGGAGAGAATTTGAAGAACGTTATGCTGATGCCCAGGATGGCCCTGGAGCAGTTGCCACTGGTGGAGGGGAATGGAAAGAGACAGAGACAGCACCAGTAACACTCAAGCGTGCGCGGTCCCCCGATGACGAGGGTGACGCATTCAGACTGGTCCGTATAACGTCCCTACCTTGATATGCACTCACCGTTCTGTCCTGTAGGGTCCTCGTTCACGGCTGGATGATACTGAAGCAGATAGAATGTGACAATTCCCCTTGCTTTTGTAACTCCATTACATGTACTAGCGTCTCCGTACTGTGACTAAAAGTAGCCATAATATTCAGATGTACATAGCGACTCCAGAGGCCAGAATGGACGCTCAACGGACCACGCAAGCATGCACCTGAAATTTCTTCCCAAAAACTTCAGGTTGAAAGTAGCTCATATGTATCCGGCGGACGATATGATAGGAATCAGATACTGACTGCGTCCGTAGCAAGTGTCTTGAGTACAGAGAGAAAGCATTATCCGGTCTGAATTGAAAAGTCACCACTAGGGCTCACAATGAAGGGGAAACACCTACAGGGGCACTTGGTATATCTCCGTCTTGTCATCCAGCTTGCTCAGTCCAAACTTCTGAAGATATTCCTTTATGCTTTCGGAGGAAGCCTTCGGCGGCAGGCCGCTGATACAAACATGCCTCCCATTACTTGGAACACCTCCAGACGGTCCTGTCCCGGTAATAGCTCCCCGTTTAGCAGCCAGTTGGCGCCCCTTGACGCCTCGCAACTCGGGTGTCACCGCAGGCGGATCCGTCGCATAAGCATTGACTAGGAACCCGCCAACCGAGGACTTTTCGAGTTTTGCGATGTTCTTCTGGAGAGAGTCGGGATGAGAGAGGGTCAGGTATGCGCGGCGATTGGGGGTAAAGCGAAAAAGGTCAATATGGACTGGTCAAAGAGTAAGGAGCAGACGTATATGGTGTAGCTGAGACGCACTGTCATCGACCCCGATGACTCGTTCCTGTCGCAGTGTCCTTCGAATGTCTGCTGCAAGGGCAGTCCGGGGCACATTTACTATCAGTATGTGTCGTTTAGCATCTACTTAAAGGGCATTGCTTCAGACCAGACAAAATCAGGATATCCAGACTCACCGCTCGCAACTGTCGTCGCTCTGAACATCAGTGGTCATGTGATCTCGACTCTTTGTCTTGATTCATCATGTCCTCGAGGACCGACTACAGGCGACGCGAACGCAGCTGGGAACGGGAAGACAGGGACAGAGACAGATATCGCGAAAGAGATAGAGACAGGGATCGTTATTCTAGGGGCGGTAGGCCAAGTAACTATCGTGAAAGTACACGCAGACGAGAGAGCAGGTCTCCGAGTCCACGGCGATCTCGCAGTCCAAGAAGGGGTATGCTGAACAATTTTCTGATATATTTTGTGGGTTCTGACATGACGTACTAAAAAGACAGAGAACATGACAGAGAGAGGGGCAAGGATAGAGACTACAAGTCCTCGAAACGGGATGACAAACGTGACCACGACCGGAATGATCGCAAATCAGATCCAAGGGACGACAGACGGTCCAGTAGAAGAGATGATAGGCATGGTCATGAAGTGTTAGACAGACCTTCCACAAAAGACATGGACATCCGCACGAAGGGACCTGGACATCGTGCTCGCCAATCAGACGAGCATGATACTGAGCAGGCGTCAGAGCAGACGCAGTTACCACGTGGGAGCGCTCTCAACTTCTATATCACTGAGACTCATTCATGGAATTATCGTTCCTTAGAGGCGTCAACGTCGAAACAAGACCTTCACTTGAATGCTACTTCCGAGGAAGGCGAAGAAATGGACGCCACCAATGCCGATGACGAGGCTATGATGGTTGCTATGGGTCTCTCGTCGTTTGGATCGACCAAAGTATGCCATCGACTGTCTACTTAGCATTCGCTGATCTTGGTTTCCAGGGAAAACACGTCGAAGGCAATCAAGAAGGTACTGCCAATATTAAGAAGATCAGGACTTGGCGCCAGTACATGAATCGGTACATTTCATTCTTCGTCTAAGTTTGCAAACAAGAGCTAATCGTGTCATTTTAGTCGCGGAGGATTCAACAGGTATTTTCAATGCTTGCCTTCACTCGTCCGCTTGCTCAGAGCCTCTCCCCAGGCCACTTGACAAAATCAAGTAAACGGCAGGAGCATTCACAAGGTTGCCACGTCATCTCAGAAAAGTTAAGTCATACCCTTTGATTCGCTCGTGGCTTTCACTTCGGCACATGCGATGTAGATCAAGGATGGCGGAGGCAAGTTACATTTTCGTGACAGGATTTTGTTAAGTGTACAGCATCTGAGACAATGATTTACTTGCAACCGACAGCATGATGGTACATTGTACACACACGAAGGAACACATAAAATACTAGTGAGATGTTGGATGATCTCATGGTGAAGCATATCCAAATCCATGCACTCGGGCAACTACATATAACTAGAATCCGTGCACCTTTATGGAGCTCTTCTCCATGCCCGCCTCCACGAGGAAGTTAAATATCTTATTCCGCTGGTCGCCCTGTAGCTGAATGACCTCGCCCATTTCGAGGTCGTCGACAACATTACCGTTGCAGGCAAATTCCTGCGTAGTTGATTAAATATGAAGACTGCATGATTCAGTATGACATACCTTCTTGAAGGCCTTCAATAGCTTTTTCGGATCATATTCTGGAAGGGAATGTAAAGCCATGGCAGAAACAGATGGATGTTGTACCGACCCTTTGGCAAGCCCTGCAGCGTCGTCAGAGTCTTTCTACCGTTCCTCTGTTGGATACGGATGTGGAGGTGATTTGCCTGGGAGCCAACGTCAGCAGTCCCTGCGAGGGGATCGCCTTCATCAGCAAAAGGGTCTATGGTATAGAGAGTACAAGTTAGTAATTCAAGGTGCCTGGGTGAGCAATGCCGATGCTCACCAAAATTCTCGAGGTTCTGCACGACACTCATGCGGACTAAGAGATTGAGTGATGTGTTGCTGTGGGTAGAGGAAAGAGTATACTCGACTCCGAGTCATCCATTATTGAATGTTACTCAGCTTCTACATACTATGACTGTCGCAGAGGGAAAGCACAAAAAACCTCCCACTTTCCATTACCTGCCCAAGAATCGAGGTAAACCTGGTATTTCTTGTCGTTGGGTTGTAGGACTGAGCGAACATCATAGCCAAGAAACTCAAAAGATCATGGGTCGATAACAAAAAGCTGAAGACCCAGTGGAAGGCACAAAAAAAAAGACAAGGACTATCCGAGGACAAACCCAGTTCTCATCGCGAGGTTCCCTCTGAAGACACTTCGGATGTTCATGCGAGCTCTGCGGTCAGGGACTCTGCACCTGTTCATACAGGGCCACAGCTGGCGAATTCCCCACCTACAAGCAAAGCATCCCTACATGATCTGACGAGGCAGGCATACCCGCGAAGCACCCTGCACACCCACAAGTCGGGTCCGTTGCGCAAGCAGCGTAGCCCCAATGTACCATCCTCCCGCGAACGCTCCAAAGGCAATCAAGTTAACAACGCATCCCATCGCCCGACAGGCCAGCCCGACATGAAACTGCGAATGAACACGATGTTAGAGAAGATCAAGCGTGACTTTTGTTAAATGTATGCCATTCAGTATGTAGGCATCCTCAGATGACACTGGCAACTCTGACATGTCTACTTTTAAGACTCTTTGTTTTCCTTGTCGTCAGCGTCATCGACTACCATCACAGTCCCGCCTTGCCCGTCCTCTTCTCCCCCTCTGACAAATCTGCTCTCGAGGCTTTCTATGAAAGGGCGACGACGAGTGGTGGTTACCGCTGTAATAGCTGTCGGGTGTTCGCTCATGTGTCCAGGTCCAGGATCATCAAGCTCATCAACCAGACCGATCGCTCTTTGGTGCATCACTTCATCGAAAGGCTCGACATTCCCGGACGGTTCCATAATGCCGAGCATAAGGGGGGAGGGGGGAGGACTGTGCGATTTTGACCGTCTTGCATCGCCATGTAGGAATGGAATAGGTGAGAACATGGGAGTCGTGGGTACAGGTGGCATAGTTGGACTTGTGGATATCCCTCCTAGCGGGACACCATTTTGAGCTGTCTCTGGTGGGAATGAATTCCATGCAGATGTTACGAGAAGGGATTTCTCGACCGCCCGGAGATACTTGCCAATGGCCTTGTAATGCCGTTTAGGATAGACGCAAAGCTCACAGACGCGTTGAATCGTAAATGGAGGGTCTCTAGATAGATTGATCCTCGGTGAACAACCCCTGCGCCGCGATCAGCAAATCACTCACTCATCGAATTCATAAAGCTGCTTGAAGATGGTATTTTTCATTTCGTTGGCCTCTTCGCGGTTCATATGCACTTTCGGTGTCTCGACAGGATTCAGGTCATTTCGTCTGCGGGGAGGAAAGGGGGGTAATCTCAAGTTGCCAACATTATCGGGCGTGCCAGTAGATAATTTTAGTGACCCAGTCTCGGTGGCTTGTAACCCTTGTTCGGCATCTGAAAGAAAGATGGCAATGTTCTGAATGTATGCGTGTCAACACTGGCTTTTGAGATGAAGAATTGCCAAAAAAAAAGCACCTGCTCTAGCTTATACTTGATCATGTCCCGGAGCTGGTCCCATTGCGTGCTAGGAATTAGACGGCGTCAGTCGGGTGGCATGTGCAGGGGGGAAGGATCTGACTCTGGTTCGATGATGTCAGTGGTGGCTATTCGTTCGAGCACCGAGTCGTAACCTGTGTATGCGATGCGTTGAACGGCTGCGATTTGTCAGAGTAAAAACGGCTTACCGGGGCTCCATTCGAAGGTCTGGGAGAGGCTGTAGAGCGACATGGTCGCGTGCGTCGCAGCAGATGCTGACCGTGGCTGTGATGACATATAACAGAGGCAAAATGCCTCTACCCTACTTGGCCATTCCACTCCCTTTCACTTTCCTTACTGGTGATGGCGAGCTTCTTCGCAAATGCCAACACCAGCGTTACCACCAAGAAGACAGATAACAAGAGGCGTCTCCAGCTAGTCAAGTCCTACGGCCCCGATTGGTGCGTCCCTATCCGCGTGGTCCAACCGTCTGCTCATCTACACTGCAGGATTCTCACCATAGTATTGGCGTACGCCCCTCACTTGCCAACATACTGTCAAGAGTATCTTACGTTTACTGCAGAGCGGTGTTTTTCGCCTTAGACAGTGTTCACGGTTACAGACGAGAGTTTTCCGTCAACGACGAGTCGTAAGTCATGCCAGCCTTTCGCAGCTGCCAACCACATGTCAATTTCTCACCTAGAATACATTTTCCGTACGTTCATTGTCTAGAATGCAGGGTACCGGCTAATCGTGACACCGCAGTTATGCTGTTCACGAACGTGTCCCTGTATGCCTTGTCCAGCCTCATCATGTTAAATCTCTCACACCCGTTTGCTAGGCTTGGGCACTCTATCTCATCGCCTTTGTAGCTCCTATAGTCATCCAACTCTGCACGAACTTAATGACCATCCGATCTTTCTGGGATTTCCACAACAGTGCACTCGGCTGTAGGTACTGACAAACGTTCATCGACCCGTGAGCTGACAGTGTATCACAGTGGTTTTGAGCCTGTCCATTACTGGCGCAACCACGCAGTTGTCCAAGATAACCACTGGTCGACCTCGACCCGGTTAGTTTCACATTTGGTCACCTTGTTATGTCTTAATTCATCGATGTCAGATTTACTCTCTCGTTGCATGCCCATTCCTGGCTCTCAGGACCCAACCTACGGCTTGTCGAGCGATGCCATCTGCACTCAAACGGACAATGCCATCATGATCGATGGGTGGCGCAGCTTTCCCAGCGGTCACTCCAGTTGTGCGTATTTATCCATTTTAACGTCGTTCCTGCACACTCATGCGCTACAATGGCAGTGTCCTTTGCTGGTCTTGCATTCCTTTCTTGTTATCTGGCAGGGAAAATGCATCTCTTTGATAAGAGAGGTCATACGGTAAGCTTGTAGGGATGGTTTCGCTTCGTACCCTGACGAATCTGCGATCATCAGCACAAAGCCTGGATATCCGTGGCGCCACTTGCCGGAGCAACACTGGTTGCTATCTCTCGCACGATGGATTATAGGCGTATGGGCTGTTTCGTTTCGCTAATGACACTCGTTCACGTTTATTCTCAATAGATCACTGGCAAGATGTTGTGGCTGGATCGCTCTTGGGCACCGTTGTTGCCTACTTTGCCTATCGACAGTACTACCCGTCCCTCGCATCGCCGATGTCACACCGCCCGTATTCGCCCCGAGTTCCTCGGAATGAGCAGGTCTTACCTACAGTGGCTTCTCATGGCGAATCACGCTACCCAGTTCGCGAAAGCCAAGAGGGTGAAGAAGTTGAGCTTATCGATGGTGCTGTGCGAAAGCCTGAACCCGAACCTCTTGAAGAGATTTGGCAGCAGGGTGACAGCCCGACCGCTGTGGGGCATGTCTGATAGGCTTGTCGATCCTATCTATATCCAGTAGGACTCTTTAATCTTACGATCACAACTTTATGGCACTGGACATTTGGTAGTATATTGTGCAGCTTAATTTTAGTTTATATCCTTCGGCCGGTATCCGAATGCCTTCTTGTGACCCTAGCGTCTACCTAGGGTGATCCATGCCAGAAGGATGTGTGGCTGGTCAGGTATTGGCGTGCATTCCTTCACCACGGATCTATTGGGCCGAGCGTATTTTGGCCGGGCTAGGTTTAGGCCCATTTGCTGGTGCTCTCTTTCCATGTCCTTTCCTACCTAAATGTCCGATGAGTCCGCTGCCCCTTGAAGCTTAGATGCCTGGCACGTCAAGGCCACAGGACCTAAGGTACATACGGGTTATGGGAAGTATTTCTATGGTAGCCTCAGACTGGATTAGCTCAACACACTATAACCAGAACAATAGCGCCCAGTGGCGGCAGGCACCTTGTTTACGGAGCATGCGTACGAAAACTCCACTGTCCGACTTCTGAGACCTCCGTCTCGAAAAGATGGACAAGATTGTTGTCTAAATACATAAGGAGCAGTTGCCAGCGGATGTGTCCCCCGCGTCATTCGACGGACGGCCGAGGCAAGCGTGGTGCCAGCACCAACAATGAGGAGACCGCCGATACGTCCGAGGTCGTCAAGTCGTGTAGTCGTCTTTAGTGGAGAAGGTACCAAACTTGTTGCCGAATATCCTTGTCTGAGATGATATTCCTGACCCATCTTCAGCCTCGGGTGTCGAGGATGGTGCTTACATAGTACGACGGGTCAGTCCAACCGCCATCATTTCTAACATAACTTCTGTTCGGCATATCCTTTCAGGTGCAGGAGCACTTGATATATAGTGGCCATTGGTGTGACCAACGACAAAGCCTTAGTCAATTTTGGTCCATCGACGTGCAAAACGTTGCAAGTCGCCCTTAGCCCGTACAGGTTGGCTTACATATACAGAGGAATACCTCGACGACACCATCATCCAGCCTCTCCTCGCCCGAGTAGTCCAGCTTGTGTGACCTGTAACCCTGTGTCGACGTCGCCACACGTTATCCCAACACCTATGTCGAGCCTACGCCTGGTCCATATACTCATCGACCGCATGCCCGGCCCATCCAACTTTGGTCAGCAGTTTATTGGACTACTCAATGGTGCGACTTCATCCGGCGTCGTCCCTTCATTGCTGAGATTTGTCTGCAGATCCAGGCCAGCAATCTGGTCTTTCATACACGTGTATAGTCGCGCGAATCTTATTACAAGTCGGTGGGCTTTCTCGTGCATCCAACCTGCACACTGGTGCCAGCTTTACTTGAGGGACCGAAGTCCCTTACCTCATGATGCTAGCCATATCCGCACGACTAAGCACACGTCGATCCTGTGCACTGCTAGAAATTGTCATCGGCATGGTATACCTCGGAATGCCCTTTTTTTTCGTCGATAGAGCAAGACACCAGCCAATTTGACGTAGAGAACAATACAGTTGTACCAGCACTGCTTCGTTATTCGTCATCGACAATATTGTGCAGTGGGAATCGCATTCATATCCTGAAGTCATACCATCTTCTTGCATAGCACTTCCCGGTCAGCCACTATCCTTAGTCTCCAGTTACACTCATGTCTCCGTCAGGGCTGGAGAGTATTTCCCGGATTGGAGATTTGGTTGGCGTTTCATACATTTGTGAGCATGGCCATATCTTTCGCATCTATTTTGCAGTACGGATCAAATATGACACCCGTGGTCGATGATCTTGTCCCTTCCTTGCGACCTGTAGTAAAGGGCCTATCTACCGCAAAGGTTAGCGGGTGTCGAACAGAGTGAGCGTTTAGCACGCACAAAGGTCGACCATTCAATGTAATGACATCCTCTTCGTCAAAGAAGCTCTATAATGCTGACATTAGGCGCAATCACTGGATCCAGAAAGTCCTTACTCAAGAACCTGAGAGATCTATAACCATATTCTTCGACCCGTCGAGCATTATGTTCCGGGCCTAGACTCGCTTCGCATTCCTTGTTGTCTTTATATATTGCGAGATGCGATCTTCTGACTGCGTAACAGGATGTAAGGGGCGAGAACGTTGAACAAAGCACCGACGAATATCCTCGTTCAGCTTTTCGTGTGCTCCCTGGGATCATTGGATTTCGAACAAGACCAGGGCAACCACCAAATGGAGGGACAATCGTTCCCTCTCGACTCAGGTCTGTACCGGTAACCAAAATACTGAAACAGCTCAAGACGTAGCGCTCCATATCAAACGCATGCGGTCTGTCTCTAGACGAGTCCAATATCGAACGATCCAGGGCAATATTTGTCTAACAACCAGGTTGGTGCAATGTCCATATTATGGGTGATCAGCTGCGCAACCAGCCTAATCCATACAAGATGTAAAATACAACAACTTCGCTTAGCGTCTCCCACCATTTCTCGTCGCTGGCCTTATTCTAGGTCGAGTAGGGGTCTCCTGCGGAGGGAGGCGAGGGGGTATACCATCCAAAGGAAGGGGATTACTTCGCCTCAGTGAACTGCCAGCTAGCATTATCCTATTTCGCTGATGTATGATGCCGGTTCTGGTGGAGGAGCTACTTCCACTCTTGGAGCCCTCGGCATCATCTATGCGATCCATTAGCTCGTCTTCCGTATCGGAAGGTGCGCGAGGAGGGTCATTGTCATCGACAACACCCGAGTTTCGCGAATTCGAAGCACCCTCAGGCTCTGTGGAGCCCTCTAATGGGTCAACCTCGAGGTCCTGATCCATAGCGTCTATGTCCGCTTGTTCTTCGGCTTCATCCTCCTCCGTATCGTCATCGTAAATCCCACCTGGCGGCTCTCCGATCCAATCCCCATCTTCTTCCATCCCAAAGTCCCAAACATCTAGCATCGTAGCATTGTTGCGATTGCTCGCAGCGACGCAACAGCGGCCTTCAAAGACCACTTGCCAGACTCCGTTGACTTCGGTAAGTAAGTCCCTCGCAACGGTTCCTTCCCGGATATTCCACATCTTCAACGTACCGTCCGATCCGCTCAGTACCTTGAACTCGTCGTGCTGGAAACACGTGATGGCTCCTGCATGAGCTGCAAGAGTATGGCAGAGCTCGCCACTGTCAGGGTCCCAGATGCGTAGAGTGGAGTCGGCCGCAGCAGAGACGAGGTATGAGGGTGACAAGCCAAGTAGTCCCACAAGAGACGTGTGACCAGTCAATGTATGCTGGCATTGGCCGTTACGAAGGTTCCAGACGCGCACCGTGCCGTCCATAGATCCCGAACATGCGATACTACGATGAAGATCCAATACAACACTGTAAACTGACCCGAGGTCAGCCCTGGCAGTCGGTGCCATTTGACCACACAACCGTCTTACCTTTCTGTGTGTGTCCGACGAGTACCCACTTACATTCCCCTGTGACAATGTCCCACACTCGCACTGTACAATCATAGCTACCTGAGACCAGCGTCCGTCCTTTCGCGGCTAATGCACGGACTGCATGGTCATGGCCCTCCAGATGCAATCTATGATACGGGTTTTCCTCGACGTCCTCCTACAACGCAACGTATGAGAGATTAAAGCTAATCAATAAAATAACATACCTCTGATAGCTCCACATCTGCGTCGTCCACACCTGACCACCGGTACTCAGGATCACTCTTGTGAGGTAAAGTCCAAACTCGAAGAGAGTGGTCGCGACTACCAGTGACAATCAAGGATCGTTTGGGCCACTTTTCCCTCGACAAAACGCCACCTCCCCCTTCGATGTCCACTACTTCTGGTCTGACGATGGCTAGACAACGAACAGTGCTGGTATGACCGGCAAATACGTGGGTACATCGACCAGTGTTGAGATCCCAGATACGCACGGTGCGATCGGTGGAGCCACTGACGAGAGTGTCTCTGCTAGCAGCTAATGCCCACACGCCACCTTCGTGACCATCCAACGACTGCAGCAGCTCGCCCGTCGCAGGGGAATAGACATGGATGGAGTGGTCGTCTGATGCAGATATGATACGTCCATGGGAGAGCAATAGACATGTGACAACAGATGTGCCGTGGGCGGGAAACGAGAAATGCTTTGGATTTTCGTTTGTCACCCAACGGTTTCGAGTAAGGTGTCGCGACTTGAAGAGTAGTTTGTATGGATGGGGGAGAGGGAGCGAGTTGGGCAACGTTGGGGCCTCGAGCTGGCGGCGGGAGTAGATAGCACGTGCAAAGGTTTGCTCACTCTCGGCTCCAAACCAAATTTTCGTGCTCTTCATAAGGTCCCTCCAAAGCACGGGATCTGAGTCTATGATGGCACGCCATGCTCTAGACACTCTCGAGGCACGGGCAAGGGTGGAATAAGGAAGGTAACTGAGGACATGAGATACAAGTTCTGGTGGAAGGAGTGTTAAAAAGTCGCGCGCCAAAGTCGGTGTTAATACAGAATGGAGTGTACGAAGGACGGGCAACGGAGAGTGCCGTAGAAGTGTGAGGAGAAAATGCGCTTGCAATGGCTGGGGTAAGTTGGTGAAGTGGGACAAGAGGGATGGGAGTGTGACAAGGGTGGTAAGGGAGGGATCTGGCTGAAATGGCAGTTGTGGTTGAGGAGACGAAGCACCACTTGGGGGAGCAGAAGGCCAAATGGACTGAGGTGGGGGAGAACCATGGGGGGATGGGAGAGGTGAAGGGGGAGCTGCAGCATTTATGGTAGAAATTGGGGGTACGTGAGTCGCCCTCGCCTTCTTGCGTGGAGGAGTGTGGATTTCTCTCTCGGACGTTGGTTCTACACCCTCCATCATGTTGTCTGCTCCAAGGGAACGCTTCCTACCAAAGCGTTCGACAGCCTCTGCCAGACCCACGACCTTTCCAGTATCAGCCGAGCTCTCAGGTTTTACCATCCTCCATCCGACGCCGCTCAGGACAGGCTCCTCTTCCTGCATTTCCTCGTCACCATCCTCACCATCATGAAAGGTGGCTTGTGCACCCCCCGGGAAGACGAGGGAAAATTTCCGAAGAGAGGGAGGTAAGTTTGTGTGCAGTAAAGGGTAGTCCTTTGGATTCTTGGGCTCTGCCGGGGGCGGCAAAGGCGGCAAAGGGATTGGTGCGTAGGTGGTTGTGGTTGTGGTTGTCGTGACCACGCTATTTAACACGGTTGCGTGTCAACACAGGTCAAACTAGCGGTAAGACATACGTACGTGGTAGTGTTCACAGATGGTGCCAGCACCAACGACGGCCGCTGTTGGTGGTTCATGGCCACACTGGAGGATAGATAAAGGTGTTGGTCGACTGCCTTGACGCTGCTGAGCTCTCGAGAGATTCAAGCGCCGACAGAACCAGACAAGGAGAGCCATTCTCGGCACGCCATGCCGGCTAGGGATGCATCCCTTGTCGCGAGCGTCAAGGCATCTGCTGTGTGTCGTCGTACCCGCCGGACAAGTACGAGCCATGCCATCCTTTCACGGCTGGCCAGAGAGTCCTGGGCAAGAAACACGCACCAGCAGCGGAATTGGCTGAGAGCGGATTTGAACTCCGACCTGGGCGCAAGTGCGAGAAGTCCGTACTAGTCCGGAGTCCTCGTCGCTTTCATCGGCGTGCAGCTCTGCTTGTCCAGCATCCGTTCTGTACGACTTTCTGCACTCTTTTGTGTCGACCAGGTGTGGCTGATTCTCACCGCTTCTCATCGTAGCTAGCTTGTCGTCATACTTAGAGCCGTCAGCTTATTCGTTCCCTGTTCACTTGTGTCCGAGACGGCCATTCTTCGTTCTTACTTCACTCGCTCATATCGCACGTGGTCCCCGTCCAGCCACTACCACAATTGTTTGTTCTCCTGAGCGCGAAATTTCGTCTGTCTCGAGGTATGTGGGATACCCTATGTCCTCCATCGTGCTAAACCTTCTATCTCCAAGCACTACTTCGACTCCACATCTCGCTGCGAAGACATCATGTCTATGCACCACCAGGACCACGGCATCCCACCTTCGAACATGCCCCCTCCTCGTTCTCCACAAATCGATCCGGCGCTTTCCTCCCTTTACCCTGCGTATTATGCCTATCAGCAACAGCAGCCACAACACATGGCCACTCATCACCTCCTTCAAACTAGCATCCCATCCCCATCGTCCCAGGACTCTGACGCCATCGGCACCCCTCCAGCCGAAACCATGTCCTTCCCTCCCTCCAATGCGAACGGTAAACGCCTCTCCCCCATGGTCGGCGCCCCTGATAGCAGCAGAAAGAAACCCCGTACAGATGAGAGCACAAACAGTGCTAGTCCGTCAGCCGAAAAAGAAGAACCGAAACCAAAGTCAACCAGAGGATCTCGGTATGATTTTTCGGATCAGCTCTTCCAACGCTCTCACAATCCCGTTTCGTTTTCAGGGCATGTACAGTATGTCGGCGCTTGAAAATGAAATGCGTGGGCGCAGAGCAAGGTCCACCTTGTAAGCGTTGCATTACTGGCAACCACGAATGCATTTTCGAGGAATCCAATCGCGGAAAGCGGTCGTCCAAGTAAGCCCACTAAACTCCTCTTGATGCTGAAATTTCCAACACTCAAACGTAAGCCCAAGAAAAACCGAGCTTTTGACCAAATCCCTGCGAAAAATGGAACGAACACTGGATACAGTCCTCAGATCCATCGGTAATCCTAGCATGACCTCTGGCATGGTGTCAAGATCTCCCTCGCCATCAGGCCAAGCCACACAGACCCATGCATTGTTGGATTCACCCTCACCTCCACCACAGGCTGCATTCCCACCACAGGCTAGCAGTCAACCCATAACATCATCTCCTAAATTGCATGCCCTCCCTGATAACTCGTTGAATCCATTGGGACTCTTGGCCGAAGCAAGTTTGGCAAACCGAAAAGCACAGGGTGTTTCATCCTCTTTTACCGCACGACCAACTGAACCAGATCCCGAGCGTCGACTAGGTGTCGCAAGTGATAATTACTTCAGACCAGGTTCGAAATACCACACAACGTTCATCTATCTACTAACTATAAACTCAGGTCCAATGACAATTCTACCACTGCGACGGTTGTACATCGAGAGGCAAATTCAGCCTGAAATGTTGAGCTTCGTGAGCACCGAGGAAGTTCTCGCGTTGTTCAAGATGTGCGTAAACTGCTTCGTCCAATACACCGTCTGGATTCATGTTTGACATCATAGATATTTTGATCATATGAACGTTCGTGTTTGATACGTACTGATACCATTCCCACGGCTGATCTTCTGACAGATGCACTGCAACCTGTTGGACCGTGATTTTCACACGCCGTCTCTGGTTTGTTCGCGATCACCCTTCTTACTGACGACAAGTAGGCGCCCTTCACCATTTACTCCTTGGACTACCACTGATCCTGATACTCCTCAGTTTGTGCAATAGCGTCCAAGTTCTACCAAGTTCGTCCAGAGTTGCATGGGCGACTTTCTGATCTCGCCCAAAAGTTGGCTTTCAGCGTCCCAGAAAAGGGATATAAGTCTCTCGAGATCATCCAAGCCTATTTACTACTCACTCTTTGGGGTTGCGGCGCCGTCGAACGGTACGAATACGATAAAACATGGTTATTACTGGGAATGACCATCCGGTTAGTGTGTTTTACGTGTTCGATATCCAGCTTACCTGTTGTCGAACTTGGTAGCATGGCAACAGATATGAATTTGCACCGGAAGACGACAGCTACAAGTGAGGATACTCCTGATGGCCGAGCACGAGACAAAGAAGTACACAATCGCGAACGTACCTGGTTTTTGTGTTTTGCACTTGATCGCAGTACGAGCGCGCAGATGGGCAAACCGCACTCAATAAGGGAGGAGTGGGTGCTTCATTTCTGTGATACAACCGAGTGCTGACAGCAGCTTATTGTCCAATTCAGTTCTGTCATCCGGAATATCCTTGAGTGGATACACTCCCCTGATGCTACAGCTGGCGATTCACTACTATCAGCTTACGTGGTGCGTTAGTCTTCCCCCCCTGATGTTTTCCGATGTCATTGTCGCTACTAGGAGTTGCAACGCATCGTATCACGTAGTCTTGACTTCCTGTACTCGGGCACGAATACTCCCTCTGGTCTTCAAACGGATTGCGACTATCTTTTAATTATCAAGACCATTGAAGCCCAAATTCTTACATGGCAGCACGAGTGGACCACTGTCCGTCAAATCCAAGCGGGTTAGTATACATTTGATGAACCTCGCCCTGTGTGTACTCATGTGACTAGGCACAGATGATGAGGTCATCAAGGCCTATGCCTCCACAATCATCAAGTTCTATTTCCACTATTACATGCTCGTTATTAACTCCTTCGGCTTGCAAAATGCCATGGAACGGTCGCACGTAGACATCCCGCACTTCTTTGCGCGTGTCCATACCGCGGCGACCACAGTTGCAACCATTGCTCGCGATGAGCTTGTACCACGCGGATACTTGAAGTATTCGCCAGACTCACACTTCGTATTTCTGTCATATGCAGTGTTAAGCTTGCTTAAGGTAACAATACAACATCGTTGCAGCTCTCTTATTTTCTTACGGCTTTGATCAGCTTATTCGACAAGAGTTCCAGCCATTCATAGAAAACGAGCAGAAAATCGTGGAGCTTGTCAAAGACGTTGCAACCGTCATCGGCGAAATCGCTGTCAACTCTCATCACACTCCTGCGCTCTATAGCACCTTCTTGCGTGCCCTTATTTCCGCTCGCACTGACAGTAGTCAGCAGCAGAATACCGACCATGGAGTGGATTCGGTAGAGAGCAATGAACCGGTGCAGCAGCCCGACGTAGGCATGGCCTCCAATCACCATCTTTTCTCCGGCAATCCGACTATTTCTGTCAGCGGGGTAGACGGTATGATTGACTACCAGTTTGCTAGTGAGATGGGACCGGTGGCAGATATGTCGACGTTCCCACCCACAATGGCTGCTGCTTTGCCACAAGATGACGGGTTGTTTTCTATGGAGAACTTCCTTAGTAACGGATTCTGGGACAGCGTCCTTGTTCCTGGTGAGTTATGATCATTGATACATAGTGTGTAAATGTTGAAATATCCACGACCAGGCTACTCGGACTCCATGGAAGGGCTTAGTGGAGGGTTCGTGTATGGAGCTGGAGGCAGCGGCCTTATTACACCTGGCTTGCTGCATTCACCGATGCACTCTGGGTCCAACACCCCATCCCGCGCAGATGCTAACGGTATGATGGACTTCGGTCAACAACATCTCGGTGCGACGTTGATGCAACGGAAATGCTGAAAACTCCGTGTGTTTTACTCGTTTTTTTTTCATTCCCTCGAATGTTCTTCCGTTCCGACTCTAAATGATTAACGCTTGGCTATTTCTTGTTATACCTTGTATGTACGCCAAATCTCACCGTATGTAGACGAAAATGTATGTAGGTTGTAGTGCTCTTTACTTTTGTAACTTGGGCGTCTGTGGGACACGCCACTGTGTTGGCACGTCGACTTGAAGTTGCTGGCTTGCAAGGTTGAAGTTCATCAGTACGCCTTGAACTCAATTGTAGATGCCAAAATCCACCCAAGCCTCTTCCACCCTCTTCAGCCTGCTATATGACTGCGTTCACTTCTTGCTCTTCGACAACCGGTATTTCTGGGCTTTGGCTGGTCTTGTCGTACTCGGCGATGCTGTCCTCACACAACTTGTCATCAAGTTGGTCCCATGTAAGTCGCTTCTGTTTGTCCAGTCGTTACTACGACCAACTCATGCAACAGACACAGAAATTGACTGGGAGACTTATATGGTCCATATAGATCTCTACTTGAATGGTGAACGAGACTACTCCAAAATAACAGGTCCCACAGGTCCCGTCGTGTGAGCATGTCTAGTAGCTCGAACTCCACAAGCTCATGAGCGGCCAGTTATCCTGCTGGATATATCCACATCTACCATCTCCTCCACTACATAACGAAAGGGGGCCGCAATATCGCAACAGCGCAACAAGTTTTCAGCTGTCTTTACCTTGTTTCGTTGGCGCTGTCATGCGCCATATACAGGAAGACAGGCGTACCGAACTGGATTCTTCTCTTCTTGCCTCTGAGCAAGAGGGTGCATTCCATCTTTGTGTTACGGTTATTCAATGACTGTTGGGGAGTAGTCTTTGCGCAAGCCGCTATCCTCGCCTTTCAAGGCGCCATGGATGATATAGGAATATTGCTCTACAGGTAAACGCGCTGTTTCCCGCGTCCTTGGTGTGAGTATTAACTTGAGTGCCCAGTCTGTCACTTTCTGTGAAGATGTCTGCCTTGCTATACCTTCCTGGACTACTCGTAACTCTCTTCAAACGACATGGTTTGATGTCCACTGCGTGGTACATGATAAACTTGATCGCTCTTCAGGTTTTGCTTGCGCGGCCATTTTTAGGCGCAAACACCCGTTCGTACCTAAAGAACGCCTTCGATTTCTCTCGTGTTTTCCTTTACAAATGGACAGTCAACTGGCGTTTCGTAGACGAGCAGACTTTCTTAAGTCCCACATGGGCGACGACTTTGCTTCTTGGTCATGTCACCCTACTTGTTGCTTTCGGTCTCTACAGGTGGTGTCGGAGTGACGGTGGAGCCTTGGCAGTCATCCGGAGGGGTCTCCGTCGGCCATCCCGTCCTGCTGCGCTATCACCTGTATCACCAGATTGTTTGTTCCTTTTCGTGCGTCTGGCATCACATTCTAATGCAATGGATAGATGTGGCAACAGTTCTCATGACGTCGAACTTGATCGGCATCTGTTTCGCTCGCTCATTACACTATCAGTTTTATTCATGGTACTTCCAACAACTCCCATTCCTCTGCCAAAGGACAAAATACCCATTCTTTCTCCAGTGCGTGGGCGCAGATTAATTTCCTCGAGCTCTGTTCCTGATATTCAGGTTCCCAGACTCACTATTTTAGCTGGAATAGAATACGCATGGAACGTGTTCCCTTCCACAGCTTTATCTTCTGGAGTACTACTCGTGGCAAATATTTCCTTACTTCTTGGCATCTGGTTCGGTTTCCCGGAGGGACGGTCAATAGCATCTCGGTCCCAGTAGTCAAATGGAAGGACCAGAGTATCCGTTAATATTATTTGCATGGCCCACGAGTGGTGGAGAGTATTAGGCCTTGTCAGCCCCCATTTCAAATATAAATGTGCTTCTGCCACCCCTGGGTAAGACCAAAACTGTTGCAGCACCCCGAGATTGATGGGTGTCTCCACTGGGCAAGACTGTTGGCATAGACTCGTCTTCCACTATTGGTAATGGTTTTACGTTGACCTTTGGAAGGGCGAGCTCTCCGTGATGAAGCGCAATCAAAGTGAGGGGAACGTTGAGAGTCGTTCCATCCTGTGTGTTATGTGAGAGACCAGACAACCAGTAGACCGATACCCGTACCTGTACGACAAAATCTCCACGCTTCCGACCACAAATAAGCCAGTCTTTAGTTCGTTCCTCGACATCATAGCGCGTCCGATATTGCTGTTGCTTATTGTCTGGATCACTCCAGTGCAAAGATACTGTGATCCAAAGTGTGGCCGAGAGTGGCTGTCCAGCATAGATTGGCGACTGCTGATGCCCCTCAGGCACTGGAGCCAGCTCAAGTGCTATCCATGCATTCGCAATGACCTAGGGAGGAATCAGACACATGTCCCTAACCTTCAGCGAAATGTCACACATTCATGCGAGGCACATCAACGGGTATGGTCATCTCCCTCCACATACCAACAGATGATGGTGAGTTGGGTTGTGATAATCTCTACAAAGCGATCTCAAGGTCAGCAGACAGCTAGCCTTTGAACCTTCGCTCACCTTCTGCACAGATGCAAATGTCTCCGTCAGCCCCTCACCCACATCGAGGGAGCTGGGTATCAAGAGTTCGCCAGTGGCACTGTACAGCTCAATCCACGAAGGTTCGCTTTCCAAATATTCAACCACTTTCTTTATCAATTCATTACCTTGTTCGTCGCCCTGTGACCGCTGGCTAAGAATATCTTGAACCGTTTCGCTCACCAACGCTTCCACCTCTGTTGTAACGATTAACACTACTCATCTAATCATGGTACATTGGGAGAAAGAATTTTACCTTCACGTAGGAGTCGATAAAAAATAACGAGTTGTAAAGGGTCTAAAACTGAAACGAATTCACTCTCAACGAGCATATGGTCAAAGAGAATAGATACCTGGGCCATTTGCGGATTCTACGCAAAAAATGTAGTTCACAGGATGGTCAGGAACAGCTGTCTTTGCGTTGTGTCTAGTCAGGAGACTGATATACGGAAATCAGCAACACGACTAACCATGACAGAGTGACTAGGACGACAGCCCCGAATCTTGACACCCCGCTGAATATCAGGTGGACCAAGCAACTTCGCTGAGGAAAGCCGAACGTGTTGGTGGGTAGTGGTTGAGATCGTGAATCTCGAGAACAACCTGCAAGTCGCGTTTAAGTGAAGTTCACGTCACATAAATAGGATAGCGGACATTTGACCACGGAAGAAATCTTCGACGTTCACGGCAATGGGCAGCGCCACAATGACAGTTCTAGATGTCCGAAACGTCCGTGTTACGTTTGGATGTTGGGCTGTCTTGTAGGTGATACTAGCATCGATTTTCTAAAAATTTATCAACACTACGCTGAGAGAGGATGGGATCTGCCATACAATAGCACGAAATCGTGACGCATCTGAATGAGGTAGTAAAACAATCGCATTGGAACCTCGCGACAAACCCGAGATATCAATGCAATCCGTTGACGAACTAATCTCGCATGCCCCTATCTCACAACACATCCATGAGTCCGAATTAGTGAAATAAATTCAAACACTCACCCTTAGGATGTAACGTAGCTGTTATAAAGTCAAATATGATGCCAGCGGGCACGGACAACCGTATGTTTGCAGTTAAAATATCATTTCGCCCAGAAAAAACGACCAATTGGATCTGGGAAGATGCTCCCAATGCAGCTGCATAGACTCGAGGTAACCAAGGCGTGAATTTCCTCTGGTGAGTAATACTCACTTTTTTGGGGGAGACAGAGCTGGACATCTAAGGCTTCGGGGTTACGAGGAACGTGAACCAACCCCGAACGTTTGCAGGAAGTTCTGCCACCTGCAACATCCTTGTGGTTCCAGTGAAAGCGCAGATGAAATATCTGGATTTCGGTGCCCTCGAGTACGTATGTGCCATGAGTTGAAGTCTTACAGACAAGTTGTCATTCAAAGAAGTACAAACCTAACCCGAACACTCACTGCGCATGATAAGATTAAAAGATTCTGTCCTGACACTAGTTTCTTTCCTTTGGCTACAAATTTTAATCGGCTAGTGTCCTTGCCCATAAGCGTAGCGCTAATTTCATCCACATCGACGTCCTGAGTAAAGGTAAATGATAAACTCGAGAAGTATGCGGCGGACGCACGCATGGCAAATGATTGTGCACTAGCACTACTAAATCCACTAAATCCTCATCTGCACTACAGTGCGCGTCATCTGTGATCCGAAAAGACATGGCAGGATGGTCAGGATGAGAAAGGTCTGCAAGGGTGACGATGAGTAAATGTCAGACTGTTAAGCCCACGGGATGTTGACTACCTGAATCCAAATTCTCCGCGGCTTCGCGCAAAGCAATGACCAGCCTCGCGACATATTCATCGATATCATGAGGAACAAGGGACTCTAAAGTGGTCTCGTTCACATATGTCTTGAAGAATGCAAGTAAGATGTGTATCCACTCTCGGTCATGCGGCTTCTTGAGCACTGCGTGAGTATCAATTGCCCTAGAGAGCATGAGCGACTCGAGGGAAGTCCACATATGTGGTGCATAATGGGCTGGGAGCGAAGAAAAAATGGTAAGTGCGTTGGAAAGCCGCCCACGGTGACTGTAGCCAATTCAATGTCAAATACGAAAGCTTAAAGGTTGGAACATACTTGTCGAGAGCAGCGAGACAAGCATGTAACTTGAGAGCAAACTTCCGCCGCCCAGCTTTCACATACATATCGATTGCTCTGTTTGAAATATTGCAATAAAGATCGTAGAAAGCTTCGCCATCCCCTATTGCAAGCATGATTTCGTATTTGCTGATCCGGTGTGACGAAGACCGTTTTTCTGGCAATGGCGAACTTGGCGCAACAGCAACGGTATATGTGGCCATCGAAAATGGGGGACAAGATGGAAGATGCCCAACTTTGATACCAAGAACATCAAGCTACGTGCTTATTAGGTAAAACCAGCCATATGCAATGTAATACCGACCTGACTTTTCGCAAGCTCTAGGAGCTCACCTTGGCTTGCGTTGTAACGAGCTAGCGTGGTGTCCTCCATTTCCGGCCAAGAAGTAGCCCAGGTATTACACTGATCCACGACACTGAGGGCAGATGAGAAAATCCATGACTCGACAAAATACTCTGGAAGCGCCGACTAAAACAGAGATTAGCATGACGTTTCCTTACGCTGACCTCCGTACCTCAACCTCCCGTAGTCGTTTACCAAATGCGCTCAAAAACAGCATTGCTTTTTGACAGATTTCAATGGGTTGTCGCATTCTATTGAGCAGCGCACTCTGCCTTGCAAGCAAATAGATTCGCAGATCAAAAACCGAAATTGTATTTGCAAGGATCAGGTCGCGGTACGGCTTCTTGGAAGTGGAGAGAAGCGGCGACGAATCATCCTTGGGTGTGGGATTAATAAGGCTCCCGAACCAAGACATATTCCTTTCGCGCAAAACGCTCATAAAGGCAGCTTCGAGCTCGATGTACTGCTGCAGTGCATCCTCGACCAAGTTGACACCTTCGAAAGAAGTTGCGAGGCTTTCCTGACAAAAAAAGGCCGTTCCTTATGTGCAGCGTGTTGTTGGCGTGAGTAGCTCACCTTGAGTACGAAATATGTACAAAAGTTCCATCCGGGCATATGACGTTGGCTCTCTGAACGTCTCACTTCCTCTTCTCTTGAGGACACGGCTATATCAAGGGCCGAAAGGAGTCCGTCCTTTATCTTGCCGATGAGGGCTGCCCAGACTGCTGGACTCTGCTCCCCAACAGACCACGCCAGTTGAACACACCTAGGATAGATTATTGGGAATCCGACAAAACGAGAAATCCGGGACTGGTACCTGTCCCGCTTGTCGACATTGAAATCTGCCCTGATCTTGTCCAGGACAGAGCCCTTCATGTTAAAAAATTTGCGATCGACGTTCTTAGTGTCTGGATGCACAACGTGGATTATAAGCCATTCCTGGTTTTTGCGTTGTGTAACGGAGCTCTGCCAATCTTTTAACTGCTTCTTGACAATAGTTTTATAGGTCTCGGCATCCTAGAGCGGGAGTAGTCGCATTATGTACGTTGGGTTGTAACTACAGCTCACCTCGCAAGACACCACGTATATGTTCAGCAGGGGTTTCTCCAGTAGAGTGACGGGAATCTGGGAAGTGTGCTCATCGCGAATGGAGTCGAGAGCAACCAGTGAAATGTCGAGCTCCTGGATCGTCCTCAGGTTGGGACGGGAGGCTGATTTCCAGTGTATGGTACGCAGAGGTAGCTGGCTGCGCAACGCTGTAAAGAATTGTTTCCAGGTGTCGGAGGCCTGGAAAGACAGAGCTGTAGCATATGTCACGAGAACACGTTGGCTTGACATTGTCACGGATGTCGACAGTAAATTGGTATGGGATCGGTCCTTGGTTCGTTCAAGTCAGAGCTACCATCGAGTCGTCGCAGTTGTTGTGCATAGGAGTAACCAGTTTCGGTATGTACTTGACGTCTTCATACCATGTGAGAAATTTCTTTCCACTCGACCTTCAAGTCAAAACTCCCAAATGCCAACGCCGGAGGAAGCCTCTACGTCCGCGTCAACTAAAATGACGTTCGGGGAACTTGGACTCATCGACCCTCTTCTCGAAGCACTTGACAAGATAAATTTCAAAACACCCACAGAAATCCAGTCTCAAGTGCTTCCTTATGCTCTGCAAGGACGAGATATCATCGGTGTTGCGGAAACAGGCTCCGGTAAAACAGCTGCATTTGCCCTTCCTATTCTCCAGAAACTATGGGAAGAACCGAAAGGACTCTTTGCAGTCGTGTTGGCACCTACCCGAGAGCTTGCATACCAAATATCACAGCAATTCGAGTCATTGGGTGCTGCGATGGGTGTACGTTGCCTGGTATTGATCGGGGGTGTGGATAAAATGCCCCAAGCTGTCGCTCTTGCCAAGCGGCCTCACATCATCGTTGCTACTCCTGGTCGTCTCAATGACCATCTTCAAAGCACCAAAGGCTTCAGCCTCCGGAGCTTGAAGTTCTTGGTACGATTCACTCTACAATATCCTCTCCGATTACTTATTTTTTATAGGTTATGGACGAGGCCGATCGATTGCTAGACATGGATTTTGGCGCCGACCTTGACCAAATACTCAAAGTGATACCGAAGGAGCGTACGACCTATTTATTCTCTGCAACAATGACTACAAAAGTGGCCAAACTTCAAAGGGCTTCGCTATCAAACCCGGTGCGGATTGAAGTATCATCCAAGTGCGTTTTTTAATTTCATATGCTGAACATGAATGATGGTGGAAGCAACACAGATACCAGACAGTCTCGACCCTTTTGCAACACTATCTCTTTGTGCCACTGATTCTCAAGGACGTGCATTTAATATACCTCACCAACGAGTTGGCATCTAATTCGATCATCATATTTACGAGAACTGTCCATGATGCACAGCGGTACGTTCGAGCTACGTGCATCTAACATGAATTTACGAAAAGCCTTAGGTTGTCTATCATATTACGCACATTAGGCTTTCCTGCTGTACCATTGCACGGCCAACTAAGTCAGAGTCAGCGGTTGGGTGCGCTGAACAAGTTCAAGACAGGGGGTCGTAAGATCCTGGTGGCAACGGATGTCGCCAGCCGGTGAGTTCAATGATAGTCGAAGCCACCTATTATTTATAAATTGTTGGAAATAGTGGCCTAGATTTGCCATCCGTCGACATGGTTATAAACTTCGACGTCCCAACCCACTCTAAAGATTATATCCACCGGGTCGGCCGTACAGCCCGTGCTGGGCGAGCTGGAAAGTCAATAACGATAGTCACGCAATACGACGTTGAACTTCTCCAACGGATAGAGAAGGTCATTGATAAGAAACTTGAAGTATGGCCTGCAAGCAAGGAGGAAGTAATGCTACTCAAACAGCGCGTGGATGAAGCTGGACGATTGGCTATCAACGAACTGAAGGATCAGGCAAAGACAGGAGGCAAAAAACGGAGACGCGAGGAGGGTCCAACGAGAGATGACAAAGATCGTGATGATGATGTAGTTGAAGCTGGCATGCCACATGTCAAAAAATCCAGACGGCGTCACTGACAGGTACTTATGGCCAAAAACAATACTCGGGATCACTCCAAGAACATCAGGTCTGAACGAAGGACATATTTCGTCCCCTTTTGTACCGGTGAGCCTTCATGAAGCAGACATTCGTAGCCATGCCTGCCCGTGATGTTGGCAGAACAAAGCAATGTTATCATGGGTAAACGCACCGATGAAGCAAGGCAGTGCCGCGAGTGAGGGGAGCGACGATTGCCTCACTTGGAGTTCCTTTCTGATCTTTGTAAAAGACGGTCTTCAAGGCATTTGAGTGCCAGGATGGCCAACGTATGCAACCATAAACGCGCACCTCTCCCCCTTTGACGCCATCTTCGATGCCAGTGACGTAGATCAGAAGCGTCCATTCTGATATCGCCCCCGTTGCTGCATCCTTGACAGAGTCATCGTAATGGGGTCCAAAATGTTGTGACGGAGTATACTTGTATATACGAATGTTGGAATTGCAAGCGTGTGGCAACCGGTTTTTAGTGTCATCCCGAGAACGGGAACGACCCACAGGTAAGGGATAAGGGAATGACGGAAGGTGCGGGAGAAGCAAGGAATACAAGTGTTCGGCAAACGATGCAGAGGTCACAGAGAATCTGTCTGTGGGCCGCCCATTAGCGTTGAACTAGCTCACGATATGCATCCAAAGCAAATCTTAACTTACAGTTGACCCTCTGAGCTTCTCCCTTCTTCTTGGGTCGAGTGAGCTCAAGAGGTGATCCATCGATGAATCTGACGAACTTGTTGCACTCCTCGGCAGATAAAAAATCCTATTGCAGTCCGATCAACTTGAAGGGCGAGCTGTTATGATCATAGTGCAAGGACTAACATTGATGGTCATGATCTGGGCTTCCAGGAGAACACGGCAGACCAAACCATTCTTGGGGGTGATATCGGGAAAGCAAGGGATAGCAGGACTGTCTTTTCTCGTACCTACCGTCCGAGAATTGGAGCGTTTCTTTGGCATGTTTCTGAGTGTTGAAACCAGCGGATTCACAAAGATAAAGAGACACTCAGCGTCAGGTGCCCCATGGCTGAGTTGGTTACAGCGTCCGACTGTTACTTGCCAAACATCGGAAGGTCGTGAGTTCGAGCCTCACTGGGGCAGTTACTTTTTTGAGTAGAGACTGTTCGACCGAGACGGACGGACTCGTATACTAATAGTTGGGACCGGGAGGGATGCCTGAGCGCTGAGTGTGCAACACGGCGGTACAGGGAGGTGCCGTCCTCTCTCTGACCCGCTCCCGTCGTCTCGTCAGGTAGGTTGATTTGTTTATTCCGTTATCCTCTCGAGCACTGACCTGCCCCGAGCTTCGTCTCGTCAGACCTGCGCCGCTTTTGCGCTGCCCTAGTCTTGTTTGTCGCGCACACATCGATTCCTGCCATCTCATTTTATAGCACTCGAGGCTCCCTCCTGTATGTACCATAGGATTCGGCCAGCTCATTCGCCTGGCACATCGACTCTTCTACACGGATTCAAAGAAACGAAAAAAAAGAGCACCTTGCAAATATCATACCCAAAATGACTGCCCCAGTGAGGCTCGAACTCACGACCTTCCGATGTTCGGCGAGTAACAGTCGGACGCTGTAACCAACTCAGCCATGGGGCATGCAGAAAACTGTCCAGGAAGGCTGCTGTCCCAACATACACCAGATCAAAATATGCCGATCAAGACTACTGTCATGCCACGACAATGTAGGACGAGAACGAAAGAGAGCGGGAACAAAAGTTCACCAGCAAGGAATAAAAAAAAGCGTCACCTGAGCGATTCGAACACTCGCGGGCAAAGCCCAACCGCTTGGCTGTTAGCAGGCGATCCCGTTAACCACTCCGGCAAAGTGACTTGCAATGCCCAGCGGAATTGTATCTCATCTACACAAACTTAGGAGACTCCAGCTACGCAAATGAAAATCATTGCTTGTCAAGATCTCTGGCACCCTTGTCGTTTGTCTCTGCTCTCGACTCGTCCAAAGACGATCTGTCGACTCATGGTCTTTGATACCACCGTGCTATCGCTATACATTGCCGCAGTCCGCACACGTTAGGTAGATATGTACTCATTTATGTTCTCGTTGCTCTGTCTGTAGTGTCTTTTGCTGGAAAGTGCGGCCTCGCTTGCGACGTTCACCGTTCACGGCCTCCATCGACATTTCGACGATATCGACCCTCCCATTCGCACCCACTGCCATCACGACAACCTCCACCGCCTCCTGCTCGCACTCAAGCGGCTCACCTTCATCGGGCAGCCCTCTTGGCACCTCTCGCAGCTCCTGCGATGTTTCTCGCATTTTGTAGTTACATGTCCTCTACACACCTACCCGCGCTTGCAACCACACCCACATTGATAGGTGCAACCGCACGCCAAAGCGCCAGCGCGCACGCATGCTGCGGCGCAACCACCTCCGCTACCACTCGGCATGCACGCACACTGCAACGCGACCACGACCACGACCACTGGCGACGACCCCAACGCTGGCACACATGCATGCTGCGATGCGGCCACGATCACGATCGCGACCACCACCCTGAGGCACGACGAAGATGTAGGGATGACAACAATGTCACGACAGCGTTGATTGGTATCCTAGACTGGCATTGGTAGATTACAGTGTATGAGATACAATTGCAATAATTTCCACAATTGGGCTACAGTATGACAGAATGATACAGCGAACACAGAACAAATCTATCTTCATTAGGTATACTGGTTTGTACAGCATACGAGATTGTGTAAGTGCTCATTCGTCTACCTATTCCATAGCTGTGTATCAAGCAAGGTCGACGCAGTCAGCACTTCCCTAGTCGCTGTTAGCCTCTACAAACTCCATCATATAGTTTACAAGCACTTGAACGTTGCCTTCTGTGATTGCATTGTAAAGTGAAACTCGGACACCTGAGAAATTTGATTAGCCCGCAGTTATACAATGGCTAGACTAGGCTAGCGTACCTCCAACCGATCTTCAAGAGCGCCAATCTTGCATCAGAAGATACATCCAAAAACGCCGAAGGATGGAGATCTCACCTATGTCCACGTAGCCCTTTCATGTTTCGTGCCTCAGCACCGGCGATAAATTCGTCCAGTTTACCCTCGCCAACGACATCGAAGACCACGTTCATCTGACTGCCAGAACCCTCTTTGACTTTTTTCCTGAAAACTTGTTTTTTCACTCCTTTCTCCAATGCATCGTATATCATCCTGGATTTCTTTTCAGAGAACTGAGCGTAGTTCTCCATCGCACCTTCCCCGAATTCCTGTATCATCCGCTTAAGAACGAGCCCACTGATGTAGATCGACAATACGGGCGGGGTATTATACAGACTTTGGTAGTCGGCCAGAGTGCGGTATGCTGTGCATAAGGGGACCGGGATAGCGCCATTCCGAGCGGCTTTGTCCACGTCAACAATGCAGTCCTTCCTGACGATGAGTACAGTTAGCCCAGCTGGGCCGAGGTTCTTCTGGGCACCCGCATAAATGATCGCGTGGTCCGCGAGATGCGGGATAGGGTGCGACATGAATGAAGAAGAATAATCTCCGACGAGAGGTGGATTCATGGGAAGGAGGTCGAAGGGGAAGGAGGTCTTGTCCTCCTGGCGGGCGAACTCGACGCCATCGACAGTCTCGTTGGCGCAGTAGTAAATGAGTACTGGATTCTCCGAGAACTTGTACGTGTCGTTCTTGTGACTGGGTATGTTATCGAACTTGCCCTGCTCCGAGAACTTCCTAGAGTCAACGATTACATTGACCTTAGCACCGCCCAGCCTCTTCGCCTCCTTTGCCGCCTTATCACTCCACGATCCGGTTACTATGTAGTCCATCGACCGCTGTTCCGATGTAAGCGCCGGGTGCTGATTATGATGCACAGCGAGCATATTTAGCACAACAGCAGAGAACTGTGCACATCCTCCCCCTTGAGTGAAGAGGATAACATGGCTTTCTGGGACCTTGAGGAGTTTCCGGATGTCGGACTCGACACCTTGGACATAGTTCTTGAACTCTTTCGAGCGGTGCGAAATCTCTGCGATGCCGATGCCAGTGCCTTGGAAGTCCAGCAAAGCCTCCCCAGCCTCCCTTAACACTGCTTCGGGGAGTGCAGATGGGCCTGC